>JAAUXT010028558.1_pt1 | contig 31486 bp, 29 predicted proteins | sample 7278171 | NCBI WGS metagenome assembly JAAUXT01 (sample SAMN14350112, study PRJNA611818) | marine sediment metagenome | isolation source: surface marine sediment (1.8m) | place: French Polynesia: Moorea | collected 2018-08
CACACACGGACGGACAGACATACAGACTGATGGTGATTACACTAAGCGTGTGGTAACACCCTTCGGGACCACACGCTTAAAAATACGTCGTCAATCCACAAGTCAAGCTTTCTACACTTCCAAGGCCGAAAGGAAGTGCACTTCTGACTGCACTGAAAGACATGAAAAGAGATACCACATGTTGCCAAGACTCCTGTATGATTAATATTTTCCTTTCCGCAAATCTTTGTCACGAAATCAGCCTCTTCAACATCGCGGTGGGATTATGAGCGTAAAGAAAAGGAAGCGAAGAAAAAAGGGGCCTTTCAAGAAAAAGAATGAGTGTTCTTTCATTGAAGGATATTGACAGTGCATGAAAATGAGGTATAATTTTACCTGCCCCAGCAAACAATCCTTTGGATAAATCCAAAGTTTATATTGAAATTATTGACATTGTATCCTTTGGCATAAGAACATGCTTTTGACTAATGAAGATCATTTACATATCGCAAATATAACAAGGCTTTTGTCGAGTTCAGGGAAATGCTTTGCGCAAATACAGATCACATTTTTGATTCTGTGTCTCAATATTTGTGAACCAAGGAGTAAACGCACTTCTATATTGTGTCAATAATTTGTGTTTCTGGAGAATCTGAACATAGAAGCATAAACGAAAACACATGCCCTCCGAACATACAGAAAGCCATTTGGTTTTGCGAAAGGAATTAATGTATGAGCCCACAACCTTCAGATATTGCAGTTTTCATCATTTCACCGAATGGGGCAAGCAAAGCCTGAAACTGCCAAATATTGACAAAGAAACTTAGCAAGCCGGGACTTCAGAGAGGCCAAAATTATGTGTTGCGCAGAGTTATGCAACTTTTTGGAATTTCAAAATTTCTCAATCAAAATCACTTCCTGTCCATTCCAGCCCCGGACAACAATGGCTTTGAATTGTTCACGCTTCAAGTCACATCGCAAACTGGGGTCCTGACCGTCCTTCAAAGAGACACCGCGAACAAAGGTTTATGGAATCTTGAAACGATCATTCAAGCAGCGGGGTGAAGTGGAAACGAATTCGGCTCATTTGTACTGTGCAGGTTGCCACAAAGGGGAAACAGATACGCAATGAAGATCAAAATTTCACCAGGGCTTGATGGCAGGGACAGGTTCTCCAGACAATGATGTAGTGATGTGCAGTTAGAATTTCAATGTTAAACCGAGGTGTAATCTGCCTTATCTCCTTCATGAATGAGTTGCATTAGTGAACTCTGGAATGACGAAATACAATATCGCTATGCCTAAAATTAAATGTTACACAGTCTCATTTTTTCACTTTGTCACTCGTAAATTGAAAACAAACTGTGAGAAAGTGAAAAGGGAGACGAGAGCCTTCCGTGCAAAGACTGAGGCTCAGTCATCACTTTCTTTGGTGGTGATACTTTCGAGAAGCGGAGAAAAATATGACGTTTTTGGACCAAACAGGCACATAAACACCAGAAACGTGCTCTGACAAGTGCATCAACGGTGTGGAATTGTGTGAGGAACAAAACCCAGTGAACTTCTTTCCACCTGATCTGTCAGCAACCAAGACACGCGCTTGGGTTTACTTTGGGAAGTTCGGTTCTTGTGTGCTGCCTATACTTTCTAGCTGTGCATCGCTTTTGGAAACGCAATTTGAGGGCGAACGCACACCGGATCGGGCTGGAACATCCCGACGGGCTGGTGAGCCTGATCCGCATCCAGTTCACATGATGTTCAGGCTGTATATTGGTCGCACACTGCTTCAGGCCAGCTTCGGGCTAGCATCAGGCTGGCTTTGGGCTGGGATGTTCCACATGCTTTTGTTTTTTTGCAAAACATGGGATGTTCCATATACTTTTGTTTATACAGGATGTTCCATGTGCTTTTCTTTTTGTTACACATGGGATGTTCCATGTGCTTTTGTTTATATAGGATGTTCCATATGCTTTTGTTTTTTTGCTGAACACAGGATGTTCCACATACTTTTGTTTTTTTTGCTGAACACAGGATGTTCCACATGCTTTTGGTTTTTTGCAAAACATGGGATGTTCCATGTGCTTTTGTTCATACAGGATGTTCTATGTGCTTTTGTTTTTTGTTACATTGGGATGTTCCATGTGCTTGTTTTTTTTGCAAAACATAGGATGTTCCATGTGCTTCAGTTTTTTTGCTAAACACAGGATGTTCCATGTACTTTTGTTTTTTTTTGCAAAACATGGGATGTTCCATATGCTTTTATTTATATGGGATGTTCCATGTGCTTTAGTTTTTTTCTGAACACAGGATGTTCCATGTGCTTTTGTATTTTTGCGAAACATAGGATGTTCCATGTTCTTTTATTTATACTGGATGTCACAGTTGCCAAGGAACATCTCATTAAAATTCAAGCCCAACTGGTCTTCAGCCCGATTCATTCAGTCCTCACGCGTACTCATCGGTTCAGAGCCTGTTCGGGCTGACCAGCCCGATCAGGTGTGCGTCACTCCATAGGGAACAATGCAACGCGAACATCCCGAAGCTGGCCTGAAGCCGGCCCGATGCAAAACCAACGTCGGGATGTTCTCCAGCCCGATCAGATGTGCGTCCGCCCTGAAGAAGTCGTGGTCCCAGTGTACGAGCGTAGGTTCCTCAAATTTGCCAATTTGTGTTCAACAACTGATCACGTTGCTCGGGTCCTTGCTCCTTTGATACATTCAGACGTGAAAAGCCGCAGCAAGTTCTGACTTCTTGAAAGTGATTCCCTGTGGCTCGAAGTTATTTTGATTGAGCATAAAACACTCGTGTTTTGGCCGAAAGTGTTTTTGGCGAGAGACAAACGAAACAAATTTCGCCTTCCTAAATCACGCAAAAGACTTGACTCCAAAAACACGTGCAGTCTTTTCACAAATTTGCTACCAACACGTTGCTTTCAATAAGCAAACATCCTCGAGTGATTCACACATCTTTCCAATTTGATGAGCACCGTGGGGTGTAAAATATCCCCTTTGTCGCAACACAAAGGAGTTGCTTTTTCGAGTGAGGGGCATCAGTGGTGGGTGATGACCTTTACCCCTACCTCACCCGTGGAGGTCAAACACGAGGTCAAATGAGCACTATTAGGGTGGGTCGTGTACACCTGATTTTTCCCCTTCAAAAGTGAACTATCAATGTTGGGAAACTTAATTGAAACTTAATTGGTACCAGGAATCGCAGTCAGCCGGACTTCTTGAAAGAGGCTCTTTTTGCAGCAAATTCAATATGACAGATTAAAGTACGCAGAACCTGCCGATCAAAACGAACCTCTCCTGCCAAGGTAATGGTGATACATAGCGGACCAACTGTTGGCTGACAAAACCTGCAAAGCTGCCTTCCATTGACGCAAATCATATCTGACTGCAACAGATACTCAAAATCGTCAGTGCAGCAATGCAACAAATGTCCAGTACCTGACCTGTCATTTTTCTAATGAGCCAGAGCCTTGATGTAGGAGCTGGTTTCAGATAACCTCACCTTTCGCTCATTACAACAAAGTCAGATCTTTCAAACTGCTCTTTATCATAATCTAATGCTCTGTGGCAGAAGCACATCGCGGGGTTAATTCATTTTGAGCCCTGCAGCCAAATCGCCCAATAAATACCATCTCGACGGAGGCGTGGATCTTCGTTCAATCATAGCGGAACCTTTTGTAGGTAAAGCAGAGGTATCTCGGGCGCGCCTCGGCTTCTTTCATCTTCATCTTGCAACTCGTCAAAGACGGCGCGAAGTGATGACGGCCTCCGCCATAACATTTGGCATACCTGAGCAGATTCATATGTCGTTGCCAGATTCTCCCTGCGGTCTGCAACGTTTCGCGGGTTCAGTTCGAGCCCGTCAGATTCTTACTCATCTGGATACAATTTGGCCACAAGGACTTTTTGCCCGGAAGTCAAGCACGAAAACTTGATGAGGGCGCGTGTCCACATCAGATCCGTGCGCAGCGGCGTTTTGTCAGGGCTCGTCTCCAGTGGGTGGGTCGGGTCCACACAACTTCAAGCGAAAAAAGAGTTGATTCTGAACAAAGGACCAACAGCACCTCCTCAACTCGCTCTGCGCCCGCAAATCTTCCAGAAGAAACCAACAGAATGTGGCACCATCCATTTCCTCCATTTATCTTCGTAATAAATTAAGAGTTAGACAGAAAACAAGTAGGCAGAGCTGGCATTTTTTCCAAACAATTGATAGCAAGTTAGGTGTAGGCTTCCAGCCCATCCTTCCGTTCAACCTTCCAGGTTTCCTTCCACATCTGAAAGTGTCCATATCAAAACCTCCCTGCAGGGCCCGACATATTTGTTGCACGGGAGATGTGTTGTTGCAGCGGCAAACGAATCGTGATCTTCTCCAGAATGAATCGGACCCGCACTTCCGTTCCATCATTCAATCTTGCGGGCCAGTTTCTTCTCTGATGGAAATGTTGAGATCAATCTTGTTCGTTCGCGCAAGCGCTCTTTCTTTCACTTCAGCCAAATTTCACATTTGTGACCAATGAAGCACAACCCCCGGCCCTGGCGGCGCCCGCAGTAAAACTGACCATTAGCAGGACAAGGGTCGAGTTGCGTGGGTTGTGCGGCAACGCCACCGAAAATTCAGAAATAGCATGTCACGCGATTTCGAATTGGAAGGTCGCAGGGCGGCGCCCTCCTGACGTCTAATTCCCCAGTGCAAACTCTGCCCGAAAAATAAACGACCATCTTCTCCGTCTGGTCACTTTAAAACCGCTGCAGCGGTAAAATCGAGTGTCCAATACATTATAAATGCCGACAACGTCGCATGTCTGAAACTCATAATGACCACTGGTCATTCTCGGAGTGACGGGGCTCCCTGTTTTTTGCTCTGGTTTCAGCCCCTCCTCCGGCTCTCCGATGACCGCTGTTCACGCTCACAAGTCAGCTGGACAATCATTTGCTTGATAGGACTCGACTGACCACTGGTCATCTGAAGGCGTAATGAGAATTACAAGGCGAAGTTGAGGGGCTCGTTTTTCATGGCCTCGGACACGCAGGACGCGAAGGTGAAGCAACATAAAGATATCACGCGTGTCCATTTTCATAAGCTCAACAATGGTCTTTTGTTTTCCATTTGCTTTGTCTCGGAAACTGCGCACACGTCACAAAGACAAAAAGAATACAAAAAGAATATTATCGACTGATTTCACTTGGTTTTTGATCATCCGTGATGGAAACAATTGAATCCAAGAAGCCATGTCTTGCTGTCATCAGTTTGAAGTTGCCCCAAAGGATGCCTTCCGAAAATGAAGTCCAAATTTCCTTCATCTTTCTGCCTTGATTTCCTGGCTTGAGTGGGCTTACATCAAACTTTGTAAGCAATCAGTGCTCGCAGAAAGGAGACAAACTGATCACACAGACAAACAAGCAATAATGGCTTCATCATGCAGATTTCCTTCTTGCCCCTGAAAGTTGCTCATATTGTCTTTGGGGTATGGCTTCAGCACCGCATCTCAAATAGTCCTGAAAATTGCCATCACACATGACATTTGTGTATGCCTTCTGCCTCCTTCATTTCTGGGCTTCAATTATCACTCGAGAATCGGCTTGCTCTCGGCAACTGTTTTCCTGCATGTTCCTCATTGCACTTTATGGGCCCGGTACGTAACATTGCCTCCTGAAAAACACAACGAAGCTGCAGAATCTCTGATCCTTCATTTTCTTTGTTGCAGAAGGCAAAATTACCTGGTCTAATCCAGTTTGAGATTGCTCATTTATGATCCAGATTGTTGTACCGGATGACTGCATACCTGAAGCCTTTGAAGTGGATTGTTTTAGCTATGAGCTGAGTCGCCTCTGGACTTTTTGTCTTTTGTAACATCAGGGAATCGCGGTTTTCATAATGACGCTGCCCACCCCGCCCGGCATTCCGCCCTCATTTGCCGAGCTTCTTCAGACGCCCATTAATCTGGAATTTATTGCAATCAACTTGTTTCCTCTGGATGTTTTCGTCGAATCACAAAGGTGAAAACTTTCATTCCAAGAAATTGATGGAACTCTTGAGGAACTGTTTTCTTGTTGCAAACAAAGTTTGGAATGAGGTTTAGACACGCAACTTTTGACTTTCTTTCTCTGGCAAATATCAGTCAAAACACTCAAGAAAAGTCACATTTCCAAACTGGGTAATACACAGCGCACCTGGATGGTAAAAAACAACCACTGTGAGTTGTTTTCAGTCCCGTTAATGAAATACAAATGTTCAAGAAAATCAGTGACCTGGTTGTTTCGTTGGTTATTGTGCATTCATCTCGAGGAAAATAAGCCGCATCCCACATTGTTATTTTTCATAACAACTTTCTGACTTGAATTATTTGCCCCAGTGACTTTTACAAGACATCGTTTGTGCCTGTGCCTGGCAGCAATTAACGTTACCTTCTTGATTACGGCAAAAAAGAAGAAGAAAATGTGAAATGGAAAGCAGAAAAGCAGAAGTTCAACAGCAAATTTTTGTGTCAGATGCCAGTGTGGCACAACTTAGTTGCCCGGCAGCCCAGTTTGGTGACTTTCCACCTCCAAATATGCAGCAAAGATTCCTTCGTCTCCGCTAATTATCAAATAATACTCCAAGAGGACAGGTCTCTGGGCAGTTTTCTTTGATCAAGAAACATCAAAGTGCAGGATTATCAAACAATTGGGCCAATATATTTCCCACTGAACCCTTCCTGTGAAACTGAGGGAAAATTGTGTTATTTACAAAATTAATCTCAGTTATGACATCAATGCTAATTTGGCACTTCAAAGCTGTATCGGCTCATGTTTGCATTGTTCTGATGGGCCTCTCCTGATTGGGTCACGAGGTAAAAAATATTTAGTGACAAATTGCCATAATGGTATTTGTCACTTCAAAGATGATGAAGCTGCGGGAGGCTAGTATCCAGCTTCGGGCGACAGCAATCTGCATCTATCTGGTCACAGCCACTTCTCATTACGTGCGTCCAGCTTCATTTCATCGTAGATATCCATTTGTATTTGGGCGCTATTTGAAGGCTCCAATTATCCTCATAGATCATCCCTGTGTTGTTTTTTCCTCAACATCCCTTCTCTGAGGGAGAGAAAAGCGGAGTTGTCCAGTGGACGGCTCTACACGAAGACAAATGATGATGAAATATGTGAGCAACTTTCATATTAAAGTCATCCATTTCCCAAGCTATTCTCCGGATAGGGCAGCGCTCTCTATTGCGCGGGACAGGACCTGCCAATCTTGTGAAATAATTTCCCATATTTCTGCGAGTGTTAACCAAATCCGAAACCCGATTACGCTGACCTTTAGGAGCGAGTAATGAAATTAGTCAACTTGTAGCTTGTCAAACGGGTGTATCTGAGGAAACTTATCTCGGACTCGGCCAAGTCTCATGGGTGTTCAACGAGCAGTGAGTGGGTTTATGGAAAAGATGTCCGTTTCACTTGTCTTTACGGCAGCATAATTGGATCGAGAACTCGAGAGTGGATGATTGATGGCCAGACCCGAATAAAGGAGACGCAATTGTGCAAGTAATAAAATATGCCGCCATTGTTTGCAAGATTTAATACCCAAAAAGTATTAAATGGGGAGGTTAAGATGGATTTCAAATTTATGATTGCTCTTTTTCTTTCCATTGCCAAATATTATGATGTATTATACTTGCTTTGAGCAAAGGCCCACCGGGGGAGCGGAGGTAACAAAATGAGATCTGTGCGGGAAATGGGTAAAAATTTGGTAATCTCCGGTTTCACCAGTCACAGATGACTTACTTCACTTTTCCAACCCCTTCAGTTGTAAATCATATTCAAATTTTATACCTTTCACATTCTTGTTTTGGCCTTTTTGTGGGGAGGGTAGAATGACACGAAACGGCACGGCGAGCCTTGCGGGGACCCGGAACGTGTTATGATCATTCCTTTGTTGCCGCTTTCACGTCGAGTAACAATTTTACATTTCAAACGACTCCGTAACTTGGTTTTTCACGAGCAGTGATCCCCTCGCGACAATCTGTTGCCAGTGAAAAAATGATAATTGCCACCCGTGTTTCAAACGCTGCGAATCTGTCACCTCAACCAGTCTAGTTTATGGCTGAAAGTGCTGGCTACATTCTCACATCAAAAGAACAACGACAATTTTCCATTGTCATACGTGAGTTCGCCTCGTCACAACTTGCAGCCTGAAATCCAGGGGTGACGCGACGGTTGTTGCAACGTGCACGGCGAGCCGAAAACGTTCAGTCCGCGTGCAAAACTTGATACTCAAAAGTGCAGTAACCCTTGTTACCCTCTTTCTTTGGTTTTTGTACTTGATAAATCATCAGCACTGGGTATGATAATGCATCACACATTCACCATGTGCAAGTTGTAGCTGTTTATGTTTTCACTTGCAACGGGATAGCACACCTGAATATGAGTTGAAATGCGAGGTGATTCAGGGGTCAGACTACGCTCGAAACTGGCGCATCGACTCTTCAGATTTCCCTCATTTGGAATGCGAAAGCGCCCCTCATACTCATACCCTGTTTACTTATGATAATGCCCCTGTCACAATAAAAACTTCTCCGCAAAGTAACTTTTCTGCAACACAGATCTCGAGACATTGAAAATTTCTGTGTGCAATAACTCCATTCAGATTCCTTCTCGATGAGTGGGCTCTTGGAGAATGGGATAAAGAAGACTCAAAAGTTATGGATGACAAAAGTGTATTGTCAAATCAAGAATGCCGTCTCGAATTTAAATGAATCTGCAAATGTCACCCTCCAACATATTGAATTTCATGAATGGCTTTATGAAAATGGATTACTTTTGGGTAAACTTCTGAACCCAGTTTGCAAAAATTTCATTTGCCAACTTTTCCAAGTGGTTACTTTTACCCCGCTGACCTCCGGGGGCTGAAGAGGTTGCACAACCTCCATGGATCAAATTTAATCTCAATTTATAGCCTCAACCTGTCCCAACAAGAGGGCAAATAATCATGTTAATACCCCTAGCTCTGTCTGAACGGTAAGAAATGATATCAAATTCAGGTCCCAGCAATGCTCGTGTGGTTTGTATGCAGCATATTGCAAAGGCCAAGTCAAGCAAAGGTAGAGCTGCCACCTCGGCTCCGCAGGTCCACATATCATCCACAGGATCTAAGCAGATTTGTCCATTCAACTCCCCGGGGAACACGAATATAGTTATGTCCAACTTGACCTCTCCATTGCAGTGGGCAAAGACGCGAAAGTCAATTGTGGAGGCAAGTGGAGAGTCACATTTTATCAGCCTTCTCTCCTCCACAGCGCCGCAGAGAAGTGGGAGGCTCTCAAAATTTGTATGCACTTCATGGACCAATCGGAAATTGGATAAACATTCCTTAATACATCTTCATAGTTCGTAGATGAGAAAATCTTGCCCCGACGCAATTTAATATGGCCCTGCGTCTCCGGACAATCCGTCAGCTCCCGCCCCGCTGTAGTGATAGAAACCAGAATTTCTTTTCCGCATTCTGTCGAAGTGTATGATGCATTTCTTCCATTAATATGAAAGATAGTGTGCGCACGCGGAATACCTTATCAGCGATTAGGCCCGTAACAAGGTGAGGAAGTTGGCTAACTCGAAGCTGCTTTACTGAGCCGGACTGACTGCGGGCAACAACAAGTTTTGCTCAATTCAATCCAGAAGCAGCGCGGCAGGGTCGGGCTCACGCTGGGCCCCCTGGAGTCGCCACCCCAGGGAATCCTGCCGCGCGTTTCATGGGTCATCACAGGGTCTTGCGGGAGATCAGCTTTGTTTCAGGGGGCAGTGGTTGAAGAAGGGCTCAGCAGCACACTGTATTCCCCCAGCCATGCAGCGCCACGCTTCTCCCAGCTTGACAGCATGATTATCGCACAGATGTATCAAATGAACTGTGCGATATGTATTGCGTTAAGCAGAAACTTTGTAGTTCATATTTCATGATTTGAAGCAGCAGAGATGTGGAGGCGTGGAATGAGAGGCGGAAGGAGGAGGGACTCAGCGCAATGAGTTGTTTTCACACCTCTTGCTTCGCTGCAGCTTTTTCTGACTCGACGTCTAACCTGAGGGGCTTCACGAGCAATCAAGGTTGAAGACGCGAAAACGCCCCCGACATCCTCTATTGACCCAACAAATGTTGCGGATTATGTCGACTCCGCTCTGGAGTTCACATCAAATATGAGGATGCTCTGTCAACGTCAAAAAGTGAAATGCCGGGGGATAAAAAAGATGAACAAGCTCCAAATCTCTGATGTTTCAGGAATAGAGCATGTAGAAATCCTTCGCAATCCCCATGGCTTGGCCCGATGCCGGAGCCACTGACATGGGAGGGTCCGGGATACAGGATGGATTCTCAGCTGCATGCACTGTGGGTTTCTATGGGGATGAATCCGCCGTTACCATCTGTACAATTTGCAGATGTTTTGAACCCCAATTCGGTCCGAGGAATCCTTGTTGTGAACAAAAATTGGAGATAAAAAGGGTCGTCTCTTGCTCGTACCTACCTGCAATGGATCGCCTCTGTTGCTGTGGGAGCCCCAGCCTCAACTGCAGCGTAAACCTGGAGACCGCTCCAGCAAACACGCAAATATGTTGCTGTCATAATGAGTACCCAAGAGAACAGATTCCTATGGTCTTCTCGCTGACAAGCTGTCCTCCAAGATGAGCTGCCCAATTCTTTCTTTCACCTTCACTACGGACCCATCACAACCGGAAAAGCTTTCACAATAAAACACGTTCCTGCACTGCGAGCTGTCATCTTTACAAATCATAACAGCCCAGGGATTGCTGTTCGTACCGCTGCGCTGTTCGTCTGAAATATGGCTTTTATGTCGTTTGTGTCAGCTACACTGGGGTTTATCTGCGTGGAGATGTGTATTTCATGCAAGGTGCTGATCGCCAACAGCATATTTTTGGAAAGTTTTTGCAAACATTTCCTCCTGCACGGCTGATCATAACTGACTCGGACCGCCCCAGGTACTGGCGTAGCTCAGGAGTCACAAATATGAAATCCATGTACCGAATGTCAAAACAACTGATTAGTTATCCACTAAAAGCGTCTGTTTATTGCCACTTGGATCGTACCACCCCGAAACCCCATTGTCGTTTTGCTACTGCTTCATTCGGTGTTGTGTTTCACGTCATATCATTTTGTGTCAAGTATTTGAGAAAGGAAACAAATTGGAACGGTTCTCTTGTTTTCTGTTTGCGCAGCAACAGCGGAGACTTGGGAATTCTTCGCATTGACCCGCATTGAAGGAAGCAATCAGATGAGAGTCGCGAGGGCAGTGCTTGAAGAGAATGAAGTGGCGACTTCCATGACTGTTTCAGGTGATGAAGGCCCCGTCACTGCCGGTCATCATGTCAAGGTGCCTCGGCTTCCTTCACAGGGCGCAGCTCCTGGGCCGGACAGATCTATCATTGTTCCGTGACATCTGCATTCATAACCCTGCCAAGCTACATCCCCTGCTAATCTGATTTACAAAAATCACCACAAAGGACGGTCGGGCCAAAAAAGGGCAACTTGTTTTCTTGTAGGTCACGTCGCACTGGCCGTAATGACCTTCTGCGGCCGCGCAATTGTGAAGCTTCTCACAATGTCCGAGCTGCCTCAATTATGTCCCAAAATTAATAGAGGTTCGTGGCTTGTGACGGCCGTCTAGAAAATGGATATCTCTGGCGATGTTTGCCGAGTGATTTTGGCTGCACTGATATTGGCTATCTGTAAATGAGGTTCAGTCTCTCGCATTAAATGACAAAGTCCATTTGTTGCTCAATCCAACATACACGCGCTTCGTTGCCTGGGTGGAATTGCAAATTTCTCCCCGCCTTTCTCCCTGTCTTCCATTACATTCCAGTATTTCCCGGCAGAAGGCAAAACTGCCTTCTATTTGTTGTTGGAGAAATATAAAGTTTCGCCGTTTCCTCTTTCCCTTTATTAGAAAACTGGGAGAAAGTAAAGTGCTTTCCGACGGAGGTTCTGTCAAAACAAACGAACCCTCCCCTCATCGCTCTTGACTCCAGTCTTGCGCAAATCATAATCTCCTCAGAAAAAGAAATATTCTGAGAGGCAAATGGCAGAGAGTAGCAGAAAAGTGGGGAAGGGTAAAACGAGACTTGTTGAATGAAGTCAACGAGCACTTGTAATTCATTCAGTGCAGCCACATTTCTATGCATATGAGCAAAACTTGGCCTTACAATAAATATCATATTGCATTTTACTTAATAGCTGCGGCGACTGCTGTGCATACAGATCGGCGCGGTGAGTGAAGTGGACACTGTATCTGGGAAGGAGAAGGGCGGCTCTTTTGTTTGCCTACACGGCAGCACCCTTTTTCTCTGGCCATGTCTCCAACGTGCTTTATGGCCTTCTGTCGTAATATCAATCTTTACAGACGCTCTCACTTTTCCAGCCATATTCCTCGGTGACATACCTTCGATCCCTCAAACACTCTTGGAGCACTTCTTCTCCAGGCTTTCAAGACGGCCCTTAAGTGCCCACGCCACAAATTTCTCTAACCTTGGCTTCTCATATTTCAGAAAAGATGAGAGCCTTTTATGGTATTTGTGCATGAAAAGACAGGTGCTATTGGGGCTTATGAGCATCAGTCAAATATTCTTACATCACAAAGACTCGGAGGCCGCAATCCGAGGCAAAACTCACGTCTTTTCCTGGGAAAAAGAATTTATTTCTTTTCAGGCGAAAGTGAATTGTGCATTCCAAACCGAAAAGAAACAGGAAAGCCACTATGACATATCTAGATGAACATCTACGTAAAATGGCATACACTTTGCTATTCATCAAAGGGTGGCATTTCACGTTGTTCGACTTAGACTCGAGACGTCAGAGTCCAAACAGGTGACAGGATAATATCAAAAGCCCCGAGAAAGCCTGCAGCACAAAGCATTATTCCTCCCACAGTTCCCTTTGTTCGACTCTGTTTACTTTTCATAAAATTTGTAATCAAATTGATACATCTCGCACAAAAAGACAGTCAACTTCTTTGTCAAATGGTACTTTTTGAAACAGGCCAAACGGAAAAACAGCGTAGACACCCTCGCTTCCCTTTCTAATTCCAACCCCCAGACATGTTGTCAGGCCCCACTATTAAATTTTTGACAAAAGCTGAAAAAGTTCAGTGAAATGGGTAGATTTTCCATTTTGCCTGTGACAGACTGAGGAGCCTTTTGTCCCCACAGCAAATATTTGTCTGGGTAACATTATAGCTTTTCTCCCTGAGAATAACAAAGATCAAGTGACCAGTGTTATTTGTAGGTTGTCAAGAGTGGACAGAGGCAATGATACATGTCACTTGGTCCGAGGGGTCAGTTCTGGAGGTCAGGGGTCGCTTCACATTAAAGCGAGGGTGCACGAGTGCACTTTTTAATGCGGCTCGCCGCAGACTGGACACAGGTGTTCCAAATTACACAGCCACGTTCTGCGTCCCTTTGATTTTACCACGCTTGTAATTACAAATAAACCAATAAATAAAAACAAATAATAAACCTCTGCCAATTTGGAACTTTTGAAGCTTTCATTTCTATTTCAGCAGAGTGATGGACGGGTGTGTAGAACATGCTGCAATGCCCTGGACCTCGCTTTGTGCGCTGCCATTGTGAATCCGGACATCACAAGTGGACATCACGCTCCGCAACAACTGCACACTGGATGACTAGATTTGGAGGCACGCGTTTGTTTCATGAACAGGAAACCAAACGGCTGCTCCACATTCATGTTCACAACACTGAGGACCAAGGTTTGGATTCATTCAAAGTTGAGTGAGATCCAGAGGCGGCGCACAAGTTGTGTGTGCTCGCATCTGGATGAGCGAAGCACCTTGATGTATCAAAGCAGTGAGGATCAGAGATATTTTCGCTATCTCTACCAGACTCTGTATCCACATCTCTCATCTCGGAAGCATCTTCATCTCAACCCACTTGTCAATCATCAGCGTTTTTGATTATTTTTCCAACTGCCCATTTTGGACGGCTCTCAAACTCTGCACAGATGATAAAATAAAATCCATATGCCACAGGATGGCGAGTCATGACAGTTCGCCTCGGCTCTGTAAACACCGCGCAAGAACCTGAGCTGGGGAAAAGCAAGGCAGATATGATACACAAGCCCTCATGCCAAGATTACACAGAATTAGTTACATTGCTTTGCATCCAGTCGAATAGTCCTCATACAATAGCTCACCTGTATTTCATTTTAATCCTGTGGCACTGACTTTTGTGTAATGTTGCAAAAAGAGCATGACGAATGGTTGGGTCTTTGCTCTATTTGATCATGTGCATACCATCTACATAATTCTAGTGCAATGTTACACCCCTGGGCTCGTTTTTCACTCCGCACCTGTATTAATGTTGGTTATAAATTTGGACAAAGGCCATTCCAAAATTACCGGGCTTGAATTCTCGTTCAATGCAGAGGGAAGATGAAATGTCATGCTTTCAGAAAAATTTATGAATAATTCTGGTAATTTATGAACAAGCAGCGCAGAAATCTTGCCTTCTTTTATTGGGGGGTCCCACAATACAATGCTCCTGTGAGATACATTATCTCGCTCCAAAAAGTTTTTTGGAAACTTTTATGACATGTTGTAACTCACACAGAGAAAAGTAATTCCATATGTGCTATGAATTTTGAGAAATAAAAAAGAGCGACTGTTGCCTTTCTATTGAATCTCGCAGGTAACAATTTATGGCACTTTCAAGTATCACCGCCAGTCATAACTTTTGCTACCCAGGCAGTCACACGGAAGAACTTTCACATTGGCCTCACACAAGCTTCTTGTTGTAAATTTTCAAGGTGGAAATTATTGAGAGCAAATATCTGAGCTGTCTTTTCCTTGAGCAATATTCCTTCACGTGATGGAGTGTTATTGCTAATACCGCGCCACAACAGTGAAATCATAATTTACCTCAAATTGACTTTATGACGTAGCTTATAACTTTTTATTGGAAAATTTCAAGTATGAACCCACATTGAAGTGTTTCAAAAACTTCCCTCATGTGTGAGGACCTTTCCACGAGATTGCTCTCGTGTGTTTTCTGCCTAATCATCGGTGAAATTGCGAAGTGGGGAGTCGTATTTATTTTTGCGGGAAAATGTTAATAAAGATGCTGTAAGAAGCAGCTGGCAAACGAAGCCAATAATCTCCGCAATAGAAACAAGAAATATACAAAATGACAGCTTTGTATTTAGTTTCTGTCTCACCTCACATCAAAGTTCTGCTTCAGAAAGAAATTGTGCAACTCCTCATTTTCTGCCTGAAAACTTGTAGTTACAGTTCGATGTGATATTAATTCCATTGCGCAACAGCTTCGGTTTTGTTGATCTGAAAAGCTGAGGCAGGCCAAATTTTTAATGACTTGTGGTTTGGTAGCTACCAGAGAGTAAACAAAGAAGCCCAAAGGGCAAGGTGTGAGATAACGGGTGAATTTAGCCCCAGAGGGGAAAGCCAACGAATATCAATACTTATCTGATTTTGTTTCATCAGCTGTCAGGGATTGTGTACGTTTTAATTAAACACTAATCACTGTTCTGGCATTAGTTTTCCACACCTTATAATTTCTGTCAAATTGGTGATAACCTGCAAGCTTCCACGATTTGCGAGGTGCCTCTTGCGAGACCAAACTTTTCCCAATTTGAATTTGAGCCTGGAGGAGTTTGTTTCATACTCACGAGGATGTCTCCCATTCTCGCAGTTTGAGAGAGACACTCCAGCAATGCCAACAATCTTCAACATTCCCTGAGTTAATTTCAGAATTTGTAAGGTTGGCAAGAAAATGTTAAGACCACAGTGACCGCAGGTAATCACGCCTTATGTCATTTTGATGGAATGTTTGATTCGAACAAAGCGCCGATTCGAAACATTTGATGTACGAGTCGCGACAGATACGCATTGAAATTTGATCAAATCTGGGGTAAAATTTAATTTCCCTTCTGCCCAGTGGCATAAATTATGCAATTTGGGCTCGGGAGTGTGAGCGAGATGAAATGAAGCTCACTAACGTCGGCGAAGCGAATTAACCCAGAGACCAGCCTTATGTAAGAAGGCCCAGCAGCAATTCATGAGTTAACTCTGAAAGGAACGAACTTGCACGGTGGCGGAGCCAAACCGGCAAAAACAGAAAACTGGCACTTTTCCGAAGAGATGGACAATACCGGCAGGTCATCATGAAACCTATTGTCAAAAGCTGGATCCGCCGTGTTGAGGCTTTGAAATACAAGTGTCAGAAATGAAGCAAGGCAGCCTGAAGAAACATCCATGACTTTCTTTCAGTTGAAGCACCTCAATGAGACTGACAACTGCTTGAGATTTTTGTGAACTTTGTGCGGACATAATGACATGTAACCAGTGGAAGTTGGGATCACGCACAGGTCAAGAGATCTGCGAGCGATACATGTGGGATCTGAGTCCAGATGCGGTGGATCAAAAATCTTGGTCAGATAGAGAGTTTCTCGAGAGCAAAGTCGTGTCTCATAAACATGCAGCGTCCTTCTTACCACGCAGCAACATCAATGTGGAGGGCCACGACCCGGCAAATTAGCAAACCACTGACCTCGGCCTTGCAGGCAATCAGCATTGTCGTTCCCTGTGTCCATACAAACCGACAAAAAGCTGCCCCGAGTATTTTGCCTTTGTGACAAACAGGTTATGAGGGTTAAGAAAGAGCAATGCGGGAGATTAGAGAGGGCAACTGATGGTGCAGGCCGCGCATTTCTGAGACCACTAAGCCCTTTGAATTGGAAAACTCAATGATTCTGGAGTGCGCTATATTGCCAGGAAAGCATGAAAGGCCGATGTGACCCGACTGTGGAATGGCCTCAGAGTGGACAGTTATCAGAACATGCTCTGTAGTTACATCTGCAGAAAAGCTGGCGGCCCATTCTTCTTCAAGAAGACAATTCCTTCCATTCCAATGACCCGGACAATGGACTCTGCGCTCTGTCATCAGAAGATGTCCATGAACAGTTGTTTCAATTCAATAACGACTTGATCTGAATTCCAATCCGCGCTGTCGGAAGAAAGGCCTTCTCTCTGATAGTCATTCACGAAACAAATCTGGAAATTCAAGACGGGGAGAGGCCAAACGACGCTGTTTGTCACAGCCTCTTCAACCGTCCACATTACCCTGGCTGCGCAGCCGTAAGTATGAAGGTTATCTCCCTAAACGTATTTTCGTGTCCAAAGTTTGGAGCGATTCTAGTCAGGCAACCTTATAAATTTTCTGCTCGGAAGGAAATGTGCCTGGACGACGCAATTGATTTACCTCGCGATTTCAACAGGCGTATGAACATGTAATTTTGCGCTCTCCATTAGGGGCGCGGTGCAGAGGGTCGAGGGCCTTTGTGGCGCTGGTCGGTCCATTGTAGTTTGTTGCGGGTCAGGACAGCGTCAACAAACTTTAACCCCATCAGCACGATGGCGATGGAGCGCGGCGGGTGAAAGGGCCTCGGACAAGGTTAAATGAGACGCTCTTGCAGGTTTGCAAGCATAGAGATGTCAGAGGGAGCGACCCCATACAGCAGGGTCCTGACCTGTCGACATGAACCATTAACCCGCTTCCACCTTTCCATATAAAGCCAGTCATTTGCTTTTCAATTCATGACCAGCACAGGACCGCTTATTTCCATAATGTCCGCCCAATTATGCCACTTGTAAGGATATCATGGCTCAAATCTCCCCGAAATAGTTTTTTCTTTCTCTCCAAACCTCTAATTCCACAAAGAAAAGTCACTTTCTCGACCTGGTCATTATGCTTGGCGCGCCTCCCGCAAGAAATCCTCAGAAGTGCAGCGCTGAAATTCTCCATCTATATTCATATTGTTTGAGCCATAAAGACGCAAATTACCACCAGTGTGCAGTCCGAGCCAGACAGATGGTGATGTTACCACAGCTAGGTGAGCCGATATTTCCTTATGATATCAACTCACGAGATGAAAATCGGCGCTGAACAATAAGTGCTGCAAATAAAGGGGTTATCATCAACAGGGCAAACGCTCTTCTCTCCAGTCCCCACGTACACGTTCTGCCCGCTGCCTATGAATGAGGATGCATGTCCATCTCTAATGACTATTTATTGAAAAGGTGGATGAGTCACGACCTCTGTGTTGTGTGCCAAAGTGAAAAGGGAAATTGAAAAATACTGCCATATCTGGCTTGTTATACAATGAAGGAGGAATGCTTCTAATTGTTGGGTGCTTTCACCCCGGCCAGTTATCATTCAGGAGATGAAAATTGCATTGAATGTTTCAAATTTGAATTTGAAATACTCTGAAAATGAATAAGGCATTTAACACAAAAGCGCGCATAACGAAGAATTATTTGGTCTGAGATTATGTGCATTCATTAAAACTGTATATCACTCGAGCCTTTTCAGTGGTAACCTTTCAACCTTTTAAACTCGGAAATGCGACACCAGAACTGAGGTTTGAATTGCGTGTTACTTATAAATGTAAATTTACTACATTTCCCAAATCTTTTCAATTAACAATGGAATCTTGAATGAAACCGTGAAACTGTATTGGCACGCATGAGTGTTTCACTTGTGTTGAAGACTTGTTGAAGGAAATTCAACTCGTATGCATTGACTTGACACCTGCGTTTGCTTTTACACACAATGCGCCCATTCCCACCACATTTCCCTTTGTGGGGTGAAACTGATGAATTGAAGCAGAAGAGACAACTTACCGACTTCCACCATTTTGGTGAGGTGCGACATCGGGGACCCACCGGAGTCCGCCTGTTTATGCGAGAAGCTGTACGGGTCATTTCCGGTGTCGTCGTCGTCGGGCGACAGCGGCTTCCGGTCGAGGGTGAGGGTGGCGGCGCCGGGCGACTTGGGGCGGGCGACGGCGCTGCCCTGCGGCGGCGCGGCGGCGGTACTCGACGGCGGCGACAAGTTGGAGCCGGGCGCCGTGTTGGCGATTTCGGGCGTCAGTTTGGCGACTGCAGCGATGTTGGGTAAGAGAGACTGGGTGGCCTGCATCATGGCCTGCAGGTTGGACATGGAAGGAGCCATGCCTGCCATCAACTGTTGCTGCAGCTGCTGCAGAATCTGCAGTTGAATCATCTGTTGTTGTTGCAGGGTACAGATGGCGGAGCGCAGGCTGGCCATGTCGGTCGGAGGGTTCCCGACCAGATTGGGCATATTGTTCTCAGCGAACTGCGCGACGGCCACGCGAGTGCTCTGAAGCCTCTCGAGCTTGACATTCGAGTCCGGTAATTTGGCCGTCATTGCAGACATCTGACCAAGGGGGAGGGGTAAGTCAACGGTGGCTGCCAACTTGGCTTCCAAATCAGCGTCTGGGTCATCAATGTCCATGCCTTCGTCATCTGGATCGTTGTAGTCGTCGCCGTCATCTGCATTCTCATCTGCCGGGTCGTCGTCGGGGTTTTTGCCGAAGAAGTCGGAGGTGCTGCGGGAGGACGTGAGGTCGGAGGTGGATGGGAGGACGGGGAGGGGGCGGCGCAGTCCCGGGGAGGTGGGCGCGTCGCCGTCCGGGACCTGGAGCCCACCGCTCGCCGCCGAGGAAGAGGCGGCGGCCGGGGCTCCGAAGCCGCCACTGCGCTGCAGGTCCCGGCGTCGCTGCTGTTGCTCGGCCGCCGCCTCAGCTTCAGCCTTCGCCGCAGCTTCGAGCAGGTCCTGCCCCTGCTGCATCGACTCCGTGTCGTCCCTGTCAGCGTCTTTCTTCATCACATCATCGTCCAAGTCATCGGATCCTGAAAGAAAAAAACATTCACCCTGTGACAAACTCTTTGTTTTCACAATGAAAAGCCACATCGTGTTGCCCCGTGCTCGGTGAAGTAAACACGAAATCACCGAGGGAAAAACAAACATTTGATTTGCTGCGGGTGAAGCAGGCAAATAAATGAATCATAAATTCAGATCTGCTCATTGCGTGATTTAGAAGGTCATTTAAACACCACAGCAGGGGAGGCGGCGGGGAAATATGGAGGGGCCAAGTGCATGCAGATCTGCAGGATTAGCATCATTCTGCTGCATATCACACAGCCAATGGAGAGCCAATGCAGCATGATGAAATTGACAATATCCAAAATGGACAAAGATTACCGACATTAATCATGTGTGTGGCATGCTGTGAGACTGCAACCGTAAACGCATCGGGAGGGAGGTTACAAGGAGGGTCCGGTGACATTGTGTTGAATCCGGGCCACGGTGCAGGTTGTGACAGCGGAGGCGGCGGCGGCGGCGGCGGCGGCGTGGCCTTATCGGGTCCTGCGAGGACTAAAGGGGATTCCGCTCCTCACAGGCTCAGCTGCATGGACAACGGAACAGCTGATCTCTGAGCAAACTCCTGCCTCCCGTCCGCTGCACTGTTAAACTTCTCCCCTGTCTCGATGTGTCAGTGCGCGACACTGAACTGAGTGTCAGATCACGTCATCCGTTTTGTTGTCGCGAAACAAAGATGATGTCAGATTGAACGCCTCTTGAGACTCGAGGCCCTGCAGGGCTGAAGGCAGCAGCAGATAAAAGGAATTGACGCGATAGTGTTGGGGCGGCGCAAAGGTATGCGCGTTTTCTTGGTGAGGGGCGGGCGCAGCGGCGGCGGCGGCGGCGCAGGCAATAAAGCCTGCAGTGACCCCGTAATGATTGTTTGACCCGCTGTAGCAGCGGAGTGCGCCCGTCGCCATTGTTGTCGACAATGCGCTCAATCACCGCGCGAGAAGCTGGAAACATGATCAACCTGCCACTACACGACCCCACACTCACCCCACTTCCTTATTCATTCATTTCATATCCATTCAGACCACAATGTGAACCAATGAGGCCACTTTGCTGCTCAACAAAAGAAGGAGCAGAAAAACATTTCCTTCTGGTTTTTGCCATCTGCGTGTGGTAATTCTATCATTGTCCTTATCATTGTTCTGCAAACTGCCAACTACTGTCACAAAGCAAGATGTTTTGTGTCCAAATACTCATGTATTTACTCAACAGGAACTGGGGTTGTGCGAGGAAAAAAGTGCCTTTCCATGAAGCTGTCAATCGTGAGGCCGTGTTTGTCAAGATCAAGACAAAACACTCGGAAGGATATGGGTGACTCTCAAGTAGCTGCGGAGGCGTCACTCGAGCTGGCTACTGAAGTGTGGCACGTGGCCTGATCTGGACCGCAAACGCTGCTTGTCACTGCTGCGCGATAAACAGCTGATTAGCGACCGTAGCGACCGCGGCGGCAGCGCGCGAGGCGCATGTGCAGCTGAAGCGGCGCAGATTCCAGCCGCATGAGACGCTTCCGGACGATCAGCTGATCGCGAGGCGAGTCGGGGGCCGCAGCTGCAGCGCCAAATAGCAGCCAGATGAGAATTTACGTTTCGAGGGACCAGCAACGAGCGACTGTTTCCGAATTCCGCTGCCGTTTTATCTGCTGGAGTGCCTGTGCTCCAGGACCAAATGCGCTCACTCAAGATTCATGTTGCAAACTTGTAGACAGTTGCAAGAAATGTTTCTTGCTATTTTTCTGTGCGAAGTCCATGGGGTTTTTTTTCAAGCCGAGGCTCAAATCGTGGCCGTAGAGTTTAGATTTGCTTCACCTGCTTGAAACCAAAAGCGGGATTCTCGTGAATCTGTCGGAAGTAAATGCGCGAATATGAATCCCCTTCCACCTCGCCCGGTCTGGAGCACCATACATCAGCCCCGGAGGCGCGCCGCGCCACTTGAGCCTGGCAACCTCTCCACCGGCGCGCCTGCCCTCCACTTGTAAATCGCAGCTCCTCTTTCACAGAGCCCGCCCCGGGAGCCGATAGCAATCTAACCTTTACAAATATGAATTGTGACGTGCATTCCATCAAAAGCTGCGGTGCGGGGTAATTCATCCCGTATGACAGACAACTCTTGGCGATCTCGGTGAACTGATCCCACCCGTAGCGTACTACCGTCCCGTCAGCGTGATCTGTGCTGCTGGGGCAGGGCATATCTCAGCAGACCCTCGTTGCGATGACGGCCACTCAAAACATAAAGCTTTCTCCCTACCATATGCAGCTTAAGGGATGATACAACAACACACGAAGCTTACAGGATGTTTCTCCAAATTCCCTGTGATAAGCTGCCTGTCATTTTGTGTTTCCATTTGTGAGCGACACTTCAACAAACGGAATGCGCGCCTCTCACAACTTTCACAAAACAGGAGAAGTGCAGTGACACTTTTGTTTTGACATGCCTGGAGAAACTCTCATTGTGTATTTGAATGCAGGGGGACTTTTGTAATTTGGCTTAATAACGGGCAGATAAAGCTTGATGGACAAGCCCTGGAGAAAGAGCATCGACATTCTTCTCCCCTTTTACAACAGTGACACTCCTCTGGGCTATCCCTCTATTGCCGCCAATGCATTTAATTCATAAAGCTATATCACATCAGGCGCACTCCAAATATTGTTACGGCCATATTTCTCGCAGGCTGAGTGATGGGTAATTTGATGTAAAAGTGATGTAAAACTGTTGAGACGCGTCCGCATGAAAGGCAGGGCCCAGTGGCCAGTGTCGGGTGAGGAATTCAATATGAGACGGAGAAGCCAAAAGATGCATTTTGCACATGAAGAGGCTCGAGCAGCAAACAGCCCCAGAGATGTCAATATTTTATCGAGGAGGCTGGAGACGAGCAGATGCTTTGAGTGGCATCCGACACGATTAGCTGACCCTACAAGTCATTGTTCATGTGTAAAATCTGGAGGAGCGTCCCGAGTTCGGAGGCACGCAGGCAGAAGGATACGAGCGCGCGCCAGCCCGCCGGTCCCTCCCGCCTCGCCGGCCGCCGCTGCGACCCGCTCCTCCCGTGGCCCCCGCCAATCTGCCCGTGTCAACCCTTGTAATGATTCCATAAATTGATAATGGCTTTCATAACACTCGTGTTTGATTCGAGGCCACCGGGTTCACACACTGACGCTGCTGCTGCAGCTCCTCGGGGAGAAGAACAAGTCTGATGCGGACTATTGCAGGGACGGGGCAGAAAGGGGAGACGACGGATGGACGCACATGGACATGCTACATCAGCATGTGTCCAGTTACACCAGCTGACAAGCTGCAAAGGGACATTCCAGGACAAGCTGTCACATGTTTCCAGCTTCTCCTGACAGTTCAGCTGACCACTTAGCTAACTAACTACTACATGCTCAACGCATACAATGGACCGCATCTTAGGCGTGGGCTTATACGGCCATTAACCAAAAACAAGTAAGATAATCTGCACTGAAGCTGCATCAGTTTGACCGAAAAATCTCTCCTGTCTAGTTCCCTCACATGTCACGTCACTTGTGTGCCACTTTGATGCTCCAGTGCAGTCACACAAGTTCTCTATCATATTTCCATATCAGGAAGAGATATCACTTTAGAGATAGAAAAGTACTTTGTTTGCAGCATGCATCCCAACTGCACTGAATCTTTTGAATCTGAGCACAAAGCAGAAGCTACAGCTCTTCACAACTTATCATCACCGCTTTCTTCCACTTGGTTACCTTCCTGCACTCCAGCTTATTCCTAATCTGAGCAGCGGTAAAAGTTGTGCAGGAAGAATCCAATTACGGCGCTCGTGCCGCAGATTTGAAGGGTTCAACCAGGGAGCCTCGGCCCACACTACTCATCGCATTGACCCCATGTGATCCATGGGAACATGGCAACATCTCCTTGGCTACACTAATTTACGGGTGAAGCGTTCAGCAAAGCATTTGCATTCTCTCGTGCTTATTAAAATCTGTCTTATTCTAGCTGCTGCTGAATGCCACTGCTTCTCGTCAGTGTTGACCCGACAGGCAGGATAAATCAGCCAGGATTCCCATCCAGAAATAAGCAACTTGGTCAAGTTGTTCTTTGTCTTCTTCGTCGCGATTCAAATGTCAAGAAAAGCAAACCACTTTTCGTTTCTAATTTTGCAATGCGTTTTTGATGGGGACGAAACTCGGATAAGAAGCGTGATCCGAGACCTTTGCCTACTTTTTCCACCCCACAATTGATACCTAATACAATTCTGTCTGCCTGGTCTGTCACCTCGGGGCTTGATGTATCAAGGCTTTTGATATTATTTTCATAACGTTGACAGATGATTGCAAATGAAGCGGGCGAGCTCCTATTTGACCCATTGTGACTCAAATACCGGGCGAAATGGACGAAATAAGCTCGTAGGCGGCCAATTCAGAAGGACTTAGGCCTGACTGACATCAAATTTATATCATTGCCATTCATATTTGCTATCTTTCAATATTTCATCTGCGTGGCATTGAAAGGTGTTTGTGGAGATGGCGGGCACCTCTGGCTCTGGGATTGTATTACATCTGTATCCGAGCCTCACAATTGCTTAACCTTCTCCCTGATTGCCTGGAATGATTCATTCAGTCGCTTTTCATTGTGGTAATATTCATAAATTCTGTCCATATTTGCGCACTGATTCACAGGCTCACTCCATCATACCCCCCTTTTTCAGTTACTCCCGCATACTTTCAGGCGATTATGAAGAATCAACCTGTGGTCGGCCGTTCATTGTAACGTCCAGACATCCATCAACTTGTCAAAAATGGTATGAATTAGCACAAGCTGCGCGCACAGTCATGCCATACCAGAACAGGCGATCAAAGTGAAGCACACGGTTCAAAATCTGCCAACTAAAACAGTTTAATGCGCCAGTTTAAAACGTCACAAAGCGATTTCACACAAAACGCTTTGATAAAGTTTCATTGTGAAATGATGGAAAGTTTCAACCTTGGACGAGCAAATTGTGGCGTGGAAAATTGACCGTGAGCTTGAGATGTTTATGACATCTGACTGCACGGAAAGCATTCAAGCAAGAGCGTCTCTTCATGACAATCCTCAAAAGTACAGTCAGTCTCCTTTGAAAGTGATTTTACCTTTTGAATGCGTAACTTTGGCACAGGTGTGTACGGTTGAGCAGAATCTATTCAGGTGGGCTCAGAGCGCAGGAGCTCCTCGCTGAAACCGCAAGGGGCGAAGAAGTTGTAATTGCGGCATTCTGCAAGGGTTAGCGCTCGTGTTTGGAGACTCGACCTCTCCGTGAACGGTGTCTGTTTGGCAAAGTCAAGCCACTTTCACAGCAGAGTGAACCCCAAAGCGCGCCGTCATACAAATTGTGTGCGGAGGTAATGTAAAATGCGCAACAAGTCCTTCTATCCAGCCTCCGCCTCCCCTTCATGTACTCCAACTGAAGCACCACGAAACGTGTCGCAGAAGATGAAAAGTTCCTTTGGCAAACAGAAGGTGATACTGAAAACCTATCACATCTCTATCAATCCACTGTGTCGCAACAAAAGCTACCCTTCACGGAACAAACAGCACAGCAATTGCACAGGTTCCCAATTCAAAGCCAAACGCAGTATTCAACCCTGATTACAGGTCGTCTTCTTTCAAACACGATCAGTCGACTGAAGAATAAACATTCTCTGACTCTCCAAACGTTTTTGAAGTGAAGTTGACCTCTGCGCGAGTGGGACAAAGCTTCACAAAGCCTCGAGTCCCCCGACGATAATGCGGCTGTACATAGCCAATTTCTTGTAATCATGCTAACAACATGTTAGAGCAGCCGAGTCCCGAGCCGCCACTTCCTTCGGTGCCGCTCGTAGGCGACGGGCACACAGACCACCTTCCCAGACATTGTCGCCAAGCAACATCGAACTGATATCTCATCATGACCAATGCGCGCATACTTTGCCCCTCCACGCGCGATCTTCGAACAGTCATGTTGCTGCGCTGTTTGTCTTCGTCCAGTTTCAGAGCAGAGAAAAGAAACTTGCAAAGCCTACAAATCTGTCACAGCCTTTGCTCCACGTTTACCTTTTCACATCAAAGCGCGGCACTTTGTTAGAGGTCAGTAATTTCATATTTCCTCATCAGGCCTTTTAATTCAGCAGACTGCTGCATTTATGACCATCCTAATGGGCTGTAGTTGATATTGATGGCAATGCAGGGGAGCATATTAATAGTGGCGAGAGTATCCATCATTCCCGACCCAAAGAAGGTGTGCGACTCCCATTGCTGCCATTCAGCAGAGACTCAGAGTAATCCACTTGCCCTCTGCCAAGAAACTCCTCGAGGAAAACAGCTGCCAAAGGCTTACTAAAGACCTTAGTGCGGTATCTATCATATTTTCCCCGCATCAGCCCGTAATGCTTCTTCTGTGGAGACTTGCGCACAAAGCGTGATGGCGAAAACCTGTATCTTGTCTACTCACATCATAACCGCAGTTGAGTAAAATGATTTAAAGGGGGCCCTCCGCTCTCACTTGATCAAATTTGAGGCGGAATACACCGGGGCGAAAGGCTAAGAGGCGGCCAAATGTGGACTGCTAATGTAGCACACACACGGAAGACCTGTCTGGCCGAAATCTCGTTACATCCATACAGAGCATGCTTGGATTGCACACTAAATGGGAGGTTTCTGGACATGCCACACATGAAAAGGAGGCCACGGCACGGAGAAGCAGGCAGGAACATCTTTGAGCTGTCAAACAGCGGGGGCAAGCGGCTGTATCCCAATTGACCATGTTCTGTCAATTTTTCCGTCTTCGTGCCTGCCATCACAGAGATACGTGGACTGGCTGTAATAGCAACCTGTACCTGCAAATATGGCTTTATGGCAGACAGATCGCGGACAGAAGAAGACGAGATCGCCCCGTGGGCCTCGTGTGTCTGCGGCAGCAGTCGGATTTGCTGCTAACCCCGAGCTGCCATCACTTGACACCGGGTCGCGCCCCTTATGACAGGCCGCAGGCAAATCAGCTTTTTCTTCAATGGCCCGAGAATCCTACATTCAATCATCCAGTGTAAACCCGAGGGGTCATACAAGCGCATAGCAACTGAAATATCCCACAACGGGCAAATAGTCACACAATGAAGTGCAAGCCTGCGCTTTTGATGTCAAAATGGCAAAATTGACCCAGGCATCTTTTATTATGGCTCCAGGCCCCAGTGCAAATATCATATTTAATATTTGCTGTGTCAAGATTGGAAATATTTCCGCCTTCATTTTTCAGAACCACTGATGGAATGCAAATACAATTGAGTGGAATCTGGCAGAAAAGTCAGCGGTCGTGTTTGGACATCGAGACATTTTCTCTCTGCAATATTCATCTGAAAAAAGTAATATGACGGGGTGATTCCTGGGGTGAAACGGCCGCGCTATGAAAGGCCTGAGTCACAGAAAGTCGCTGATTTATTTCCCCGCGTCAAAATGGATTTGTTCATTTCAAGTTTTGTACACAGGAATAAAGATTTGCTGGGCGCTGAGTGTGTTTCAGGAGCCTTTTGAGTCAACACGGCTTCTGGCGAGGGAACCTGTGTAATCGAAAGGCGCATATTACTGCCGTCTTCTGTTTGCGCTCTGCCACATTTATGCATATGAAACGGCACCACGTAATTTCTGTACACAAGCCGACGGAGAGTAAAGTTGCCGAAACCCCATCATAAAAGTGTACAGCGCAAACTCATCAGTCATTTCTTTTCCGCGCGGAAAACACAGGGATTCCTGACCTTCGTCCCGTTCTCATGTGTCTCGGCAAACCTCGCGCGGGCATCGCTTTACAGATTGCATCCTGCCTTCACAATTCCCAATGCAAAACACACAAAACCCGCCTTCAGCTTCCAGAATCATTCCGTCTCGTAATTACATCGGCCTGCGTACCTGCTACTTTTTCCCCAAGCAGTCATAAATTATGAGAACTTAAAATGGTAAATGGTTACACACTGACCAAAAGGCAGGGGAAGATATTCATCATCTTAGTGGGACAACACCTGAAAAGAAGCCCTCACATGTACAGATGGTAAAATGACTATTATATTGATATCAATTGCAGGTATCAGTGCCCGCAGCTATGTTGGCTCATAAGAAGGGAGGCTCAAAGGCTCGGAGACTTTTTGATACATCAAAATGTGGACGGCATGAGATCATAACATGCTGGGGAGTCCTCATCATAATTGTATCTTCGCTGAATCACCTCCTGTCATTGCACAAATGTCATCTTACCGCCGCCGAAATGGGGCCCCATTTCCATTTTGACCTTACACGGGGCTATTATTTCTGAGAAATGCGTCAGAACAATACAACTTCCCATAAAATCCCCCAGCTATGATTTTGAAAAATGCCAGGTACTTCCACACGACCAAGTTATCACTTCTGAATTTTTCCGACAAGTAGCTTACAGTAGATTGTACTTCAGGGTTTTGGTTGCATTTGACATCTACAGTGACTTGAAAGAATCGCATTCTTCTTGCCTTTTTACCTGTATTCTCACCATCATGCATGACATCATTTTTATTCAATATGAGTCTTACCTCGAGCACCATTTAACGGAAAACTTATCTTTTGTGAAAATGCCTCTTGATATTTTAAGAGTCGGGTCTACACAATCAGATTGCAACACAAAAGAGTTTACCGCATCTTGCATAAGGACATCCTTCCAAAGCACGTTGAGAGAACTTCTGCCAACAACGGACAAAAAGATAGAAAAACGAGATGCTTTATTGCAAAAGCTTGACCATTTAAGGTCTTTTTGTCCATCTCCATCCATCTGTCCGTGTAAGCTTAATAAGCAGACATGTCCAACTGGTGAATCATCACAATAATTGCGATGTCCATTCCGAAGTGACCAAATCGATACAATGACCACGCGGCGAGAGAAAGGAGCGAATTACCAACAACCGAATCCTTTTCAGCTCCGAACATACACAGATGGCGTATTCTTAACAAAATACGCAAGTGTTGTTCTGGTTGTTTCACATCCCTCAAACTAGTTTTCAAAGAACTGTTTCCTGTCACAAAAGTTTCGTCACAGGGACAGCAGCCTGAAACGCAGTTCATGTTTTTGACCTGAACACTCGATCCTCTCGCATCTGAGATGTCCCCCGCTGTCGTGCCGTGCCCCCGGAGGTGTTCTTCCGAAGTGTTCACCTGAAGACCAGAGACCTCCCAACCACGACTCCCAAACCCGGCACCCCCGACCCCAGGCCCATCGCAATCAGCACACCGTAGTTTGAGGCTGTCACAACCGGTAAACTTTACTCACACACGTTTTATGAAACAAATTTCCCCCTGCGTCTTTTGTGCCGCATGTAACTCTATCCCGCGTAATCTTATTCCGTCATGTGCGACTCTCAACTAATGTCCATCATGCAGTTTTTGAAAACTTAGGGTAATAGCTTTTACATTGACATAAAGTCTCCTTTTTACATTAAATATTGATATAAAAAGACGGCCCAGAGTGGTACTGTGTACTTGTGTTCAGACACGTCAGAAACAACGGAGAAGAACGTCACTCTGCTTTTTGTCTTCAGAAACTAAGCCGGCGAGGCGCCTTTCTTTCCCCGTGTAACCAAAGCAGATGGTGCCTCCGGTCCATAAAAATATGAAATTTACCATAACAGAACGACGCCGGATTAGTGTGTTTCAAAAATCAAGGCACTCGGCAAAAAGTGTGCACGAAATGACAGGGTAGCCCGCGTAATAATAACTTTCAACGGCCTGTCTTTCCCAGGTTTCTTTTCACCACCTCCAAGCCTTTTCTTTACCTTTTTTGTTTGAAACATGAATTTAATGGAAGCGTTCACGTCTGTTGCTCTGAGTGGAAACATCTACACTGACACTTCCAAAAGGCCCGAGCTTCCAAATTTTTCCAATGGCGTAACAGGCAATTTTGAAGTAATCATAGCAAGGGTAAAGTAGTTTACGTTGGGAGTTTTGAAAATGTATACACATGTATTCAATTTCTCCGCAGATAAACCCTTCGCTGAAGAGAGACACTTGTCGCCAGTGGCATCAGGCTGCAGGCAACCTGGCAGGAGGCGAACAGTTGTTACCAACACAACTCTGAATGAAAATACATTTGTGGCTAATTGGAACACAAATATACATGAAATATTGATTACATTGAACATTGGCTTGCGGGAAATCTGCCATCAAATCGGTTCAAACTGAAGCCATGTGCTCAGCCAATTTTCTATTCCAGTGCCGAGTGGTCATCTTTTTCCGAAACTGCTTCGAGTCTTCGAGAACAAACTTCAGAGATCGAACCAACTGCACCAGTACAACAGGGCATTCTGAAACCCATTCTGTTTTTCTCAAGAGTAGGGATCTTGTCATGACACTTGTTGCCTCAATTTTTCAATGTCTGAAAAAGTCAAAACTATTTTTTGGGAGCCATTCACATAGTCGTCAATGGAAGTTTCTTCTCGACTTTGTGTTTCCACAAATCGGTACATTTTCTCTGCTGGCAAGGGGCTTCTTTGTCAGACAATCTGATTTCAAAGCACCCAGAACAAGTTGTACAATAACACGTCATTGTTAGTTCCCATTCATCTGTTCAAAGTCAGAAATCTGACATCCTCTAGTGTGATGTATCAGTGGTTATCATCCATAAATCTTGCTCGACAAAAGTAAAGTTCATGTTGACTGCGACCTATCATTTATGAAATCATTCAGAGCAGAAAGTATCTCCGCAAAACAACCGGCAAACAGGACAAATAACGTTGGCTTTGCTTTGCAGGAATCCGTCATAAAGCAAACACGGACCTGTCTCTCCGATAATAATTAATGCTTCGAGCTGTGAATAACCGGACGGTATTGAATTACATGCCTGAGAAAACGGAGATGTCATGGAACCATAATGATTAATGAGAATACACGGACTGTCCTGCAGGATGCTCCGTATCAGAACTGTTTCACATCACTGCGAAGTCCTTTGTGTGTAATTAATCCATAATTGGTCGCCAAGAACTGTCCCTGCGCGCTCAAACGCGATTCTGGTCAGGTACAGATTGGTCAAGCTTTTCCTGGCTGGCTTTTCTTCAGGTAGCAAAAGCAACGAGCAGCGGATGCTCAGGTCTCCACATTAATGCAACACATCTCAAATTATGGGGGATAATAAGAGGCATTGCCCGCTAATTTTATGGCCAATCACTCATATTCTTCTGCTGTCAATTCCCTTCTTCACAGTCTCCCAGCCTCCTTCGTATGCAGCTCACAAACAAAACAACGGAATCAAATTTAACCCTCGCTCGCTGCCTCTTGTCATGTTTACTTCTGTCATTTTCTCCCGGCAAGTCTGAGGTTAAGTGGATATCGTTTCGTTCATTGTTTTTAATAAATGATAAGGTCTGAGGGATCATATTAAGGCTTGTTGATGGAAGGGTTCGGGGGTAATCAATAGGTACGGCAACAGCACTGCAAGCCATTATTGCACAAGAAAGCGCAGTGAGCGACAAGGCCGCTCGTCCGCTGGATCTGCACTGATTTCCTCTTCGACAATGAAATATGAACGTAAATTAATCATATTTCTCTCGCACGCAAACTCAATCCAGGTGGGCCTTCACTACTCGCTAGATTGTGTTGATTTGATTGCGTGTTGGCACAAACGCACTCGGTGCCTGAGTCGTTTTCAGGTGATTTGAGGTGGGTTGCACGATTTGGGCTGATGAGCCAAATCGGTGCGAGCCAAATCGAAGCACCTATAGGCAGCGTCTTCCAAAAGTATGTCAGCAGCACTTTTA
>JAAUXT010012507.1_pt1 | contig 31430 bp, 30 predicted proteins | sample 7278171 | NCBI WGS metagenome assembly JAAUXT01 (sample SAMN14350112, study PRJNA611818) | marine sediment metagenome | isolation source: surface marine sediment (1.8m) | place: French Polynesia: Moorea | collected 2018-08
TTCTCATTTTCGGACGCAAGGAAAGCTCACAACCGACTGCGATGGATCGGTAAAACACGGAAAATGGCAGGAACCAGCGGGAACTCTTTCAGTGGCTCTTACCGCGTACAGTAAAGCGCGCAGCGTGCTCCTCCAACCGGTTCGTACAACACGAATCGGCTGGTCCTACGATGTCGTGTTGATGTGATGTGTGGCAGACCATAGGTGCAGTGGTAGGGGCGTGGGCCACGCACCTGGACATCACATACACCCCGCGACGTGTGCGCCCGATCAGAAAGAAAGTGACCCGGAGGAAACATCACAGGTCGGATCAGTAAGAGGACACTGTGCAAATGAGCACTAATCCTCCTCACCTGTTCACCCCAGGTGGTGGACCAATAAACACCCCGCGCTCCTTGTCAACCCTGAGGACCCTCACCTCAAGGTCCTTCAGAAAAGGAAGATTTGGCAGCCAATTTTTTCTGCTTCCTTGGGAGATTTCAACTCGTTTTGTCTCTTGTGACTTGACGCACCAGATTGACTAGTTTGTTGCTTTGAAAAAAGGGCCCGGCCCTTCTCTACAAGAAAAGACATTGGGTTTTGTGTTGCGTTCAAGCTGCGTCACTCTGGGCAATCTGAAACAGAAAACTTGAGATATTTCTGAATTTGATCAAGTAAAAGGGACAGTGAATGTCAATTTGATATAAACTTCAGTTCATTGCGCCGTGTGGACCAGATGTTCTCACATTCAAAACTAATGGAAATTGGACAAAAATCTCCTCACAAAGGGCAAACAGCAGAAGTCAATCTGGAATGCGTGGGGAATATCAAATAAAAAGCAGATACCAAAAAAGGCCCGGGAAAAGTGTAGGGATGGGAATGAAAGGAAAACGGCAGCTAAAAGGGCGCAGGCGAAGTCCCTGCAGAAGTTTCTAATGTGGTATAATTGGGGAGTGGAGTGGAGTGTGCCCCTTTGAAAGGGTGATGGACCTAATTGCTATTAAGTTTCTGCAAATACCCATTATCTGGTCTTTAGATGGGACTGATCTCAGGCAGGAAGTCAGCTGAGAGCCTTGTGTTTGCAGAGCCCACAGGCGCTTCCCTCTCCACAGCGTCTCCGAAAATTGCCAAAAACAAACCCTTTTCTCCTCCGTAGATCAAGTACTGATGGAAGCAAACTGGCTGCCGAAATCAAATCTGAACAAAGAAACCATTGTTCACAATATATCCTAATTGATTTGGAAAGTTTCAGCCGAAACTGAGTCGGGGGAATCTGGAGTTGGGGGAGCTCCGGCTTGGCCCATTAGACTGTTTGCGCAGGCTTCTCTGTGCTGAAATAGGATGCCATTAGCACCGGCTCCCAGAACAAATACCCGCACTCTGGAGTCGGGGCGAGGCTAAAACCAGCACAGCCTTGGGCCGTTTCCTCCAAAATGTGCAGAGCTTCTTGTTGCTGCCTGGTGGGATCACGCACTGAATTGTTGATCTGTGGTACCTGGTTGTTTGCACCAGGCTGTTGGACTTCAGGTTGGAAAGGCGAAGATTCATTCTTTTCCCATGTGTCTCGTCATTCTCTGCAACGAGGAATCTAACTCTGCGACTGTATGTCCTAAAGACATGTCGTGTGCGAGAAAATGACAACACTTTGGAAATTACATCTCTGACGGCCCCAAAGCCCGTGGACAACCAGTGGTGCCCGTGACAGAACCCGAGAGGTGAATTAGCGCGCGAGGAGAACAGACGGACGCCTCAGACTCGAGACGTCTCAATCACAGAGTGGATTTATTCCTGTCAACTCCAAATGTAAATGTCTTCCTCCCATTTAGGATGTCAATCCTTTTCAACTTTGACTTCGTCTTCTTCTCTTTCATCCGAGCAGAAGCTTCCAACTCTCGGGCCTTTGTGATTCTCCTTCGAAACTCTGAAACAATTTACACTCATTCAAAGTTTCTTTGAGCAGATGTGGAATGTGACATTTTGCTGGGTTTCCTTTCCGAAAAGAAACTTTTAAATTACTTCGCATCGAGTGATCAGAAAAATCAAGATAGGTGGGAACTGGATTTTTCATCTGATTACGTGCGCACCGGCCTGACCCCTGGCTTCCCATTGCTGTGAGGTAATGAGAATTGTGACACAAATAAAACCGACAGAAACAAATTCGGGATGATCATTTGCTCAAAGCAAACTGTGGCTCGCAATCAATTAGATGAGCATTAATTTCCTGGGTCATGAGATCACAAATCACAAGCCAATCACGACGAGAAACTCTCCAGCTCCACATTCAATGCTCCGGTGGATCCTGTTTTCTGGAGACTTGGAAACTTGTCATCATAAAATTGAGTTGAAGTTTTGCCACACGCCGGACCAATCGCTGGACGCAGAAGCGCCCTCGGTGTGAGAGCATACGTGCCGTCGAGTGTGAAACGACAGGTGAATACAACGAGCAGGTTAACGTTCCAGTTCAGAAGCTGGAGACGGAGGTCGGGAGTGACGTTTCTCAGTCTGGATCTTCTCTGAAGTGTGATTCTCGTCGTAATTATTGGTTTCCCATCTGGCAACGAACCGACGGTGCCTGCATTAGGAGAGTCATATCCGTTGTGAGCATCAGAATTCTCAACACGCACCGTGGCAGCGAATAAGCGAGGAACCAGGCTCCCTCCCGGATGGGTGAATGTTCTGATTCTGCGCTGGCCTTTGTTGTTGAGTTCAGTTCAAGCAACAAACATGTGCATTCAATCATGACACAGAGAACTTGCAACCTTTTTCAATCTTGCTTCTGCAGAAGCTCTGGGGTCAGGGTGGGAGCCAAAGCTTTTGTTTGACCCAAGAGGGGACCCAAGCTGCCTGCAGCACATAACATTTGGAGCCAAATCGATTGACCCAAACCCTGTGATCCTTGGATCCGCAGGTGAATATGGTCAAGCTTTTTGCAAAAGTAAGAAGGGTCATGACAAAAGATAACAACTCGTATGTGTTAGTTGAGGAGCGCAAGAAAATTGTACGTGCGACGTTCGGAAACCCGACCAAAAACACTTGTTTCAACTCAAGACAAAAATCTTTGGAGTCAAGATTCCACGAACTGAAAACAACTCTTTTCAAGAGATGGCGGGAATTTACCACCAAGACTTTGCTGAATTTCGTTCGACATATCATACAGGCACGTCCAACAGGTCTGCACCCATCGGTGCACAAATTGGCTTGATTTATTTGGTTTCGTCATCGTGACAGCAGCCAGAACTGGGAACTTCAACTCGGGTCGTGCGCCACTCTTCTCCCTGCGGATGGAAAATAATATTTTTGCAGCAGCGAAAGGCGCGGGGCGGCGGTGGGTAATGAAAACTGCTTCCCTCCTTCAAAGTCTGAGTAAACTCTTTATTTGATCGACTTAAAATCGTTAATATGTGCCCCGCGATGAGTGTGATCGGGCCGCGCTAATGGTTTCCCGTCGTCGCCCCCGGCTTCCAGCGCAGATCAATTACACAGGGAGAAAAAACACGCGCCCGGAACCAATCTTCCGCGAGCTTCATTTCCTTTCGGAGAGAGGGACGGTGTCGAGACACTCCCACGGGCTGCAAAAGATGTGGTCGTCGCCGTTTCTGTAATACAGGCAAGGGCTGAGCTTAGCAACGGCGATTGTCAATCCGGACTGAGCCAGCAGAAAGTTCAGTCAACTGGCGAGCAGAGAGAAAACTGAAGATATTGTGTGTTTCGGGATGCAACAAAAGGAAATATGTACCTTGGTCGTGAGTCTCCTGTGCAGTGGTTGTTGCACAGTGTTTTCAACGGAGAAGTGTCCTGTGCAAATCCTACAAAAATCGCGCGTTAAGGCACGAAATCTAAACGATCATTAGACTCGAGCTCGCCTTAGCACCACGAAATTCTGTGTGCTCAGGCTCGAAGTTCAATACTTACAGACCCGATTTCGATTTCGAGTATATATTCATGCGTTTTCCACACAATGGGTATTGTGCGAGACTTTGATGAAAGAAAAAAAATGAACTCAGAAGCGGATTCCAGTGAGTTTGGTGAGACAGAGAGAGACACACAAAGACAGGGACAGAAACGGAGACAGAAACAAAGCCAGGGAGAGCGGGACTGGGGCGTGTCAAATGAACGGGGGGGGGGGAGGGGGCAGACAGAGGTTGGCAGACAGGGGAGAGAGACAAGTCTTGAGTTCTATCTTGTCAGGAACTCACACCACACGTTACGAGTGCGTAGTCCGTTCGTTTTGTTTTTTGGAGCTCAGGACACTCAGATTTACTTGAATGACATCCGAAATTTTAAATCCATAGCAGCCTACACATTCCCCCATCCCCCAAGGAATGTGACAAAAGGGTCAACTCTAGTCTGTCAGAATCCACACTGGGGTTGAGAAAATACACAACCACTCCTCGTTCAATAGACTTGGGCGCACACACAGAGACACTGGCTAAATACTCACTGCAAAAATCCTTCATTCAAACCTAAAGTGCATACAAACAGATAGAACACCAATCAAAAATATTTCTCACGTTTGACAAACAGTGCCGCGTTTCAGCTGGGGAACATTTCTGCCAAACATTTCAATATTTTCAATTATTACGTTGCACTGCCTGTATGGCTTGTTCCAAAGAAATAAAACTGAATCATGGTTCGATTTCGTTTCTTTTGTGGAAAAGCCCTGAAAACTCAATTGTTTCAATTGCACGTGCGAAAGACTGTTTGAAAAAAAAGACAAGAATCAGTGTTCCTTTGACTTCCTAAACTGCATCTCAAGGTCTTCACGTTTGTAGATTTGTCCCATGTTTCACTTTGCTGGTTCCGGACACTTTGGAATCAAAGAGCCAAAAGATCTGAAAGGACCAGCGACTCCACATCTACATTCTTTGTTGAGCTGCAACATCTGCAGAAGGTCGAGAAACCCCGGACTTCGTTGTTCAAAGGTCGAACAGAAGAAAGAATGGTGGATGGCTGCAGATGAAAATCCGTCTGGACGAGGCAAAAAAGGCAACTTCACCTCAGTTTGAACCTCCAGCCGCGTGTGAAATTCGCGATATCAAAAATTATGTAGCCATGTTGAGATTCACGTGCCCGACAGCGGGGAGGTTCTTTGAAGAGAGCTGAGTACACAAGCGCAGGCTCCCGCACCAATAGAAACTTCTTATGTGACTTTGCCTGGGATTAAATGTTGCATTAAACCCTGACTTTTCCACAGCCAGCGGCGAAACACCAAATGGGAAACGCAACTCTGAAGCAGCCGGGGTCCTAGAAGCAGATTGGCGTCGTTTGTTTTGCGCCACCCCACCGGGTTTGCTTTAGATTTCGAATACATCTTAGGTGGCCAAACTTTTATTGTGCGACCGGAGGCAAAGGCAAAGCCGAGACTCATCGCTCTTTGAACATATGGGCATGAAATGGGCAAATCAATGCAGCATAATTACCTTGTGTTTGGATTAACCGGGAGATATCTGCCCTGAGTCGTGAGAGTCAATACCAGGAGCCTCAGGCAGCGAAAGGTTCCCGAGTCTGCAGAGAGAAGGGCGAGTTGTTAGTTGACAGGAGAGTCCTACCCGCTGCCATTTTCAGGTTATTGTTTCAACTTTTTCTGTGTCCTCACAATTTGGCAGAAACTTTCCTGGCCTGCTTTTGTTCCTAGTGCGTGCACACAATGAACGTTTGAACGAATCCACCTTCAGAACCCCGAAGGTTGGTTGAACTCAAGCAGATCAATCCCGAACAATACGTATTGTTCTCTTCGCACCAGAAAAATACACTGAAAAAATTCGGAGCTTTTCTTCATTGAGGTGATCTGGTGGCGCAATCGGAGTCGGTTGTCCGTCGGAGAACGTGAGCAGATGGGTGGACCACGGGTTCGGACATCTGCAGGAACAGACGGCGAACCTTGCAAGCTGTTTTCTGGAACAACATCACAGTGTGTCTCTAAATGTTGAAATGAAAATGATCCGCAGATTAAAAGATATTTCTGGCATTTGTTGAAAATCAAGTCCATTGGGAAAACGGAGTATCATAGTCTCACCAGTCTTTGATCTACGTTTGCACCATTTTCGGTCTATTTTTTCAAAGCAAACGAGAAAGAAACCGTTCATTCCGAAAATGTTCCGTGCGTGCTTGTTTTTATGTTGCTTGCTGGGCAAAATGAGCAAAAGTGGAACCTTTATTTGGAAACACTTCGAACGCCCACTTGTATTTTGTTTAGAACAGCTGAGATCAACATTGGCTTGAGGGAGAGTCACAGAAGAAAAAGTTTTGAAAAACACACTTTCAAAGCAGATTGCACATGTCATGTCATCTTCAAAACAGATGCACTGGCGTGTCATATTCCGCAAATTTCATTCACTTTTGATTGATATTTGTTCGTGCCGACTTTGTGCTCTCGTTTCTGGCACAGCAGTGGAGTCATCACCGAGAAGTCAAAATCGCCGTGGTCAAAACTTCTCAGCTTTTTCATTTCGACTGCTTGACCTTGACAAAGGTGTGAGCGCATCTGGAACTTGGCATTTCTTGTCAAATTACATCCAGTCTGGAGCTGATCTGACCAAAACTAAAACAAGGTGGACGGCTGCTGAGGACGACTCTTTTTATTTGGAACCAGAATTGCACCGCAATTCAGCCAAGGAAATCTCCGACCCAGTGTCATGATCTACGGAGCTTCAGAACCGCCAAAAGTTCGCCAGGTGGTGGCTTCAGAGTTGAAAGGTCGAGTAGTTTGTAAAGCCCATTGTGTCCAATCGAATTCGTAATTTGCGCTGACTTGTTAAACTGTCATGAAAATTAACCCTGGTTGTTTGCTGGACAAATAGCCCGAGTAAGAACGAGTAGATTTGCAATGTTTATGGAATTGATTTCTGAGTGATTAGCGATGATAGTCAGGTAGGAAGCACAGATTGTATCAACTCAGATCGGAATAATCTCGAAATCCAACACCTGAGTCAGATCCTCGCGACAGATGGTTCAGGTCAATAATTCAACTCGTTCAACTTCGTGTGTTGTTGGACACGACAGACGACGACGAAGCAGAAGGGGCTGAGTCCGAACAATTTTAACAGAAAGCTGAAATTTGTTGAGCTGTCTGTCAAAACTTGAATGCGATACTTTACAGTTTTCCAAAAGAGCAAGGTTTCATGGCGCATGTTTCTCCTTCTCCCAAAAAAGAAACAGCTTCTCGCCGAAAAAAAAACTCTCCTGTCCTTTTGTCATCTCTTCAAAGACCTCTCTGAGGTGCATTTGCAAACTAATTTATGCTGTGTTAGTGATCATGCCAAAGGTACATCCTTCTCAGATGTATCCTCTTTTCTTTGTTCAGTTCTCTGTTCAGAGAGAGGAACTCAGCTTTGATTACGATATTTCCGCGATGTTATCTGAGCTCAGGCGAAACAGTTGTCTCCAAATTCCGAAACTTTTGTGCAGAGATCTGCTCTCAGCCAGTTTGACGAGAGCCTTGGCAACCTTGAAAAAAATACAGACGAGAAAGATCCCGAAAGGAACCTGTAACTTAAACCCCTCAAGTGCGAAAAAAGAAAACTCGGCACACCTGAAGAGGGAGAAAGCCTTTCAGGTGTGAGAAGCTCGGGTCAGGTTTCTCTGAACCAACATCTCCTCTCGCTCTTAATCCGAGGATTAAACTCTCCAAACATGCAGGCCTCGCCTCACTGTTTACCCCTCTATTTACACCTCACACCTACAGACAGTTGTTTACTTCTCTAAAGGGTAAAATTCAATACACGAGAAGGGGCAACTTGTAAATGAACCCCACACGGCCCGCGGTGGAGGATTAGAACGCAGCCGTTTCCCGATCACGTCCTCCGTATCAAAAATATGTCCGAAGAGGTTCGGTTTCAGGAAGAGAAAAAGCACCATTCAAGGAAACTGCGCCGTATTTCCTCAACTCTCAACGGTCTCGTGAATGAAACCACCTGGCAAGTGAAGGTTCAAGCAGGATGCAAAGATATCATCCGATCACCACCACTCACACGAACTTATTTTTTTTTAAAATAGGCTTGTCAGAATTTATCACACCAACAAAATCTCCCCCCTGGATTTTTTTTTATCTGAAACGTTTTTCAAAAGTTATAGAAAGGATTCTCCGGATGCATGCACAGGAGAGAAGCAAAACCAAGGCCAGCAGCGCAAACGGGGTGCGGACAGTTGTCAAATTTGAGTGGAGGATCCGCGAAGAACGAAAGCATGTACGGTTTGTAGAGTTTTATCTTCAGGTCAATTGGATTCGCCTCTTTGTGCCCGACATCTTCATTCCGCGCTCGATCGACAATCCTGACAGGGCGGGATTTGAGCAGCGAGCGTCTCGTCCCCGATCAGAGCCTCAGCCAATCACAGCGCGTCGTTCGCGCCGCTCCACACGCGAAGATGCTCGTTTGTGATAAAACCGTCCCGGCGCCTTGGGACGTCTGTCACTTGAGTTCTGATGTTCAGAACCAGGGTGCGAAGACAGGAACTGTGCTCAAGACAATCACTTTCAGGAAAAAAAACCGTGCCAATTCTTTTTGAGCAATATTTTGGTCAGACCAGAAAGTGTTGCAAAGAATCATTCTGAGACTGAGCAGTAAACTTTGCCAAGCTTTGTGGAATTTAAATTTTGTTGTTGCGAACCGAAGCAAGACAGAGTCTGCTTGTTCCTGACGCCAGAGTTGACGAAGATAACGCTGCAAGAGAGACACAAAAGTAAACACAAGCAGATACTCCTTTGACGCAGCCATGCAGCACTACAGCGGTTTCAGTTTGCCACCCCCGGCGCACAGCTCGGTGTCCCCGGGCTCCGGGGGCATCTTCCCCGGCTTCCCTGCGGGGTTCCCCGGGATGGGGCAGGGCGGTCTGCCGGGGCCGCCGCCGCCGCACGGCCCTCCGCCGCACCCGTCCCTGCTCGGCGCAGCCCTTCCACAGATGCCGCCTGGGTTCAACCCGTCCACGCTGACGCTCGCAGAAAGACTTGCTGGTAAGGCTCACTTCCTTTCTACCTTCAATGCATGTGCGATATCAGTCACGAAGCACTTCAAGTAAACTTTCCACTTTTCACACACAATAAAGTTTGGCTGTCGTTTTGTGCACGCTGTCTTCAAGGAAAGGCTTCCATCACTGTTCTGGACTTCTCGTAAGAAGAGCATATGCAGCTGCAAAACCTAGATTCCTCAAGCAGACCGATAGGGGTGTGGAATCTTTATTTCTCTTTCGGCTACAGTGACTGCAAAATACTCTGGCGCCAGTGATGGTCTTCGACGGAGGAACCTGGGAGCCAGAAAAAACTGCCACAAACAGAGGTTCCAAAATTTGGCAGGTGCTTGGTTGGAGGGAACTTGGCATTGAAGTCACGATTAATAGTTTATTCATTCCTCGCTCATCAGAATTAGTCTCTGTTTACACAACAACTAATCCTCAAAATACGGGTCTCCGAACCAAACACCTCAAACACAGCTCAGACAAGGGTTCTGCCTCAATCCACGTTTTTTGAGAAGACTGCTCGTTCTCATGCGACAGAATCCACATTCCGAACATCACATTCTTCACTTCACAGTCATTTTCGTGCAATACCAAAGCTGCACAAGAGAGCCACTCCACTAACTTTCCCCACAAAAATTCGTCATCATAAACCTCTTACTAATCGGCTCGCAAACCGCACTAAGAGGATTCGGCCAAATCAATTGTCTTTTTCACCTCCATTTTAATCAGTTGTTCATCATCTGTGGTTGTCGCTCAATGAATGAGGGAGTCAATCTGCGTGTGTCCTGCGTACAACCCGACGGCTTCAGTGCCCTGTTGAACCTCAGGGGATCTGTTTGGGAACATTCTGACTCCAAAGATTCTGTTTGCGTTACAGAACTGACCGTTGCCACAACATTCTCTCACTATTAGATTTACAACTCAGGTTTCTGCCTTCAAAATGCCAACCTGAAGCGTTTCTTAATCTGACTGACTAAAAATGAATTTCTCCTCAATCTGAACTCATCGTTTGAGAGTGTAATCCTTCTGTCAGTTTTGAGACTTAACTTTGTTGCAGCCGCAGAAATCGCTTCTTGATTCCTTCAGAAAGAGGATTAATCGGTCATCATTTATGCTCAAAGTGTCTGAGAAGATATTGCAGTTATTACGACACTGTCAAAAATGTGCATTTGCGAACAGGAAAACAACATTACCAAACTTGCAGGATATATTCCAGTTTTGCTTGATACCACACGATCATTGGATGAAAACACATTATGTATGTTGTGGGAATCTCCCAAAAGCTTTGGCTCTGAATTTGGCAAAGCCACCGCTTCCATTCTTTCCAGACGAGCAGCTGGTTTGACCTCCGGATGCGTGCACCGGATCGTTCGTTCTTCAGAAATCAGCAACAAGAAAGCAAAACTCGATGAACTGCTCCTTTCGGTTGATTTCACCTTAGCACCCACTTTAAGAATCCTCTCTTTTGTGGCAAATCGTTTCAAGGGTTATTATTTAGCGGCATGCTCTGCATGGAATGAGTGTGATTCGTGACGTCACTGAGCCGGATTAACGTCCATAACGCGACGCTGATCCGCTCTGATCCGTCTCCGCGCGTCGCGCAGCGCCGGGTTGAGCGCTGCCAGGCTGTGGCCTCCGAATCTGATTCTCAGCTCCGAAACTGCTGTGTCCAACCAAAATTGTTCACCCTTTTGCACGCAGAGCTGTTGCCGGCTGAAAAAAGTGCTGCTTGCCGAAACAAAGCAAATCGTGAAAATGGTGTAGTTGCTGGTACACTGTTTCCCCAAGTTGTGTCACTCGGGATGACGCTGTGAGTCGCCACCCTGCCATCTGAGCCGCCATCAGAATTCACATCAGATGATCATCTCGCTGCGAAGAAGGAAGTTGTGTCCGCGAGTGATAAAATTGTTCTGAAGCAAAGGACCCAAGCTCCGGATTCAGGACTTGGTGTCTTATGAAACTGATATTGACGAGAACGATCTGTTCAGTTCAACAATTGGTCTGTGCGTCTCAAATATTTTTGCTGGAGCCTCTTTGGATTGTTTTTGTATTTCTGGCACTGGACTGCACACAAGCGTTCAACTTGGCGAAAAACAAAGAAAAATCAGAGGCTCTGAAGAATTTTCTGTGAAATTTCTTCAAACAGAAAATGTGTATGCTTGTTTGAGCACTTGATAATTTTGTTTCTGGAGCCTCAATTGAAACCAACCGTGGATGCGAACATGCACGGACGAAAAACTCACGTGCGTGGCTCCGCCGCCACCGCGCTGGCGGAACAATGGACGACCATCGATCAGTCTGATCTGGACACTCGGGAGACTAATCCCTGTCGAGAGATGCGGCTTATGACGCTTATGCGATTACACGCATGAGAATGGACTGCGAACCTCAGTCTGTCGGTGTTGTCTGTTGCGAGAAATATGACAAAATTTGAGAAGCAATTACTGCAGGAAAAGAACGCCCGCAGCCTGAGTTGAATCTGAGATGGTCGATGACAATCTGTATGCTTGCTGCATTGTGCGACAAATTCACGCGAAATGCACAAACGAATCAAAAAGACTGGTTTGTGATGAGAACCAAGAAACAAGTCTGTGTTCATGCAGGTATCAGCAGTGGAAATATTTTTTTCCTCAGAGCAAGACTCTGGAGGCTTTGGAGTGTAAAGTTTCATTTGTACAAGAAGTAGAGGCCCTGTTTGTTTGTATGTTATTTATCCAACGTTGATCCCCTATTAAATGCAAGTCGCCTTCGTGCGAGAAATAAACAATCGCGCATCGCATTAGAAAAAGTCGCGTCTCTTCCTGAAGGCTTAAGAGACTAATGCCAAAGTTGATGACAAACAGCAAACTCAATTTGAAAAGAAGTCTAAAAGGTTTTGGTGGTGTAACGTGGGATGCTTTGTGCAAAGTTCATAATGTGTAAAGTTTCTTGGTTCTTGTGATATTCCTGAAGTAGAGGTCAAGAAGAACAAGTCAACAAGTCTTAAAGTGCGTGTACACTTTGAGAAAATTTGCATGTTGTTTCGATTCGCGACTATCAGAAGACAACGCACATTTTCTCTGGAATTCCACTGGTTTACTTTTGCACCAATTCCTCAGTGTTCCTTGGTCTCGTCTTGAGTGGCGTGATCAGAGTTCCAAAAACAATTGACCAGCAGAACCGGACACAAACGAGAAAAACGTCGAAGCGCAACAAAATGCGTGACGGCGCATAAACAGTGAAGTCGGGAGAGAGAGAGAGAGAGAGAGAGAGAGAGAGAGAGAGAGAGAGAGTGAATCACGGACCTCCCGAGTGCCTGACTTGAGAGCGAAATCAACCGTGTTGTTCTCAGCTCTGTTCGTGACAGAGACATATGTTACCATGGCTCATTGAATTTAGCCTGGTGCTCAAAGGGATCTTGTGTCCCTCCAGGATGATCGAAATTAACCTGGATTGTCGTCCAAATCATTCAATCCTTTAGCTGTGAGTGACGGTGACTGAGCGCGTGTTGCCCGCGTCGTTGCAGACATCATCCTGGAGGCGCGTTACGGCGCGCACCGGAAGCAGCGTCGCAGCCGCACCGCCTTCACCAACCAGCAGCTGAGCGCGCTCGAGAAGACGTTCGCCAAGACGCACTACCCGGATGTCGTGATGCGCGAGCGCCTCGCCATGATGACCAACCTGCCCGAGGCCCGGATCCAGGTGAGCGAGACCGCGCGCGACGCGGCTTATCTGCTGTCTTGAGAGACGGTGGGGAACAAGATGGAGGGCAAGCGAGTTGCCAGCCTGGAGATTGGGTTCTCAAGCAGCTCAATTGAGAACACGAACAAGGAGGCACATAGGCGTCAAACTGATGTCAGATGTCATTGCTGACCGTTCTGTGGCCAAACTGACATTGAGTGGATCTTTTCGTTCATCCCAAACGAATATTCTTTTCTTCAGGTTTGGTTCAAGAACAGGAGAGCAAAGTTCAGAAAGAAGCAGCGCGCGCTGAAGATCAAGGGAGGAAACGGCAGCGGAGGCGGCGGCGGAGGCCCGGGGGAGAAGGAGCGCGGGAAGGACGGCGACGCCGTCGGCGTCGCCTCCACCTCCGCGGAAGCACCGGGTGCGCCGCTCAGCGACGCAGGCGCAGGTTGGTCTCCCATGCGCAGGAGTGAACGCCCTTTTTGAAGAAGCTGCAATTGATTGTCGCTTTACGTCCATGTGCATAAAGGCGTGCAAGGGAATGATTCCTGTTTCTTTGCCACGGCCAGAAGAAACAGGCTTGGAGTCCTGTTTCCAAAAACGAGTTGTTTACAGAGCGAAGGACGTGTATCTCTTTCAGATTCGGACGCGGAGTGCGCCGCAGCTGACGACAGCGCGGAGAACATCGACGTCCTCGAGGACGACGACGACGCCGATCACGTGACGACGCTCACCGTCGATGCCGACGACGCAGATCGCGACGACGCAGACCGCGCCAGACCCATGTCTGCCTTCCATGGTGAGGACATTCAGACAAATAATCGTTTCTATTCTTGAATCTTGCACAGGAAATGGCAACGTATTGGCCACTGCCTGAAAAAGCAGATTTCTCTTCTGCTCGATGCCGACACCTCGTTTTGTTCTGAGGACAAATCCATGTTATGTGAAGCCAAGAAATCAGAGAACAAAGCGGTTGCGTGTGTTTTAATTCGGTTTCAATCCATGATGAGCAACCAAACATCTTTGGAATTCCTGCATACCTGGTCCTTGCTCAAGCCTTTTTGTCTTGACGGTATGCACAACCAGTTTACAAGTCATTAAAACAACTTACAAACTTTTTGAATCGGCACACATTCTTCGTCTTTGATGTCTTTGGCAAAAAGCAACGAACATGGCGAAAATATTGCAAACACGATGTGTCAAAATGGAAATTCTCTGTGCTTACCACGTCCTGTACGGAACAAATCCAAGTAAACCACAAATCTGTGATAAAATCCGATTTTTTGAAAGGCGGGTGACGTGAGGTGCCAAGGTGTAACACCGCACGAGACAAGAAGTTTGCTCAGTCTGTGGGGAGTCTTCCCAACTCCCATTGTAATTCCCAAAGGGGAAAGCGTCTCCCAAAAAAAGGAGAAAGTGGAATTGTGAGACTTGATTGAGAAGTACAGAAAAAAGTATTCACAGTACGGAGCATTCCTGCGTATCTCCAAGTACAGGACTGACGGATCTGCGGCGCAAAAACAAACTTCAAGAGCAGGACCAAAACCAATGGGAAATAAATTCCTCCCTGCACATTGCTTCAGAACCCAAACCCACGCACAATTCACCCAACCTTCCATGCAGTCCTACAATGTACCAGGACAAACTCGCTGACAGACAGGGCCTGAGTTCTCGTGTCGCCATCATCAAACAACAGACGTCTGCGCCACACAGTAGCAAAACGTGCGTCGTCCAGCTGGGAATCGGGAGCGATGTTGATTTTTCGCTGCTCATTGTTTGCGCTCACAGCCCATTGTTTGAAGGTGTGCTGTCACCACACTGGAGCATGTCCTTCAGGGGTCATGCTGTGACCTCTGAGCCGCTCTGTCGTGTCTGGTCGCTTCAAACCGTATGTTTTGTACAAGACTTGAAACAGTGTGGTGACAGTTCTGAACAAAGTGACCTGTGTGGGGCACATCCACTTTCTTTTCATTGTCACTCTGGGTTTCCGCTGGAGCACAAATTTCCTGGGGACAACGAAGTTTTGCAAAATGTCAAGATTTTCAGCCCGAAACAATCTCGTTTGCAGAGGATGAACAAGAACGAAGCCCTTCGGCAGATCGGGTCCAGCTACAGCAGGAGCGTGGTGTGACCCCGGCTGAGGGCGCAGCGCCCTGCGGGAGTACCATGGAGGGGAGCCCGCGGAGCCCTCACGCCTCGTCGCGGAGCCCCAGCCCTGACCCAAGCCGGGTGACCCCAACGTCCAGTTCCCCCGACGGACTCAAACCAGACGCTGGCAACGACTTTCTCTACCCGAGCAGACATGCAGGTAACAAACAACAATGGGTTGGTTTCAGCCGTAACACTTTGCCCCCATTTGAGTACCTCTCACCGAACCCTGTAGCATCTCGCCAACATCCCAGCGTTGCACCCAATGGCCCTGCTCAGAACAAACAATGACGCACCTTCCAAACACCAGAAGACCAAGAAAGGCACACACACATATGTGGCTACTGTTTGAAACTGAAAGATCTCATCCCATTCTTTTCTTTTTATCAAAGGGTCCATGAAGAAAAGATTAAAACCTTTTCAAGGATCAAAGTACCATGACTATGTGGCTGCACAGTCATGCTTCGTCGTGAGCCAATCAAAAGAAACTCTTCTTGAGCCATACTTTTCCAACTTTTTGAAAATTCCATGACACACTGAAAGAAGTACTTTCTGCAATTTGGTGTTCGGTGCACGTTCGAAGAGTCCGTTGTTTCGTTCCGTTTTGGACAGCGTTGCTTCAAACATATTTCAAAGGAAAACCCGTAAGACCGATTAAATTGTTGTATCTCAGGTATTATGCTCTTAAAAGCTTTAAGTTTATTTGATTTTTGCAATATGAAGTGAAATGCTCTCGGATATCTGTCTCCGACTTTCAACAAAGCTTGGTTCGTTTCAAAACGAACGCAAAAAGGGAGTGTGGGGAATGCGCCAAGTGCACGGAGGGATTAAAATCTGAACAAACATTCTCGAGGATTTATATCATATTTTAAAAACAAACACTCAAGATCTCAAATTTGCGAAGTTCCCTCTCTGTATGAACAAAGTGAAGAACGCAAATGAGCCAGGGCGTCTTTGTGGTGCGTTGTGTAAAACCCCCAGAGAGGGAAACAAGCTTATCATGCCCTTGATTCTGGGTAAATCTACAATTTGATCGGCTTTCGCAGAAAAAAATCTGCAGTGAGAAAGCACTGCCTGCAAATCTGAACTTTGTAGCACAACCAAACTGTTCGGATTACACCCCGAAAGTGAATATTTCACGCAAAGAATCAGTCCGTTTGTCAGCCATCAAAGGGATTTTTGACAATTAAGCCTCAAAACTGTCCAAGGTTAAAAAGACTTACATAACAAGTCAGGTCTCGCCGAACAACGCAGGGACTATCTGGTTTCTTTACTCAGGGGATATATGAAGGACTACATTTGTGTGACTTCTTCTTGAGGTTCTTTCATGTATTATTGCACATTTCCTGTGCTTGTGACTTCAAGTACTGGCCACCTGCGGCATTAAGGATTCCTGTGTGCAGTTTCACAATGCAAGTTTGTGTGCGGTTCAACATTTTCAAACGATTAGAGTGCGGGAACAAAGAACAGATTTCTGGTGAAAGTCAGGAAGACAGTCTTGACCAGCTATCCGTATGTTCCTATCTGCTGCATGTTGTTATTCGCAACGAATTTGTTCTGAACTCAACGCACTCAAAGCAAGCGGGGAACATTTTCTTGTTTGACATTTCAGGTGAAGGAAGTCCACTCGGTCCAACTAAGTCCTCCATGTTGCCTGGTCAACTGCCCCCAAACAGCTACTTCGGTTCGCATCTGGGTCTCCTGCACTTCCAGCAGCAGCTGCAGCAGCAGGCTCTCAACTCGTCTCTGTTCCAGAGGGCCCCGGGAGCAATGCCTCTGCCCTACCAAAGCCCTCTGTCGGCGTCCTCTCTGCTCGGGGGAACCACGGGGCTTCCTCCAACCTCAATGGCCACTGGCCCTTGGTCTCCCTATTTCCTGTTTGCCAGGCAGTCCCAGTCCGGATCCAGTGGCGCGATCGGAAGCAGCGAGAGCTCCTCCGCCGGGTCAGGAATGCCTGTCCACCTGCACAACCGAGGAATACCCGCCGCTGTACCTCCGAGTTCCACGGGAAACATGTCCAGTACCAACCCGCACCACAAGGAGCTGATACTCAACAGCAGCATCGAGAGTCTGCGTATGCGAGCTCGGCAACACTCCGCGTCTCTCGGACTCATGGACGGATGAGGTCGCCGTGCACAGGGACACACAGAGAACTCACGTTCTGAGGATCGAAGTGCCAATGTTGTACAGGGTCGATTTTTGAGACACTGGTCTTCGGATCGGAAGGAACATCATCGTCCATCTCCCGAAGACAAGGCACGCTCGTTGATGTTCCATGCCTTTGTTTTTAATATTTATCACTTCTGAAGAGAACAAAACTGAAAAGAAGGAGTACGCATTTCACGTCTTACATACACCATTGTCGTAGAATTTACAAGCTGAATTTTTCATCTGTGTAAAAAGTTAGCCTCGCCAGTGAATACCGAAGAAATGCAAAGAAGTGCAAACCTTTTAGATACGGGTTGGGAAGCTTGGCATTCCGTGCAACTGTTTAATTGGAGATTTCACAGATACCAGCACGCGTTACCAGGGAAAAACGTCGTGGGTTGATACTCAATCCTTGTGGCGTGATGTCAAACAGAGGAAACGACAAAACTCTCGCCCCCTTCCAAGTGCATCAAACTTTTCACGTGGCCTCTTTTGCGCTACAATTCTTTCAAAACTGTATGGCAGTTCCATTCTCGAGAGCAGAGAGCACAGTCTTTCCCCATTTATCCAACCAGGTTTTTTGTTCAGTGCCAGAGTCACAGTTTCATTTCATCATTTTATCGAACCCCGGATTCGTGGCTTCGTTCCAAGTTGATGTCTTCATGGAAAATTGCAAAAATATTACTCTGCATGTTTTTGTTCTGAAGAGCGCAAATCAAAACCACTTTTGTTTCAAACTGTTCCAGCTGTATCCATGTGCTTCGTGTTTGTGTGCAAGGTTGACAATAAAATAACAAATTTTCCAATTGTGTCTTCAATTGCTTTGTTCATGATTGAATCTTGGCCAATCCAGCAGCAACAGAACCGACCTTTTTTTTTTTGAAAATCTGTCAAGAGAACCACCCTTCATTGATAATCTTGACAGCTCAATTGTCAAAAGGGACGAACATTTTTTGTTTATATATTTGAAGGCAATCAGAAACCGGAAGAATTTCTCACAAAATCCTTGGATGAAAGTTTGCTGCGTGGTCTTCTCAGCCTCTCAAAATTCTTTTGATTTGTGCTGAAGTGCGCCTCCATTCAATCCCGAGCGTACACTCCATCGTTGTTTCGATGTTCCAGGACGGAAATTTCAAAAACTCTCAGGGTCTCCACATTTGGTCACAAAAAACCCGCAAAACTTTCTCGTGCAGAAGAAGTGGTGACATCAGGTGGCAAGTGGATCACACTTGCAGTGAACTTCAAACATGGTTTGCAAGCAGCCCCACACAGCCTGACATCTGCTGGCCACAAAAGAACTCAGTTCCACAAGTGGAACAACAAGTCTTGTTGTAGATGATCCAAGTACCAAAACTGATTGTTGGGTTGCGGATCCAGGTGAATCGAGCTCGGGGCCTGTGGATTTCAGGTGACAGGGCTCTGGTGCCCTTGACAACATGTAACAAATTGTGGCTGCACGTTTCAGCCAAACTTACCCTGTGTTTCTGATTCGTCTCTGTGTGTATTTTCCAAGTGTCGACGGCCCCTCCCCAATGTGTGGGGCTGCCTTTTTCCTAAATCTGGGTCGACCGTGACCCTTGATTCAAATTCCAGTCTACAGACATTACAAAAATGAAAACGACATGGAGTCAACTTCTCACTCAATGAATATTCGGAAAACAACGACAAAAGTTCTTTTGGTTGTTCTTTTATTGGCTAGCAGTTTGCTGGTCAAGGGCAAGTTGAGGTCGAAAGTGGTCTCTTGCACTCTGAATCCACTTGACTCAACATCAAACAACAATCGCACAAACTCGACATGTCATTGGCTCCAATATTTTGCCAGGTCAAAGATCGGTTGAATCCCAGAGCAAAATAGAGTTCGTGTCTAAAATCCCTTCGTCGGGATGTGGTGTTGAACGAACGACACGTCCTTGCCCAAATTTTCCACAAAGAACCCAAACCATCGTCGTGTCTCGTGCTCTCAGAGTGCAGATTGATATTGAAATTGAACACATCAATTGAACGACAATCTCCCCTGATTCTGTTTTAACACACAAGTGGTGAGGTTTTGGCTTTGAAGAGCGAGAGAGAGAGGGAGAGAGAGAGAGAGAGAGAGAGAGAGAGAGAGAGAGAGAGAAGGATGCAGGAAGAGGTCCAACCAAGTCAATGGATCAGTGCAAGTTCCGAGCAAACTGGGTGTCCCACAAGAGAATTCCCCATCAAAGCAATTTGTCCTTCACAATACAGTGCGTGCAAAACCCTGTTTAGAATACATGTATTGTTCCCATGATGGTCTAAGACTGCGGTGAATCAGATTTTATGAATTTCTTATTGCTCTGTAGTTTTGGTACCAGCAGTTGTACTGAACATGATTGGTGTACACGTATGTACATTGGTCAGCAGGTTCTAAGCGCAGTCATTTTCTCACAACGAACGAACAAACAAACAAACAAACACACACACACACACACACACACACACACACACACACACACATGAACATTTCAATTGCCTACACGGAAATATCACAAAGATTCTTCAGGTGCATGAAGCGTGCATTCTTTGCAGGATAGTTGCGAAACTGCGCCTTCATCATCTGCAGGGTACTCGAATGTTTCGAAAATAATATTTTCTGTGATCCAGAAAGATTGACTCTTTGCAAAGGATCTTGCTTTGAACTTGACATCACGAAAAGAGTTTCGAATTGTTCACGCAACAATGACAGCAAATGGTACGCACGCTTTATGCAACTCACGTTCAGCGAGAATTCCCTGGTGAAATCATTTGGCGCTCACATCCTTGTTCTGCACCAGTGTAACACAGTTAATGCAATAGCATCAACTCAACGTGTTTTTCAAAGAGGTGTACATAAATATACATTGTACACGGCGCAGCAGGACTGTAAAACTACTTTTGTGTTGCACCATATTTGTCCAGCAGACTCACTTCTTCACAACCGTTTATGTGTTCCTTTTGTCCACCCTTTTACTTCACGTTGATAACAACTACACCTGCAGATCACTAAATTGCGCGCTATGCTCAGTGCCAGGGGTGGTGCAGGCTTTAAGTACAGTGCCCGAGGGTGAAACGCATGAGGTTTTTGATTTATGAACAATGGTTATGCTTTCCGAGTCTGTATGCAGTCACTTGAACTTTCCCTCTCCTCTCTTCACTGAAACTCGACTTGTGACGGGCGATGTCCCGCTGAGTGCGCAAACGCATTGTAGCTGAAAAATGACAAAATGGGAATTTCAGTTTGAAAAATGCAAACATAATTGTCATTCACAAGGTAAAAAATAGGCCTATGGGCCCTCGCGGTGATACGAACAAATTAGAAAATCTCTCTCTCTCTCTCTCTCTCTCTCTATCTCTCTCTATCTCTCTCTCTCTCTCTCTCTATCTCTCTCTATCTCTCTCTCTTTCTCTCTCTCTTGCTCCTTGCTGCTGCATCCAAAGATACCAAATCAGCTGGTATGCAAATGAGGTAAAATGGGGCTTCTGATGAGTTGAAAAACATAACAGCTATATGCAGACAAGGCAAAATGACTCTGTTCTGAAACAAAGAAAACAAATTTTCAATTTGATTTTGCTCCTTTGTTTCTTGTGAGACATTCCCACTGGCAGCTGCATTCAGCACTGCTTTACTTGTTGCTGAAATATCCAACATTTTTCCATGTGGCTGGTGTGAGAAGTTTGTTGGTAGACCTGACAGGCCGAAGAGATTTTGGCTTCAAGAGTCAATTTCATGTTTGTGAAAAAAAACAACCCATGAGAAGCCCAAATGAGCAACCCAAACATGCAACCCAAACGAGCAAACCGAATTTGGTGAAATGGAGAATGAGAAGCTAGTGAAGGAAATTGTGTGAAAAGCAACTGGACAGGCAACCAAAAAATGCGCTTAGCAAAGGAAAAGAAGATTCGGCGCAGAGACAGACAAATAAAAACTCGAGATTTCTTGTTCAGAACAAGCTGCTTTCGTTGTGATTTCTGTTCGGAAGCTTGATTTTTTTCTGAAAAATTGAAAAGTCAGGCTTTTTTTCCACCAAAGAAAAAAGAGACCATTGCTGGCCAGCAGGAAGGCAGTGTGACAGCATAAATGTGACATCCCCATGGCGAGCAACATAGCTCGGTCCACGGCCGCAACAAGCGTGCGCCTGCATGCAGGTTGCTGATCACATGTTCGTGCACAAATAACTTGATCACGGGAGCGAGGAAAAAGCTTGATGAGAAAATCTAGACTGAGTGAGCCCAACCTTTAATCAAGAACCACGAACAACATGCACTGGGGGATTCGGCTGCTTTTGTGGTGCGGAGCATACCCAGAGTAGCTGGCTCGATGTTGGTTGTCTATCGCAGAATGCTCAGTGTCCCCTCCCTCCTCCGAATGTCGCTGAAAGCAAAATGCACAGGCATGGATAAAAAATCTTCAGCGTCAAGAAGGACTGCATTATACTGCAGAAATTGTTTGAACATTCCTTAAGCCAGCAATGAAGCTGAAGGGAAGCGTCACAGTATGCATGATATTCATCAAGTATCACATCATATAGGCAGATTCTGCAATGTTAGGTTTCTCCATTACGGTCCATTTGGTTTTTCACCGCGTGCCAGAGCGGCTGTGGAAGCCTTTCAAATCTACAGATCTATCTGCGATGGAATTACGAAGGGAAAAGCCACAGATACTTCGCCAAATAACAGTCCTTGTGTCACGCTCATTCCCCCCTGAAAAATAACTCCCCAAATGCAGGAACCATGCCCTGTGTAGAGACAGAGAAGAACACAACGGCTTCTGAGCCAACGGAAACAAGACGGACTGTGTTGATGTTGAGATGTCTGTCCTCAACCTCGTTTAACCTTATCACTGTCTGGATGATTCTCTCAACCAGCTGACCTCATGACTTCTCAGTCTATGGGTCATTTCACCCCAACCTTCAAAGTCCAGCTCTGTTCAGATGAGGAGTACCCAAGAATAGCGCACTGAACACAAGCCACACCTACACACATGCACACACACAACACAACACAACACACACACACACAAACACACACACACACCATCCTTCCACAGCATTTCCCTTGCAATTCAAACAGGGAATGGAACTGATGAAGACGCCCCAAGGAAACGAGAGTTGGTAATCATGACAACAGCTGGCAATCATTCCCAAGGACATGTTCATGCCCGTATGCTCATTCACGTGTTTCGAATGACACATCCTGAGAGAACTGACAAGGTTCCGTTGCGGACGGAGCGCAGGTCGTGTCGGAGATTAGCTTCGGCAACACGGCAAAACACCCATCAGCGGCTCTCAATGCGGACTCTTCCAGAGCTTTTATTCCGCTGAAGAAAAATGCCTGTCAGCTTCGACGGACTGACAGCACCGATGTTCTTCATGACCAAGGGGAAAGCTGCATACCGGTCCAGGGGGATTTTTTGTATAAAGGAAGTTGAACACTTAATTGCATGCCTGGGAGCGTCATGGTTAACCTCGGGATTTCCAGCAGCGGTTTTGTCAAGAGAATATGATCATGTCACCATGGATGTCGAAACCGTCTTTTGGGTGTTGGAGAAACGTGATGGACACGTAAACAGAGAATATTTCATTTGTTCTCACGTGACCTGAAGACCAGGGTCCATTTCCTCTCAGGATTCTTCTTGAAAATTTGTTGCGTGAAAAGTGGACTTGGAAACGTGAGTGACGGGAAGAGCACGCGTGATAGCTGCAAACAGCCAGGACTGTTTGGGGCCGCGACTGTCATATTTGGCGCTGTGTACTCCCAGGACTGACAAGAGCGATCAATACTCTCCAATACGACAATGAACTCCAATCAATCACTGCGAAAATCACAGGGTCTATTAGCCTCCGATCACACGGACGTCCTCTGATCACCACTTCCTCGTTGGTGAAAAATGATCAGCTCCGTCCACGTCGGCTGACCTCGGGGACCAGCGAAACCAAAAATAGATCCAGAGGTGTGCACCAAAAATGACACGCGAACTGATGTTCTTGAAAATTCGGCCTGACTTGCCTTCGGGAGATTCTTTCACTGAGATATGAGCCTTACCGCCTTCCTGGATCGGATGGGTTCAAAGGTGCCTCCTTCCTTGACGTAGAGACGATAAGCCGCGACGCTGAGCGAGACCCCAGCGAATAGCAGCACCGCTCCGCTCACGAAAAAAGCCGGTCCGAGACTGCAGTGAATTTCAAAGCAACAACCTCAGTACGAGTCACAAAGGCCCCATGCGCGTTTATGCGTCACGTCACCCACATCCCACAAAGAATCTGTTGGACTAATGCGATTGATTGAATGAACTGAATTTTACGTTAATGGAACGATTTGGCAGAGAAACCGTCAACATGAACAAAAGACATCCCAGTTGTGTGCAATTCAGAAGACTTCATGGGTCCATATCGTCCACTGTGGAACATTTTGGGAAGATCTATTGTCAATACAACATCTGTCACAGACAGCTTCTTTGATTGCAATCAATGCTTTGATCCATACTGAATCATATTCCCCTTCCTTTTGAAATTCTCTTCTTTGTTGGGGAGATAAAGATGCACGGAGCATACGGAACAGATTTTGTTGAAATTGGGGTGAAATCTTTGGGGACGGGAGAACGCGTGCTGCGATGCTGTGTAAGTCACCTGATGTCTTGGTTGACGAAGAAGAAGCCAATGGTGAGGAAAGTCGCCCCGAAGGGAACCATCACCCCCGCACAGCCCACAAGGATGCGTAGCTTATCTGTCATTGTCCTGCAGGTAACAACAGTCTTGTGTGAAAAGCTGAAAGAAGTGGGCTTGCAAATTCTCCAGACAGAAAAAACAAACAGGCACACAAACTCAAATGAATCCTGAACTCGTGTGCTTCCTTTGCTCCTTGTCTTCTTGTGTAAGTAATTCGATTCGTTTGTTGTTTTGAGCGAGTGACTCTGTGTACGAGTTACTGTGTTGTGTGTCTGTGTGTGTGCGTGGTGCGTGAGTGAGTGGATTCTCTCTCTCTTTCTCTCTCTCTCTCTCTCCCTCTCTCTCTCTCTCCGTGGGTGTGTGTTTGTTCATGTGAACGTGTTTTTTTTTACTGCGCTTATCATGGCGCTGTGGCAGAACCTGCGGTACATGGGGTCGCGCTGGGTCACAACCACCAATATAGCCAGAGGGTCATGTGTGCCTGGCCAATACGGGAAAGAATTGACTCTCATCAGCCCTCGGACAGGCGGATGAGAATCCACGAGAAAATAATTTGCTGACAACAACCGGTTCCCTGCACCCACAATGGCCTGTACATCTTTCAGAATGTCATTATCCCAAGTCCCCAATGTATTATTCATATCATGTAGTTCTTCACGAGCGCTACAAGTTTCCCTAACCCTTCCGTGCTGACTAATTTAAACCAGTACATTACCCACAGCAGAAAGGACAATCTTTCTCCGCGGGCTAAAGCGATGGGAAATGACGGCTGAAGCGATCTATCACTTTGCGGTCATGCTTTGGGAAAATAGCTTTCAGTGCTTGTTTCAATTGCAGGATGACAAAATAGACAACGTTGTTTTCGTCAAAAACACAAGTTAAAATGAATGTTTCCCACAGAATTGAGGTGTCAGAAATTTCTGCAACACTTGCCTTCGAGATCCATCCGAGGAGTCCGCATTTCCGTCTGTTTTGTTCTTCTGTGAACGACAATGACATTGGAGGAACTGATCAGAGCATCACAGAATCACTCTCGTTTGTTTATCCCTTGTGTTTCTTCTTTCCCACCATCTCCGCGATGAATATCCTGAAGGCAAAATGCTCAGCAGCACCCAGAAATAATATTTCCCGACCCGTTTCAATACCCAACACAAATTGAAGCGTTTATAGCCCAATACATGGATGGCATGTTGTTTTCCAAGAATCTGCAGGCAGATTTGTCCTCTTGGCACCACCAGGAGACGGGAGAGCTGCTCGCTGCAGCGCTGCAGTGTAGCAGAGCGGGGAAGACGACTACACGCGCTCATTGATTTTGTCCCAAGAAGGCAGCGGCCCAACCAGGATCCCCCAGTTTCATCTCTCGCTTCAATCCGGACTCCCCAATTAAGCACTTGTTCAATAGGCCATCCAGGGCGGGGATGTGGCCACGGCGAGGCGGGTCCGCCGCCTGCCTGCGAATCCTGACCTCAGGGCCTTTTCTCTCCGCCAGCAAAAGTATTGAAGCTTTATGACAGCAAAAGCAATTTGCTGTTCTCCGCTTGAAAACTTCTGCAAACAGGTTGACTTCTGACACAGAGAGTTCGACGCTGCATGGTTCTGCATTTTGGATGAGGCTTTAAAATTTGTTCTCGATGTTTTGTTGTTGTATGGCTTTCGCATGAAAGGAGTTGTGTTTCGTCGTTGTTTCATCGTTGAATGCTCTCCGAAAAAAACTGAACACGAGGCGTCGCAGACAAAAAAACCCCGCTTCATCGCGACGTTTGTTCGTTTCTAACAAATTTATTGAAAACGCAGTTTCAACGCCTTTAATGAAAGCACAGAGACATTGACTTTCGCTGTGCATGAACAATTTGACAGATTCAATTTCTGCGAAAGCGTATTCAACCGAAAGGCTTCAACCACATTTCATTTGCGGAAGAACCTGGTGTTCACAAGAACATTGAAATACGGCAACAAAAATTGTACATGACATTTGGTGTTGATACAAACGTAGACACGCAGACAGCTTTGAAGACATGGCACCAAATTTTTACGAATATCTTAGCACATCGTTACCGTACGAAAACGCAGAAGGTCCATCCAAGAAACAAGAACACTGGACATTTTGCGATCTTCGCGAACCGGAAGGATACTCGTTTGGGGCATCTGGCTCCAAACACAACAAAGCGAGTTGTTGATGAGGCACCGCATTTCACGGGATTATCCTCACATGCAGAAAGCAGCTTCCACAGGCTCCCACGACCACAAAATCCACAGCTGATAAATCAAACCTTCGCACCGGATTGCACTTGTCGCAACAACAACATTCAAAATGCACAGCTTCAAACATTCAATTGACGATCATTCTCATCGGCAGTATAGATCTATGATCTAGCACCAGTCCTTTTTAGATTCAGGAGGCAAGGGGTTCCGCAGAACCGAACACTGGATCTGGAACGGAAAGGAGCATGTTGAAGGTCACTTCAGAGAAACCGTGTGAAAGCACAGATTCCAAAGCGATTCTGCATTGCAGCGACAGCGGCGAGGACCAGTGGGTCCTGGCTGAACGAAGATGGAACCTCGACCCGGAGGCAGAAGTGCGACAGTCCTCCGGGCCACCAAAAATTTGCATCTGCATGTGCACAGCGAGTTTCAGCACGACCTTCCGTGGCCGTACGAAGTCGGATCGGAGGGGTTCTTTTCACCATGGCGAGGTTCAGCATGGCTTAATTTTCATACGTGCGGTGGCCAATGAACAGATCGGTGGCACAGATGACCAAATTTGCATCAGAAGAGCAGTTAAGAACCAAATGGTATCTGTTTCACCGATCTGGCAATTGGGGCACGTCGGCAAAGGATTGGATGTATTTCCTGAACCTCCGTAGTGTACCTCATCATGCGTGCGTGGGACAATGCTTTCAATGCAGTTCTTGTGACAGTTCGTGCTGCAATCATGTTTGTAACGTTTTGCGGCAACAGAACAAATCACAGTGACCAGGGGCTGCGCTGGCGGGTCCAGAGGGCCCTGAGCCAGGGCCATGACTCGCAAAGTCATCATCCTGATAATTTCGGAGGCGCTGCATGTCTCGTGCCAAACAGATCTAATCACATTTCTCTGTTTGTTTTTTTCAGTTGTGAAATTGTCGCGCCCTTTTGAAGGTCAGCGACCCTGGACCCCATTCCTGTTGGGTCCCCTGGAGGGTAAATCCTGAACTTTAGTTCAGGGGTCTGATCACAGATGTGAATGAAAACATGAGAAACGGGAGTTGTGTTTGGGTGTCAGCCTCTCAGGATCCAGACAAGTTTAACTTGTCCTTGTCGGGCGAGGAACGAGAACACAGAATCAAATGCAACAACATCGTGAGTCAGCTCAGTGCGACACCAACACAATCTGGAAGAAACTGCACACATGTAACCAGTTCAAGTAGATTGTATCTGAATCCGATGATGACGAGCATGTCAGATTCTCCGTTTTCCATGACGTCGCAGCAGACGTCACTTGTGCAGAACAGGTCGGATCACGCAACAGGTGGGACCAGTACTGGCAAATGGACCCAGTGTGTCATCACAACATTAACACAACTGTTCGTGGCATGGCGAGTGTTGGCAGGTTTCCGTTCGCAGCAAAAGCGATTGCTGCTTCATTCACGACGGAGACGACGACGCAGGGTGATACCCGTACCTGCGAAAACAACACCTGACGTCACGCACAAACAAAACCAAGATTTACAAAAGAAACAAGCTTCAAATATCCCGAGATCACCGTTTGAAAACACTAGAGTTATTCAAGAAGTGCGCTTGGGGTTTGAAACCATTTCCGGTTCCTGCTGTCTCCAGCCTATCAACAGCCAGAACTTTGAGGGTGTCCATGCACAAGAATCATGAAACACAAGGCGATGCACGGGAACGCGTTTAGGTGAGATCAAACAGGAAACTGTGTGAACAGGGCGCACATACCTCGAATCTTTCGCTTGTCTTTGCGGGCCCAACGGAATAGGACCCGTCACCACCGGAACATTCCGCACCTGGAGATCAAACACGTCGCGGTTGACCAAGAACTTCAGAACCAACCTACGCACCAAGGTCATTCAAAGCACACACACACACAAACACACACATACACAAACACACACACACACACAAACACACACACACACACACACACACACACACACAGAGGACAACACTACAGTGACACAAGAATTGCGTGGCTCACTTTGTGGTGTCTGAGTGAGGTGGGTTTTTGTTGACTGATTTTGCGAAATGTGTGTGCTGAGTGAAAAGCAGAAACATCAGGAGTGTCTCGTGTATGGTACGAGTCAAAGGGAGATGTGTCGCTCATGGGCGTCAGGTATCCGGAGGCGCACCGGGCTGCGGACTCCGAAGCCATCGAGTGGGCCAATATTTGTTGTCAATGACTTTTCATTGTTCTGGTTCAATTCAGAGAGCAAATAAGATTTTCTCTTGTCCAGATCGATCGACGAATGACCACAAGACCAAAGGAATGCTTCTTACCGCTTCCATCTCTTGCATTCTGATCTTCCTCTTCTTGAAGTGCACCACGATCCATATGGCTGTGAAGACAGTGCCGACCGCCAAGCACACATAGCCGGGCACCTCAACCCTATTTTTCATGAAAAGAATCGGGTCACCATGTCTGCGCATCTCTGCGGCGAGAGCTACACGCATTCGGCATGCCGAGAAACACTTGTGCTTGTCATGAGGCTCTTGGAAAAGAGGCCCTGACCAGAACGTTGCGCGAGAGTGACGAATTCAGCTTCGTTCTCCAGGACCTGTCTTCTTGTCTTACTGAACAGGCGTGTGGCTGGAAGGAGAAGGTTTTGTGTGTCCTCGATCGACTCCCAAATACGCACAATGTGGCGACTCAGATCTATGCTGAATTCCATTTTGTCCAAAATTCAAAAGTTGGTGGATGGAACCACAAATCGGTTTGCAAGGCAAAGCCGATCACCAGCACATTTCGTCATGTGTCCAAAGTATTCTGGAGGAAACGCGAAGCCTATTTCAGCGGAGGGGCTTGGCAGACGAGGCTGTCAGGGTTCTTCATGCTCTCCGGAGCTGGTCACTGGCGGGGGTGAACTACCTAAACTTTGCACACCTCCAATTGATTCAATAGGCTGAGTGAATTGATCCTTTCAACCAGTGTGACAACTTTACTTCTGGAGACATCCGGGGAGAGTGGCTTGGGCACTTCACAAGGTCTCTTTCCCTCAGACCTCCCCAGGAAAAAGAACCGTTCTTGTGCCAGCAAGCGAATAAACACCTTGTCGCAAACGTACTCACTGACACCTAAGAGTCTCATGGGAAAAATAATGGCGGCGGTTGTCAGGAGGTATATTCCGATCACGGAAAACGCCCTTGACGCAATGAAAAGCGCTCTGTCCCTGTCCACGCACATGTTGCTCGCACACACCCTCTGGAAATAGAAGAACAAGTCTGAGCATTGATCCCTCCGGAAGCAGACCCAGAGGGGGTCAACAGGGCCCCCACAACTAAATTTGGTAGCTTTTCACAACGAGAATGCCCCTGGCATTGTGTTGCATCCGTATGTTTCAAGTCCAACATTCAGTGTCCATGATGTAGTGACCAGGGGGGGGGATCACATAGGTTTCTTTCTCAGGGGTCACGCAGGTTTCTTTCTCAGGGTGGCTCAACTTTTCCAGGGGTTAGACTCTACACAGGTTTCTTCCTCAGGAGTCACACAGGTTTACTTCTCAGGGTCACACAGGTTTCTTTCTCAGGGGTCACACAGGTTTCTTTCTCATGGGGTCACACAGGTTTCTTTTTCAGGGCAGCCCAACTTTTCCATGACAAAGTGACCCTCACAACTTTTCCAAGACATAGTGAAAACTGGGAGGGGGGTCACACAGGTCTCTTTCTCAGGGCAGCTCAACTTTTCCATGATGTAGTGACCCCCCAGTCACTACATCGTGGAAACTGAGGTGTGTACAACCTGACAGACAGTCAGACAGACAAACAGACGGATACCGATCACTTAAGGGGCGCTCGCGCGACTAAAAATTCTCTGGAAGCAAGGCCCTTCCCCCGTGGATCGCTTTCTGACGAAATCCTGCACGGATAGATCCCTTGCATGTGCATCATCCTCACTCAGCAGATCAGGTTCATTTCTAGCGCGCGCGCACACACACACACACACACACACACACACACACACACACACACCTGCAGGGGCTGCACAGACAATACAGTCAGGCTTTGTTTGAATGTTTCCAAATTTAAAAACAACTTTTGGCACATTTCAAGTGTGCTTTTTTTGTGCGAAGTCGCTTTAGGGCAAGCACCTAGTGGTAGTGCGGTACAGGCACAGGCAGCCAGATGTGCCTGTTCCAACTTTGTCCCCCTCCCCCTGACTTTGTCCACCCCCCATGGGTTTGTCCACCCCGTGCAGGTTTGTCCACCCCCATGGGTTTGTCCACCCCCTGTGGGCTTGTCCACCCTCCATGTATGGTATCTATATATGAGGCAGAGCACCAAGAGCCTGGCAGGCTGAAGCTACATACCTACAGGCAATGAAAGGTTTCTTTTTTTGGTCTTGAGATAAAACAAACCCTGCTTGGGACTTTGCACTGCAGTTGCCTTGAGCAGTGTTTCTTGTTGTTTTCAACAAGAAGGCTACTGCCTGAAAAGTGCGTGGTCTGCTTTGGGCCAGTCAGTTTCTGGCATGGCCACAGTGCTATGGCCATGGGACATTTTAGAAAAATTTGAAAATTTGATTGAGTTGGCCCAACTCAACCAGGGGGAGGGGTAACTCAACCACACCAAAAAAGGAAAATTGCTCAAAATGGCATAAAATCATTTTTAGGCAGGTTGAGTCACCCCCCCCCTGTTGAGGTGGGCCAACTCAACCAAAAGTGACAACATACATACAGAATCAACAACAAGCGCACATCCTATTCGGCAGAGCCGGGACCGCGTGCTTAAAAGGTCAAAATGGAAGTCGGCATTGTGCAATAAAAATTACCACGCTGTTGTATTGCGAAAGAAAGAACATTGTGCACGTGTTTGTCCAACAAGAACAAAAGTTGAGACCGCCCACCCCCCCCCCATAATTGTTGGTAGGCACTTTGTGGGGTGCACATGGAGTCAACGCGTTGGCAGTGCACCAATCCCTTTTGGCTGCAAACCAACATTTTGTGGGCAACAGGTTTTGGGCACAGGCAAAGGCAGTGCACTTTGTCGTCTGGGCTGTAAATTTGCATCAAATCCACTGGCACCTGCAGAGCACGTACAGAAGGGTGTGTAAACTCCAGAATTGACCATTGGCCCGCCCCACAGCACCCCCCCACACACACACACACACACATCTGAATGACTGACAGCTGTCAGGTGTTCCCCACCTCACCTGCAAGAACTGGAAGAATGCAGGATGCTTGCTCAGAACACCCTATTTTTTTGCCATATGTACTCCCTTCCAGCTGAGGGGGTCTCTCTGAAAAGGACCAATGAATATACCATGGCCGAGGCTTTGCAACACAGGATCCCAATGAGCACGTTGGAGTTATCATTTGCAGCGATCGGTTTTCAATTTCTGTTTGTGATCGACACAGACTAAACATGCAGAAGACTGCACATGATAATTTCAACTGTTTGAAGAAACCTCGTGTGCAAGAGTGATTTTCTGCATATATGATGCCAGAAACAAAAGCGGCCTCCGCAGTGCGTGACACCCAATAATGTGCAAGTACATATGTTATGTCCAGATTGAGCCCCGTCTGCATGGCTCCTGACACCAACTGCATGTACGAAGGGGCCTTCTTTTCTGGCAAGAAATGTTGACGGCATTTGACATGTTTGTTGACTGTTTTTGTCATGTCACCTTTTGTTTCGCCTTTTGTTCCAAGTGCTCGCACAAAAGAA
>JAAUXT010062141.1_pt1 | contig 31425 bp, 39 predicted proteins | sample 7278171 | NCBI WGS metagenome assembly JAAUXT01 (sample SAMN14350112, study PRJNA611818) | marine sediment metagenome | isolation source: surface marine sediment (1.8m) | place: French Polynesia: Moorea | collected 2018-08
GGGGCACTTGGCCTCTGGACCAATCAGAAGGCTGGATTTTGAATTCTAGACCAATCAGAGGCCTTCCCGCCCTCATTATCTCTGCCCCATAGTGGGGGGCTCTTCTCTCCTGTGTTCAACATGCTCCACAAACCAGACAGAAGGCCAAATTTGAAAGTGCAATGTGATGTACCCGTTTCCCCCCAGAATCAAAAGGCAATCCTCAGACGCTGAAGTTTTGCTCTGTCAGCCGATGTGTCACCCCACAAAAGGGAAGCTGCATTTGGAAACTTTGTTCCCTTGTGAAGGACATAATTTCTTTCGAGGGCGAGAACAGAGCTTTTTGTGGTTGTGGCTTTCTGAGAGAGAGCAACAAATGACACAAAACTGCAAAGAATTTACAAATGAAAACCTGGATCTTAACTTTAACTTTGTTGGAGAGTCATGCACTGTACAGCGGAACAAGGCTTCGCCAGAATTATGTTCTCACCAGAGTGTGCCTGCCCCTGGTAAACAGAGTCTTTCAGAAAAACAGGCCTTCAAATTCCCCAAAAGCAGTTCTTCGAGAGACCGTGGACACGTATGCATCCTTTGCACGGACTGAAGACCAAAAACATACAACATAGGGGAGATCTATACACTGCCAAAACGAAGTTCTGCATTTCCGTTTCTGAGACTCCAAAGAACCTGGGTCTGGCATGAGTAGTACCGTGCCGATTGTGACCCCGTGCACTGCAGCTCAGAATTCTCGCAAGTGAAAAGTCAAAGAAAAAGCTTCGCTCGGTCAGAATGAAACGAACACAGAGGAAAATATTTTCAAAATGGTGAGACGAGCCCAGCTCACCAAAACCTTCTCCAGCTGCGAGGCAACGGAACATTTGTTACAAGAAAATACCCGCTTTTCAAGTACTTCCAGGACACTGAAGTCGTTTTCGGTTGTTCCTCTGCCACAATAATCACAGTGAGCGCCTTGTTCAGGACCTTTGGTTCTTTCCATGACATGTTGGAGTCCTAGGTGTACTTGTTGATGAACCTGAGGCGGAGGTAAGAGCAGGCGATCAGAAACAGCGCCATCCCTGCCAAAGCGACGTGGTTCAGCCACAAGTCCCAGGTCGTCTCGTACGGAATACCCTGCCCAGCCAGGTACTCGTTACCAGACACACTGAAAAAAATAGTTGGACAAAGAACGTGCGTCCACTTGTTTTGTCCACAAGCTGTCCACAGATTGTTACATGTTGTGATTGGAAGACGCACAGTTTCCCAGCGAATTCAGATTATGGTCCTCAACAAAGGATAAGAGGGCGCCTCACTTTGTTTTGGTTTGCCAGCTTCGTGAATTCTTTTGGGTTGGTCAGCTACTATCATCAGATCGCTGAACATTCGCAATTCTCTGAGGGCTTCTGTCGCCTGGCTTGTCCCCTGGGGTAATTCCCACAAACACCCGCCCCCTCTTTCCTCAATGGTGTGACTGACTTTCCGCAACGGAAGGCGCTTGCCATGTTGGTATCAAAGGAAAGTAGGGCGTCTCAGTGATGGCTTCGCGTAAATCCAAAATCAACTCAGTCCAACCCACACAACAGCCATGCAGTCACCAGGATTGTGCAGGCAACAAGTCGGTCAATTAATTTAAATTCTTTCACCCATCAGAAAAGTCAACTCGTTTTTCGATGGAGGCGATTGATAAACAGTTCTTTTCGCAGACGAAATTACACCCACCATTTCTCGGGATTGACAGTGGCATTGACGTTGCCGCAATATTTCTGATCCTTCATCTCGTTGATCGACAGTGCCTACAATGTACAATGGTAGACATTAGATGCCAAGTTTGCCGGCTTGACGCCTGTGTGTGATTCATTTCATTTTGGCCGGTGGTGGTTTGTGTTCGTAGGGAACAAAAATCATGACAATGAAACGATGTGTTTTTCAAACTGCTTGGAAACGACATCTTGGTTGCCTCACCAAAATAGCTGTGCGTGTCCCAAGGGGCCTCACTCTTCACACAGAGTGGTTTAGCATCAATTAACAATTTGATTAGGTTGGTCAGGCAGAAGCGGCTGCAGGCAACATATCAAAACCGACCCTGAAGGGACATATTTTGGCAAGTATTTTGGGAAGGTGACTTGAGATTAATTGTGCTGTGTTTGCCCCACTTTCGACTTGGCACAGTTGTCCTCGGTCGAAATCGTTTCTTCCACGACAAAATGCTTTCTTGAGGTGAAGGGAATGAGATCCTGTCAACAAACTTCTAGATTTTTTTTTAATTTCTTTGTCCTAATTTGGTCAAAGTGAAACAAAATAAATGGAAGTGTGAGAGCCATCTGCCATCACACGTAAGAGGTGAGTTTTACGGCATGAGGAGTGAGCGACTGGTGAACGACTCACGTTGAGACTGTAACGGAAGTAGGACAGGTATTTGAGCCACTGTAGCCAGGCGAGGATCGAGTCCAGGTTGACGAAGAATCCTCCGAATATCTGGAATTGACGAACAAATCTCACGACAAAACGCTCACATCCTTGAGGATCGACTGCTGCCATTTCGATTTGCATGTACTCGTACTTGCGAGTTCTAGAGCACAGTGGCTCCAAGAGGGTGCCCACACAACGACTACGAGGCATGCTTTTTGTGTTCCCGATGCCAATCAATATCTCCCGTGTGGTTCAACACACAACCTTCAGTGTTCATATCAGGCTTCCTTGATATCATTTCTCAACATAACTATAGTTTGACCAATCAAGGATTAGAAGAAATTTGTCTACAACCCCTCTTTTTCAGGACTATATTTCTTGAAATCACTGAAGACCAGAAAAATGTAATTGATAAATTTTTATCAAATCATTCTACTTTTGTCCATCCAATAAGCTCATTCTTAGATCTTTCTTTGAAGCAATAATTGTGAGAGACAAGAAAAGCTTCTATTTAATCTGATCCCATAAATGATTAGAAAACATAAAATAGTTATACCACACTAAAATGTAATCTTTGAAGCTCTTATTTTATAACTTTACTTCATAATTTTGAGTAATTTTTTGTGTATTTTGGTGGATCATATGTTGCACATTGAGAATGCAAGAAGTTTGGTGATGAAATATTTCAGTTCGGTGAAAAAATCGAGTGGATCGGTCATATAAAAAGCATGCCTCGTACGCTTCGAATTGTGCAGAATCAACACGCAGAATCCGTGGTAGAACAAAAAATTTTGAACAAAAGATCCTCTGCACCATGGTGGGCCACAGATGACAGAACTGTGGAAAAGTGCTCGTTTCAGCGCCAGACACCACCAAGTGGTTATTGGCGCCCGAATTGAACAGTTCCATTTCTTGGATACTCACGACCATGACGACGTTGGTCATGGCGGTGGCGAGATTGGCGATGGCGGTGACCGAGACGAGAGAGGAGAAGAAAAAGCCGACGCTCGCTGCGGCGATCGACACCTGATACACGGTGAGCGTGAATATCAGGAACTTGTCCAAGTCGCTCTGAAAACCTGATTGAAGAAAGAGACGAAACATTGCGTTTGCGTTAGCGACGAAGTTTGTCGACGTCGTCCGAACTCGCATCGGTTGACGTCGACGCCACGACGCCGGTCCAGGGTGGGAACAACCAAACGTTCCGTTTCTTCCAGTGACAATCTTGTATCGAAATAGAAGTCTCTTGAGTTTCACGGAATCTACTCCTGGAGATCAGGACTTCATTGTCACACGGCGGTGCTTTTTCTGATGACCCGACAGACTGCAAGACCCATAACAGGACCTGAAGTGGAGAATATTCGCAAGTTGCTGTGGTTGCGAACCCTTGTTGTTGCACGTGAACCCACCGATCATCCAGTAGGCAATGGCGCAGAAAAGCAGGACGGGGACGAGCCGCATTGGGATGATGTCGCAGAAGATCTTGGACAAGAAGTAGACAGAGACGCGGTAGAAGCCGTTGCTGCTCTCGTGCATGAAGATCTTGCGCTCGCGGATGAAGAGGTCAATGGATGACATGTTGCTGAACGCCTGGTTCATGATTACGAAGAAGATTGCGCCTGTTCTGAAGTGCAAACCCCAGAAAACTGAGCCTCGCCGTCAGGTACTGAGAATGGTTTGTCCCAAACTGAAAAGGATCATTTTGTCCTTTGTCATTACAGTGAAGTTTTTGCTCTTCAATGTCCTTACCTGTTTTGAATTGCAAAAACAGGGTTGTCACCGACTTGGTAGAAAATGGTTCCGACTATTGTGGCAAAGAATATCGTCACCACAATCTGCAACGAAAGGCGCACACTCAGAATGTTGACACATCGTGGCAAACACATGTGGAACGTTTGATCAAAGGTTTTTCCATTCTGTGTCAGAAAAAAAACCTTCCCTTGCACCACGCCGTTTCACAAAATACAGTTGCAGGGTGATCTCGCAATCGCAGCCCGAACATACTGACAACCTCACCCCTTGGCCAACCCCAGCCTCTCCCACGCTTCACAGTTTACCGATATACTACTCCTTTTCCCCACTGTCCTTCCACTTGAACCGCCCACCTGCAATATTGTAGCCTGCGGATTGCGGATGAGGTTCTTCACGGCCCGGGCACACACCACTCCGAGCTGTCTGAAGTACCCTGTCGCGTACCCGATCTTCCTCTGGTGAGCCACAACGCCGTCCTCTCGCTGCTGATATTCACTGAAGATGCTGTCCAATTGGCTTTGGGAGCTACAATTGACAACAACAATTGCAGACACACCAAGTCATCACGTGCAAGTTTTCCTCGTACCAACAAAAGAATGAAAAATTATCCGAAAAGCAGTTGGAGCACTGCACATTTATTGCGTGATCCTTATCTTCACCTTTTGGCCCATTGCGACTGGCTGAAAGTTTCCCTGAGTTGCACAGCGAGCGCGGACTGGCTGCTCTCCGAATTTTCCCTGTACTCAGTGCCGGAAGTGTTCACTCCGCCTCCGTGGTCTTCGCTGCCTGTTGAGAAGTTAAAAATACCAAGACCACGGTGAGAGGGGACCGAGGGTGGCTCCTCTCCTGACCTCGAAAAAGTCGCCCCACCCAAATTTTGTGTTTTCAGACACACGCTTCCAGGGGTGTTTGACCAACCTTCCCCTCGGGTACAATTTATGACTTGACAACAAGAGGAATGTGAGAGGAAGATTGAACCAGGCCGCACACGACGATTCAAGTGTTTCAAAACAAATGCGTTCAACCACAACAATGTGTCTGAGTTCTGACCTTGTTGTGTCACTCTGACAGCTGTGGAATCACCGTTTATGACGTCGAGAAAGAAGTCGGGAGAATTGTTGTGAGCCTCACACTGGTATCCTGCCTGAATACATGCAATGAACGTGGAATAACGCAAGAAGAAAGCTTCAGTGAACGTCTTTCTCTGCTAAGGAAAACTTGTGAACGATTCAGGGCATGTGGTTTTTGTGAGGGCACCCATCACCTGAGTACTGCGATGGAACTCAAATCTGCGAAGCACCGACCTCTGAGAAGTAGTGAAGGGCGTCCTCGCTGGGTCCGTGGAAGACGACGTGACCCATTGAGAGGAGCGACAGGCGATCAAACAGCTTGAAGATGGAGTAGCGGGGCTGGTGGATCGAGAAGATGATGGTCCGACCCTTCCGACCCAACCTGATGCATATACGAACACAAGTTTGTGACACACCAGACTTAAATCGAAGGGAGCTGGAAATTTCGTGGTGTGTGCTCGGAATGAACCGATGCGGCAAAGAACCAAAGAGCAAGGGCGACACTCTGCCTTCCAGTCATGGTCTCTCGACAAAACAAAGTGGATGCCTGCGGACAAATGTCGATTCTTGCCTTTCAAACGACTTCATCTGGCACACGTGGTGGAGAACTCACTTGTGCAGCAGAATCATGACGGCGTTCGCTGTGGAGGCGTCGAGTCCGGTTGTCGGCTCGTCCAGGTAGAGCACGGAGGGCGAGATGATGAGCTCCATGCCGATGTTGGTGCGCTTTCTCTCCCCGCCAGACACACCCCGAATGAAGTCAGTTCCGATCTGCCGCCAAATTTTCCAAAAGCAAACGACTGTCCAACAAGCCGAATGACACAAAAAGTTGAGTTCGGTTGACCAACACGCGTCGCTTAGTTTGGGAAAGTCAAAATCCGCAAAGGTGAGTGAGTGGCCAGAAAAAAGACACACAGGCTGACATCACTGAGACATCAATACAACACACTATACACATTCACCAGGTCTGGTCGACAGGTCGGTATGTCAGTAAATTGGTCAGTCGGACGGTCTACACGTCTCTGTCTCTCTCTGTCTCTCTCTGTCTCTCTCTCTTTCTCTCTCTCTCGCTGACCTTGTTGTCGGCACACTCAGTGAGCCCCAGCTCCAGCAGAGTCTCCTCCACCCGTCGCGTCTTCTCCACGAAACTCACCCGGGAAGAAAGCCTCAGACTCGCAGAGAACATGAGGTTCTCTCGCACTGTCAGAGTCCCCATGACGTAGTCATCCTAGAATGGAGAAAGTTCTGTTGAAAACGCCTCAGAAATTGACAAGTGAGACTCAAGTGACAACAGCAATTCAGTTCTGATCACGTCATTTTGGACTGCGAAATGAAAACGTCCACTCGTCAGGATGACCCATCGCGTTTCCGCTGGGAACGCCGTTAATAAGATTTGGAAAACTCGACGCTACCTGGGAGACGTAACCGCTCATGCACTTGAAGTTGGGAGGCTGTGGAGCTCCGTCTATCAGCACAGTCCCGCGCAGTCCCCGAGGGTCCTTTCGACCAGCCAAGATGTCCAACAGCCTTTTTGTTTGGACAAAAAGGACGGGCGCACTTTTATATTTCAGGCGACACGGAGACGGCCTTTTGCGCCGTATGGTTGTTGAGCACTTTGATCGTGACACTGAGTTTTGCGCACGAAGTTGACAGACACGGATGCTTGCAAACAAGTTCTGTTTTTCGTGAGAAAGTTCTGTTTTCGTGATAAAGCCGACAAACGCTGACAAAACTTGCGAAGTTGTCATTGGACTTTGTGAACAAATTGTTGCGGTGGAAAACACAAAGAGCAACCTGGGTAATTCATGTGTGGATAGCAACCGTCAAGACTTATCTTCTCTTCTCAACACAATGGGACATTGCAAATCTTGTCACTTTGACCGACCACGCACGACGGTCTTCATTTGTGTCCGAACGCAAAAAGAGGCAATTCTTTCAAAACGATACGGGAAGTTTGTGAAACTTCTGCTGGACATTTCCAAAAACAGGGGATATTAAAATGGGTGATTGAACCTCCTCCCCACAAAACCCCTGCCACGGAATCCAAAGGCCACCTTTGGAATCAAATGTTCCCAAAACAGATATCACTGTGGAAAGGCATCCATCCACAATGTCCTCTGCAAACACTGTTTGTATCTTTGGCGCGTGTGTCAAACACAGAGAAAGGTCCGAAAACCAGCCGTGAATGTTTGCCAAAAAACTCAACAAACCAAGAGAGGACAAATGTGGGACAGGCGTTCGACATTCTTCAATTTAGCCAGGAGCCTTTGCTTTAGATTCCGCAAAAACACGGTTATATTAGCCAGCAAGATTGGCATATTTGTCCAACAGCGGCTCACGGCTTTCTACCACCAAACAGAAGAAATGTCAAAGTGCGGGTATTTTTGGCTCTTTTCAATTTCAACACTCAGCTTCAGCAAGGTTGTACGTACGAAGTTTTCCCACTGCCGGTCGCTCCCAAGATCGCGTTCATGCCCGGCTTGAAGAGGCCACTGCAACATAAATTCAGAACGATCGAGTCAGAATGGCTGAAACTGAAGCTGAGAAACGGGTCTGGAGTCTACGTCTGTCAAGTCACTCAAACATGGTCCCTACAAGTGTGTGTCTCTTGGGAAGAACCAATATTCTTTCCTGGCGTCCGGGATTCCTCACCTGACACCGTGGAGAATCTCCTTGTCGCGTTTTGCACAGGGTGGCTTCCCGGGGAGCGACACTCGTACGGTATAGGACACGCCGTGGAAACTGACGACGGAGCCGCGGGCGCCGTCCACGCTGCCGCCCCGCAACAGCGGCGTCTCCTCATCCGCCCCCAGCGCCATGGATGCAACTGTTGGCCAACGTCATTTTTGCATTACAATCTTGTGATGGTGCGTCAACACAAACATGGGATGGTCATTCAGAGCTTGGAAAACACAAAACTACAAAAAGGAAGGAAAGCAAAGCAAAGCAAAGCTCGAGTCAGAGGCCCTGTTCTGTCATACATGAGAAATTATCAAGGAGACAGGAGGTTGGATTTCCTATTGAAGGTCGTGCTTCAAGAAATGTGTTCTTTCTTTTGGTGAGAACAAGAAGGCCACTTCAGAAAGCTCGCGGTTCCACGCGGCTGGCATTGCCCACAGCCAATGCAGTCTCTTCTCAGTCAGCATTCCTACTTGGCCTGCTTGGTATCTATGTGCAGTAGTTGACTTGCTCGGAAGGTGGACAGTCAAAACCTGCAAATGTTTTGTCTCAGAATTTGATGCTGATCATCACAAAACAATATTTTGCCTGAAGGTTGAGTTGCCAATGACCCTCCAGTGAGTATATAAACCAAGGTACACAGAGACAGACAGACAGACAGACAGACAGAAAGGCACACAGAGAGACAGACACAGCCAGCCAGCCAGCCAGACAGACAGACAGACAGACACACACACACACACACACATACGCACAAACACACGACAAAAGTGACTGCACTGCATGTGTGCGCGGCATGCAGATCGCCTTCCGCGCGGTTAGTTTGACCCCTCGATTCAACAGCCGACAGCGATGTGCGCCTCGTGTTGGCGCTGACCCAACAACACTTCGACGAATCGGAAAGAATCTGGAGACGATCCGGTGTCTGCCACCAAGGGGGTGGATCCGACACATTGAACAGGTTTTTCAGCAATGCTTTGGCCACTTGTAATGGTGCAGTAAAGTCAGGCGTAAATTCAGAAAGAACCATTCGTGCATTGCTCCTTCATAAATTGTTGTGTTCTCTGTAATCTCTCTTACCACGGTTGTTTCGTTGAACTTTCTGATGAGCTCGACCAGTTTGCAGAGACGCCCCCAGGAGCCTTGCTTGCGTAAGTACATCAAATGGTGTGCTGGTTGTGCATGTCCTTATTTTTCACGCACAAAGACTCTTGTACGAGTATGCCAGTGTGTTGCACTAGTTGCGCAGCAAAGCAACGCGCACTTGCAAATTTTGGCAACTGCAGCCCAAATATTGGAACAGATCTGGAGCGAAATGTAGGGAATGTAGGGGTTGTACGACAGCAAATCGACAAAGAATCGACGCAACAATCCACTTCACGAGTCCATCATGAAAAGGCACACGACTCCGATAATTTCGTCAGTCAACAGCGGTCCAACATTGATTTGTGTCACGCAGAAATCACTCAGCCCGTTTCAAGACAGGAATTTACAATGCAAGGCAGTGCACAACTCACTAACCACATGTGTCCTTGTTGAAAACCGTGAGGAAAGAAGTGGGACTCATCACAGTGTTCACTGCATAAAGGCAACAAGTACAACACCCATTGCTGACCAAAAACAAGTAAAACACATTTGGCACATCACAGACTTATTTGTGTTCAATTTTTTTGAGCTTGTGACTCAACATCTCATAACTGATGGGAAATGACACAAGTTGATATTTTTCTGGCAAATTGATTTCAAACAGGTCAAAATGGCCACTATATTGTGGGGTGTTTTATTTTTCAACCACTTTAAAAACAACAAGGCATGTTGTCAACAAAAGTTGCAAAATTTGTCAGGTCCCAAAGTATACCTGTACCAAAAAGAGTGTCAATGCAATGATCAGGAGTTTGAGTCACTGACACCAGGGGAGTCCACACAGTATGGACCCCGTCAGTACAGACAGTATGAATGCTGGGTGACACTCTCATGAAGTTGATGTTGGGTGACCCTCATACCCCTCTGCCCATGTGTGTTGGCTGACCCTCAGACAACACTGATCAATGTTGTGTGACCATGGGGCACAAGACATAGTTGTTAAACACTCAGCCAACACAACATTGGGGATCTCCACCCGTGGTCAAGCGACATTGACATTGTCCGAAGGGTCAAACAACATTGTCTGTCTGGGAGGGGAGGGGAGCACACAAGGTCAGACAACATGTGTCATGTGACTCCCCAGGTCCTAATGACATGGTGGATGGAATGAAGGGGGTGACCTTGTGGCAAAGTCCATGCATATTAGATTATCCCCCAGGGTCAATCAACATCAACATATTATCATTGGGTATGGTGTGAAGGTTGGGAGTCATTTTTGGTGAAGTCAATGTCGGAAACAATGTGGACCTCACCAATGGATGGTATGATGGTTGGGTGACCGTTTGAATCTTGCACTTGCCACACGAATGTGCTTGCAGCACTGCGTTGTGGGCTGTTTGAGTTGGCTACAACATCCGGTGCTGTTTTGGATTGGTTCCCAAGTACAACCTCGAAATTGACCGGAATGCAAAAATGCAGTTGAAGAGTTTCTTCAATCATGCTCAACAGATCTTCAATGAGCGTGGAATTCTTCCTCAGGTTAAGTTCTGAGCAGATGTATCCACCACAAATGTGGCACACATGTATGTTAAGGGCTTGCTTTTCGTGGCACTTGAACACTGCAATGTGCGACCACGGACTGCTCCCAAGCACCAATGCGTGGAAACTCATTTGCTTCTTCCGAGTTTTCAGGACCACTCTCATGCAGGTGTATTCAACACTTTTTACCTGCGAGTTTTTTCTGTGATCAGCAGCCTGAAGGTGTTTGGTGAAGCCGTTCTCCGAGGAGAGGATGTCGAGACCGTCTCAGCTCAGAGGCGGATGCTGGTGAACAATTCCTCGGTTTTGATGCACACAGGCAGACGCACGCACGCACGCATACACAGACACAGAGACAGACACACGCACAAACACACACACGCACACATTTCACACGCACAAACTTCTTTGGTCAAAATGGGCCACCTTGGATTTGTCCTGTCCCTGTGCAGATTCGGAATACGCTCCTCACAATTGGAGACAAAACAACGGACCTGTTTGTCGGCGTTCACAAGTGGAGGTGAAGTCACTTGGCCTGCGCTCAATTATCAATAAGAAAGTTCATAATGTGATAAAAGATACAAAACGTGTTTGTCGTCATCAAGTGGAAGTGGCAGTCAATTGTTTTGATCAATTTTTTTGGTCTTGTGAAGACCAATAAGTGAAAAAGCAGTGTACACGAGTGTGAGATGGAGTGGAACAAGTTTTTTCAGCGGAGCTGAATCCGTGTGTTGCCTAAAATCTGCATGCACTGGTCTGTCAAAGATGAATGAATATGAGGAGGGAAGCACCTCACGTCGAATCCGTGGTTCTTTCAAAATACTCGTATGCTTGCGCGTCGTGTGTTGAACACTGTACTTTGGTTATCCTGCAGAGGGATGGCCGTTTGTGAAAAAAGCAGGATGAAGAAAGTAAATTGTTTTGGGTTCTTTCCAAACAAAATGGGTTCCTCTTCAATGACACAACTCTCTTCTCCACCAAAGGTTTCGCCACTTTTTGACAGCGTCAGAACTCTATCTTCTTGACTGCAGATATAACAGGTCCAGGAGCCTTGGTGCCCGTGTGATCGGTCATCTTTGTGCCAAAGAGACAAGTGCTCCAAAACGTCTTGAACTGTCAGGCTGCCCCTGGATGCATGGATGGTGTCCACAGAAACAGAAACACTCTCAGTTTTTGCAGCACAATGTGTACATTGATTCATGAAAAGTCGCATGGTCGTGTTCCTGAGCGAAGATAACTCAAATTGGTTGCATAGGAACTCACTTTATACTGGCATTTTGACACACTGAAGCAATACAAAGACGAAAATAACATTCTGCTTCATATTTTCTTCTCCAAAACGATTCGAGTTCAGAAAACTCAGTCTTGACCAGGATAAAAGCTCCAGTCGAGAATGAAGAACCAGTAGTAAGTCATGTGGTAGCCTTCCCTGGAGTCTTGCACGTAACACCCTGGCAATGGACTTGGCAGCGGATCTCCCCACTTGACAACAGGAGTTGGGTTGTTGTATTGACCAGACCAGGTAATGGTGCACGTGGGCGGAGACGCGTCCTCAATGACGGAGGAATAGAAGATCAAATTCAGCGTCTGAAATAAATGTGCAAGTTGAGAAAAAATTGAATTCAGGTTGCATGATACGGAGTTGTGAAATTGTGACTGCTGAGGCTGAAGACCAAGGACAATCGAATTCATCACAAACCACACGTGCAGTTTTGAACACATTCAAATCTGATCTTTGGTTCTTGAAAACTCCTTTCTGGAGGACAGTTTCGGAAACCCGACTTACCCGGTTGCCGTGAGTGTCAGGTTGTGAGACGTTGAACAAAAACTTCCCTCTGTCGCACCGGCCTACAGTGATGATGTCTGCATTTTTGAACGTCTTGCCTGGCTTCAGAGAAGGCGTCGCGACTGTGGTCAAGCACCTGAGATTGATTTTAGGTGTTCCTCAACGGTCAGTTTCACAAATTCAGATTGCCAACTACACCACCAGAGTCTCGTGTTTTTCTGTCAAACTTCTCACATAGATTTAGAAACTCACGGGTCCCAGGTGTGGTTGACGGTCACAATGAATCTCACGCTGGTCACTCTGGGCGCCTCTTGCCGGTGCGTGGACGCGCTGACCACTGCCGACGCGCAAACAACGATACTGCACGTCACGAACAACATATGCGACGAAACTTGCCTCATTATAATTGTTGGTCTTTGTGAGAAGTACTCAAATCCGCACAGAATTACAACTATTTTCGTGTACTCTTCTGTGATGTTTCACAAGAAATAACATTTTTGTTGACCACGTGCCAGACACACGTACCTCATGCGGATTGATTTCTGAGTGATATTGTGCACTCCCAGACAGCCTCTTTATTGATCAGCAATGACAGGCCGTGTATGTATGAGTGAGGTGGGTGGCGAATTACATGACTTGACACTCTGTGAGATCAGAACTTCCCTGCCCCCTCCTCGGTTCTTCTGTAAGTCTGAAGGCCGGGACAACTGCAGTTCTTTTCCTTTCAATCCGGGGAGCTGAGCACACAGTTGAATCGTTGAATCCACAATGCATAAGACGTCAACGTTGCTCACATTTGGGCCAGTTCATCTTTCATTGAGATAGAGAGTATGCGAAGAGGTCAATGTTCCTTTCGTACCATCTGCGAGGTTGCTCGAATGCAGGGCTGCAAGGGGCGGGGCAGACCCGATCCTCGGGGCACTTCTCGTGCACAGTACAATTCACCATCAAAAAGGGGGAAGGAGAATCCCAAAAGAGACCTCTTGCGTTGGACCACGCTGCATTGTTTCTTTTCCTGACATCGAAACGTGTGTTATTGAAACTGTACAGTGCATTCTTTCTTTGTTGCCTACTTCATTGTCCATATGTACTCATAAAATTCATCATTTTTTACAAAACTTGCGGAAAGATGGTGTGCGTGCGTTGCTTGTTCATGCATCTGACGTTAACAACTTGTAACAAGAAAAGGAATCTGCTGGGACTACGAGTTTGACTTGGCAAAAGCAAAACCAAACATTGTCACAATCTCACTGCACAAGTGTGAGTTCCTGTCCACAAAAGCCCCATGCACGCAGCATACATTTGGCAACAGTTCCCACATCAGCTGCTTGTGCAGTGCCTTTCCAATTTGGCTTTCAGCCCTTTACTTATTTGCTATTTCGAATCCTAATTTAAGAGCAGCTTACACAATTGTAACCACAGCAATTTCAACAGAACCTGTCTGTACATTTCCTTTTGTTTGGCACCATTTGTTTGAGATCTGAACTGGCACTTTTGACTGGTTTGTGCGAGTGTTGTGCATCTGCAAAATTTAAAGGTTGACGGGGTAGCTGGAGCTCGTTGTACTGTTTCCCCTCAACAACTTCTTGTACTTGTCATTCTGTCTCACCCCTTGCGTGATACACACTACCAAACCCAGAATCACCACCCCAAGAAAGAGTGAGAGCCCAAACAGGACGAAAGTGAGGTTCTCCTTGAAGAGCTGGGTGGCGTGACTGCGCGCCTGCAGAACGGCCTGGTTGACGAGCGCCGGGATCTGCAGGTTCCACAGCGCCACCTGGTTGGGTCGGAGGTGGCGCCGCATCGTCAGCTCCGTCTCCTCCACGTGCAGGTAGTTCATGTGCTGCGGGTGCACCGGCTCCCACGAAAACTTGGAGCCGCGTCCGTCTTCCACCTGCGAGGACTTGGGAGTAGGGTCTCTGTTATGAAATAGAAATCATGCAAAGTCGACAACAAGTCTGGAATTGTACGCATAAAAATTCCATCAGAAACCGTCGCCCAGTGGACAACTCCTTGCAAATACCCGATCACACAAGGTTCTCTTGGGTCTGCCTGTTCCAGCATCTTTTGTGTTCAAACGTTCGCGGTCTGCACGCAACTCACCCATGCTTGGCAAACTGCGTCCACAGCGTCATGAGTTTGTTACTCGCGTCTTTCTCTGGTTGAGAGAAGCTGTGGTTGGCGAGGATGCCCATCTCGTCCACGTCTCCGCCCAGCCACGGGACTCCGAAGACGTGGTTCAGCTCGACAGAGTGGTAGGACACCTGCAACGAACGGCAACCAGTTTCACTACACTACAGAACACCAATACCTTTTTTTCTGGATTCCATGGTGACCATAGCCTCACGAATGTGTTGTGGAATTTACTCCGAAAACGCACTTTGTTGCTGACGTGGTAGAGGTAGACCTTGGTTCCAGGTTTTGTTGCCAGGAGTCGCGCCATTTCTGATGTTGGAGCAACAAGTCCAAAGTCGGAAAGAACCTGTGAGTCAGAACAAAACACTGCTTGCTGTGTTGGAAAACTCATGTCCATTCCACGTTTTTAACTTTGCAGTCTGTGCCCGGAAGTTGGACGCGACATTCGAAACACCTTGCATGGGCAGAATCTGTTCAGTTCCTCTGGCTCTAAACGCCAACAGTTGAAAGGAAACAGCTTCGAAAGTTCGCAGTGTGCCCAACACTTGGTCTCTCACATACCTGAGCTCTGTCGTGGTGGTTTTTTGAGTACTCTGCGCTTTTATTGGCAGAGATTGAGTGTGGTGCCGACCAGTTGGTGTACAAGAACTGAATGGTGCGAAATACTTCGGGCACATGACTGTATCTGTTCTTCAAGAACGTGTCCACTTCGTTGTTGAGATTGTCTCGCGTCCATGTTTCACTGAAGTGGTCTCCTGCAAAAAACATTTCATTCAGGCAAGAACGAACGCAACAAACATTTGGCGATCAAGTCAAATCATCGTTCATTCAAATAGTGAGAGCCCACATCTTGCAATTTTGCTCCTGAATCAACAGAAACTGACCAAACTCAGCCCTGACTGTTCCAGTCATGTAGGGTAGCGCGGGGAAGTCCAAGTTGTGGAGATAACCTCCGGCCGTTCTCTGCAGAACCTCCCCGTCCGCCAGTGGCTTGAACAACGGGTCCACCTCATTGCAACCGAGTATCTGAAGTGTTTGTTGCGACGGCATCAGTACACGTGACACAGAAGCAGAAGTGATGGCAAGCAGGTGTGTGTAATTTCCAGGTAAAATCGTATCATGAACCGCTGGAACATCAGGCACAAGAGACCCCCGCAGCACGTTCTTTGACCATGCATCTCTCACCTCACAAAACTCTGTTGCTCTGAACTTGTCCCAGGGCTTGCGGCGCAGACAGTCGAGGAAGTCTCGCGAGGAGAAGCAGCCGAGCCCCTCGGCGAGGCGCAGCACCTCGGCGCGCAGGGAGCGCGGAGTCCTCACCACGTGCGTCGCCCACATGGCGTTGGCAGTCCCGCTCTGTGCGATCACTCGGTGAAAGAGGCCTGCACCAAGAGCGTGCGATAACTTTAACAAGGTGGTCATGGAATAGCCAGCAGCACAACAGTCGGTACTTCCCAGCCAATGTTCAGTGAACTTCAACCGAGAGGCAAAAGTTGGAAACCTGAATAAGGTTCATTGAACCTGAACAAGGTTTATTTTGAGGCAAACACACTGCCACGTTCTGCTTGTGTCAGTGGACAAACCCTTCAGCAAGCAATGGTGCAATGGTGCGAGCGTTCAAACAACCTCACCTTTCGCCATTGGACTGAACATGAGAAGCCCAACACTGGCGCCTCCAGCGCTCGACCCGAAGATGGTGATGCGGTACGGGTCGCCATGAAAACTTGCGATGTTCTCGCGGATCCACTCGAGAGCTGCGATCTGGTCACGCAAACCCAGGTTTCCTGGCAACTCGTCATCTCCTGTGGTCATGAATCCTGAAATACCAAAACCAGAAACCTAATTTCCATGACAACAGAATTATACCGCGCAGTGGCCGGTTCAGCTTTGTTTTCTGCACGCTCTGTTCTAAACCACGTGTATTTCCTCAAAGATTGTCCGCAGACTCAGACGGATTTAGTTATTTACCCAGGGCCCCGAGCCTGTAGTTGAGCGAGACGAGAACCACTCCGTGCTGAGTGAGCGCGCTCCCGTTGTAGCGGTTTCCCGAGCCGTACAGGTAGGAGCCTCCGTGTATGAACACCATCACCGGGAACTGGCGTCGCTCTGACGACTTCTGATCGAGGGAATCAGAGGTGTACTGACGGTTTTTTTCGCACTTTTTACAGCTCAGAGACACACTGGGAGAGTCCCCTGATGAGACATGCACGTGTTTGAGAGCGTCCAGAGAGAAAAAGCCTTACACAGCGCAAAACAGGCTCTTTCGGCTTCAAAAGAAAAAAAAATCTTATCGGTGGAAGTGTTCTTCCGTACCTGAAAAGGGCTGTAGATGTTAAGATAGAGACAGTCCTCGTTTTGGAACGCTTCCGTCGTGCCCTTGAAGGACGACACCTGAGGGCAGACTGACCCGTGCGACGTCGCGTCCTTCACTCCCGTCCAAGGCGCCAGCTTCTTCGGATTCTGAACAGAATGTATTTTTTCGTCTTGTTTTGTCATTTGTTCACAAAGTGTGAGAGAATATCTCAGGGCTGAATTTGTCAGGTGACTTCATCCACGGAAAAATAATTGAAAGGCACGATGTTTGACAAGGCTCAGAAAGAAGCCTCAGCGTGAACCCACATCCAGGTATCCAGAATAAACCTGATAATCCGCTTCAATTATGAAAATAGAGACGGTCTTCACTGATTCATGCAGGAAACAACTGCTTCCCAACAAGCAGACGAGCCTTCCTGATAATCAGATTAGAATTTCTCTCTGAACACAAAATGTTAGATTCATTTTGACGTGCAACAAAGCCGACTGGCGTTTGTTGCGAAACATGCTCTGATTTACGTAAGGTACCTGGGAAACTTGGATCCAAACGCGTAACTTCATTTGGCCATGGAGAAATCTTGCTTCTTTGATGTGAACAAATTCACCAGCAATGGAATCAGGTGTGTCAAAGGGCAGAAAATTGATTTACGCAACTTTTTCGCTGCTGGATTCTTCGTACACACATTTCTCGGAAGCAAACCCGAGAATTGTTACGTTGTGCTGTTCAATCTGGACTCACACAATCCGGGATCTCCCGTGCTCTTATTTCAAGATCTTTGACAACCAATCTTTTTGCTTGATTTCGGCACAACAATCATGAATGTTCAAGATGAACTCTCCGCGGACGCAGTGCTCGTCGTCGTATTTTCGACGAAATCGTGTCAAGAAGCGTGCCAAATGGAGAACTGCACACATTGCTCAAGGTTGGTGAAAATGACCCAAGAAAGAATGTGTGTGCTCCATGTGCGAAAAAGTTCACTTCTCGCCAACCTCAACCTCAGAGTAAGCCAAATCAGAGCAAGCCAAATCAGAGTGACTGAAATTTCCTCAAATCACTGCGAGCTCCATGGAGCTATTTTTCAGTCTCGCATATTCTCATGCATTTGTTCTGGTCTGTTAACTGTCCACTTCCACATTTACGCACTTTACGCACAGTTGATCTGCACGTTTTCCTTCCTTTGTGGTTAGCAGAGAGGTCTGACCACATTTTGACCTTTGCTTGAAGTACAACAGAGGATCTACTCTGCTGTGAGTACTCATGGCTTTGGCTCTGGCCATCCGAGGTTCTTTAGTTGGGCTCATATTTTGTCACGCTGCTTTGTATGCAGCGGTGCCTGTACCCGTTCTGTTCCCGTGTGTCCCCACACGACCACAGAACAGCAAAAGACAAATTCAGATTCTTCCTGGAAATTTTGGGGTTGTCCACATTCTCGACAACTTCATCCAATTCCAATTTTGCTCTCTCAAGAAACATTCTGCTGCCTACATCCAGTCCTCATTTTCACCAACTTGCCTCGAATCTTCTGTGGCCTGTGGGTGGCGCAGCGTATGGAACACCCAGAAATTCGTCGACGACATTCGTCTCCCCTGAAAAACAAAACACCCAAGTGAGAGAAGTCAAAAGAGGCAGGAATTCCGGCATTCTTTATGCCCTCTTGGCTGAAGCAGACTTCGACTGTTCATCAAGAAGGGATTTGCAAGTTCCTTTCCTTGTTGTCTCTCTGATCCCTCACAAATTCACTTGGTGAACGATTTCTCGGGGTGCAGTTGGAGACAAACCTCCACAGATCAGAACTTCTCCACATCTGCAGCTGCTTGACCATAGAAACTGGGGATTAGACACAAGTTCCTCAGAATTGGACATCTCTGCTCTGGCAAGCAGACACAAACCAGAAACAGCACACACCCGGGAAAATAACGCACAGCCCATCTGAGCAAGTCATTTGGTTGCGCCACAATGGCGGGGTTCGATTCTACGAGGCTCGTCCAGATGAAAATGAATAATCCGGTTTTTCCGGGGGAAGTTTTATTTTTTCCAAACTTTTCTATGTTTTTCACCAATGTTGGTTTCTCGAGCACATATGTACAAGGTTTTTGTGCATGTTTAGGAACAGACATGAATGCAAATCCGGGGTTACCAACATGAGTACCAAACTTTCTTGCACTCTGGATATCTCATCCAGTTTTGGTTCTTTTTTCTTGACATTTCACAGGCGCAAAGTCTGGAGTTAGCACAATGTTTTTGAGCCACCGAAGGTGCACAGAAACTGTTAATCATGTTCGAAATAGTCTCCATGTGCCTGGATGCATTTTCTGAGTCTTGGCAAGTAGTGATCCAAGGCAGCTTGAAACTCCTCCTGGTCAACCATTGAGATGACATTGTTCAGGGCTGTTTGCACTTCATCTGCATCTCTGAATCTGATTCCCTGAAGGCATGATTTGATCCTATTGAAGAACCAGTAATTGGCTGGGCTCAAATCTGGGCTATATCCGGGGTGTGGCAGGAGTTCAATGTTCACAGAGTCAAGTCATTCCACCACAGGATTTGCTCTGTGCGCTGGTGCGCCGTCGTGCAGGAGTACCCAGGGTTGTTCTCCAGACCAGTACTCGGGTCTGCGCCTTCTGATTTTATCCCTGAACCGCTGCAAAATTGCCAAATAAACTTCCCCTCTGATGCCAAGTCCCCTGGGTGTGCACTCCTTGTGGATGACGCCCTTTGCATCGAAAAACACGACCAACATGACCTTTGCTTCTGACCTTTGGACACGCGGTTTGGCAGGGCGTGGCTGTCCTGGATCCAACCATTCTGCAGTGGATTGTTTGCTGCCTGGGTCCCAGGAAAGAATCCAGGATTCGTCCTCCACAACCACATTTTCCACTGGCACAGGATTGGTGCATCGGCGAAACACTTGAAGAGCATCTCTTGCCTTCTGGACATGGGTATCCTTGTTCAGCTGAGAAAGGTTATGCGGGATCCACTTTGCAGGATGTTTTTTCTTTCCCAAATCCTTCTGGATGATGGTGTGTGCGGTGCTTTTTGACACATCACAGAAGTGGGCTACCTCCCTCAAAGATGTTCTCCTGTCATTTTCCACAAAGTTTTTGACCTCTGCAACCTTGTCTGCAGTGCGCTTCAGCACAGCTCCAGGGCGTGGTCGATCCCAGATGTCTGCTTCTCCAGTGTGAAACTTTGTCCACCACCGGTGCACTGTCAGTTGGGAAAATGTCGCATGACCATAGATAGCCTGCAGTTGAGCCTGGGTTTCATTCTGGTTCAGTCCTGATCTCACACAAAACCGGATATCACTCCTTTGCTGAAGCTTGAGTTGCTGCATTTTCGACCGATCAAAAGCAACTGAATTGGATATTGATTTTCCCACAGAAGATCGCTTGCCCCAAGCACAACACACTTTGTGCGCAGAGACTACCATATGAACTGCATGCACCCGCATTTTGAAAAAAATCGGACAACATCTTCCCCCGGAAAAACTGGATTATTCATTATCATCTGGACGAGCCTCGTACATATTTTGTCTCGGTAGTTCGCTCAATGCATGGGAACAAGCTGAGTTGTGTGCTCAAAAGGCGGCAGGTATATTTATCATGAAGGAGAGAGCTTGCATGCAAAGGTCAACAGCTTCCGGAATCTTCAAGACAGGAAACAATGCTGCTGCCGAAACTTCAAAAACCAAAGGCAGGTGGTCTAGATTGAACAACTTCTGGAGACCTTGCAGTTTCGCTGTGTACAAACAAGGGCAAGGTTCGCACGAGGCCAGCACGTTCCACAATGGACACTCGAAATTCAGGAAAAGCACGTTCGCAAAGCGCCCCTGTCTGAGATCTGCAGACGTTGATTGAAGACTCATGTTCAGATCATTCCCCGCGCACTCGAATGCCATGAATGAAGACTCATGTTCAGATCATTCCCAGCGCACTCGAATGCCATGAAACCAACACCGAAACGAAACGAGGAAGAATGTGAGCAATTCAGCTCACTCCATTCAAAGCACTAACGTATGAACCAAAAAGTCACAGAACGAGTTTTGGCAACAATGAAATCAATGAAAACAACAAGCACCTTCTTGTTTCCTGTTTTCAACGTTGCCATTACTCGTAAAGCCAAACATTCGGATTGGAATCAAAGTCGCTGGTTGTTGCGCACAAGGTGACGAAAACACGACTGGCCTGGATTTCACAGACTTGCCAAAAATATTCAACAGCAGAGCAAGAAAGCTGAGATAAAACGACGACAGTTGGACTTTTCAGTGTTTCGCGTAATCTTGTTGATGGGGGTCTCTCTTAGCAGGTGCGGTGTACGTGCCCTTTGGTTCTGATTATCCAGGCAAAAGGTAAACGGCAACGCTTCCAGGTCCTCTTTCCCAGGGCAGCGAAGACTGGGCTTTCCGGAGGACAACAGCCTCTCGTTTAATCAGGAAGCACAGTGCTAGTGAAGCACAAAAGAAGATAGATATGTTTTCTGTATTTGGAGGTGTTTTCTGTGTTTGTATCCTCCGTATCTCCAGCATAACAGACCCAGAACATCTGATTGACATGCAAGCATTTTGGAACCCCGTTTGTTTTCCCCAATCTATTCATTTCCTCAAACAAAGCAATCTTCTGTGACTTCTTTGTGTTGCCCTTTCTGCTTACAAGTGGATGAGTTCCTGGTCTGAAGCTCTGCAGCATTAGGAAGTTTGAGTGGAGGTGAAGCGAGCTTAGAAACCTGTTTGAACTTTTCCGGCAATTGCTATCCTGATTGTGTCTCTTTGTATGCAGAATGTTTGCAGCCTCACCTCTGGTGAATCGCATTGCATACTGCCCAGAGAAGAACAGACTCCCAGAAATGTTGCTTTCTTGCCGCACTGTCCTTTCTGTAAGAACGCTTTCTGTAAGAACAATCATCTGCATCTGTGGGACCAACAGTATTGTTTTGTGACGTGTGCATCTGTGTTTTTTTTGTGCAAGAAATCGCATTCAGTCAAAGTGGACTGCCACAACAGTGGTTGTCCACTCAATCATGAAAAAGTGCAACATACATCTGATGAGAAAGATTGCATTGTGATCAGGAAAAAGGTTCTGGTCACAAGTCACAAGCACCCAGTTGAGTGTCTGATGGAAGCACTCATCAGATTCATGATGTTAGCATGTGGGACAAGTCAAAACGGCTTCAGGAAAAAAAATGGAGAATGAGCAAGAAACGTTGTGCAGAGAAATGCCACCCAACATCATTTCTCTTACAAGTGCAGCTTTCTGACCCAAAGAAGCACATCCGTTCGCATCTCGAAACCGAAAAACACAAAAACTCCTTCTTCTGCAGAGAGTCTGATCTCGAAGCGTCAGCTCAACAACCCGTTCACAGCCTGAGTACCCGTCCCTGTGGCAAGCCTCCAGTCCCACTGGACGGGATTTAAGTTGAATAGGCCAAAACATCTGGCTGCTCGTGTGGTGACCAGTGTTTCCACGACAAAACAGAAAGTTTCAGTTTGTATGCCGGGAAGTAGGTCATCTGTAGTCTCCGGAATGCAGACCAGAGTGTTGAATCTCCCTGCAATCGCTCATGTAAGCATTGCCACCAAATAGACTTTGCAGGTTTTGTTAAGAAATGATTTATTGGAATCTCAAAATGACTCATTGTGGAACCAAGGTACGAGTTGGAGAATGGTTTGATGGATAGCACCCCAAAGCACCTGCTCTGTCGGAATTCTATTTCTTCTATTTCATGCACTTCAAAATGTCTGAGACCCTTGGACGGACTGATTGTACGCACCTGCCCCAGAAGTCCAACACAAGATGAAAAGGCTGCACTGTAGCGCATGCACCCAGTGTCCTGTCTTTGCAAATTGGCTAAACCTGGACAGACAACGCGAGCAGACAAGGAAATTTCAGTGAATCGTGTTAAAATTGTCCGTGATTTCTTTGCGTTCGTTCGCTTCTCTGCGCTTCCACAACTGACGCCGATATGACCGTGATGCAAGAGTCGGGATCTGCATGCCACTGCTCTTTCACTTCCACCACCACTTGAATTCATTCGCAGGGTGTTTTATCCGAGACGAAATTTGTTTTTCTTGGTGTTTCTTTGAGGTTGTTGTCTGGGACTGACTTGATAAGCTTTTGCAACAAGACTTTCTTGCAGTTCTTCGGTGAGAGTCTTCGGTGAGAGTAGGGTTTCTGGAACCTGCCCTCATATCTGGACTCTCCTTTTGGCTCAAAACAACAGATACTCAAACATTTCAGAGGACATCAGCTGCTAGTTGAAATACTTACCTGGCGTGCCGCTTTGTTCCTATGTGGCAGAGGGGCAGATTTGAACTTGTATGTTTCTGATCTCATAGTGTGTGCTCACCAGTTTGACCATGGCACCTCACAAAGACATATTTTGTGAAATTTTTGCCTTCAAACCTGCCTGGTCCATCACTGAAAAACAGCAAAGATCCCCCTCCTACAGACACTCACACAAACAAACAAATGAGTGTTTGAAACTTGCTTTTTGAGGCAAAATGCACATTTTCACCCTTTGTTGGGGTCAGGAGACAATTCGGTCCTCCCATGCACAGGAACCTGTGGTGCACCTTGTGTGACCTGCTGTCAAGGTGATCAGTCTACACTGCCTCACCTTCTTTTCCATGAATTTTGACTCGAGAGACTGACATTACACAGGCACACACGTACGAGGCTTGTCCAAATGAAGGATTTCCGCGCGATGGAAATGAACGATTTCTTGCAGTTTCTTACTGTATTGTATGAAGAACATTTCTGTACATAAGGCAATGTGTTCTGACAATGTACTGCACATGGAAATCGAGCAAAATCATGGCACTGTCTGCACATTTGGCGAAGTTCATGTGTGATGGGCATCTCCATGCTGCACGCACAGTCCACACATGCAGCGTAGAAATCACTGCTGCGCTGCACTCAGTCCGAGTCAGAATCTGAAGATGACTCTTCCAGAAATGCACTGTCACTTGGTGGAACAACATTGTCTCCTTCGAAATATTCCCCTCTGCTGGCGATGCACATCAGGCAGTTTCTTGTGGATGGCCTCATGGAAAAGTGACCTGGGAATCTGGCTTATGAGGTGCACCAACTCATCCTGCAGTTCTGCTACGGATCCAAAGATGCAGCCTCTGATCTTTCCTTTGAGGAAAGGAAAGAACCAGAAATCAGCCGGAGCCAGGTCAGGTGAATACGGGGGTGTGAAACTTCCTTCATGTCAGTTTCCATCATGGCTGTGACGGTGTGGTTGGCCTTGTGTCCGGGGGCATTGTCATGAAGGATTCTGAAACTGTTGTCCTGCCACAGAACAGGACGTTTCCTCTGGATGGCTTCCCTCAACCTTGCAAGAATTCCCACGTAGACGTGTGATGTGACTGTCATTTTTGGTGGCAAAAATTCCAAGTGCACAATTCCTTGGTCGTCAAAGAAAATCTCCATGAGCATCTTGCGGGCCTGTCGAGACCAGAGAGCTTTCTTGTGCCTGGAACCCTTTTCCATCCACTGCATGCTGTGCTGTTTTTGCTCAGGCTTGAGGATGGAAAACCATGACTCATCGCCCATGATGATGCCCCACAAGAAAAGTGGATCTTCACACTGCCGAAGGTTTTCATGACACAGTCTGATGCACAGATCCTTCTGCTCTTGGTTGAGCACACGGGGGACGAATTTCAGAGCTTTCTTGCGCAGTTCCAGTTCATTCCTCAAGATGTTGTGGGCACTCCCAGTTGAGATCTGCACCTCTGCTGCCACTTGGTGCACGGTTGCATGCCTGTCCTGCTGCAAAACTTCCTCCACTTGGCACACCTTGTTCAGATTTGTCGCAGTTGGGCGTTTCCCAGGCTGGGGCAAGTCCTTCCCTGAATGGTCGCCTTGCTGAGCTCTCAGGTACCATCTCCTGCACGTCGACACAGACAAAGCATCTTGTCCATACACTTCTTGAAGCAGTCTGAACGTCTCATTTTGACTCTTTCCATTTTTGACACAATACACAATGTGTATTCTTTGAGCGCAGCACACCTGCATGTTGCTGCTGTTCTTCACTGACTGATGTGAAGTTCGTGGAATTGCGCACAAGACACATTTTCAGTGTGTGTTACATAAGAACCAAATCACCTGTCTGGCATGATTTCCTGTTTTATGGCACGCGACCAAGCACGGAAACATTGTCAGAAAAAATGAAGGAAATCTCATCACAAATATCGCAGGAATGCCTCATGTTCACCTTCAATTGGACAAGCCTCGTACATATGCACTCTTTTGGCGTCCACGCACCCATGCGGTGCTAGTCAGTCATCGGCAAGACTTTCTTGTGTTTGTGTTCTGTTGTCCTCTTTCTCGCCTCGGGAAAATAATTCTTTTTTTCGCTCAGCTCGTGTGCAAAGGACCAAATGTCTGTTACTCTCGAACAAGAGAAGTTACTTTTTAACAACAGAAAGGCAATGACAGTGACCTTTCCACATTTTGTATGGCCATCAAACCAAAGTGGTCCTCAAATTGGAGTAGGAGTGACTGTTGCGAAACGACCCACTGCACTTGAGGCAGGAACCAAAGGTGGTCAAAGTGCGAGCGAGCCCTGAACAGCAGCGGCAAAATATCTCCAATGCAGGAAGAACTGGCAGCGTCAATTACTACAAGAGCCGTCAATGCACTTGAGCCCATTCATGCTCTTTCACCACTGGGTCAAGTGACTCCACCTTTTGCTGCCAAAAGCACGAAGAGGCAATGACGTCGGCACGTTCTGTGGAGCCTTATCCATGCAGTGCCCCCACAATATGAGAGGCCGTATCTGTGTCAAAAGTTCGCCAAACTCCCCAATGAACATCGTGGTAAGCCTCCAGTGACTCACTTGTAAAGTCGTTCTGTTTTCATTTGAGAAGAAAAAACGTTTGAGAAAACCAAACGTTTGAAAACTACAGGAAAATCCCTGGATACTGACCAAGCTGAAAAGACTTCCAAAAGCCGTTGTTCATGGGAGTTGCGGCCCATTTATCGTTGTACTTGTACAGGTTATGGAACCCAGATGAGACTTTTCCAGCGTTTCCTGCACCGCAAAATTCCAAGGAATGATGAACTTGGAAAGAGTCACCTGTCACAACTCTGTACAACCAGTAACCAGTGACTGTGGAGGGCCCAGGCCGGGCAGTCGTTGGTCATTGAGACACCAGAACATTTCCAAACGCGTGTGTTTAGTTCGAAAACGAGCGGCCAAACCCGCCACCCCACAACATGTACTGCCACGACACCCCCACCCAACCTCGCCCCGCTCACAAAAGGGCAAAACACAAGAACAACCATCGGGCTCCTGAGAAGGTCTTTCGGTCGGAGTACGTGGTCGTCGGCCAACTCTTCACAACCCCTTTGTGACTTGAGATTTGACAGCCACTGTGTCATGTGAAACAATGACCAGGCAAATACACGCCAAAGAAGCACGCGTACAATGCGTGACAAGAGAAACAGCAATCAACCAGTCAACGAACAGGTGTGTTTTCTGGGTTGGGTTCCCAACGGCACAAAAAACCTCCAGCTCCACAGACTAATTACAATCTGCTTCTTTTACCAGACCCTGGGAAAGTTATTAAGTCGACTCAGTGTTGCCTCATGGCAAAAAATGGAACAGAAGCAAGTGAAGAAAGGTTCCAGGAGCTCTGAAAATTTTACAGCCATCCAAGAAAAACTATCCTCAGAATTTGCGCATCTTTGATGTCAAGCAATTTTAAACAAGAACTGAGAGGGCCACCGACTCTTAGTTTTAAGTTGATCACGCAAACGTGAACAAAGCCAAACAAGGACCAACTTGATGCACGCATACAAATATTTGTAACAGTTGAGTTGTCGCTCACCTCCAGGAATCCTGACGCTGATGTGACGCCGCGTCCCTCGCACACGGCCAAACTTCGTCTCAGCAATAATTTCCTTTTCACCTCGAGCACCAACACCAAAACTTAGCACCCAGGTCATCAACCAAAGTCTCAGAGTGGCATCCATTCTGCGAGAAGTTTTCCAGCAAAGGCGGTGCTCAAGATTTTGCAGCATCGAGGTCCGAGTTGTACGTTTGTTGGTCTGGTCTTCAGCAAGCGTGCAGTGAAGTTGTCGTCGGCACAAAATCTTGTTCGGCTTCGGCGAAGAAAGTTTTGTGGTTCAACAAAGAGAGCACCATAAAGCAGAACTTGACAGCCTTGTTGTCGCTGACGAGTTGCTGACAAGAATATCTGAGCCATCGAAACAGAAGTTGTCGGTTTCTTTGCGCTTGCCGCTTTCGTGTGCTGCGCGAACGGCTGGAAATGATGGCGTCAGTACAAGACCCCAACAAGGGCTGAACGCAAAAAACGTGACGAGGCCTGTGTCGCAGATGCGTTTTCGCAGAAGCTTCTCTCTGAATTTTCTTCGTGCCGTTATATACGTGCTTCCGAACAAATTGAAAAACTGAAAAACTCACACCAAAAGACTCATTGCTCTTTTCCAGCACGTACGTAGATCAAGGAATGTATATTGACGCGCTCTGACTCCTGAACTTTCCTGAGTTTTTGCGATTTCCATGCTCGCTGAAGTTGGAGTGAGGCCCCCACAACTGGGCGGACTGTGTCACGTTCCAAACGTCCTCAGACAAAAAGAAGAAGATTAGCCCAGCCTGAAATGTCAACTCGACATCAAACTCAGGGAAGGAGATCGTGGAGTTCAGGAAGTACTTGAAATGTCAACATTCCCTTGCTGCCCCCCTTCAACAAGAGTAAGAAGCATAAAGAAACATAAAAAGAATTGAAAACGGGGGTGCATATTTGTGGTTTGTTTTTGTTTCCAGTACAAGATACCGGATGGAGAATCTGGACTTCCTCAGGTTGGCCTTCACCTCTTTTCTGAATCCGCTGGACTCTCCAGTCGCAAAATCTGCTTCGAACATGTGTTGATTGCAGCTGTTCATCGCAGAGGCGGTCACTCACAGGCGGGTGCAGCCTTTCCATTAATGAGGCATGAGCCGTTTGAAATTAGAATCTACAGCGCTTTGGGATCCACAGAACAAATCTGAATCCTTTGTTAGGTTTTTGTTAGGTTAACAAAGGTGAACAACTGCAAATTTTATGGCACAGACTGTTTATGGGTGGAGACTTTTTGTTTCTCGTGGACCTTTTGAAGGTGCGAATTTGAAAGCAAGCAAGTGATACCTGCGGCTTTGTTTCTGATGTTGTTTATTGTCCGGAAAGAATCGACCGTGCAGAAGAATTTAGCAGTCACTTGGTGTTTATCGTTGTCACCCATTGCACAGGACAACGTGCAACACATTACTTTTGGTACAGGAAAAACTTGAGCACATGTACGCATCTTTGGATCACAGATAGAGCGCAGTTGTTGACATTTTCACGCTGTATCCCTCCTCAGCTGACCACATTTGGAACATGTTTGCGTTTGGAACAAATGTTTTCTTCAATGCACCATTGGTTGAAATTTGCACCACCGCTTGTTTGCTTTTGCTGAGTACAGACGTCGCACCACACACATATTGCACCACATTCTATGCGTATGAACAGCTTTTGTTTCTTTCTGACTAGTTTTCAGCGGAATGTCCTTCAGATAGGGTGACACCATTTGACGACACACAAACAATTGTACCACCGCATCAAGCAATGAACACAAAAACACAAAAAAAACAGTGAAATAAAAATCTTAACAAAGCATAGAATCCAACTGAGGTTTTGAACTGAGAGAACTTCATGGTAGCTGTCCATTCGCGGTCCTTGGTCCGTGCACTAATCCGTGTTGGCTGACCTTACTTCTGCACGCCTCTGTAGCTGCGCAGAGGAACGTTGCTGTTCCCGGCGCGAACCTGCAACACAACGACGAGACGTGTTGAAAAAAAAACAAAATGTGCTGCAGCTCAGGCTTGGTCACCAAACGCAAACATGTCGATGAAGCGGTTGGAATCACGGTGAGGGCAGCAAAAGACAACAGAAAGACCTCTCAGAACTTTGGAATTCAACTTGGTCTTCTCACCAGCATTCTCAAGGACCAAAACGTTGCTATTTCTTGGTTTGAATTGACCAACGTTGGTCACAGCTCTAACTTGGTCTTCTCCTGGGGACATTTTTGTGAACATACCCAGGGCTGGTTCCCTCTCGCCGAGGTCTGGAAAGGGCTGGGCGGAAGCCACTGGTTGTTGGAGCCCTGCGAGGTGGAGGCCTGCGAGTTTCCGCGGTTCGCTTCTTTGGGAAAATGGTACACAATTAGGCCCGGCTATTGATGATCAGGCAGAAAATGGAAAGCACCCGACTTCAAATCCGACGACCAAACACAAACTTGTCAACCGATGGTGCACCTTGATTGTAAAGATTCATAACTTTCAAGGAAGTCCATGCACTTACCAAACGGCCTGGTCTCAACCTCGGGTGGGGGCATGGGTGGCATGAAGGGCGCTCCTCCGAACGGACCGGGCGGTGGTGGCCCTCCAAAGGGCATCATCGGCGGCGGTGGTGCCATCATCCCTCCCGGTGGGGGTGGAGGCCCGAATGCGCGAATCATCTGCATCCCGCGCTCGATGTTCTGCTTGATCTGGTCCACCTGCAGAGGCGGAAATTCTTCCTTCTTTCGGTTTGCTGTTGAACTTGCGGTAGCAAATGTGGAACTTGAATGCGTGGTGTTTTGTACGACCAACTTGACCAAGTAACTTTGATTGTGCTCACAGCGTGGGTCACGTTGTCGCGGTTGCTGGGGGTGACGACTGTGAGGTCGATCATGGGGGTCGGCGTGTTGTAGAGGCGCAGAGGGAAGTCGACCTCTGCCGTCAGCTGCACGACGTGCTTGTTCATCCGCACACTCGACTTCACGCAGCGCTCGCCCAGTGGCTTCACTTCAATGGAGACGCGGAATCAGTGCAAGGGTTAGTGAGAGTTTTTGCAGGAGGGTGATGAGTGAAATGTAACAATTCAGTGAGGGGGTTTTGTTGGGTTTCGCTACCACTGCCAAGCCTGCATTCAAACAGTTCGTTACTCACGAGGATAGAAGTCGCTGGGCAGTTCGTTCATCTCGTCAAAGGTGGGAAGGTCTCCTTCTGCCATGCGTCGTCTCTGTTCTGCGACCTGGACAAAGGTTTGAAACGTGATTGTGCACAGAACTGTAGTTCAAATTCTGGTGAATCCAGGTTTCGGGAACTTCTAAGTTGCAGGTGAACAACTGTATTTTTGTCACCACCTCAACAAAATTAGGACTGAATAAACACAAAAAGGTGTCCATTCTTCTGTATTTGGCAGTGTTTTTCTTTTGATTGGCTCCTCCCCCTGCTCCCCAAACAAGGAATCATAGATCTTCCACCCGGGCTGCGGCGGGAAAAGGAGGGAAAAAATACCTTGCGCTGCAAACGCTTGAAATCCTGATTCCTGACGACGATCGCTCCATTGGAGTTCTTCACCCTGAAGTCTGGCGACTCGAGGTATGGCGGCAGGTTGATGTTGAGGAAGAAGCAGATCTACAAATTCAGTGGTCTTGTAAAACCTTTTCAAGAACAATGTGTGCACAGAATGGACACCAACAGACGCACATTTGCATCAGAACGCGACAGGTTCTGAAAATACAGAAGAAACCTGCAACTACGCCACACTGAATCTGACTGAAACATTCAACAACTGAGCTTGCGTACTCTGTAGGTTTCCTTGCTCAATGGGCAATTTTGCTCACTCACTCACTCACATCTTGTCAGACTCACATCGAACTGCTGGTCGTTGGTGAGGTAGATGGAAAAGTTGACTTTGTTGGGCGGGATGTAGGGCGGCTCGCCAAACTCGGGCGGCTCAAGAGGAGGAGCGCGGGCGAGGATGGAGGCAGCCGGGACCTGGCCGCTCAAGCGGACCGGATCCCCGACCCTGTTGATGTTGTCTGCACTGCAAAAGAAGTTCCATCAATGGTTAAACACAGCCACCTTGCCTGCGCTAAAATCGCTTGTCGAAATGCGACCGTGCGTTGCCTGCTTCCAGGCTTTCCCATGGCAGAACAAGATCATTCTTTCTTGTTTCTTATGTTCGATGTCACTTGAATTTGTGGGAATCAGAAGATTGTCTGGAGGAACAAGGTGAATTGTACGTGCAGTTCCCAGTTTCAACTTCTGAGAACAACGTGCGCACTTTCCTCACCACAAAAAGACGTTGTTGGTTGGTTTTGCTTTTTCAACTGTGACAACAACATTTTACAAGGAAACACTGGCCTCAACTTGGTTTCTCTTTTGGAACCAACTTGTGCAGTGTATCGAGTGTTTCAGCGAATTAAAACGACAGTCATATCTTGCTCACGAGCAGGCGACGAAGCTGAGTGTGGCAGCATCTTTGAACGGGTTGACGAAGCCGCGAAGATTCGCGTCAGCCAGGGCGACGAGGCCCAGCAGCGCTGCCAGACCGACCAGCATCTCCGCTTGATGTCCTGTGACCACAGTTCAACAGGGCTGATCGTACATCAACGTAATAGCATTGGTGCACGAATGGCAACGAACACATTTTCGAGGTTCATTCAGAACTTTCTGTTGTGGCAATGTTTTTAGGTGATTTGAGGTGAGTTGCACGATTTGGGCTGATGAGCCAAATCAATGCGAGCCAAATCGAAGCACCTATAGACAGCCTCTTCCAAAAGTATGTCAGCAGCACTTTTATGGTCAAGATGAGGATTGATTTGGGATCTTAAGGACTCTTTTGGTTCATTTTGGGTTGGGGATAA
>JAAUXT010025569.1_pt1 | contig 31424 bp, 31 predicted proteins | sample 7278171 | NCBI WGS metagenome assembly JAAUXT01 (sample SAMN14350112, study PRJNA611818) | marine sediment metagenome | isolation source: surface marine sediment (1.8m) | place: French Polynesia: Moorea | collected 2018-08
AAGAACTAAGGTCCCAACCAGAAGGAAAAGAACAAGTGACCAGAGAAGTTGTTGGTCAGTGTGGAACACCATACTCGCAAAAAGAAGGAATATTCGGGGACAAGCCACGTACTGTTGGGCAACCAAAGAAACTGTTTGCAAGAAACTATGAGTCTCCGATCATTCTACAGCGCAGTGGATCGGTCAAATAAAAAGCGAACCTCGTACCTGGCTCCTTGTGTGACTCAAATCTTCGGCCAGAAAATGCCGCGCGTTCAAAAACTTTCACAGCAGACCTCTCCCTCGTGCGTAAAATGTTCATCTTGTCTGGAGTGACAACCCGCCTCACCCCTCCCCGTTGGTAGAATTTTTGGACATTGAAAGCGAAAACGTGTGCTGAGGCGGGCGGTCACTCCAGAACTTTTCTCTGGGTCTTGTGCTTTACATTTGCAAAACGCGTTGGTGTGTTGCTTTTGGTACAAGGTGTGTTTTTGAACCGCACAATCCCGATCGCTCGACCGCGCATTTGTGCGATCACGGTGTTGTTCTGTTGTGTTCTGTTGGACACAGTCGGTGGGTGGGTTCAAACGCCTCCGGAACCAATCCCAGCCAGGGCACCTCTGACCTGGAGCCAACCACGTTGATCTCGAGAGACTTACTGGGTGAGTCCCACCAACTCTCTCCACCCCCTTTTTGAAGCTGCTACATTTGTTTGGCCATTTGTGTCCTTTCTGCAACAACGATTTCCTCAACATGTAGATCTACATACGGTCGTGCAGTCTCTGTGTCAATATTTTCGCATTTTCAGATCCAAGTCCGTTTGGCACATTTTTATCAGCAGCTTCGACTGATGTTGTTGCAGGCCCGGATGTGGGCTGAACATCATCGAGATTACCACCCCCACCCAGAAAACCACCACCACCCAAATTGTTTTGGACTTTTTCAGTTTGTCCTGGACATGGCCATCCAGGTTACCCTCCAGACCACCGTGACCCCAAAATTTGTGGACTGTCAGTGTGGCCCAGATATGGCCATCTGGGAGTGCCTCTCCCCAGACCACCAGTACCCAAAAAATTGTGGACCTTGTCAATTTGGCCTGGACATAGCCATCTCGGTTTCCCTCAGACCCCCTTCCAAATTTGTGGACTTTGTTGGTCAGGCTTCCAGAATTTGGGTACCTGGATTGCACCACCACCCCCCATGCAATTTTTGGACTTTGTCATTTTTAGTTTCCTTCCAGAATTTAGGTATCTAGGTCCTCCCTCCCCAGACCACCACCCAAACAAGTGTTGGACTTTGTCATTATTTTGTGAGGCTTTCCAGATTTTGGGTGGACAAATGCAGTCAGATACTCTCGGCTTCAGCGGCTGATGATCTACTTAAAAGTCCAGCTGGACAGTTTCTTTTTGTTCCTCATTTGCCAGGGGAACCAAGAGACATTTGCTTTCGGTACATGTTGATTTTCCTGATCTTGCAGGGGCTTTCATGTGAAGTTGTTGGTTTGTTTATTTGATGAAAAGTTTTGGTGATAATCAGGTAATTTGAGGAGGTTGGTCAATTGTTGCTCGTTTTGAGTGACCCGAACAGTGAGTTTATGACTGGAACAAGACAAGAACCGCGTGTGGACAGCACTTTCTTTGTGAAGATGAATTTCAAATTTGGATATTTTGGGTCCTGATGAAGGATGTTTTCTGTTTACTGGTTGGGTGTTTGACTGGTGTTATTAATTTTTTCTTTGTCTAATATTTGGGTGCAAATTTGGGATTTCAGGAAAGTGGACATTTGGCAAAGATTTAAGTGAGACATAAGGGGTATATTTGGGTGCATGCTGAATACATATAAATCAAATATAAATATCATGTGGAAGATATCGTAACTTCCCATGCACACGAAGCAGCTATTGTAAGAGAGCTGAGTACTCAGAGTGACTGCTTTGGCAGAACTGCACAAAGCCAAAGCTGTTCTCTGAAGCCAACTACAAAGTCGCATGCACAACTCCTACCTGAACTGAAAGCAATAAACTAGAATGTTTTACCACTCTCCATCCAGTGCAGCCTGACACGGAACCAGGGCTGTAATACCGCAGTGTAGTGCATGAATGAGGGATATTCACTGCGAAGTGTGCGAATTGGGCTTCCGAGACCGGCAGGGCCAAACACACAACACAAATTTCTGGATTTTTATATCAAAGTGGCCAGAACATGAAGGAACGCACAAAGTATCAATTTCAAATTCCTCAAATCACCGTAAGCTCCACGGAGCTATTGTTTGGTGAATTTCAGTGATATTTTTTGGTGACATGAGTGTGTGTGTGGTAAAAATTTTGATTTTTTGCACGCAAAAAGCGGCCCCACTGTTTTGTCTACAATTTTTTGTGATGCAAAAGTGTTTTTTTGGGTGGGTTGTGAAGAGAAAAGGTTGTGAAACTTCGAAGCTATATTGAAAATGGGATTGAAAATCGCGGCTGTTTTGAGGTACCTGGGACTTGTGGTTTCTCTTGCCATGGAGATACGGTCCACAGAAACCGCAATGGGAATATCATGCAGTCGGCAAAAGAAACGCTGCCATTGTGATGTGGTTGCTGGTGCACTTGTTGGGTCAAAAACTTTTTGAAAGGGCCATTTTCGTACATCTAAATGTGGAGTCATGTTTTTGTGCAAAAAAAGCCACCTGAAGAAACAGAACAACCCGAATTCAAATCACCGCGAAGCCCGGGGGCACATTTTTAATATTTTGTTCAGTGCATTCAACAAAACAAGAAGTGATCCTCTTTGAAAGCAGCTACAAACACGTGTGGAGTCCAGAATAGACTCTGGGCCTCCAAGACCTATTTCGGCCAGTAGCGCATGCAGCTGCGCGTTTTCTGTTTGCCGACTCTTGTTCGGTCGAATACCTGGCATATTTCGACTCAGTGGCCACCATATACTGTATACGTGTCCGTGCAGTGTTGTATGGAGACAGGTTTGTGTTCGAGCGTAGGCGCGTTTGCAGTTTGTTTGTGATAGCGCTTTTTTTGCAAGCTCTAGCAGCCGTTGAGAACCCCCAGAACATCTTCACCGAAACCAACTCTTGCCATCTCAAGATCAAGTGCAAACCAGTTTGGGTAAACATGGAGGTGAAAGTGAAGGTCTCTTTTTGAAAATGATTCAGACGAAAAGCAGTTGGGCTTGTCATGCGCCTCTGACCTCCCCCTGATAAGAAAACATGAATCTGTTGTCGGTGGTGTCGTTCAGAGTGTAATTAACCCAGGATAAAAGCTCCCAATTTTGTCCACAAAAGTACACAAAAATCAACATACAGCAAGGGATAAATACCTTCTGAGATCATTTCATACGATACATGTACGAGGGTGGACTTCGTCAACAGCTTGACTTGAGAACTTTTGGTCGACCAGTGGGGAGAGCGAGGTCAGATTTCGGTTCTTCTTGGAGATTTTCAATCTCGATGCCGCAAGGTTCAACTGTTACCTTTGACAAGAAGTTCTCTTCAAAGACTTTCTACACAGTCAAGTCTTCTTTCCAGCGGAGAAAGAAAATGTCGACAAGACACAATTGCTCATGTGTGAAAAATTAAAACAAGATAAGTGGTGCGGACACGTTGAACAAACAGAAAGCAAATTTGGTTGCGATTTGAAAGCCTTGTAGGCAGGCGACTGCTATTGTGTCCAACCTTTTAGCATGACATCTGCGGACAGACACACACAAAAGTGTAAACTTTCTTCCAGTTCTTTGAACATAAGGACACACTGTATGCAAGCAGAGAATGGTTCCTTGTTAAAAATTCCAAGAAACTTGGCAGTCTGAGGATGCCATTTGTGTTTCAGTCCAGGCAGGTCTGCCTGACTCTGGTCGAACACAGCTAAAAGAGTATCGGTGTCTGTCTCGCAGTTGCGCAACCAGTCCAGGACACTCACTTGCAGCCAGATCAGGGTCGGATCTATATTTTGGTTGGAAACAGGAGACAAAGTTGTTTTCAAATCTGAGGTCAAAAAACAATTGTAATATTTCTGGTGTCACAAGGGTTATGGAAAGCAGACAACTGCACAAAGGCCCAGTGCGCTGTAAGGGTGGGTCTTTCGAATCCAAGTGTCTTCAAGCATTTGATACTTGACTGCAAACTCAACTTCAGTGATTGAATTTTTTGGGGGAAAGTCAAATTCTTACCTGTTTCCTGAAGACACAAGAACAAATTTCAAAGCCGCATCCACACTGCGCCCATGGGAGAGATACTTATGTATCTGAAAGCAGGTAAAATGAACCACGCTTCAACCTGGACGAACGACACGTCAATTGTTTTCGTGTTCACCACTTCAGCATGACCAGCGGTCAAGTGAAGACAGCCTTTCTGCATGCTCGTTGTGAATCCCGCACAAAACGCTCCAAAGTAACGCAGTCAAGCAGTGAGATACACAAAGTCTAACTTTGAGTTTTTCACCTCTGGTGAAACCACATCACACCTGTCACCAAACGACTCAAGCGAGCTTCCTACCTGCAACAGACACAGCCTGTGTGGTGTGGGTGGTGGGATTGCTCTTCAGGAGCATTGGTATTTTCTTTCAGCACCTCCAAAATGACAGGGGACTCTGACTGCAGTCTCCTGCTTGATTTTTTCAGGAGTCTGTTAGACTCATGTCCCACCCCAGAATCCACTGAGGGGAATCCGCTCACGTGAACGTAATTGGCAAACTACGACACCAATCGTGGCGCGTTTCCCACAGCTTCTGCTGTGAAACTTAAACACCTTAAAATGATGAGCTGTCAGTCAAGTGAAGAGAATTACACACAGTGTTTGTCAGAACCGATCTGTGTGAATTGAGTCATTTTCAATTTGTGAACAATACAGAAGTTTGAGAGCAGTAAGTGGACAAAGCGTCAGTCAGAAAGAATCCACAGTCGTCTGGTGAGAATTTCCAAGGACATGTACCGTCCAATGCGTTATTGAAGACAGTGTTCCGTATTCACCTCACACTCGTGTGAACTTAATTTGCACATTTTTTGGTCTGCTCGTACGTTTCGCAGTCTAAACTGCATTCCTGCCAACCGTTGACTTGGGAAAGATTCTGCCCATTTCAAATATTTAGACTGACGCACAGGGAGGTTGATATTCAACAGATATTTCCACCTTCTTTGGATCATTATTCTTTTTGCAAATAAACAATCCAAACATTTCCCACTTGAGCGGAGGTGGCACGGGTATTGGCCCTCAACAAGGGAGAGAATGGACGTCTCTGTCTTACGGCTGTTTGCGTTACCGAGAACAGACATCAGATGTTTGCCTTCGAGACCTGGCATAATTGACCCTTTCAATTTTTTTGTGCACATACCACCCAATACAGTGCACTGAAATTATGGAGAACATTCCAAGGATGGGTTGAAGAGGTTTCTTGAGCATGTTTCTTCTTCAACTACTTGAATGGAACACTTGTAATGACAACAGCTAAACGGTCTGGAACAAAATTTTGCACCACAGGGACATTCACTTTTGTTCCAAGATGTTCGTGATTGTTCCCCTCTGTCCAGCTTTTGCTTCTTTTCGCTTGTGTCAGAAACAAATCCTCCAACTCCCACTTCTGGCACCACCCTTACACCAGTGAAACTTGCACAGAAACTTGCAGAGCAATGACAACCTTCTCAGTATTTTACGCCAAAGGTATTTCGCCTGCCGCCACATGCTGGCACCGACAACGGCCAGGTTCAGAACAATCTTCACACGCACCCAATCGGGGGCACAGAAAACCAAATTCAAATTGGCGGAGACCGGAATGATCTGCTGAAAGTCCCTGTTGTGCTGAGAATACTCACGGAGATCGCACTTGTTTCTTTCGCTTCATTTCGCCTTGCTGAAAACATTGCGCCGATTTACGAAAAGATCCACGTGCAGAGTCTGCATGTCTGAATTCTTAAGGACAAAACAAAACAAGTCACACAGCAACATGGACTTGCTGTGCGACACACGTGATAAAATTTTCGCATTTGCTTGACCCATCGAATCCCTGGCTCCCTTTTGCCACAAACCAAAACTTGTTCCAATCTCTTATTGCCAGACAAAAAATCGGAGGATGTGCGGTGCTACCAGGTGACTCAGAATGTCCAAAGAATTCTCACAGTGAGCACAGTTTGCTCTCTGGTCGTGATTGGAAATGCCAGAACAAGTGGCAAAACAACCCACGGATGCTTCAACGATCAGAGTTGCGTATTTCCTGACAAATTCCGGTCAGTAACGATTCATTGTCAGAAAAATATGATCTACACACGAAAATCTTTTTGGGTGACATGACACGAAAACCACGAAAGTGGCTGTTTGCTTAGACACCAGTCTCCGCTCCTATCCAGCAGAAACCAGAAAGAGAAAAGGGGCTAAATATATTGACTCTCTCATTTCGTGAGAGTCCAACTTCAATTGGTGACAAGCGCCAAACTGACTTTTGCTTTCTGTGGAGGGCAAGACTCACACAAGTTTGTTTACAGCAAAGTGAGAGCATCAAATATGAAAGCACACACGTGAAATAATTGAAGCATTCTTCTCTTGAGTTGTGTGGGACAACTTTTTGTCATATTTTCCACAAGGAAGCCTCTAATGGTATTTTTCAAAGTCGCCTCTGCCAGTTCTCTGTTTTTTCCCTTGCCAAGCCAGGTCCATTTGCGTGGCCCATTGTTGCTGCGAAGAGGCAACTCCAGACGTCCAACACACGCGCATTCTGTGTTGAGCAGTCGCAGTGTCCCGGGGAGGGCAGGTTGACAATTGGAACACTGATCTTCAGAAATCCTTCCATCAGACACCTACTTGTTCGTTGATCTTTGAGAAAGTATCAGTTGTTGATTGTTTTGTAACGTGAGATGTCATGGTCTTAATCTCACCGTTGTTTCGTGTGATCCCTGCAGACCTTGGAGGGGGGAACAAAGCCGTGCAAATTTGCAGCTCTCAAAGCGGTGACTCGTGATTGGTCGACGCACTCTGATGCCTACACCTCTTGAGTTCCGGTCTCTGGGGTTTGCTTGTTGAAAAAAAAATGAAGATAGGCCATATAAAAGATAAATATTTCTTAAACTCCGCCACATTTGTTGAAGCACAAACGCGCCTGAAGTCCGTTGAACTCAGTTTGGCTCTGCATGCAGGACTGACTGGCCCTGGGTACTCTGAGGTCAGCACACGGGATATTTCGCGAGCACTGTGGGTGCTGAACCGAGCTGTGCACAGGAGCCGTGAGCGAACGCTGACCCTGCAGCAGTCAGGATGTCGGGTACCTGCAGCTTGGGCCTGCTGGCACTCCTTGCCTTGTCTGCAGGAGTTTGGGGACAGCTAAATTCAGGTAAGTCGGCTTTATGCGTTCACTTTTGGTTCACCGTGTTTGCGCGCAAAACGATGAAGTGCCTTGTTCATTGCGATTCATGCACCGGTCATTTCGTGGTGACCAGACTTTCTCGATTCGTTCAAGTCAGACAGAAGCGGTTCAGTAAAGATTCTTTTGTTTCTGTCAACTTTGTTTTCAATCCACAAGAAAAGTGTTCAATGTTGATGAAAAAGAGAAAATGTGATCAAAATCATCCCCTTTATTTTCTTGGGGTCATTGAGAAACGCAAAGCCTTTCGATCAAACCAGAAACTTTTTCTCACTTCAAACTTGTTTGCATCCTGATCAAGTCAAATCAAAGAGTGCAAGGTATATAGATGGAAATGACCTGCAAATTTCGACTATTTTTCAAGCATGTCTCGAGAAAACGACTTGTTTCTGTGTGCTACATTGATTGAACAGCCATCGTTGAGAATGTTGAGGATGTCTGCTGTTTTTCGTCACTGAGTGGAAAAGTTCACACATGATTGAGTAAGAACACATTCACCAATACGTGGTATTTGCTCTTGGTTGTCTCTGTGGTAACTTGACGTTGAAGTGACCAAGATGTCGCCTGCATGAAGGGAATTACTCTTAATGTTCGTGGGGTTGATGTTTTGCAAATTGTGCATTCGTGTTCTTTCATTTGCGTGCATGATAATGCTTTATGTTTTTGGCTTGCTTCGTTGTGGACGAATGATTTTGTTTTGGTTTTGTTTTCCTCCGTTCTTGAGCTGAAATTTGTTTGTATTTTCGGTTTAGAGAAAAGCAGAACTTCCAGAAACGTTTCGCTCTCACGTTTTGACACTTTGCCTGTTCAGAGCCTTGAGAACAAAAAGTTCAAACTTGTGTCCAAAACTGTTCGCAGACCAACGAATGGGAAACGGAACCACCATAGAACCTCAAATTTCAGCTCTTTGGAAGCCTTGAAATGTTTGCATGTGCGTACTGAGTTGAGTTGAACTGTCTTCGACGACTTTTGCGCTTGCGTGCATGAGAATTTTTACACACAGATCAGTGAATGTCCAGAGTATTTGCCCTGCCCATTCCCCTGAGCCCGAGGCCTTCCCTACAAAGGTGGCTCTGTGCTATTGGCAGGCTGTGCTGGAGGCCGCGGCGCCGACGTCTTGTTTCTTGTGGACTCCAGTGCCGACGTGGGATCCGTCAATTTTCAAATCATGAAGGAATTCATGCAGGAAGTGATCAGGGACCCACGCATGGCGCGAAGCTCCTTCGGAGTGATCCTGTACGCAGACACTACCACTGAAATGATCACTCTGGCTCAAAATGACAATCTGCTGAGGCGTATCGAAGAGATCCCCTATTCGCCCCCAATCCTGGGGAATCCCAGGAAAACTCACGTTGGACTTGTGGCGCTGCAAGGCGCGTTCAACTTCGCGTCGGTCGCGCTGAATCGGGTGCGGCCCAGGATCGGAATTCTCCTCACGAACGGCATTAGCGACAACACAGACGAAACCATCCGACAAGCCCGCAGCGCTGCCTTTATCGGAATTCAACTCGTTGTCTTGGGGCGATTGACAGCAAATCTCGCTCAGCAGCCCAACGTCATCTTTGAGTTTGAGAACATTGCCAGTAGACCCAGTCAAGTCTTTCTGTCACCTCTGTTGAATTGGAGTGACCTCAGGACTCTAGGAATTCCTGAACAAACTGTTCAGCTGATCTGCCGGACAACAGGTACTTGAGGTTGTGTAGGATGAATTAGATTAGATTCCCCAAGAAGCGTAGGATATTTGGACCAGGATCCGATGCTCATCGTGTAGAAATCTAACACAGCTTGACAGAAATGTTTGTGAAGTGTAGATTCGAAGATTTCCGTCACTAGCTAAGGCTTCAGAATTGAACCAGCGCCGACGTACGTGAGTCAGTCTGCTGGAGCAACAATTGATAAGAGAGAATTATTTTTTTGTAAAATATCAAACAAACTCTTTTGCAGTTTGAATACGTTGATAAAAGTTAGAATCTACGCAGAACTTTGTGAATGCAAGCCTCTGAAAACACTTAAGTTTCTGTACAATTTAGATCTAAGTGGAATGTTCAAAGTTATGCCAAAAGCACAAAAAATACGAAATTTTCCAGTCTTTTCACGCTCTCAATTCGAAGCCAACTGTTTGAATATTTTTCACAGACACTGCATGCCGAAAGAGGGAGGTTGTTAGAATTGTGTGGGTCACTGCATAACCAACAGTTTTGGTGCATGAGAGTTTATTAAGATCTACTGCTTTTACATTCAAAATAGAATAATGTCACGTACTAACCCACTCGGATGTCCGTCTTTCATAGAAAACATTTTTCAAGTCAATCTTGAGTAAAAACGACCATAAGATCCAAACAAAAGAAAAACGTTTTGGTGCAACTGACCATCTGGGACAGGACATGTACATAATTTGTTGAACGTGAAAAGCACAAAAAAAGCAAAATTTCCTGAGGGAGAAATGAAAGCCACTGTCAAAAAAGGGTTGCGCAAATTATCCCGAGGGTAGTAAGTTCAGAAACTAATGCATGGTTTTCGGTGTTTTCTGTAGGGGACCAGGTCCTGCAGATTCCACCGAATTCCACCCCGGTGCCAGTGGCGCCGCCCAGCGTGGGTCGCAATAACTGTCAGGTGCCCAAACCGCCCGGCGTGCCCCCGGCCGTCGGATGGGATCTCACAGTACGTCGCTTTCAAATACTTCTCTGTCTCTCATTGACATCGGCCAAGTGGGTTGTTGCTCAATTCAGTTATCCACCCACGCACCATCTTGGACATTGGGTTCCAACACAAAGAAATCCTTTGGCCCTCTTGCTCACCATTTTTCCTGCAGCCTGGGTGTGTTGGAAAGACGTATTTAGACTACAGAGAGGTGGGTTCACAGGAGCAAGAATTAATGCTGTATTTGAGATGTGGTTTTTCACTGATTTGCAACTCGTAGTGAGATGTTTGGTTTTCTAGACAACTAGTGGTTAGGTCAGAAGAGAACAAACTGTTCCAATTCTGGGAGACGAGGAATGGATCTTGTCAATTTAATTTCCCAGCTCACCTTGCCCGGACCACCGATAGACCGCCCAATAGAGGAGCAGCAGATTCTCTTTGGCTTCACGATGGTTGGACCTGGAGGCACCGTGCGTCAGCCCGAGAGAACGGTGACCATATCACCAGGAGACCCTCCATTCACCATATCACTGGGACCAGATGAGACCATCGAATGCTTCACTGTCATCAACCGCGTTGGACAGACGTTCGCCATGCAAGTGACACCCAGAGCTCCACTTCTACCACCTGTGGACCCCACGTTGCCAGCACAGCCGCAGCCTCCAATAGTACCAGTGCCAGCCCTGCCACCTGGACCGCCCGTACTTCCTCCGACGCCCCCTGTTCAGCCTTTCCCGTCAGCCGCTCAACCTGTACCACGGCTGTTACCCGGTCCTGGGCCAGTTCTCCCTCCTGGCGGCACTCCTGCAGGTCAACCTGGTCTGCCAGGACCAACTAACTTTCCAATTCCGCCTATTGGGCAGCCAGGACCATTTCCTGTTCTGCCACCCCCGGATGCTATTCCCGGGAGTCCTGCGGGCCAGCCTGGGCCATCACCCCCGCTGACTGGCGCGTCACCTGGCTCTGCAGGGGGTGGAAACTTTCCTTGGGCTCTGTGGGCTCTGGGTATCAACAATCCAGACATGGCTCCTTTCACCCCGAATGAACTCCTGCGACGCTACGGGATCACGCCGCCTGGACCCGTGTCACCTGGACCCACCACTGGATCAGCAACTCCACCCTCGTCTGGATTTTCACCCTCTGGCCCCGCCATCTTTTCCGGCCAAGGCTTTCCGAACTTTTTCTTTCCACGTGGATCCAGTTTTGCACCAGGACCACAAACCGGATTCCCTCCATCATTGCCTCTCGGCAGTGGTAAGTCTCTCCATTTGGCACTCAAGTCATGCGCAGAAAAATTACAATTCACAAGTGCCAGGCGCGCCCATAGCTTGCGCATTATACGCAGCGTTTGCTGGTGAAGATTATTTTTCATACCCAATGCAGTCGCAAGCTTAGTGCAGAGAAGCAATGTGGCAGTGCGTATAATTAACACGCTATGGGAAAAGCCTGGGGCTGGAGCCAAATTTTCCATATCAGAGCGCGTTGCTGTCTTTGAGTTTGAAATTGCTCGCGCATGTCTGCTGATGGTTTCCATGCACTGAAGCCCATTATTGTGCTTCGCAGGCGACGCAGATACTGCAGCCCCGTGGAGTTACTACAACACAGGTACGTGAGACAAATTGCTCGATCGCCTGTGCATTGCGGGGGATGGGGGACGAGTTGATTCTTTTGCAAAAGAATGAAATGCGTTTGTTTGCAATCGTTTGCATGAGTGTATTCATTTGCAGGCGACACAAGCACTGGTGCAGCGAGTCCTGGGACCGGAACGGGAACATCGGCGGCAGGCACGCCCGCCACTCCCGGCGGCGGCACCCAGAGACACTTCCCTTTCCCCGCACAAACTCCCAACCCGTCTCTCGGCTACCAGCCCGCTCTCGGTCAGATTCCTCCTGTTGGGTTTCAGGCTGGATTTCCAAGTTTTGTTGGGTTCCAAACGGGATATCCAGGATACAATTTTCAATTCAGTAATTCTGGTCCCTTTTCCCTGTGGAATCGAAATATGGTCGGGGCATCCTTTCCTTCCGGTCCCTTTTTCGGACGATCCTTTCCAGGTTCCAGCCAAAACATGTTTGGGTTTTATCCCTTCACGTTTGGAAGATTCCAGCAGTCTCCATTCGGATTCACTCCATCAAACAACATGTACTGGCAGCGATTGGGCGCAACCTTCTCTCCTCAATTTTCGTTTGCTCAAAGCTTTTCCAGACCTGCCTTTTCCCCAGCACCAAATTATTTTCAAACATTTTCCAGGCCAGGTTTCACGTTTTCACCCTCCCAAGGGTTTTACAGGTGGCCGGCCAGTACCACAAACTTTTACCAGACCTATTATCGGCCACAGTTCTCTTTTCCTCCCTCGTTTTTGCAGTACACTCCTCCACCCACAGTTCAGACTTTCTATAGACCATCCACCACGTACTATCGAACCTATTTCCAACCTGCTTTCAATCCAAGACCACCAACAAATTTCTACAGACCAAGTTTCACCCCACCCTCCTCCGTTTCCTTCAGGCCAAGTTTCACTCCTGCACCAACGACTTCTTACTTCCAAAATTTCTACCGACCAAGTTTTACCCCACCCTCCTCCTCCTATTATTACAGACCAAGTTTCACCCCTGCACCAAGCACATCTTACTTCTATCAAAACCTCTACAGGCCGAGTTTCACCCCACCCTCCTCCTTTTCTTACAGACCAAGTTTCACTCCGGCACAAACCACGCCCTATTTTTACCAAAACCTTTACAGACCAAGTTTTACCCCACCCTCCTCCTCCTATTATTACAGACCAAGTTTCACTCCTGCACCAAGCACATCTTACTTTTATCAAAACCTCTACAGACCTAGTTTCACCCCTGCACCAACAACATCTTACTTCTACCAAAATTTCTACAGGCCGACATATTACAGATCTCCTCAGTACACTCCTCCACCCACAGTTCAGACTTTCTATAGACCATCCACCACGTACTATCGAACCTATTTCCAACCTGCTTTCAATCCAAGGCCACCAACAAATTTCTACAGACCAAGTTTCACTCCTGCACCAACCACATCTTACTTCTACCAAAATTTCTACAGACCCAGTTTCACTCCCACCAGACCGCAGTACACTCCTCCATCCACGATTCAGACTTTCTATAGACCATCTACTACATACTATCGAACCTATTTCCAACCCGCTTTCAACCCAAGGCCATCAATGAATTTCTACAGACCTAGTTTCACTCCTGCACCAACGACATCATATTTCTACCAAAATTTCTACCGACCAAGTTTTACCCCACCCTCTTCTATGTCCTATTATTACAGACCAAGTTTCACTCCTGCACCAAGCACATCTTACTTTTATCAAAACATCTACAGACCAAGTTTCACCCCACCCTCCTCCTTTTCTCACAGACCAAGTTTCACTCCTGCACCAACGACATCTTACTTCTACCAAAATTTCTACAGACCGACATATTACAGACCTCCTCAGTACACTCCTCTACCCACAGTTCAGACTTTCTATAGACCGCAGTACACTCCTCCATCTACCACGTACTATCGAACCTATTACCAACCCGCTTTCAATCCATCAATGAATTTCAACAGACCAAGTTACACCCCACCCATTTCCTTCAGACCGAGTTTCACTCCTGCACCAACGACTTCTTACTTCTATCAAAACCTCTACAGGCCCAGTTTCACCCCACCCTCCACGTCCTACCGACCAAACACATCTTACTTCTATCAAAACCTCTACAGGCCGAGTTTCACTCCACCCTCCTCCATCTCCTATTATTACAGACCAAGTTTCAATCCTGCACCAACCACGTCATATTTTTATCAAAATTTCTACAGACCAAGTTATACCCCACCCTCCTCCATCTCCTATTATTACAGACCAAGTTTCAATCCTGCACCAACCACGTCATATTTTTATCAAAATTTCTACAGACCAAGTTATACCCCACCCTCCTCCGTCTCCTACCGACCAAGTTTCACCCCGCCCTCCATGTCCTATTATTACAGACCAAGTTTCACCCCTGCACCAACCACATCTTACTTCTATCAAAACCTCTACAGACCCAGTTTCACCCCACCCTCCACGTCCTATCGACCAAACACATCTTACTTCTATCAAAACCTCTACAGGCCCAGTTTCACCCGACCCTCCACCATCTCCTATTATTACAGACCAAGTTTTAATCCTGCACCAACCACATCATATTTTTATCAAAATTTCAACAGACCAAGTTTCACCCCGCCCTCCGCCACATCCTATTACTACAGACCCTCACAAACCACACCCTTTTACTATCAGAACTTCTACAGACCAAGTTATACTCCCGCCCCCACTGTATCCTATTATTTCAGACCCAGTTATAACCCTTCACCAACCACCAACACAAACTTTAATTGGCCTTACAATCCAGCTTACAACGTCCAAACTTTCTACAGACCAAGCACCACTGCATCGACGTCCCGACCACAGTTCAACCTTCTGCCAACAACCGCGTACCAGTTGTTCTACAGGCCGCAACCTTCGTACAGTACCGCATATTATTATCAGAATTACAACAGACCAAGTTACACACCACCATCCACGTTCTTTTATCAGAATAACTTCAGACCAAGCTACAATTCCCTTCCGAGTTCCTACCAGACACAATACACCCGCCCAACTTATTACCAGACGTACTATCGTCCTCAGTTCAATCCAAGTCCTTCCACATTCACCCAAACCTTCTACAGACCAAATTACCAAAGTTTCAACAGACCTGCGTATTCTTTCCCTTCAACAACCAATTACTTCAGACCAAGTTACAATCCTCAGTCCTTCTACTATCAGACTTACACACCTCAGTACAGCCGTCCGTCCACAACATTTTACCAGACATTTACAACACCACAGTTCACCCCAAGGCCTTCCACATACTTCAGCCAGACCTACAGACCAAGTTATACTCCGCCATCCAGGTGGTATAATCCCAGTTTCTACACCTCTCAGTACACACTGGGAAACAATGTACGACCTGCTACCAATTTCAACTACCTGTATCAATTTACCAGACCTTCTTTTGCCTTCCCATCATCCAACATCTACAATCAAAATTTCAGACCCACCACGAACTTCCAACCACCTTTCTCGCCGACAAGCACTTTCTTTCAAAATTACAACCCAGTCAACACGCTTCAGCCAAACAGGTTCAGCTATATGTTCACCAGACCATCCAGTTCCCTTTCAACTAGCTACTACCAACCTTCTGTCTACACACTTGGATTTACTCCACCATACAACTTCTACCAGACCCAAACAAACAACCCAGGGTTTTCCGAAGTCTACCTCCCAGGCTACACCACAACGTTCAACTTCCAACAACCAGCGAACTATTACTACCAGCTTGTCCGGCCTGCCTCTTCCCTTGTGGGGTTTAGTCGTTCTCCTTACAATTACGGCCAGTCGTACATGCTGCCGTACTCAACAACCAATGTCGGCTATGCCTGCCTCCCTTCCAATCCAAACTGCAACCAGAACCAGGGGTGGCAGCTCCCTTCACAGTTCAGGTGGGGGGTCTCTTCTCCAGTAGTTTTCCAGCCGTACAACACATTCACCAGAAACGTCGGCTTCCAGACTGGGAACTTGGGTAGGTTTCAGTCTTCAGCCTGTTGAAAAACGTGCTGTTCCCGCTGGAATTTCCTCGAACCGCCTCACTGATGTTGTTTCGTCTTTATCGACCACAGGTTGGTTCGGGAACCGGCCGCAAGCATCGTCCATCTTCAGCAATCGAGGATCAGGAATGTTCAAATGAGGGACACTAAAACTGCCAATATTCTGTATTTGCTTCTCCAAAAAAGTCCATTTTTTTGTGCTTGTTGACGATTTTTCGGAAGAAATGACTCCGGCTTTGATTTGAAAGAACAACAATTGAAAACGCTGCGGTTAAAAATCGCGGGGCTTTGTGTGTTTGTGTGGATCCAATCGAGGCCCTGAATAGATCTACCTGAAGTGACATGAAGAGGCATTTTCGATTTTTTTCTGTTCAATTGTTTGCATCGTTCTGAAATTCAAGATCAGTGCTGTTTGTCTTGTGTTTGTGTCTCGTGTGCAATACGAAACTTTGCTCATGTTTCCTGCTGTGTATCCATGACTTTGAGTTTGCTGGCAAAATGTGTAAAGCCATGACTTCATGTGTACAGATTTTAATTTGATATACAAATTATATTTTTGTGCTTACATTGTACCACCAGGAATTATGACGTCATAATTTTGTGGCATGTTGACCGTGTAGTGACTTTGTGTGATGATTTTGAGCATTTGGAGACAACTTGCAGATGTGTCTGCAACAGAAGAGAATGTCTTTCTGGTTTGAGCCTTCCTTCATCCTGTGTGTCAAACCTCTTTATTTGCTTCAATAAAAGTCCTTGCTTCGAAATTTGTCACCTTTATTGGTAGAAAGGTACTGACTGCAAAACTAGAGAAACGAAATTGAGTGTTCTTTTTTGGTTCACTGAGAGACTAGTAATTTGTGACAATGGCACTTCATCGGTTTGAGCTTTTTCCACGGTAAGACATTTCAGTTGCAGAAGAATTCCAAAAGCTCCGAAAACAGCAATTGTGAATTCTTTGCTTCAACTCAAATCTTCACAACACAAGAACTTTGGCTGCAGCAGGAAAAGTCAGATGCACAAAACATACCTCTCAAATTGCCATTGTGCCCACGTTTGAAACACTGTTTTTGCAGCAACGAACTTGGACCAGCTGCCAGAGACGTCCTGTCGGGAGGACGGTGACTGCGGCAGCTATGGACGATGCATCAACAACTGGCCAGAGAAGACGACGAACAAAGAGTTGGCGCGCCTTCGGCTGCCGGACTTCGAACCGCAGAGGTTCTGGCCCGTGTGCGACTGTATGCGGATGGAAAACGGACGGATGCCGCAAGGGGCTCGCTGTGAAGAGCGTGAGTTGTGTGTGTGTGTGTGTGTGTGTGTGTGTGTGTGTGTTGTGTGTGTGTGTGTGTGTGTGTTGTGTGTGCGTGTGTGTTGTGTGTGTTGTGTGTCCGTGTGTGTTGTGTGTTGTGTGTGTGTGTTGTGTGCGTGTGTGTTGTGTGTGTTGTGTGTCCGTGTGTGTTGTGTGTGTAGTGTGTGTGTGCGTGTGTGTGCTGTGAGCATCTTGCAGGTCACATGCGCTCTTTCAGCTAGAAACTTTTTGAAACTTCGTTGTCTGCGCCAGTGGATCTGTGTCAGATGTTCTAAATATCTTTTTCAAACAAATGAACGCATTTTGCAAGCACCGGAAGTCTTTTGTTCCAAGAGGCGAGTCCCGTCTTACTCACAGTGCAGAACTTGGTTGCCTTCGAGTCGAACTGTGTGACCTTTGGCTCTTTCGTGCAGAGAAGGACGAGCACCGGGCTCGGGTGTGCAACAACGACGAGCACTGCGGCGGCGCCAAGTCCGGCGGGCGCTGCCTCTTCCGCGAGGACGGCTACGGGTACTGCGTGTGCCTGCGTACCCGACGCGGAGACAGGTACGGCCAAGTCATGTGACCAGGGCACGGGCGGATGATATACTGAATATTTCAGGGGGGGGGGCATCGGGAGAAAGGAGCCGTCAACCGAAAGAATAATTAGCCGTAAGGATTCCTTGGACCAATGTGAGCTGGTCAAGTCTTCTTTTGTTTTGGAAAGAACACCAGTTTGTGTTTTCCTGACAGCACTGCTGACTGTTTATTTTGTTTCAGATGTCAGGATACAATGGAGCAGAAACCCGAAAATGAGGTGCTGGCCAGACAGATAATGGGGTAATCAATAAGAATTTGAATACATATTTTTTCACAACAAGAAAGTACTTGAGAAACATGCACATAATCCAAAATCAATGTCCAATGGAGTCATTGCCCTGCTCTGTGGCAATGTCGAGCCTCAAAGCAAATCAGACACTTGAGAACAGAAGGACAGACGGAGTTTTCCAGACACATGAACAGATGACACGCACACATTCGTGGACACCTTCCACGGCATTCAAAACACGAAAGGTAAATTGATTTACACAATACAACTACGCATGCCAACTTCTCTGTCTTTGGACTTCACACAAAGAATTTCATCTTTGTTTCTGACGTGCTTTTTATCTCGCGAACATGACTTTGGGCTTCCACTTTCGTCTTTCTGCTTGGCTCTTGAGTGGAAGAACCAAGTTTTTCTTTCTCAGTCTTGCTTTTGTGTGGCTCTTCCACCAAAAATTCCTCTTGGCCCACACAAGCACAGCAGACACGAACATCACCTCAACACGAACGACATGATGACACGCTCGCAACAACAACAACATCTCGTACATCTGGAAAACTCAAAGGTAGATCTACGAATTTGGCGTGAACTCGCACACATCTTGCGAAAAGAAACAACAATTGTTCCGTATTTGGCATCTGAACTGCCTGTTGACAAAAACATTTGCCCTTTCTTTCAACCACCCCAGTCTCGTACAAGTTCAAAAAAACTCTTTTCTTCCTCACAGGAACCAGTTCTCACCTTTCGGAGGGTTCTTCCCTGGAGGATACCCCAACGTGTAAGTAAATTCACATCCTACTTGGCACTGCTTCCCTCTCAAGTCTTTGCGAAATCCGAAAGGAAGCAACATTTTGAGAAATCCGTTGTTCAGTTTGACCAGCTTCCTCTGTGTGGACCAAGTTCTGAAGTGTTTGCCACATTCTTTGTTGTCAAGAGGCCGCGATCTTCGTTTCGCAAGGTCGTTCTTGACCTCAAGAAAATGGAACGGAGAAGTCCGTCGGTTCGTTTGAAGCGCCGCTCACCATTTTTGCATGTCATTGAGAAGCTCTGTGTTGTCTGCGCAAACAATCTCGAGGAAACAGTCGCGCTACTGTTCGCACATCCTCAATTTGCTGAAAAATCGCTGTTTGTCAAGTTGCCACTTGTTGTGAACTGTCTAAATGTGTAAATGTGCGCAGCGCAACCTGTGTTGTTATTTTTCTACAGGTTGCGATTTTTCCGGATCGTTTTTCCCTCCACCTTTTGCGTCCAGTTTGACTGAAGCTGGGTGTTTGTCCCAACAGGATTCTGTTCCGAGGACCACCCACCTTCATACCTCAGCAACTGCCACGACAAGTCGGCTTTCCTTTCGTTCGGACACCTCCTGTTACGTTTGTCTACTTCCCAGTGGGCCCTTTTCAGCCCATTCAGCCCATTCAACCCATTCAGCCCATTCAGCCCATTCAGCCAGTACAACCTGTTCGGCCAATTCAACCAACAAATCCAACCTTCATTTCGAACAGTGAGTATCTTGCCTTTCTCGTATCCTGCTTTTTCAAAATTTTGATGGGGAAAAGGGAAAGACTGTTTTCTTTTCTGGTGAAAGCGTTTTGAAAATGAACTTTTTGCAAACTTGAAAGGAACACATCGCACAGCTTGTGCCCCCTTGTTGCAGCTGGCTGCAACAGCAACGCTGCCTGCTTCAACGGAGGCCAGTGCGTTCAGGATCCCACCCCGAGCCCGGTACAGCTACAGGCCTACTGTCGGTGTCCCGGACCAAACCAAGGGCCTCAGTGCCAGGGCGCCAGGGTGAGCAGTAAGTGTCAGCCGTGGGATCACGACAAACTTGCAGTACTAGCACAGAATGGCTCGACGCTGTTGCAAAGCGAGTTTTTTTCATTCGCAAGATCTTGCGGTCGTTGACAAACGGGACACTCGTATTTGTTCACGAAATTAATTCAAGTACATGTACCAGCGTTTGTGTGAGACAAAAGTAATTCTTATTGTCTTTCAAGCTTGTCGCATGAAGTGCTTTGCTCGGTGTCAACAACATCAGTTGTGAGCAAAGGACCTGATAAAATATCTGCTTCCCCCATTCATTGTAGACGCTGTTTGCACGACTGGAAACGTGGTGGGTCCCATTCAGAACTGCGGGCAGGGCCGCTGTGTGCAACGAGGCCCTTCCGAAGCGTACTGCGTCTGTCCCTTCGGGATCGGCGGTGTCGACTGCGCCGGGACGAGCATCCCGTTCTCCGCCGCCACAGCCGGGGCGGCCGCCGCCGTCCCCTCGCCTCTCGGCAGCCGTGGATTCAACCCTCTGACCCTGACGCGGCCGCAGATCACCGGATTCAATCCCAGCTGGACGAGCGGTCCTCGATTCAACGCTTTTCCGACCGTCCGCAGTTTCGGATTGCGACGTCCGAGAGCCTTGAATCCTGCGGTCCCAGCACGTTTCGCTCGACTGACGCAAATGATCGAACCCAACGGCAATGGCAACGAGCAAGTTCCGGGCAAGGCAGTTGACACCGGAAAGAAATAATCAAGCTTGATTCTTGAGATTTCCGTGAACATATTCAGCCTCATTTATGTAGCGCACGTTTGTAGCCCGTAGACTTAGCCTGACAGATTTTGGAAGTATTTTGCAGTCATCATGACACATTTTTGATCATGACAGAAGAAGTGGAGTATTGTTTTTGATTCTTTGTGCTGTTGGCGAATCGATATAGAAATGAAGAATGTTTGACTACCGTGAGACATGTTAGTGAATCCAGAGTCAGTTGTCAGTCCCAAAATACCAAAGACCCTGATTTAGAAAACTTGAAGAGTATTTTTGTCATGTACAACAGTTTGCATTTGTGAATTTTTTCTCGACACCTGTGCTATTTTTGTATTGGTTCTTATCGTTACATTTTCGGTACACGTTTTGAGCTTTGTTTTGTGCTTTGTTGTTATTTCAGTGCATTTCGTGTTTCACGAACTTTTGCATCTTCCGTTCGTGTTTGACTTTTCGCACAAATAAAACTTGGTACGCTTGAACCAGCCTTCTTGCTGTTCCTTATGTTCACCAGGCGCAATGAGCTGCTGTTGTTGTCTGCTTTGTCAAAGAATAACAAAATATTTTTCTTGCTTTCTAGAGGATTTCAGGCAGCAAATGGATTCAACTCACCAAGTGGACTGCCTTGGTAAGAATCAGAGTCCGTGATGCAATTTGAACGTTTGTTTTCGAAATTTGTCGGACAATGTGAGAGGAAAAAGCATTTGCTTGCTTTCTGAGAATGTTCAAGACTAAAACTCTTCAGAAAAACAATTACGCCGTGCATCAGAGAGGCATGGGCGCCAGATTCGCACGATGTTTTGAAGTCTCAGCCCAAAGTATGTTTCGCAGATGAATGACCCACACATCTCCGAATCTGTGGGTGCAAAACTGCCTTTCAGACTGCAGCTACTGACTCTCACGCGCGCAGACTATTCACCACGCACTTTTGGTAGTTTTAGGTTGAGTAGAAGCTTTGCTGTTGGTCCCACCCCGCAAGGATCGAGTCACAAGACACTGGATCACCTCAGTCGTGCACTCTCTGTTTGTCACTGTCCTGGCGACATTTATGGTTCTCACTTTTGTGACAGACTCTCTGCTTTTCTGAATTTTGAACAAGCTGAAATGCCCCTTGAAGGAACATGAAGCATTTCCTCCCACCATGTTTAGTAACACTGAATCTTGCAGACAGGAGGCTGGACCGAACTCAGTCTGATGTTGGACACTGTGAATCAGCTGCAAATCACTGTGGGAATGTCTCGCCTCGTCTACTCTTGTACCCAATGTCAAGACAACTGCACAATGAACGCTTGTAGCAACCACACCAACTTTGCTCTTTTCTGGTTTTGCCTTTGCAGGTTCCGTACCGGCTTCCAACCTTTTGCCAACGGCTTTTTCAACCGAGGCTTTAGTCCCTTCTTCAACGTAGGCAACCAGCCCTACTACTCGAGCGCCGTGGTCCCCTTTGGCAATCTGGGTTTCCAGACCGGCTCCTTCAACCGCGGCTTCTTCCCCTTCAACAACCTTGGTTTCCAAACTGGGGGTTTCAACCGTGGTTTCAACAATGCATGGCCGTTCAATAGATTTGGGACAAATGTGGGTTTCCAAACGCCCAACAATTTCGGCTACAACTACTTTAGAGGGTTCCCCTCCTCCTTCACAAACAATTTTGGTTTCAACCCAGCCCTGTTTAGGGGCAACACTGGCTTTGGCGTCAACACTGGGTTCCAAGCGCCCTGGTCCTACGCCCAGTTTGGTCCTCGCACTACCTCTTACCAGAACTGGCAGAGCCTGCCTGCCTTCCAACTGCAAGCTTTCAGACCTCGAACCACCTTCTACCAGCCTTTGTCAAGGTTAGTAATGTTTGTAATTGTTTTGATCTCATTGTGTTTTGTTTCAGCCCTCCCGGATATGAAGTGATCTATTTGATTGGAGTGGGTGTGTCCAGAAACCTGCTGCCTGCAGCTGACCAGGCTCAGCAGTACCAAGTTTTGAGTCAGCTTCTGAACTCGTTGAGTTCTTCTGGCACCCGGAACTATCTGGTCCCAGGTCCTTCCATTGGCAACGCTGCCATGCCCACTGCGTTACTCACTTACATCCCGAAGACCAACCAACCCCCGTATTTTATCCCACAAATCAACAATCCGACAGGAACAGTTGGACAGCAGCTGATCGGACCAACAGGTTTCAATCCAATGCCAAGTATGAACTACCGGCCTAATTTCCCAGCCTTCCAACCACAGACATCATGGCCAGTAAATAACTTCCCTCAAATGCCGGCTTTTCAACCACAGAGTTTCACTCCAACCACTTTTTATCAGCGATACCCACAAGTAGCTATGCAGCCTCAGGTGTCATGGCAACAGTTTCCAGCTTTCCAACCACAAACCATCAGGCCTCAAATGACATACTACCAGCAATATTACCCCCAACAACCAGCTTTCCAACCTCAAACAAGCTGGCCAGCAAATTACTATCCACAACAGCCAGCGTTCCAACCTCAAACAAGCTGGCCAGCAAATTACTATCCACAACAGCCAGCGTTCCAACCACAAACTTTCAGACCTTCAACATTTTTCCCACAACAACAACCCGCTTTCCAACCACAAACTTTCTTGCCAAATTACCAAGTTAGTTTTGGCACACCGTACTATCAAAGGTACCCAGTGGGTATGTCAGTATCTGGTCAGGCTCCATGGAGCTACTATGGAGGCCGCTTTGCCACCCAAACAGGCCCAGCCTTCCCGACAGGACCCACATTCCCCACTCAGACACAGGCCACGTTCCCCTCAGTTGGTATGCAGACACAATTCCCCTCCGTCCCCTTCAGACCCACCACGTTCTACCAGCCCCAGTTCCAGATGCAGACGTTCCCACGACTTCCTACTCAGGCCACGTACTACCAGCCGGCCGCCAACTACTTTCCCTCGATGCAGAGTGTGGGGCAACAAGTGCTCCCCCAAAACTTTGTCTCCCGACCCAGGTATCGGTTCGTGTTATCCGTCATCAAATGTGCACAAAAATCATTTTGAAGACGCTCTTTCTGTTTCGCATGGCAGAAATTTGTGTTGAACTGAATTGAAATTCAACAGAAAGCAGAAATTAGTTATTTTGAAGTGCAACGGGTTTTGTGACCCAAACTGAGGGACACTTTTATTTTGAGTGTTCGACTGTGTCATTTGAGGGGCAAACGTGCAGACAATCAAGTTTTTTGTCAGTGCTGGAGAGAAGCTAATCGTTCTTTGTTGTTGTTTTTCAGTTACACCCAAGGTGGTAATTTCCCTTGGGCGCTGGACGCACTGCGGTACCACACCGGACAGCCGACCTTTGGGTGCGTACACATGTCACATTTTGCATGCATGTGTATTTCAATATATGTCGCATGAAATTGCAGTGCATGTTCTTTCGTCTTGTTGCCAGTAGGACCAGACAGATAGTGTCATTTTCTGTAGAAAATCTTACAATTTGTCCCTGTACCCTGATACTGTTTTGGGAGGTAGAACCAGCAGCAGCCAAGATGATTGAGAAAGCAGAATTTTTGGCAACAGCGCTTTGTGTTGTGTGTAGATAGACCCTAGCAGCAGATCAGAATGCGTGAGTGTGTGCATGCGCAAGTTTGCCTGCTTTCTGCGTTTCAGCAACACGGGCGGAGTTTTAGGCGCCAATTTTGCTCCTGGTTTCTCTGCAAACTTCGGTCGCACCTTCCCTGGATTCGGGTTCAATGGATTCAACACCGGGTTCAACCCTGGATTTGGATTCAACAGGAATGTTCCGAACTTCGGAAACTTTGGCGCCTCGTTCCCTGCAGGCTGGTCTCCAGGTTTCAATAGGTTCCCAGTGGGTGCGTCGGCCAATCCTGGATTCGGATTTGGGGTCGGATTCCAGCCTGGGTACTACGGGTACGCATTTCGTCAGATTCTTATTTTTGTTGCCCCAAGCCACAGAAGGTGTCAGGAAGTCAGCTGTTTACGACTCCAATCCAACGAGGTTCGGCGTGTGTTTGCCTCAAAAACTTGTCGCAAGGAGAAATCGCGTGCTCGAGATTCCTGTTGTTTCGTGTTGACTTTGCGTTGAACATCACACCTCGTGCTGTGAACAAAACTCTTTGTTTTGTTTCAGTCAAGTTGCAGGCCCTGCACAGTGGGGGACATCCTACAGGTAAGACCACTACTTCTTTGCAAGCGATTTATTTCACAAATCAGACAATTCTTTTGACTTTGTCTCAAACGAATCATTTCGTTGCCACTTTTCAGGCCTGGCGGTGCTGTTGGTTTGTAAGTATCCAATCAAAATTTCGTAAGACATATCCAAAGAAAAGATGTCCGTTGAATTTGGTTTCCTGTGTCAGGGACAGAGCCTCAGAAGACAAACGCAAGAAAGTCAACTGACAAACACGTTGTTGTTATGTTTGTCTCCTGTTTCCACCCAGGAACCCCAACCTGTACGGCACAAATGACCCGCCCTACTCGCTGTTAGCTCTACAGATTCTCGTCAACGCTGGCCAGGGGTAAGGCCACAGGCAGATTCCGTTGTCTCCCTCCCTCCCCTCCCATCCAACCCGACCTCATCAGCCTCAGGAGTGACCCCGTGATTCACGCTAACACCTTGTGTGCAGCGCTGAACTAACACGAAGAGCTTCTTAGAAATCAGCGGGTTAAGAGCAACAAAGAGCGTCGGAAGAACATCGCGAAAAGTGGGGCACCGGAAGTAGATACAACAACGAGCTTCCGGCGCAGTGCGATAGCCAAGTTTTGCGAATGCAGCATGTGCCTGTTTTTTTTTCGTGACTCTGACGTTTTGACCACGGGTTGTTTTTGTTCTGATTTTCCTTGTGTTTTTGTTTGCTGCCTCCCGCCTTCCTACATTCTTTGCTTGTCACCAAAAACAAAAAAAAATCTGGTTGATCCCAAGGATTTAAGTTCATCAACATCGTTGATTTCCTGCAAAATGAACTGAAATACCCGAACGAACGGTAACTGACAGAGAACTGTCTGTGACAACATTGCCATGCAGTCTAACACTGAGCTGGCTGGCAACACGGCCGTGTTCACAAGGCGAGTTTCGTCTCAGTGTCGTCTGTGTTTTCTTGCAGCTACGCGTACGGACCGGGCGCGTGGAGCGGAAACCCCGGCGCGGCCTTCCCGGGCCGCCTCCCCATGTGAGTCCACGCTTCCGTTGTCGTGCTTCAGAGACACAAAGTTTTTTTCTGCGTCCAGACACAGCAAGCATTTCTGTGCCGAACGCTTTAAGAATGACGAGTGTTGACAAGCCAATTTTTTTTTGTCCATGTCAGTGTGAAAAAAATTATTGAACTGAATATTTGCGTGTACATACAACTGTACATATTCTGGCTTCGAACCCATCTTGTGCTTCTCGCTGCTTGAAACGTTTGTTTCACGTTGCCTACACGATCAGTGTGTAACACACAGGTGAGAGGCTGCCTTCTGGGCCTCCCAGCCTCGACGTTCAGTTTTGTGCTCATTTTCTATGAACGTGACAAGTTCTACGTATGTTTACAGGCTGCCTGAACATGAATCTTTAATGAATTTCAGAAAAAGAAGAAACTACTGAAAGACAGGAGTCCTTTTCTTTCCGAAAACTCACATTTCATGATCACCATGTTGGGCCTCTGTGAATGTCTCTGTGTTACCTGTCTAGTTCTCGTCGTCTTGTTGTCTCGGTCTGTGTGTCTTGCGGTCACAGATGGTGCCTTCTTGATTGGTGCCTTGATTTGTCTTGGTTCACATTTTCTTCAATCATCCTTCTGACACAAAACACGGTGCCGTCCCTCGTTTTCTGACCTGACCACAGCGACAAGGTAAGAGCCAGTGAAACCACCACTGCTGTTGTTGGAAATGAAAACTTTCACAGGTGAGTGAGCACAAGTTTTTTCTGTCCTGTTGGTCGCAGTGTTGACCCACAGTACAAGACCTGTACACAGACGCGATTCCTCACGGGCGGATCATTCCCAGCGTCTCAGCGCGGCTATTCAAACTGCCCGATCACGTGGTTCCCGGGGTGGTTACGTCAAGGTCACGTCACACAGATTCAGTCAGATCATTTGGCACCGTCCTCTTTGTTCTCTTGCACAGATATGGGTATGGGATGCAGAATCAACCTTACTACACAGGTTACAACCCCGCATACTACGGGCCTTGGGGCTCTGGTGGCTACGGAGGTGGTTACGGGTAGGACAGCCATACGTTGTGCCAATCATGTGTTCCATCGAGAATGTTGTTGGATCCGTATGACTGTGGTGCACAGGTGCCAAATTTGAGGCGTCCTTCTTTTGGCCACCAAAGACAGACAACCTCTGGTGGGTTCAGCAGTGTCCACAGGGTTGACAGGCCTTCTGGAAAGGCACTAAACCTCGATACGGCGTGTTTCTTCAATGATAAATCCTCAATAGGCGTGTTCCATATTCTGTTTGCTGGGTCTTGTTGGTTCTGCAGTTGGGTTCCTGCTTGTTCTGTCGCTCGGCCTGTCTGGGTTCACACCTGTGGATCTGGTTGTCCGTGATTGGCGATGACAGGCGTCGGAAAGCGCCCGTGATCATCTTTCAGTCACTTGTCTCCACTAGATAGGCCTGTCGTGCCTGAACCTGAACCTTCGTTCCGAGTGGGTAACAACGTAACAGGGATATCCTGCGCGCCTGGTTGTCAGGGTGCTACTGCGCGATCGTGGCTTGCACATGTCGTGGTTTGCATTGGGTTCTCGCTGATCTAGTGATGAGTCTTTTCTTTCCTGCCAAGATTTTTTGGGGAAAGTCAACAGCTGAGCAAATTCGAAGCTTCAGACTTGGGTCAAGTCGTGGATTGTCCTCGGTACTGTGTGACGACATGCATCTTTGTCTCGGGAGCTACACCAATGGCCCGTTCTTGAGGCCCACTGAACACCTTCTGTGCATGTTGGCTGACGACTGGTGGGTGCTGCGGTGTGTGCGTTTTTTTCGAGAAGGTTCCTTTCTTTGCACAGAGTTGATCAAACACACGCACAATTGACAGGAGAGCATGAAGGTTGACCCTGTTCAACAACCTGTCTCATCAAACCGCGCAGAGATGCGCGCTGATCCACCAGAGTGCGAAAGCAAATGGAAACTCCAGAAAAAATAGGAAAAGGCAAAAAGCAGCTTTGCACCACACACTCGGAGGATTTCCGTTCGTTTCAATAGCTTCTCGTGTTTGTGGAGAGCAAAAGCCTTGTATGTTGTGTTTACTGAAGTCATGCAACACTTTTGTTTTCTCACCAAATGATGAAGCGTCTTGCCACACCCATACCCACCTCTTTGAATTGGTGTGTCTCACCTAAATGTCAGGGTCACGCACAATCCATTTTGGTTTGTATTTTTCAACAATTTACAGAGGCTGGGGCGGCGGCTGGGGCGGCGGCTGGGGCGGCGGCGGCTGGGGAGGGTAAAGCAGAATCCATATTACAACACTATTTGCACAGAAATTTGGAAATTTTGGCAATTTTTTTTCTTGAGACCATGGCATCTATCATCGTTTGGTTGGTTGAAGTCAAGTAAAGCAGACGAAGTGGGAAGGCTGATTGCAACCAAGTTTTGCAAAGAGAATCGCAGCGCACAAAGCACGGGCAAACACGAGCGGTTGATTTCTCATTTCTTAAACTCTTGTTTTGTCATGTTGTTTGACAGCATGGGCTATGCAATGCCAACTTATCGTGTTGGATATGCAATGATGCCTACTTACCGCGTTGGATACGCTGTTATGCCTTCATACCGCGTTGGATATGCTGTTATGCCTTCCTATGGAGGATATGGGTAACGTGTCTGTTGTGTAATCCTGACTGTTACAAAGCTCAGGCTTGTTGTTGCTGCTTCAGATGTCTCAATTTACTGAGACACAGTGACCCCTGAATACACACTGCACTCCTATCTACTCGCATTAGACTGGTCTGGAACCTTGTGTGCAGTTCCTTGCTCATCACGAGTACCCGAACCTGTGTGTGCAGTGTGATATTGTTTTTCAATACCCGACTGTGCTACTGTGCTAAGGTCATGCAACATTGAGAGCACTGAAGTAATATTCTGAAAGCCAACTTGAAACAAGGTGCTACACAACAGTCGGCACTTTCACACTCTCTCTGTCCAGGGTCTGTGTCCAGGACCTGTCCCAAGCTTTGAGAGCAAGACGAAAATTTTGCACAGACAGAAGTTTGCTGCCAAACCATGGTCTCTTTGGTGAGAAATGCACTGTTTTGCTGCCCCCTTTTGTTCACTGAAGCAATTTCTCTCACACTTTTTGCATTCAGGGGCTATGGAGGTGGCTATGGCATGGGAATGGCCATCATACCAAGCTATGGATATGGAGGTTACGGAGGAGGAGGCTACGGGTGAAATATTTTTTGTACCATCATTCTCAATGACATTTTTCTTCTGTTCCAGATAATTTTATAGAGACCTCAAGAATCTTTGGTCTTCAAATTATGATTGTCAAAAGAACAGTTGATAGATCCATCACGTTTTTTAAACTCTTGTTTTGTCATGCTGTTTGATAGCATGGCTAACAATATGGAACACACAATGATGCCTTCGTGCCAAGTTGGATTCCTATCAATTGTACCTTCCCAACAAATTTCTCTCCTGTGAGGAATGCATTGCTTTGCCACAATTTTGTCCACAAAAACAAATTCACTCACACTATTTTCATTCAGGGGCTATGGAGGTGGCTATGGCATGGGAATGGCCATCATCCCAAGCTATGGATATGGAGGTTACGGAGGAGGAGGCTATGGGTAAAAGCCATTTCCATTTCCAGATCTTCAGAATGACACGCAGATTTGTTTATGAGATACACCACACCTTTTTATGGAAACCTGAAGAATCTTTGGTCTTGAAATCATGACTGTCAAGAGAACAATTGAGTGATAAAAACACAGCCAACTTGTCTTGTGGTGTTGCACAGCAGTCTCCAATTCAGACTGTTCCAGTCCAGGGTTGTGCATCCAGGACATATCCCAAACTTTGAGAGAAATATACAGATGTCTATTTGTGTTCCACGTGCTGTGACCTCTTTTGTGGGGAATGCTCTGTTTGGCTGCCCCATTTTATTCACTGAAACAAATTCTCTAATACCTTTTGTGTTCAGGGGCTATGGAGGTGGCTATGGTATGGGAATGGCTATCATCCCAAGCTATGGATATGGAGGCTATGGAGGAGGAGGCTATGGGTAAATATCTTTTGCCTTTTTCCATCACTTCTCAATGATACAGAGCATTTTTGTAGATATTTTATGGAGACCTCAAGAATCTTTGGTCTTCAAATTATGATTGTCAAGAGAACAGTTGACATCCCATTTCTCAAACTCTTGTTTTGTCGTGCTGTTTGACAGCATGGCTGCGGATGATGCCTTCTTGCCAAGTTGGATTGTTTTTGTGCCTTCCCCACGAGTTTCTCTTCTGTGAGAAATGCATTGCTTTGGCACAATTTTGTTCACAAAAACAAATTCTCTCACACTGTTTTCATTTTGGGGCTATGGAGGTGGCTATGGCATGGGAATGGCCATCATCCCAAGCTATGGATATGGAGGTTATGGAGGAGGCTGTAAGCAAAAGCCATTTCCATTTCCAGATCTTCATGATGATACACAAATTTGTTTTTGAGATGCACCACACTTTTTTGTGTAGACCTGAAGAATCTTTGGTCTTGAAATCATGACTGTCAGGAGAACAGTTGAGTGATGAAAACACAGCCAACTTTTCTTGTGGTGTTGCACAACAGTCTCCAATTCAGACTGTTCCAGTCCAGGGTTGTGCATCCAGGACTATCCCAAACTTTGAGAGAAGCATACAGATGTCTACTTGTGTTCCATGTGCTGTGACCTCTTTTGTGGGGAATGCACTGTTTTGTTGCCCCATTTTATTGACTGAAACAAATCTCTCACACCTTTTGTGTTCAGGGGCTATGGAGGTGGCTATGGTATGGGACTGGCAATCATGCCAAGCTATGGATATGGAGGCTATGGAGGAGGAATTGGGTAAATATCTTTTGTTTTTCCTATCACTTCTGAATGATACACACAGTTTTTCCTGAAATATTGCAGATTTTTGGCCTTGAAATCATCACTTTCAAGAGAACAGTTGATATCCCAGTTCTTAAATTCTTGTTTTGCATGTTGTTTCACAGCATGGGCTATGCAATGCCAACTTATAGTGTTGGATATGCAATGATGCCTTCATACAGCGTTGGATATGCTGTTATGCCTTCCTGGGGAGGATATGGGTAATGTGTCCAACAATGTTTCATTCTGAGACAGATGAACACATAGGATTGTGTGAAAATTCTGTGCAAGGGCCTCAGATCACAGTTCCAAGGTTGCCTGAATGGGGCCCACAAGAAAGGCATCAATTCCAAGAATGTGTCCTCTTTCAGTTTTGGAGTCCCGAAATGAGACTAGAGTTTGGGGACCTTGCCTCAAGACTTGAGATCAAGATCCTTGTTTTGTACCTGCCATCATAACCATTATCTCTTGTGTGAGAAACGATTGTTTTACCACCCTTTGGTTTACTGAAACAAACTTTGTCACGCTACTCACATTCAGGGGCTATGGAGGTGGCTATGGCATGGGAATGGCCATCATACCAAGCTATGGATATGGAGGTTACGGAGGAGGAGGCTACGGGTAAATACCTTTCTGTAATATTTTTTCGCAGAACTTCCGAACCACAAGCTCAAAATCAAATGTTACCAAAGGTGTTTTGAAACTCTTCACACAAAGAATTTCCACACATTATCACGCCTTTTTCGAAAACTGGGAGAATCTATGGCACTCATGATTCTTCACTGTTGAGCAGAATCAAACTTGCGCCGGAAAGCCTTGGGACTGGTTGTACTGTTTGGAGCTCTTCCACAGGAGGGTCACACATTGTGTGGGGATATATTTTGTGGAAAACTTTGTGTATGTTCAGTGGATATCGTGGGGGAGGAGTGAGGTCAGAATACTTTGTTTGGGACATTTCCCCTTCAAGTGTGGATTGGTGGAAATGGCACAGGGGTTGCTATCATTCCCCGAGGCTGGGACGTTCCTTTCAGTCCAAGTCAAATGGTTCATTTGACAATTTTTTTAAATGCTTTTTGTTCAGTCAGTGGATATGGTGGAGGGGGCATGGGAGTTGCTATCATGCCCAGCTATGGAGGCTGGGGCGGAGGAGGAATGGGGTTAGAACAATCTCT
>JAAUXT010109889.1_pt1 | contig 31424 bp, 27 predicted proteins | sample 7278171 | NCBI WGS metagenome assembly JAAUXT01 (sample SAMN14350112, study PRJNA611818) | marine sediment metagenome | isolation source: surface marine sediment (1.8m) | place: French Polynesia: Moorea | collected 2018-08
AAATAAATAAATAAATAAATAAACCGACATGTCTGAAAACAATATTGTCCAAAAATTCGGCCAATAATAAATAAACCGACATGTCTGAAAACAATATTGTCCAAAAATTCGGCCAATAAAAATAAAGAAAGGGAAATGAGTACCTTGGAGCCAATTATGTCATTCTAACACATTTTGAGGCATTTTTTGATTATAATTTTTAGGCTGCAAATCTACCTGTGGTAACTATATATAATTTTATGAATTGATAAATGTTTTTATAGATTTTATCATCAACTTCTTCACTTTTTTGACCTTGTATAATATGAATAAATTGCCTATTTGATAAATTTTGAAAATTGTTATGAGTGTTCTCAATATGATTTTTCAGTATATTTCTTTGTTGTGTATATTTTATGCAATCCATAAAGTAGTAATGAATTGTTTCTTGTTTATTTTTATTGCATTGAGTACATTTAGAATTATCAGTAAAATTAAATTTAAATTCATCTGCATTTAAAGCACTACATTGAAATCTTAGTTTCATGTAAATAGTGTCAATTTCTGTATCATAATGAAATGAATTTTTAATTTTGTACTCATGGATTTTATATTTTAGGTGCATGCTATTTAGAAAATCTGGGTAATTGTCTTTGAGTCTTGTTTCATTGGGTAAAGTATTCCAAAGTCTTATCATTTTTAAATAAAAAGAATTGTAATATTGTCTCGCTTGTAAGAATTCGGTGTTCTCAGTCGGTATGGGCCTGCGCAGGATCAAAACAAGAACTTTTTGTCAGTTCTATCCAAATTGGTTGGACGCTCAATTGGCCTGTCGTGTGCTCTCCAAATATGGGAACAGCAACAACAACCTGCGGAGACAAATTGCTCTCCTTTCCTGCTGAAAGCCTCCTTGTTCACTTCTTCACCCCATCGCTCCCAAAGCGCATTTCCAGCAGCTCAGACCTCAGGCACAAACCACAAGCTGCTCAACAACATTTTCCAGTGGAAAACCAACCTTCAGGTCAATCTTTATTGCATTGTGTTCATAGATGCTCTGAAACAAAGTGTCCCTGAGAAGATCAAAGTGTCTTCTTTGTGTATCTGACCAAAGACTTGTTTTGGCCTCTCCTTGTTTTCCCAGACAGACACCAGCAGTCTGTCCCCAGGCAGAGACTGACCCTTGAATTGGCATTCCAAGAATTCAATTGGGTAGGAAAGCAAGTCTCCAGTCAGCTGCTGGAAATGTCCTCTCTTGGCACTCTCTGTTGAGGCTTCCATCAAGAAGGTAAAGTAGACAGCCTGAAATGAAAATGGTATTCTATTTAGAACAATTCTTGACTTGTTCCAACAGTTGTGGAATGAGAGTTTCCCCCATGATTCAAATTTGATGTCTTTGAGTTCAGGATCTGCTCTTTGTCTTCTGACCTACCAGAGCCAAGGGCACAAAGACGAACAGGGAGAGGGACTGACATAGAGAGAGGGACAGAAACGGTTTGAAGGAAAGCGATATTGTAACTCAGACAACGCCACCAACGCTGAGCGCAGGGTACGAATTGAACTGACGTGGTTCATGTGTTGCCTCTTGTCGGTGTCACTGTGTCTCACGTGGATCGGCATCTGGAAACGGTCGGGTGGAGGGTGTGGGAAATGGCTCAGTATTTCCAGTTTTTCATTGTTGTTCTGGGCCCCTGTCGGCAGGAGAGCTTTCCTGCGAGCAAAAGAAAAAAGACTTGCATCCTTTTTGAGAAACAAGCGAGTTCATGCAGACAACGAACGTTTTTCGTGCATGATTGTGTGTGTGTGTGTGTGTGTGTGTGTGTGTGTGCGTGAGGTTGAAAGTGTGTGTGTTTTCGTGGTTGAAACTGAACCATTTTGAACTCTCCACGTGCCAATCTTGTGGCCATGACTTCATTTCTTTTGCCCAACCAATGGAACTCAGGCTGTGCTATTCTCAACAACAGGTCAACCAGAACCAGGGCGAAAGAACTGGGGCACACGCGGTTGATCTTGAGCACGATAACCCAAAACGAACCCAGGCCTTGGGTGAAACACTCGCGCAACACTGGTCACAAGCAGAAGACATTTGTGAAACTATCCATGCTTTTGAAGCGCCAGTTTAGAAGCGCGTGGGTCCCTTGACCTCCGACTTGACCTCTGTATTCCAGACGCCCGGATGAGGGACTCACCTGGTGTCATCAGACATCCTGTGCGTCTTCCCTGTCAGCATGTTCACGAGTACGAACCACGCTCGGCTCGAGGCGAGGACATCACCGACCTCAGAGTCCCAGAGGACAAACTCAACTGAAGACACAGAAAAATATGGCGGTTTGGTTCCTGTGCATAAGTTGTTTTGTGAAGCTTCAATTGATGCATTGGCAGCGCCAGAAATTTGTTGAAGTGAAAGGGTGTGGATGATTTGTCAAACTTTGAAAAAAGTTTCTCGTCAGCTGAGGCGGTTTGTGATCAGCCCCCGGACCTTTGGAAGCCTCGTGAAAAATCCATCACCAACAAACGTTCGTTTTTTGTAATCTGCCTAAAGTTGCAAGTGTGGGGAGCGGTCAGTCGGCCTGTGGCAAAGGCTTTGGGACACGTGCGGTTCCCAGGGACCCCAGGTCTTCTGGTGCTCAGAGAACTCAGGGGTGTGAGAACCAGTTTGTGCACGCACTTGTGAATGAGCTGGAGCCCACGTGGGGAAGTCGGCATCGCAGGTGCGTCGGGAAACGGAGACGCGCTCTGCGGTAGAACTCCGATGTCACGTGAGTGGAGTACGCCGCCACAAACGTACCCACTCCTGCAGGGAAGAACCAAGTGTACGTTGTGTGCATGTGTGTGTGGGGGAGGCACCAGTCACATGACTGACCACGTGTGCACAACTCGCGCACGCACCCAAACTCCTCGGTGCGGAGGTTCAGCAAATGTCAACGTCCGGTCCTTTTCCGACGTGGCCCAATTGCCAAAACAGTGGCACAGATGACAGTTGATTTCTTGTCATCTGAGTTGCCTGGGGATCGCGCTGGCAATTGGGGCACCGGTGGAAGTTTAGGCCACACAACAAGAGTGGGGGGTTTTCCGCAATGCGCTGTTTCGTACCGAGTTGAAACGTTCTTGTGTCACAGGCGTCTCTTAGAAACGAACCTTGCGCGTGCATTTCCTCAATAGGTGCGGAAAAACATTCTGCTCCGTGCTCCAGGAGCTTCATGATGGCGAACGCAGAAGGAATCCCGGCAAGATAGACTCTCAAAGAAATCGTTGAGCATGGTGTCATCTGTTCAAGTTTTGTGTTTGGCCTCAGACCACCATTTTCAAGTCGTAAACAACAGGAGTGTTGGAGACTGACCTGCGCGAGTGAAGTCCTGGAGCGACAGACCGCTGAGATGGACAACGTGCTCCTCCAGTTCGTTCCTCCTCTCCACACTCACCCTCAGGTCCCTCATCCCGCTCACCAGGAGAGAAAGGGACAAAGGGATTGATCAGTTGAAAAGACCAGGATTCTCCAAATTCAAGGCGTCCTCAAATTCACCTTGTGACGGCACAACATTGTGCAAGTTTCAACACCAAACACAAAGAAGCACAAACCGACTGGACGCTGCCTGCTGGTCCGTCCTGTTGCTCCATATTTTGGCAGTTGCCGTTTTCCAGATTTGATGTCGGGAAGGGAACAGATTCTTGAATTTTGTGAATCGGTTCATATCGGTTCCAGTGCGACACAACTCTTCGTTTTGTTTTGCACTTTGATGCACTGCATGCCCACGTGATTTTGTCGTCAAGATAAAAATCACATCTGCTGTTGGTGTAGACAGTTGCGCGTACAACTGTCACATTTTATTGTGTATGTGTTGTCCATTGTGCGCGCAATTTTTGTGACCGTGAGTTTGTTGTGCAGTGCAACTCTGAGCAGCAAGACACAAAGGAGCACACACAAACAAGAACGACAGCACGGTCAATCGTTCGTGCCCACATTTTGCGCTGTTTCCCTTCTACACAGATGCGCTGTTTCCCTTCTACACAAAGAGGAACTCTGCCGTCCACGTTAGCAGAAAGCAAATGCAGGTGTCAGCAAGTCTGCGTAGTTCCACAAAGCACAAGCTGCGGACTAACTCTGACAAGACATTTGATTTTTCAACGCTACAGTTTGAGCATTTGGGTGCACAACTTTTGGGCACTATCAGGTCAGTGCAACTGATGCAAAGCTACAGACCGGTGCAAAAATGCTGCAAATCTCTTTCCAAATGGGTACAACCGGCTTGGTATACAAGAAGACAGAAGATACTCTGAACGAACAAACTTGTGCATAAATTGGTGACATTGTCAAATCTTGTTTTTTTTTCAAATGTTCTCGTTGTCATTTCGCATTCATGGACGGACCAAAACAAAGTGTCCCAATCCAAATCAAAGTTTCATCTTTGTGCATCTGACAGAAAATTTGATTAGGTTTTTCCCTATTTTCCCAGACAGATACTTGTAATTCATCTTCAGCCACTGACTGACCCTTGTATTGACATTCAAAGGCTTCAATTGGGTAGGAGAACAGGTCACCAGTCAGGGACCGGAAGTGGCCTCTCCTGGCGCCCTCCGTGGCAGCTTCTGTTGCAAGCGCAAAATAGCTAGCCTGAAACGGAAATGAACTTCAACTTAAAATTCAGATCTCAGGGTGTGTGTTCTGCGGCTGCTTTGAACAAGAAGGTTCAGAAATTGGTTGAATGGGAAGCTTGTTTGTCTTTGGACTCGCCGAAGTCCCCATGAGGCAAAGAAGGAGACAGCAAGAATAGACCCACGGGGTTGAGAACCTGGCTTTTTGACTCGTAAATCTTCGCCACGCTGATTGCAGACCACGCACATAGGATCTTTCAGTTGTTTTTGTTGCGTGAAAACTTTCTTCCAGACAGACAGACAGACAGACAGACAGACAGACAGACAGGAGAAATTGGAATTGGTGATAGATCGAGAAAACTGAAAACAGGAAACAGGAAGTTGTGAGCTGGATGAGAATGTTTTTCTTTGTTTTCTGAGCGTTGGAACTGACGTACGAAGTTCTGGTGCAGCCTGAAGTCTGTGTCGCTGTGCCTCACTCGGACCAGCGTTTGGTAGCGTTCGGAGGGTGGGTCTGGGAAGTCCTTCAGAATATCCACTTTCTCGTTGTTGCCATGATCCTCCCTGCAACGAAATGTTGAACCAAGGGATGAATTTCATGGGATCGTGAGCCTGTTCTTGGAAGTGGCTGGACCAATTGTGGTGTGGTTGAGCAAGAAACACAGCATTTTGTTGCCTTGAGGTGCCAGATGCGCGTTTTTCCCCAGCATTTGGCACCACACAACCAGCCACGAAGGAGTGTGAAGGAATCCCATGCATGCCTGAGTGAATTTCGGCTTCATCCTGCAGAGGTTTGGCTGCGTTGTGCTTGGTCGAGATAAACCTGGGCAGCACCCAGATCAAAGAGAAATGCAAAGGAGTTTGTGCACCCTTTGCAAGAACGAAGCCGTCCTCAAATCTTGTAGGACTTTTTCTTCCGTCGGAAGACAAGAATCAGAGGAGGATGGGATTGTGGGAACCTCAACCTCAGGCGAGGATGTCGCGACTGACCTGTCTTTATCAGGAATCCTGAACCGCTTGCCGCTCAGCATGTTCACGAGCACAAGCGTCAGTCGGCTCGAAATGAGCGCATCACCAGCCACTGCGTCAGTGATGAAGACTTCAACTGTTAAATACAGGACACAACTCTGTTTGTCTTTTGTGTAATTTGAAGAGCGTTCGGAACAAGGATTTGACCGCTGAAAAGCTAAACTCTGCAGATAAAGTTTTGTATGGTAAAATCCTATATGTGTTGTGGGGTACTTTTTTCTTCAGTGCACTCGCTCGTGGAGGAACACAAGTACATGTACTCACTCGTGCATGACGTCGTCCCCAAGTACAGGTTTCGGACACGCAGCTGCATCGGAAAACGGACGCACGCTCTGCGGTGAAACTGCGGCGTCACGTGGGCGGAGAACGCCGCCACCCACGTGGCCACGCCTGCAGGAACAGTGATCACGTGGTTACAGATCTTTTATTGTTGCGTTGTTCTGAGGCTGAACAAATTGTTTTCACCTTCCTCTGAAACTAACCTCCCATAAGATAGTCCTTTAAAGGTGCGGGGAAATAGCAACCACCATTTTCTATGAGCTTGGTTATGGAGAAAGCGGACAAAGTGCCTGGAAGAAAATGAACACATGTGCACACATGATTGACAAACAACAATACTCGAACTTGAAAACTCAACCCATTTGTTGGACACAACGTCTCATATCGTGGTGAGTGAAATTCGCTTGAGTGAAATAAAATTGAAGGACTTGACTGACCTGCTCGTGAGAAATCCTTGAGCGAGAGACCGCTGAGGTGGGCCACCGTTTCCTCCCGTCCGCTCTGCCTCTCCACGCTCATATTTAGGTTGTTAATCTTCCTGCAGTTGCGAAAAAGCATTCCGTACTGATTCGTTTTTTGCTTTTTCGGCTCGTGTCTGGCTGCAACACATTGTTCTGCAGCCACATAACTTTATTGTTGTTCACAAATGATCAAAACAACAAAAGTTCTTGTTGACAAGTCAATTTCATTTGTCCTTCCAAATCAAAATTTTCAGGGGGTTCATTCGAACACAAAATGCGATGATAGAAAGGAAACTTGCACGAACCGACTGTATGTGAACGGCTGCTCTTCCTTGTCCCTCAACCTCACAGAACGTGTTGTGTCCATTTTGGTTGCTGATGTCCAGATTTGTCGACGTGGAGAGAACAGATATCGGAGCTTTGTGATTTGGTTCATGTTTGCTGTTCAGAAAGTGACAAGTTCTGGTCCGATAAAGATGATGATCCTGTTCGCACTGCGTCACCTCAGTGAGATTTGCAGCACAATAAATTTCAACGGGTCGCTCACTCGCTTGAGCGAACCCTTGGCCCAATGACTTTGTTGAACTACGAGACTTAAAGACACGATAACACCGCAAATCTTTCTCCTTCTTCCCCTTTCTGTATGAAATGCAAAAAACACAGCTTGAAGCAAGTGTCGTGATCTTCAAAAGCGAACAACGTGATAGGGCAACAACAAGAAAATGCAGATCTGTACTTTATTTATTTTCTGCAGCAAAATCAGAGTCAAACAACAAACAAGCGTGCGTCTTTCAAGAAAAAGAACAAATTAACAGATGAAAGATCTACGTAAAACCTTGTAAAACATGGATTACTATTTTTGTTGCAATGCATGTCATTTGTGGAACTTGCAACACAAGAAACCAACTGACGTGCACAAGTACCCGTGTTGAAACCTCAACCACTATAAATTTCAAGACCGACATCAAGACATTCAAAGAAAGTTCGTGGTCCAGGTACTGTCCAAAATTCTAAAATTTTATGACTTCACAGGTGTTCCAAAACAAAGTGTACCAAACCAGATCAGGGTATCTTCTTCCCTATGGATCTGGCAGAAAACTTATCGTGGCCTCTCCTTGCCTTCCCACACAGATACCAGCAGCTCTTCGCCACACAAAGTTTCACTCTTGAATCGACATTCCGAGAGTTCCACAGGATAAGCAAACAGATCACCAGTCATGGTCTGGAAGAAACCCTGCCCAGTACCCTCTGCTGCTGCTTCCATGGCAAATTCAAAATAACCAGCCTGAAACAGAAACAGAGTTCAGTTCAGAATTCTGGACACGTATTTGGCAAATAAGGTGAACAAACTCCTTTGGAGAAGGGTGCATCACAGGCAATTGTCTTAAGTGTAAACTTCTAACAAGTGAGCGGTGGAGATGTGGGAGGGATATGGATTCAGACAACAGAAAGGAGCGTAGTGAGACAGACAGACAGACAGACAGACAAACAGACAGAGGCAAAAGGAGAGAGACAGTGAGATCTACATCGAGGCAGGAAGAGGTCAACAGACACAGAGAGTGAGGGGGATAGTTGAGAGAGAGAAAGAAGGACAGACCAACAGAAAACACACACACATCACTTCAACACCTCAACCAAAGGTAAAATTGAATGAAAAAGACTGAACTTAGGAAAAACATCTCAGCAACTGACGTGGTTCAGGTGTTGCCTCTGGTCGATGTCGCTGTGTCGCACTCGGATCCGCATCTGGAAACGTTCATCGGGCGGGTCTGGAAACTCCTTCAGGATCTCAAGTCTCTCGTCATTGGTTTGGTTCGTTCTCAGCAGATTCTTCCTGTTCGCAGGAGAAGTGCGTGTCAACTTTGTGCAAGGGAGTGATGAAATTTGGGCCAGGTGTTCTGAGGAAACTGAGACTTTTTTCAACTGTTCAGCTTGACTTTTAGCTTTTCTCCTCATTTGGTCCGAGCAGTGTCCTCTGTCCCCTGGGATGACCTCTGGGTGTCCCTCAGTTTGCATACCTGGTATCGTCAGGCATTCTGTGCGACTTGCCAGTCAGCATGTTCACAAGTACGAATGCCGTTCTGGCCACAGCTAGAACGTCTCCAGCCTCTGCGTCACACAGCACGAATTCAGCTGTGAATACACGGAAGAAAGTAATCAGGCTTTCGTCTGTGTAGTTTGAAGAAGATTGCAGGCCGTAGGAAATAACAACACTTCTGGGCAAAACAAAAAATACGGACCCACCACTTCACGTACTTGTAAATGAGGTGCCGCCGACGTGAAGAAGTCGGCATCGCAGTTCCATCGGGAAGCTGAGGCGGGCTCGGCGGTAAAATGACGGCATCACTCGAGTGGACAACGCCACCGCGAACACAGTTACTCCTGCAAGAATCAACGTGTGTGCAGTTTTACACTCTCACGAGGAAAATGTCGCATTTGACATTTCTCCACACTTTCATTTCATCGCTCTTTTTTTGTGGGCTTGTCAAACATTTGCCAAAAGTTTGTGGGACACTGTAGATTCTATTTGGAAGTTTCATCTTTTGTGACAACCTGTTTTTACCAACAATTTTTTTTTTTTTGCATTTTGAATTTTTTGTCTGTTTTCCTTTCACTTTCGGTTTTTATCTGAACGATGACATTGGTTAGCATGGTCAGTTGTGGCAAGCAGATTTCATGATAGTGTTTTCTTGCCATTGCCAGTTGAAAAAAAACTTGAGTTTTGCTGTCTGTGTTCCTTGAATTTGCAACCTGCACTGTGCATTCCAGCCTTGTCAATCAATTGGCTCATCACATTGACGACCACAACTCAAAAATCAGGGCAATTTCTTCTGATACTTTGAAAAACCAACCTTGAACAAGCATTTCTTTGATCGGATTGGGGAAATGGTAGATTCCATTTTCCATGAGCCTCAAGATCGAGAAAGCGGAAGGAATATCTGCAAGAGAATGAATGGAAAGTCTCACAACAAACCAAACTCAACCCGCAATGTGGCCCACTCTATAAGTGTCAGAACAATTCAGATTTGTATGCACCAAAAGTGGCATCAATAACACAAAGCAGATAAACTATGGGTATAAGCTGATGAAAACACCTCTCACTTCAAATTTATCTTCGAATCTCAGACAAACTGAACCACCAGGGAGGTTCAACGGGTCCCACCCAGTCTCTGTCAACATGCCCCAGTTGCCAAACAGCAGTGGCACCGACAACCAAATGCCAAGAGAACAATCAAATATATGATGTTTCAGCATCCCTGCGCAAACCATGGAAGTTGACGAGTTAAGGCGTGAAGAATGCTGTCAGTGAAATTTGACAATAATCTCTGCCACCAATCTGGCCATCAACTGGTGCATGGCAGCCGTGAATGACACACAGCGATAAAACTCCCCAGTGAAGGACACACGACTGACCTGCTCGTGAGAAGTCCTGAAGGGAGAGACCGCTGAGGTGGGCCACCGTTTCCTCCCGTCCGCCCCGTCTCTCCACGCTCACTGGCAGGTTGTTGATCCTGTGATTGTGTGCAGTTTGTGAACACAGTGTGAATTGGTATGTTTGTGACGCAGATGAAGCAAGGATGAAATTGGGTTTGGTTTGAAACCGTCTTTCTGGAGGCAAATCTCCAGGTGCTCAGGGTGACAAGTTATACACTCAGGTCTTTGACATCCGTGAATCCCGATGCAATCAGCGCTTCTAGAAAAGTTGTCTGGTGTTTTTGGAAGTTCATTTGCATCAGGTTCATTGCTGGCAATCAAATCTGTTTTGCTTGCACCTGACCACAAACCTGGGCAAATATCGTTGTGACCAAGCAGTCTGAGTTTTTGAAAAAGTTTTGTGGGCATTTTTAGCGTGCACGTTTTTGCCGGGTCGTCCTGCACAACTTGTCTCATGGAGATTCAGGGGAGGGGGGCAAGCCAGGCCTGGGCCACGCAAACAGACAGACGACAAGGTTTTAGCTGCGCAACAATGCCCCGTCTATCTGGAGGATAATTACTGGCAAATGCAGGAGTTCAACTTTCTTCTGTGCTCTACAAGTCACAAAATTAGATCTACAAGAACGGATTGCAATCAACCAAGAACACAAGAAAACAAAAAGTTGTGGAACAAGATCTGTACAAACCAACTGGAAAGAGTGGGCTGGTCCGCCTTCTCATTTGGCATCGCCTGAGGGTTTGATTCCATATTCCAGGCTGTTGTTTGCACATGTGTCGACGGGAAAGGAACAGACGCCTCAATTTTGTGAATCAGTTCATCAAACTTTGGCAAAGTAAAGTCCGGCTGAAACGAAACCACATGAAAAATTTTTGTTTGAGCGTCCCTGCGCAAACCGAGGAAGGCGCGTTCACTCGTGAAGAATGGGGTCAGTGAATATGCCCTTGTCAAACTTTGGATAAACTTTTGTATAGACTGTACTGCCCTCTTCAAAGTAAGATTTTGGTTTCTTAAAAAGATCTTTCAACCTCATATTTTATTTTTTCGTTTCAGGGACGTGTAAGACCCACCATCAAGCGTCACAGTCTATTGGGACTTTGTTTGGATCGGCAACTCAACACAGTTGCCTGGAAAATCTACAGAGTCCTCTCGTTCATCTCGTCTCTCCACGCTCCTGCACAAGTTCCGACAATCTTCCTCCACTTTTACCACTGAAGAGGTTTGTTGCAGATGATGTTTTGAGTCATAAGTATCACGCAGATTGTTCAATATGTCGGACATTCTGTAGTTTATTTCAACAATAAATACTGTCTGTGGTGGATGCACACAATTGTGAGTCCAGGTGAGCTCATTTCACACAAAAAACAGCCGTGTTGGGCAATCAAAAGATGCCCGGTTTCGTTCGTGTTTTCGGTTATGAAGAAACGTGGAAAAAATAGCGTTCAACTGTTGTTGCAATGTCAGTTGTGAGGCAAAGCCCCTCCCCGTTGATCAAGAAGAACACAGCTGAACTCAAGAATATAAACAGGTCAATTCAAAGAAAATAGATCTTCTTGGTCCTGACTCACAAGATAATTCGTCGTCAAGAGTTTTTGTTGTCATAAATTCTCAAGGTTTCACAACTTTGCAGGTGTTCCAAAACTGAGCGTTCCAATCCAGATCAAGGTGTCGTCCTTGTGAATCTGACAGAAGATTTGTTTTGGCCTCTCTCCACTTTCCCAAACAGAAACTGTCAGTTTGTCACCGCACAGAGCTTGCCCCTTGTTTCGGCACTCAACAAGTTCAACCGGGTAGGAAAAGAGGTCACCAGTGAGGGTGTGGAAGTGACCTTGCCTGATGCCCTCGGTTGCTGCTTCCATGGCAAATTCGTAAAAACTCGCCTGAAATGGAAGTGGATGAGATAAGAAAATTTCTTTCATACTTTGACAGGCAACAGAAAGCTCTTGATCTTGGGACCCTTCCCAGTGATGAGAGACTGAGATGAGGTGGCGATAAAGACAGAAAAGCAGAAACAGAGGCAACATGAATCAGAGAGAGATAGAAAGAGGGACAGAATGAAAAGACACCCCAGGACGGAGGAATGAAGACAAACAGAGAAGTGAGACGAAGCAAAACGAATAGATAAATGCACATGACCAACAGATCCCCCTTTCCCTCTTCCAGTTGGGTCCTAATACCTCAACAAAGAACATTTTCGGAGCTCACTTGATTTGCATGTTGCCTCTGGTCGATGTCGCTGTGTCGCACTCGGATCCGCATCTGGAACCGCTCCGCCGGAGGGTCTGGAAACTCCTTCAGGATCTCCACCTTGTGGTTGTTGCCTTGGACTGTGCCCAGGAGACTTTTCCTGCAAGAAAATGTTTCAGCCAGTGTGCCGGAGCTTCCATGCTTGGAATGTTCGTGTTGTGAAAACAAAGGCACAACTTGAAGGGGATGATATTCTTAGGGCCTGTGTGCACTTGAAATTTTGTACTTGCAAACTTCCTTCGATTCTTTGGTTGTTCTAAGGACTTGTTCCCCGAGTTATCCTCAAGGATCACTCACCTGGCATTCTCCGGCAGTTTGTGTAAACTTTGTGTCCGGGTATTTACGAACACGAACGCCGTTTGTCCCGAAGCGAGTACATCGCCAACCTCCGCGTCATACAGGAGGAATTCACCTGCGCGTGAGCACACCGGGAGAAAGACTTTAGAATGGGAGATGAATTCAGCACAGGGCACACTGAAGAGAATGAAAAGGCTTGCACGCAAGAAAATGGTAAACTGACAAACAAGATTTTGCTTCAGTGGAAAATACGATACGAGTTTACGAGAGTGCAAAGTGGACAAACAAAATAATGCTTCACCTTTGGGCATCAGTATCGGCAGTGAACTTGAAAGGAAAGCTGAAAATGCACTGATCCACACACCTGCAATTGAGCTGGTTCCCACGTGGCACAGTCGGCAGTGCAGTTGCGTGGGAAAACGGACGCGGGCTCGGCGGTAGAATGCTGGCATCACTCGATTTGACATCGCCACCCCAAACAGAGTCACTCCTGCAGAAATTGAGGTGGTGTTCACTGTTTTGTAATTCACTTCAATGTTCAGCAATGAGGGGTTTTCAAATCTTCGAATTGAAGCCGATCTTCTTTGATGCAGTACTTGACGAAATTCCAGCAGCTACAACAGATTCAAAGGCAGGGGGCAATTTTTTCAGTCTTCCGTTGTCAATCCCTCTGGGTCAGACGTGGTACCAAAGTTCAGTCACTTCAGCTGTGCCACCGGGTATATTCAGTTGACTCCAACTCAACATGGGATTTCGCCGCGCCAAAACCACTGGTTCATTTGCAAAAGGAAACGCAGTGGGGGAGAAGAAATGGACGTTCCTTTGAAACTAACCTTGAACAAGCAACTCCGTGATAGGTTCAGGGAAATAGTAGATGCCGTTTTCCATGAGCTTCATGATCGAGAAAACGGAAGGAATATCTGCAAGAGAACGAACGAATGGGCTCACAAACCAAACTCAACCCCTCTATGGTCCACTTGAACGTCACAACAGTTCCGCAAGCCCTCACCAAAAGTGCACAGTGAAAAAAACACAGATCTGTACAAGAGGGGCAGAAATCCTCTTGGTTTCTGTGTTGCAGGTTCGACCTCTTACTCTGAACTCCCAGACGAATTGAGTGCACACACGACTGACCTGCGCGTGAGAAATCCTGGAGTGAGAGACCACTGAGGTGCACCACCCATCCGCCCTGCTTGTCTTCACTCACTCGCAGGTTGTTTACCCTACAATTGATGTAACCAGCAAATTGTGTGTGTGAATTGGTGTGAGGGAAGGATATACGAGTATTTGGCTCTGGTTTGGAACCATCGCCAAACCAAATCCTCTCACGGGAGGACCTCGTGGTCCAGGTCCCCAGGGGCCAGACGCAAAGTACGAGTTGGCGTACCGGGCCCACAGGTTTGAACCTGAACAGTTTTTCGCGCTTCCGGTCCTAGGCAAAAGACGTGTGTGTGTGTGTGTGTGTGTGTGTGTGTGTGTGTGTGTGTGTGCGAACGTGTGTGTGTTGTTGTGATGGTTGGGGTGAGGGCTGGGTGAAACAGCCAGATGACTGGCTCAACTGAACCGGAATTGTTTTGTCGCGCACGATGTCAGTTGTCGGTTGACAACAACTTGGTGCATGTCCTCCTTGCATTTTTCTTTCTTCGTTGCTCGAAATGGGTTGCACAAAAACACATGTACGATCGACCCCGAAGGACAAAGACAAAAGCTTGCACAAACCGACTGGACAAAACAGGCTGCTCCACCTTGTCACTCGACATCTCGTGAGATTTGCTTCCAGTTTAGGTATTCGTCGGTGTTTTGCAGATTTGTCGGTGGAAGAAAAAGAGTTACCTCGATTTCGTGTGGTTTCATTGAGGTAAAAATCTGAACGAAATTGCATCACGAACTGGGGTCGCGACCTACTTTCCCGCACCTTTGTTCAAGCCTCCTTGTTCACAGGTGCCACAAAAAGCTAGACGACAACCAGACTGTGTTTCAAACAATACTTGTGACTCCAAATTGTTGCATAACATTGAGCAACCCAACAGGGAAAGTTCTGAGAAAGGGTGACCCAACACCGTGGGTCGCGGCAACTCAACACGGGTGTCCTCAGAACAAGAACACTGCGCCTCGCAACAAGCGCCACGCATCTCCTGCTTTGTTTTGACGCGGTGCGTGTAATTGGGGACAATTTGTGCGTCTTCAGACAAAGGCAAAACATCATTGTGTGCTCGTCGGGATGGGATTAAATCAAGGGACGGCCTCAGGCGTGCAGCGGTGGCGGCGGCGGCGGTGGCGGCAGAAAGACAAACGCTGCCGGTGCACGACGGGAGCGCGCTCCTGGAGCTGGAAATGCGACGACGCCGGGCGGAGCGTCGGGGACAAATCAGCTGAAGACAATTTGCAGCGGTTCTTGCCTGATGAAATCACCAGATCGTCTCATACGCTGCAGGTTCCACCAAGACTCATCCGGAAATATTCTGTTGCGATGTCTGGAGTGGTGGAAATGTTGTCAGAGTTGTTTTAGTTTTGCGCGTACTCGTGTCGCTTTTTCGCAAAGAACAGCGACCAAGTGAAAAAGAATCGAAGCACAAAAATTGCAAAGGGCTGATCAGGATCAGAAGCGTTGTACCTTGTCACGCTTGGCTGAAGTCCATGCACTGAAGGATTTCACACGTCGGGCCCTCAAACCCAAACGTTGTTGACGGATAAATTAACCAACTGGAGCATCCGACGTGACAGTGGAATGACGCCACGCAGTCACTCACTTGGATTGTGTCTCTGATACGGGGTGACCCACCCTTTCAGTCACTTGACAAGCTGTTTTGCTTTTTCAAAATTCCAAAAAACCTGTTGTGGGCTTCATGCGGCTTGGTCCAAAAGTAGATCTGAGTGAGGTGGTGTTGACGCTGTCGAAATGTGTGCATCAACTCTCGATGTGCGAGCAAAACCTGTATCAGTTGGGGATCAGCTTTGTAGAAACACAAATCTCAGATCAATCGGTGTCGCCATTTGGGCCGTGGCAAAACTGGAACAGGAACGGGAAGCAACCGCTTTCACGGAGTCTCCCACCACAACACGGCTCTGTCATGTTTTGCCTGTGCGCGGCGATTGATTTCCCCGAGAGACGAGCGACTCTGGTGTCTGGAGTGCGCATTTGAATGGGGCGCGTTCCACGCAGGATTGTAATAAACACCACTTAATGGACGTCCGCACCAAATACTAATGCGCTCCGGGCGGGGGAGGGGAAGGCACGCCGTCGGCTCGTCCGGCGTCACGAGCGCAGTGCGAGGCTCGAGGCACTTGGGAGTTTTCGCAAATTGAAAACGTAGGCGTGTGCGTGAACGTAGATGTAGAATTTCACCCTGTGGGATGCAGTACTCCTCAGACACTTCTTAATTCTGTCTCCAGTTCTGCACTAAATTCTGCACTTTCTTTTCAAAATAAGGGAATGTATGAAGAAAAAAAAGAAAGCAAACAACCCTGACAAATACAATTGTTATCATTTATCACTTTCAAGTTGACTATTTTGTGGTGTAGAGGAACCTACAGGTTGACATTCTACATCCACGTTCACGCCTACGTCTACGTCTCCAATTTGCGAAACCTCGCTACTGTGTGCATGTGTAGCGGAGGAAAGTGGAGTGAAGAAGCCTCCGAACTGCCACAATGGTGTTGGGTATCACAGGTGTGTAGTGCGAGCAACCCCAAATGTGCATCAGCTGATGAAACATGAACTCTAATGGTTTGGACTCGGGGAGGGAGTACAGTCAACTGACCCACCCTGCGAACCTGGAAGAGGCCAAGGAGCTGGTTCTGTGCCAGTCATCCTGAGCTTTTCTTTCCTCCAGCTGAACACCACACGCATCAGCATTTTTGGCTTCCTACAGCTTGCAAGCGCGGGGCCACACTCAGAAACGCGAATGCGTGGCAGCGGTTCGGAATGCCGTCAGTGTTCGCTCGGTGCCCGCGCCCCTGTGAAGCCACCGACTGTTGCCTCAACCTGAGACTGTGTAATATCGTAAAGTGGTGTTGATGGGATTTTAATCACATTTAGGTCTGTAATTAATACTCAACTACAATTGCATCTTCTCTGCATTGATTGAGAAGGAACAAGCAAACTACAAAGTTTGTCTCCGCAGGTCTGTGTCTCTGTCTGTATCTGTGTCTGTGCAGGAGGATCAACTGAGTTTTGACTCTACGTCCGTGTCTGGAGGGGTCAAGTGCATCAAAAGCAACAAATGTTACACCCTGCCCCTCTTTTTGCACCCAATCTTTCCAGGCAGACAGAGACACAAAGAAACAGTTTGATGATCGCCTCTCTGTGGCATCAAGTGCAATTCGAACTCAGAGTGAAGGTTTGGCTTCGGCAGCTTCGCTCACATTTGAATTCTTGTCCCTGAATGCACTTCGCGAGTAACCACTTAGAACCGAGGAGCGAGAAGCGAGGGGTGGAGATCACTTTACACAGACGAGAGCAAGTTTGATAATTTACTCAAAGTCACCTTGGAGGAAGGAAGCCAGTAATTATGCAAATAGCGGCGCTGTGCTTTATGTAACTGTACGCGTTGTTCCCACCGTCCCTGTTCAACAGGATTCGAGATTCAAGTGGAGTTTAAGCGTCACAATCAAACCATGTCAGAAGCACAGTTTTGCCAGGGCAGACACTGGTGACCGAGGAGACCGAGGAACGAGGTCGTTTCAAATTTGAAAACTTGGGAAGATAACACAAGTCGCGCCAGCGAAAGAACATTCTTCAGCGCTTTGGATCCATTCCTAGTTGGCTGCGACTCCTGCGCAGCGATCATCATTGAGTGTCACCTGCACATGTGCCAGGGTCCGTTCATGCGCTCACACAGAGCCGCACGGATACTCCAGGCACGTGTTTCAACCTCACTCCATCCTCACCAAGAAGTGTGCCCTCTTCTTAACAAGCAACCAACATCTTAGTTTCTGATGCAAGCGATTTTGGTACTACTCGGGACTTCTCTTTCTTCACCACGAGGGACCAAGAGACCAAGTTCCCAAGAGGTCAGACTCCCTGGAAAGCCATCCTGAAGTTGATGGTATGAAAAGAAGAAATTGCGGTGTTTGCGTGTGTGGCAGTCTGAAAAATAGCATCACCCAACTTTGTTTTTCCGGTGTCTGGACTTTCAATCGCAAAAGGATTTTCTTTCCTTCTGCCCAGATGCGCAGAAGAAGCTGCGGAGGAATCCCAATGCGGGGTGGGAAACAAATGTGAGTGAGCTCTGACCGTGACATCCAATTTCTTGTGCACTGCGTTTATAATTGTGAATCCCCTGGATGGGAAATTGACCGAATCCTATCTCGGAGTCTCTTGGAAAATAGGCCCATCGCTCGGTCCATCTGCAGGGCTCGGCCTCGGGCCGCTTTAGGACCTAATCCCACCACTCAACCCTGAAAGATAAAGTTGCTCATTCAATGGCATCAACTGGACAAATTTGTGTGATTTTTTGCAGGTTTCGCCATTTGAGCATGAAATAGTTTTGTCCTGGATTGATCGTTTTGGTGGGCAGAAACTGGCTTCCGACCCCCTCTTCGCTTGAACGTGGAGTTGGGCACCGAGGCCCAGACAAATTAACGCAACCTTTCAGCCTCCAAAACAACGATTAATATGGCCTGTGCGAATTTGCTTTCAGCTGAGGCAGTAACCCTTCACTTTGGCTTCAAGTGCCCGGACAGAGCGTTACTGCGAGTTATTTCTGGCCGAGTCTGTTCTGACAAAGAATGGGCGATGTTACAGAACGTCAGATCGCATGTGGGTGTGTGATGTACGACCCATTAGGCAAGTCCCAACCGTGCAAGCGTCTGATGAACCAAGCCGACAGATAATGCATAAATCCATGGGAATGGTAGAATGCAACCAGGCCCTGGTTCACAATTTCGACGCACAGAACATGATGGTGTGCAGCAGCAATAGGGAGATTTAGCCCTTTTAAAAATTTGTTCCATGTGCCTGAGTTTCGGCTTCGCTTCCTCTGAAGATTCTTCGTGTTTGTCTCAAACACAGCAAGGGTTGAAGGTGCTTCTCACTGCACACGGAGCAAAACTTGCAACTGCATCTGTAGCTGGTGTGGCTCAACCGCATCTGCAGACATTTGCGTGTGTGTTCTCGCTCAGAATGAGCTCAGATTGGAGACCTGAGACGGTCGCGTGGTTTGTCTCGCGAGCTTGAAGATCAACCTCGTGATCTTGTTTGTTCTTGTTCACGATGAGTAGATGAGTAGATCTAATCCTTCTTCTCCGGGATAGATTCTGATCCGAAATGTGGGCGAATCTGACGATCTGCACTCTGAAGAACGTGAAACAAATCTGTCATCTTTTTGTTCAGCCCGCGCGACCGAGCGGACGGAGGCATCCCGTGAGCAAATTTCGGATCTGCTCCGTCAGGCGGCGACCGTCCAGGGTACCAATTTCAATTTTTCACAATTCAACTGCAAGAAAAAGTATCCTTGAACTCGGGCTGCAACAAATGCGCACCTGTGGTACAATAAAGGGAACAAAAAAGGACAGGATAGTGGAAGGGCGAGAGTTCCCCTCCCCGCTCCACCTTCCGGCTCCGCCCCTGAGTTCTTCGTGTCTCCCGCGAACTGAATCTGTCCCCGTCAATGTCCATCCTGATGAACGACCCGAGATCCATCTGAGACAACTGGCCACACGAAGCGAAGCGTACGCGACGTTTGCACAGCGTCCTCGTCCTGCAGCAGCGGCAGCAGATGAGGAGAATGCCATCAGAGATGAATAGACACGGAGATTGTGTTGGCTCCACTGCCTTGTCGGCTCCTCCCCAGGCGGGGGTTTCGTCTCCCTCGGGGATTCGTCCGTTGTTTAGTTGCTCCCCAGGGAGAGGTTCTTCCTCCGGACTTCTTCAGAGATTTCTGCACGAACAGCAAGAGACTCGTGTTCTTGAGACCGTGTCTTGTGTGGGTTCGGTCAAGACACAAAATGTATCGTTCTGCTTGTAGTTTCCAACACGCCTCAACACCAAAGGGTAATTTTTGGCACCGCATGAGCAAAAATGTGTTTCTGTTTGCACGTTTTGTCTTTTAATGTAGGATTTTTTAGCCCACGGTTTGAGCCTCACGACCCCAAGATCCACCTCGTCTTGGCGAAGTCAAAGCGCGCGACTCTGATGCCTGCCAAACGATCATGTGAGTCTCTCCCATGTCACGCATCTTCACGCAATAAACAAAGCCACGCATGCGCGATGCGGATGGTGTCTTGGTGCAAAACACTTGACTGCTCGAGCACGTTGGAGGAAAGCAGGCTCTTTAGATGCAAATGTATTCCAAACCTTCTCCAAATTAAGTACATCGTTCCTGACGGAATGCCAAGCTCGAGTTGCCCATTTGCATGGGATTTCCCAGGGACGGTGTCTCCCCAACTCGGGGCTCCTGGGCTTGTCCCGTAATGGGGTTGCGTCTGACTGCGGGACCCCGTCGAGTGGAACACACGTCACGGGGGGAGGGGGATCATGTGCGGTCACACACAGAAAAAAAAACCAAACCGCGACAACAAACCTTCTTGCGATCGCAACGACAACGACGACAGCCTTTATTCCCCAGAATAATCAGTTTTGATATTGTCATTGATTCGGGAGCGGGCAAAGTGTGATTTAACATGAAAGTGTGCGTGAGTGCAATAAAATGCATCATGATCACATGTAGCTATTGAGTAAAGCTGTGTTCGATTCAGCGGTAATTGCAGGGGCTTAGGCACCGCTGCAGGGGGGACACTGTGCGAACGAAAGTCATTGTCAACGTTCTGGGACTGAAGCATTGAGTGTGTGGTTGCGGTGGTCTTTTTGTCAAAGAGCGCGTGGGGTACCACAGAATGTTTGGTTTGTTGATGCAGTGTGTGCGTGCGTGAATGTGCACGCGGGTGTGTACGCTTGTGGAAATCACAGTGTGTGTGTGTGTGTGTGTGTGGGTGGGTGGGTGTGTGTGTGTGTGCATGAGTGAGTGAATCAGTCAGTCAGTCAATTAGTCAGTCAATGAGCAAGCGAGTGAGTGCGAGCATGCGTGCGTGGATGTGTGTGTGTGTGCATGCGTGGCGTGCATGTGTGCGTGCGTGAGTGCACAAGTGATCACGAGCGAGGACAACAAACGAAGTCACCTGTCAGAAGTATCCATCCGCAACGAAAAACGGATCAAACCGTGGTAGTTGTCGGGCAAAGAAGAAAAGCTGCACCCACTACTCACTCCCACCACCGTGACCACGCAGTTACGTGTTTTCACTGTGAAGACGTAATGTATTTGAAAAATATGGACATTTACTACCCTATTAGGGAAGTCTAGACCGATGACGAAATGACGAAGCTGTCGAAAACGGAATCTGGAGTCGCACGCGAACCGGTCACGTCGCGTCGAAACTGCTCCACGTCGAGGCTTCTCTGCGCCTGCGCACTGTGCGTCTCCCGCGATAAGTGATCAGTGGATTTAATTCGCGTGACTGATGCCATTACATACGCAAAATAAATCACAACTGTCGTGGGTTTTTTTTCTTGGGAAGTTCGCACAGGGCCGAACTTTTTTTTTCAAATCCATGCTGAGCAATTTTTGCCAGACGAAACCCATTTTGCCTCAACCGTGTTCAGACCAGTAGAATTTTCATCTGCAATAATGTGCGTTGGATACGTGATCAAGTTTGTGTTTTGTGTTGCTTCTTTGTAGATTTGTGCTTGTTTCGTCTCTTTCGAAAATCTGCGTCCAGCTCAGGGTGTGGGGTTTGTCCGTGTGCCTTGGATGATGCTTCTTTCATCACTGAGGAAACGCAAGCAAATACACACACACACACACACACACAGACGCAAACACACGCACACAGACACACGCACACGTGCACACACACACACACACACACACACACACACACACACACACACACCTCTGCATTAATTTTGCTGACCGCGCAGCCTTAGGTCTCAATTTACAGATTTTTGGCTGCGAATGAGTGTTATGTGAACTTTCCGTGCAGAGGCGTCGTAAACCACCCGTCTGGTAGCTGTGCGGTGTGTGGAACATTTTAGGAGGCTTGTTTGCTTTCAGGGGTGATTTTGCGTTTTATGGACTGTCCGTCCAGCCTCCCGTGCGACACGCGTTGTTAAGGTGCGGTGCCACTTGGCTTCGCTTCAAGTGTCACATTCTTCTTGTGTCAATTTCCATTATTTCTTCGCCTACAGTACTGCTGACAACGTCTGAAAGAAATAGCACCAAAAACTCATTTGGAGTTGCACACGTGTCTTTGCCATTTAGATCGTGCCTGCCTGCCTGCTGCACCCAGTTTGAGTTTTTGCGAGCGAATGATGGTGGATAATGAAGGGAGCGAAGCCGGGATGAGTCCCAGGCTGACCATTGAACACCCTGGCATCAGGTGCGAGCAAAGCAAACTCATTCCCTCTTGATGTGGGCGGCAAAGGTGCCAAATTAAAGACGATCTCTCACCGGCCGATGACCGCGGGATCCGTCGTGCCGGACAGGGAAACTTCACTGGAAACTCGTAACATTCTTTCAACTTCGCACACCGCAAAACCTTATCTTGATGTCCAACTTTACCGGACCCAGCACCATCCAACACTGGAGAGTTCTTTGCCCGTGCAGTCTTCCACCCAGTTGCCAAATTCATTGCACAGACGGAAACTAGCTGGTCACTTGTCGTTGGCCTTTCTTTGTCCACATCTGCCACCAACCTATCAATTGGGGTCTCGTCCGTATGAGAACTCATCCCATTGCTGGGCACGCATTCGCAGAAAGGTGTCTGACAATGTCGGGGTGAATATCCGGTTTTGTCCGTGTCCTCGAGTACATGTGCATCAAGTCGTATTGAGCACTGCATAATTAATCACAGAGGTAGGCGAGAACGCCGCTTCTCGCATCTCTCCCCGCCGCCATTAACACTCAGTCGTCTGTCACGTTGGAAGGTCTCTACCCAGGTACTTCAGACGCACAAACGCACAATGAGCAGTTTTCGCTGAGCAAGTATCGCGATCCATTTGGTGCGGTTCCACAATCGCTAAATTAGTGACACAGAAAGGTCCAAACAGCGATGATGGCCTCATTTGATCAGAAACAATGTAAATTGGTTTTCCCTGCCACCAATCTGGTGGATGCGTCAGAAAATTTCGCACGGAAAAGAACTGGGAATGACCAAGATTTGCGTGCGTGTTGGTCGAGAGTGGGTGGGTGTGAGGTCAAAGTGTCACAAAGAATGCGAAACGGAAACTTTTCCTGTTCTGGATCTGCACACGTGAGCTGAGCGGTGTCAGTCAGGCTTCTTCCCGATACACGCGTGTTGGTGCTTCAGTTCAAATTGAAGAGGCGGGAAATGGTGTCCTTTTCCCTCACATCAAATATTTCAGCGCTTTGATACAGAATCGTTTCCTTTGGGTGTGGCCTCTGCACCTTCTAACGAGCTCGAATTGGCAGCTTTTGCAACAAAGGAGATGGAAACAGCTGACGCGAATCTTCGCAGACGAGCTTGAAGTGAAAAGCAGCAGAAGACGTCACAAGAGGCGGTGGTCTCAGTTCTAGTGGCAACTATTTCAAGTTCAACAAGCTGCACAACATAAGACAGGGCTCGTTTCAGAACTTGTATCAAAATTGGACTTTTGCAGACGTGAAAGTCTTGAGTTGCAGACACAGAGAGAGCTGGACAAGGAACGCTGCTGGTGAAAGACTGAATCACTTCAAGGGAAAGGTTTTACCTCTATTGCGAAGGTTTTATCTCCCAGGCACGCCTTTTCTCCTGAAAGTCACGCAGACCCCCGCCCCCCCCCCCCGCTTCAAGAAAAGACTCACAATCGGCTTGAGGACATCACGTGTTGTTGATTACCCACATTCGTCATTGTTTTTTCGCGAAACACGCAATTTTAATGCTGTCTAATTGTCATCCAGTTCATCCAATTATTGGCCTTATCTTCGGATCAGTCCTGTTCAAATAGTGTGTGGAGCTCCGCACAATGTTCACAGAAACCAAGATGTGCTGGAGGTGGGTCTAAATCCTTCAGAGTTTTCAATCGTCAAGACAAGTTGTTCTGCTTTGCTTTTTGGTCATCCGTCTTATTTGAGAACTTCAGTTTTCAGTTGACGCACGCTTCAATGCTCGTTCACGAGAGTATCAAACTCCTCACATTCATTCAGAATTGTCACTGTGCAATGGGTGGAATAAGTCACCAGCGTCAAATGAAGTTTCCGCTTCTTGATCTTGAGATCAGAAAATGAGCAACAATGACGCAGAAAAACGAGACTCGGGTCTGGAGAACGAGAAATGAAGGGGACGAGAAAAATCATCCACAGGAGAATTGCTCGTCTGACATAATACATTACATGGCCTCAGTGATGTCTTGGTTTACAATAGAAAACACCCATAGACATCAAAAAGGACCATCCACAACGCACTCTCAACAATCTCCAGCTCCACGTGCTTTTCGTGGCCGTTGTTGTCGTTTTATCTTGTTCCCAGGATTTGTGTTGCCAGACAATGACGTTTTCCAGTCAGAGAATTGACAGCGACTCTGGTCAAAGTATCTTCGCTTGGTTGCCCTGAGTGTCATCTTCAGTATATCGGTGCCAAACTCGTGGACTTCAAGTGGTCATACTTTACTGCGTTGCAGGAGGACATAAAAATGAATTGCCCATTGTTATTTTGTTGGTTTGTTTTTCCTTATGACATTTTGTCTGCAGTTATTGCCCCCCTGGGGGAGATGGACATCGCAATAACTTCCCCGCTCAAATGAACAAACGCCGCCGCAAAATGATCGATTCGTTTCGTGCGCCATTCGTTTGTCGTATTTCAGAGCAGCAAAGCCAACCAAGAAGCCCTTCAATGATGTGACTGGTCTCAATGTAACCAAAGGGACAAATTGTGCAGAGTTGAGAGAATCCTTTCTGGAAACAAGTTTTACTCAGTGCTGACTGCAGGACACTTTGTTCACAAATTCACTACCTGACAGCAGGCGAACAGGAAGAATCTGTCCTGTGGACACAGGCTTTGGGGTCAAGTATCTCATCCCTGGAACATTTCACTCTTCACAAAAGCCAAATTTATCTCAGACTCTCGATGAATATATTTTGGCCTCTTTTCGGAGTTGTTCTGAGCATCAAATTCTCCCTTTTTTGGTCTCATTTTTGACCCAAAATTCAACGTGAAACGGGTGGGGTACACCTTTCAAGGGGACCTTCGTTCCAGATGGATACAAATGCGAGGGTTCGTCTGTACACGAGTGAACGCCCCACGTGCATTGATGTGGACGGTGAATCCACACTTCTCCCCCACCCTCGTGGACCGACGCTGCAGGTTTTGCAAAGCCACTTCATCACACAATACATTCCACACAAGGAACAATTCTCTTTGGTGGAAGGAAGTGGACCTGGGTCGGAATTGACCCTCCTACACGGAAGTCTGCGTGGGGACGGGACGTCACGTGCGACTCGGGCTCAGGGCGTGGCGACGTCGAGGTCACGTCGCGGGGCGCGGTCTCCGGATCAGCCGCGACGATCCGCGTCACTTTGGTCGTCCTCCACCCGCGCACTGCGCTCTCAAAACTTCACCGTATTCACTTCTCTGGATCTTTCTGTTGCTTTGACTTATGGAGTGAAATGTTGCCACGTTTGCTTCTGAATCCCCGAGGTCAGTTTGACTCGGACAGAGCGCTCTCTCGCTCATCTTCGAGATAGAACCGGTACTGAGATGTTCAGAATTGACCCTGGAGGCAGTCCGTCCATCTCCAAAACCAGGTGCGTCAACGTTGGTTCTTCGTTTTGATGCGGAAGATTTTTGCAATTCCACGTGCATGGCGTTTTCATTGTGTGCGAACGTAATCTGCTGATCGTATCAAGGATCGAAATCCGCAATCAAGGTGACGCTGTCGCTGCCGTTGTCACGCAACACGCGGCTTCGCTGCACTCGCTTCCTACCGGCGCAGAGGCGACAAACAACTCTCAAACACATTGCGGCAAAAACATTTGCTTGGCCATTTTTTTATGTGTCAAAAAGTGATGCCCTAATGTGATGCAGGGCTGATGTGAAAATTCCAATTCCACAAAGCCACAAAATGGGCCTTCGACCAAAAAACAAGACTTAACTTGGGTCTCGCTCTGAACCGTTTTGATGCGTGAAACAAGTCAGTCAGCCTGCATGTTTTGTGAAAGTCCGGCTGTTCTGAACGGGAAAATAAAAGACCTTGACACACAACGGAGACGAAAACAGGATGATGAAGAACCGACACATTCCTGTTGCCCGCGGGCGACGCGACACGTTTCATTTGTGCTTTTTGATGTCTCCAGGGAGACACGTGGCCGGGCGGCGTCGCAAACAAGAGACGCTGCTAGTTCGTGCCCTTCACCTCTGTGGGCGTCGGCTGCTGCTGATGAAGCTGCGGTGTCTGTTGCCAAATGCCAGAGTCGCAGAAAAACACACAACTCTTGAGCTCGTCGGGTCGGCTTCAGTCCCACAGGACGCATTCAACAGCTGTTTGTCTTCCGTCTGTTGTTTCCAAGTCACACGCAAAACAAACGATATGTTTCTTTGCAATGTTGGAAACCTGTGTGCTTGCCACGCCCGCTCGAAAACCAAATTTAATCACTGCACCTTCTGCCAAAGAGCCCCAGTTGCAAACCAACACATCATCGGCTGCATGCAGATTTGTTTCTTGCGCTTACAAATGTTCGTCCGATCTCGTCAATCTCTGAGTTGAGAGGAGAAACGTTGGATCGTCACCAGAATCAGGGTCGGACTTGCGTCCGTTTCCGGGAACGGCAGCACCAGTTCTTCAGAGCACTGCACAGGTTCGTTTGAACGGTCGCTTGCGTTGGCGAGCGAACGGTTTGTGTGTGGGCGTCATTGAAACGGAAGCCCAGGTTCAAAAGAATCCTCACGTTGCGTTAATTGCCATTCGAATCGTGATTTGAGCGTATCTCGGTGACCAAAGAGTGGGCTTGCCTTGCCTTACGCATCCAGAGAGCCCTTGCCGCGGACAACCAGACAAACGCGCGAATTCTACGTACACCTGAATTTCCTTGATTTCCTACGTGCATACCTGCCATTGGATAGCACGCCCTTGGCTCTTGCTGAATCGACAAGCGTATCACGCGCTTTCATGAGTTCAAAGTTCCAACAACATAGCAAGCAAAAATACCACGGCAGACAAAGCAGAGGGGCTGGGCGACCTCTGGATCCGCTCGATGTCGAGCGACCGACACGACGTCGTTGTCGTGCTGCCCGGATGGCGTGGCGCCCTCGGTTCACGCCCCCGCGACGCCTCGCTCCCTCGCCGCGCTCCCCGCCGCCGCCTCGCCGTGTCGTATTGATGCGAAGTGGCGTCGTCATGTTACCGCCGCACGCTCCCCTCCGGCACCTGGGGACCCCGAAAATAACCACCCGATACACGCTATCGCACCGCTTCAGCGCAGTGCACGAAACAGCTCTTCTTTGTCGCATTGCTTGACCAAAACATTGAGAGGTGGTTTTTTTTCTGTTCGCTCCACACTGCCCGCATCAAACCAGTCTGAATGAATAGTACGTTTGTTGACAGCAGCAAGTTGACCCAAGAACAAGAACACAAGCAGTTCAAAGCACGCACCTTCCCAGCTGAAAACCATCCCGGTTGATGGGGTCTCAGGCAACAAGGAAAGTCTCTTACAATTGAAATATAGCAGTGCCTCAAAGGGTGAGCTGTCCAAACCTTTTGTTCCATTTCTGTGTGACTTGGAACAACGTGGGTTCGAATTGTGCGAGGCCCAATATGGAAGACTTGCGGCACTTCGCGAACCTCAAATGGACCCAGACCCTGAACCCTGGGCAAGTGAGGTGGAGTGAGCAGAGATGGATCCCGATTGGGGGTTCAGGGGGCTGAGTCGGTATTCAGTGTCCCAAGTGGAAGGAACCGTTTCTGCTCCTGCAGCTTTGACGCTGTTTCCAGATCAGGCTCGCTCAGTCGTCGGGGGAATCTCAGGATTAACCTCACTGTGGCCCAGTTCCAAACATCGGACACCTCTGGAGCACACTGATCTGGGTAAGGAGTATACATTCGCAGCTTTCTTTGGTTGTGCTGGTTGTGAAGATTCGTGCTTATGTCTACGGGAAATGCAGAGAGGGAGAAGTGGGGTAGGGCAGGGAGAAGGAGAGAGGAAGATAGGAAGGGGTCACGATGTTGATATTTTTTTTCTTCTGATTGCTGTTGTTGATCCACGTTCATTTGTTGCCCTCTTTCTCTCCGCTTTCTGCTCTGTTGTGTGTGTGTGTGTGTGTGTGTGTGTGTGTGTGTGTGTGTGTGTGTGCGTGTGTTTGTGTTTGTGTGTGTGTGTGTGTGTGTGGTGTTGTTGGGTGGGTACCCGGTATGTGTGTGTGTGTGCTGAGGCACCACCAAGTTCAAAATCAAGACGCAGAGACACACACTGCTTCACAGCTGGCCCTTCTTGGCGATAAACAAGATTGGAGGTCGCTGCCTTAACAGCTTCATACAGACGCCGCCCGAGCAGCAGACCAATCTCCTTCCCGTGAGGACCCTCCGCCACACGGAGAGCCTTAACTGGATAAGTGGGCGATTGTTTCTGCACCTCTCGAGTGTGTGTGTCAGACGGAGGGGCGCTAATGCGACATAATCCGAGAAGAAGCGCCGTCTCTTGGGTGGAGAGGGTCGGCCACGTCCTGAGCTTTCCTTCTTGCGGTGCCCCAATCACCAGATCAGTACCCAGATGGCCACATTTTGAGAATGGTGTCATATGGCCATTCACCACTGGTTGTTCTCTTGATGATGGGTTATTTGTGCCACCAAAGGGGCAACCGCGACATGTTGGCGGAGACCGGATGGATCATCTGTATCTCCGCAGGGTGTGAGCGTGGGGTGAGCTTCACGTTGTCCAGATCTCAGGGTTTTTTTTAGAAATATGCGGAGCTCACGGTGACCTTTTGTCGCACTTGAACCATCTCGAAAATTTTCAAATGAAAGCAAGAAATGAAGATCTGAGTTTTACGGGAGGCAGAGAGCGCACTTCTTTCTGGCGACTTGGACCGTCAGACAGGAAGTTACTCCTGCTTCCCCCCTTTCGCAGCTGAAGGATGTGTTCCACTGGTCCTGCACAAACGTAATATGATCATCTGTCAGTGTGATGGATGCTGCCGGCTCCCCTCGCTGCAATCCGCCTTCCCTCCCTCGCGTGTTCACGTCGTGTGTACACGCGGCCTCTCCCCGTCTCCCTCCCTCGTCTCCCTCACTCACGGCTCTGGAATAGTCTTTGTGTTTGCTTTTCAAGGCTTTGTACAGGGAGGAATGCAGTTCATTCTCTGGCTCTGAGAGCTGGAGACAGAGTGGGGCCTCAGCACAGGGGACCGACGCCACTGCTGAACTGGAGTCAGGGTCTTGGACCTCCCCAGAACGGTAGACGTCCAATGGGCGCCACACAGCTGGCTCCCAGGTCAGCACTAACGCCAACGTGCCCCCTTAACACACCCGACAACCAGAATGAAGAGCGGTGCAGGGAGCGATCGGGGTCTTTCTCTTAATAGCTAGCGTTTAGTTGCTTTTTGGTATGATGCTCTGCTGGTGCAGCACACTCAGGATCGGGATTGGTGAACTCGACCGGGCTCTGAGACCACAGTGGCGCAACTCCATCCTTTTGCGCAAAAAGGTGTTCGTGGGAAGGTGCGACTATTTTGTCTGTGGTCACGGGGCCTGGGCCCCTGGATCCGCTGTAGAGATCCACAGAAGCTGCCCGCTTCCCTATCTGCCCCTCTCCCTTTTCCACTCGCCCGTCCAACACCGACATGTCACATCGCCTTCTCGTCTTCCTGATTTATTGGCTTCGTGCCTTATTCGAGAACTGATAGCCCTCAAATACACAGCCATCAATTCATATCCCTGACGCACGAGCGCTCAAAAAGCACATCGGCGCTGCGGCCACTGGAGCCCGGAAGCTGCTCAACGTGGGTCAAGGACGTCAAAAAGCGACGCGCCGTCGCCGTCATGTTCCACAGCGTAGAGGGGACACGGATAATCGGATAATCGGGCACGTCCATATTTATGTCCGCTGATGACGAATATTGTGCTTTCAAGTCCCTTTCCGTGTGACAAGAATATTGCAAAAAGGAATGTCCCTGACAAAACTTCAAAAGGGCGATTGCATTCCTGTTTCTCTGTGTAGGGGTCGCTGGACGAGAGGAGGTCAGTGCCCTCCACAAGAACACAAGGCATTTTCAGAGCAGTCAGACCTATTGAACGTGCTGAAAATACCAGAGAGGAACTGAGAGCCCTGGATTTTGATGGGACATCCCAGTGAGCACCATCGCACCCGAAAAGGCGAAGACACATTTTGTCTGAACCAGGAAGACGTATTCGCTGCGGAGTATGATTTAGCAGCTCCACGCTTGCACTCGCAATAAACAGCATTGATATCAATGGGCTCTTATCCTGCAGGCGACACACTCAAAACTCAAGATCTGCTGCAGGCCTGCCACTGCAGGAATGGAAGTTTACACAAATATCAAAAGATTTTTGCAGCTCTGTATATTCCCTGTTGCTTTGTCAAAGCAAGCGTCCCCGGCCCCAATTGAATATCAAATCTCAGGTGGATTCCCGCTGAATCAGCACAGGAGCATGCCAAGCTGCAAAATACCTGATCAGAGTCCAAACTTTTGCTTCTTGATGTGGTCAAGTTTTCAGATAGTCAAGTCAAAACTTTGGAACCTCTTGGCTCGGAAGTTGTTCTTGTTTCTTCGCAGTGCACGCAGATTGCGGGCGTTGCGCTCTTATCTTTCCTTCCCGGTGCGAGATTTTATTGCACTCTCCTCTCGCACTTTATTGAGCATTGATATTTTATTACCGGTGACGTAACCCAACCTTCATGAATGCCAATGACGCCGCAGCTCTGGATCTGGCTACATTTTCAGGGGCGATTGAGGAGGATTTGGAGCTGCATCAAATCGTGACGGGTCTGGTGCCCTTGGGCCTGCACGTGCGCCGTGGATGCTGGCAGACTCAATTGATCAAGGACGAATCTTCTCAGACTCTCTTGCTTGCACACCTTTTTTCATTTTTCAGTGCACATGCTTTCAGCATTTTGGATCCGTAGGAGCAAAATCATGTGTGCACAATGACTGACAAATTCAAATGTTCCTAGTTTGTAAATTTTTTTGGCTAATTCACACACCGCTCGAACCGGCAGTTCCTTACTGAACACTCCTTGAATCATTTTCTTTTCCTCAGAAATTGGAGCTGAGAATAACACCCACTTCATCCCTTTTTTAGCTTCATATGAAAAGGAGTTATATTTCGGGGGACTCGGGATGGAATTGTGGAGGCACGCGGCTGAGTTGCGCAACAATCGGAGGTGATGCTGCTTTATGGGACGGGACAACAAAGGCTGGGCTAATAGGCTGCAACCTTCTTCTGCCCCGTGCGCAGTGCTGTCACACCACGGAGGCACAAATGAGTACGGCTGTACTGAGCCTTCGCTCATGTCACTGCATGGCGAGGGTGTCCTGATGAAAGTGCAGGTCAGGTGGTTGGTTGAATGCAAAAGTCGCGATTTTCTTGGGTTCACAGGTGGTTCAGGGTGGATGAGTTTCACTCACTCACACACACACGCACGCACGCACACACACCCGCACACGCACACACACACACACACACACACACACACACACACACACGTGCATTGGCCGTACCGAACAGTCCTGTCTGCTTTTCACCTGGAACTGATGCGTTTGTCTCTGTGTTCGTGTCTCTGTGGTCGTCCGTCCCGTGTTTCTTGCTCCGCTGGAGTCGTGATGTTCATCGGAACGAGGGTCTGAGCGGGTCCTGGGAGCAGGGACTGTAAATCTGGGGACAGATCACAACCGCCCCGAGCGGTGCGGCCGGCGCCCCCCCCCGACCCTCCCCCCTCCCCGCTCCACCCGTCGACCCCCGCCCCTCCCTGCCCCGCCTTGTCCTGCCCCGCCCTGCCCCACCCTGCCCCACCCTGCCCCGCTCCACCCATCGACCCCCGCCCCTCCCTGCCCCACCTTGTCCTGCCCCACCCTGCCCCGCTCCACCCGTCGACCCCCACCCCTCCCTGCCCTGCCTTGTCCTGCCCCACCCTGCCCCACCCTGCCCCACCCTGCCCCGCTCCACC
>JAAUXT010135035.1_pt1 | contig 31423 bp, 34 predicted proteins | sample 7278171 | NCBI WGS metagenome assembly JAAUXT01 (sample SAMN14350112, study PRJNA611818) | marine sediment metagenome | isolation source: surface marine sediment (1.8m) | place: French Polynesia: Moorea | collected 2018-08
CCCTTCCTTTGTCGTGATGGTGACAATTTCTGTGTTTCCATCCCTTGCAGTGGTTGTGATAATCTCCTTGTTGCCTTCCCTTCTCACTTGTCGATCAACAATGTTGGGTTGACCCTGCTGACTCGTGGTTGTCGTGATTTGTTGACCGGGCTGCACTGGTTCAGGTTGGATCATTCTTGTTTCTTGTTTGGTTGAGACGCTCTTGACACCTCCCACATCAGTGGTGGTCGTGGTGGTAATTGTCTCCTTGTTCCCATCTCTTCTCGTTTCAGTGACGATTTCTTTGTTGCCTTCCTTTCTGACTTGTCGATCGACGACGGTCCCTTGAGCCTGCGGAATCTGACCTTGTTTGGTTGTCGTGGTAACGGTTTTCTGCGTCCCTCCCTGCTGCACCACCTGAGGGCGTGGCAACAGAAGAACGTTCCACTCATCAACGTCAATCAGTCAAGCAATCAATCTGTAGCAACCGCCAGAGGCGCCACTCCCTGCAACTTACACAATGAACGTTGAATGTGGACCAAGGGAAGGAAGGGGAAAACCAAACTCCAAATAAACTTGGGTCACACAGAAACCCCGACAAGTTCCTCCACGTGAATCAACAAGTTCAACCTCAACCTTCAGCAAAAATACTACACAGAGACAAGATCCACCAGGCGAAGGACCTGATTGACCCGGAACACCTCGAACCCAGACCCAACGAAACCATAGTGGAGCAACCAATAGGAAACTGGCACCGCGGTACCTTTCTCAGGGTGATGACTGTCGGACTCAGGGGTCTGGGGGACGCAGGGGGCTCTTCGTCACTGGACGAGTCCACGTTCCACCCCACGGGGGAGAGGGTCAACGCCACTCGAGTCCCGAGCCTCGGGGAGATCGGGGGCGCGATCACCATCGTCGTCGAGAACATCGCACATTCCTCACTATCCGTCGATTCGTCCGTGCTCAGCTCAAGCTGCAAGGTGCGCACAGCGGAATGTACCACTGACTCCCCCTGCCGGACCCGTCAAATCGATGATGATACTTTTGTGCTTTGGAGGTGGTGTGCTTCTTGCTTCTGAACATTTTTTGTATTTTTCAGTTCATGTTGATCTACCTTACTTCTAAGTTTGTACACCTTTGTGCATCTTTCGCCTCTGAAAGTACCTTGCTCGGGGGTCTGAGTGGACCGCTTTTGGGAAACTCAAGTTTCATCCCCGTGGAGGGTCTCACCCCTGCAGGAGGCCTCAGGGGTCCGCTCCGCGGGAACTCCAGGAGAGGACGCGCTTTGGGGAGCTCCTCCTGCGGGGGTTTCCCAATGACCACGACGGTCGCTGCGGGGACTTCCGGTTCTATGAGCCCCTTCTCCACGGCCTCCTCTGTGGGGTCGGCCCCCGCGGGGGTCGTCTCCTCGGGGGACTCCGTCCTGGGGTCCCTCCAGTTCCAACTGAGCAGGGGGTCTCCAGCCTGTTAGTACACGGCGAGAGAGAAGAGTTCAGAAGACGCTGTTACCGTTAGTGTTGTTAGCTGCAACTGCAACGAGGTTCCGATTTCTACATGTGTCAACGAAAGATCTGTGTCGACACGAATATGTGACCCACTGTGGTGTGAGTTCTCGCTCACACACACGCACGCACGCACACAAGTATTCTGGAGAGATTATGTGACGCGTTTGCAGAGAACACCGCACGAGGATGTTGTTTTGATGTAAACAAATATATGCACCACGCAAGTACGCGGAATCTAGACAATCTACACTGCACGTGAAGAGGTTCGGTGTACGAAGAGAACACAAGTCATGCAGATAGGTAGATCTACCACACAAATAAAATAAGATTCACTGTAAATACATTTTGGCGTGCACTGAAATGGGAAACAAACAGAAGAATGACCTGCAGATAGATATGAATCTGCAAATAAAATGACAGTTTCACACGCAACACGAAAAAGAACCTCAGAAGACGGACACATGAGATACAACATCTGCTGCAGGCGCGACCGCGGGCGCTGCACGCATGCGCAGTGCGGAGAATCTCTCGCGAGTTTCTCCAGCACTGCGCATGCGTGCTGCTGACAAAGTCGCTCCGGCTGCGAGTTACTCACGAGAACGATGGAGCGCTGCGAGGTGTGGACCACGGGCCCTTCCTCCTCTCCCCTCCTCCCAAACTCCTCCTCCTCCCTCCTCGCTTCCTCCGTCTCTCTCTCCCCGCCCCGCGTACGAGCCTCTGTGTAGCTGCGGATTTCAGCCTTGTCCAGGTCATCGTCCAGAACGTCGTCAGCGAATCCGGTGCGGTTCACAGCGCCCTCTCTCAGCTCCGTGTCGTAGTCGTCGTAACTGTCGCGTTTGACGGCGTCGGGCGACGGACGGCGCAGCTCGTCGACAGCGTCGTCACTGAGGTCGCTGTCCTCCTCCGTGCGTGTGTGATGGTGCTCGAAAGGGTCGTCGAAGCCCATTGTCAGTTTGTCGCCGATGAGGTGGTCGCGGTTCGGCGGGCGGTAGTCGTCAGCGGCGCCCGCCGGAAAATGAAGGTCAATGTCGTCATCGTCATCATCTTCGTCGCTCTCGTCGTCGGCGCCATCACGGTCGGCGCCGATCAGGTCCTCGTCCTTGATGATGACCTGCTCGTACTCGATGACCTCGGCGGCGCCGAAACTGAGCGAGCGTTCCTGTTTGACGGGCATCAGCGACGCCTCCATTTCCGGAATGATATCGTCTTCCTCCTCGTGCTCGGCGTTCAGCTCGAACGCCATCGGGTAGCTGTACACGTCGTTCGCCTTGGCGCCGTGCGACGCTGCAGCCGCAGCGCTCGACGCTTCCGAAACTTCCGACGCCACGTTTGACGCCGTCGACGTTTCAATGTCAAATTCGTCGAGGTCAGCGCGCGGCGCCGTCGCTTCGCCGAACTCGCCCAGGAAGTCGTCAGTGCTCGCGCGTGAAACGCCGCCGAGGTCGTCTTCGCTGAGGAGGGAGGAGTTGGGAGAGAAGGCGCCCCCGCCGGCGGCGCCACCGCAGGAGTCCAGCAGAAGCAAAGAGTCCTTCATGTGTCATGAGCAGCGTTAAAACAGAGTGAGAGAAAAGAGACCACGCCTTAGTGTTGTTAAAATTTGATTGAAAATAGCTCCAATACCGCCCGATGCATGCACAGGTACGATCAATCAGTTTTAATAATGAATTGCTAATGAGTAGAAAGTTGAATCAATTCACTCCACTCCAAGAAGACAAACCTGTAAAAGACGGATTAGTCATTTGGATGTTACGATGTCAGTCAGATTTCTCTACAAATTGAACTTTCTTGACCAGAGCAAATTCGGCTGGAGAAACCCGCATCACCCCAGGGACGGACACCTGACTCAGGGTCAACAGGGGACCACAACATAAAGGAAACTGGAAACAAACTTGAGACCATGACCCCCCCCCCCCACTGCATCCGCCCCAACAACTCCAAGTCCATCCATCAACCACCAACGTGTATCTGAACCCATCTTCCACCCTCCTCACACACAAAACATTTCCACCCTCGAGTTCAATGCGGCAGTGAAGGAAAAGACAAGAAGAAGAGAAGAAGAAGAGAATGCTGGGAAACAGATGTGAGCCGCAGAAAACACAGACCAATCCCTACCATGTTCATAGACTATCAGAAGTATGCCTCTCTACAGTATGCCTCTCTCCACAGTACTCCCCGGCAGTGCATGCACTGCGAATTCTTCAGTTCGATGCCAAGAAATTTCGCTGCGATTGCGCGTTGGATCCACTTCGCCTCTCACCGCGCTGCTCCCCACAACAGCTGCGCTGGAGTGAGGCCGTTTTCACATTGGTGCCGTTGACGTCAAAATTTGACACGGGCGTCAAAAAACAGTTCAGACCATTCTTTAGCAGTTTTCACATTGGTGACGCGTGGTCATCTTTTTGACATCGGCGTCAAAATTTATCATTCAACCCAATAGCTTTTTTCTTGACTACTTCAAAGAATGGTCTGGACCGTTTTATGATGCCCACCAATTGGGCATCAGGTTAAAATTTGACGTTGACGTCAAAATTCTGCTGAACTTTGACGTCGACGGCACCAATGTGAAAACGGCTTGAGGCGCATTCGATGCGTTCCGTGCGGCGTCTCTGTACAACGGCGCTGCGTCAACGCAGCGGACATCAACTTGCACAGGGAGGCAAAAACGCGTGAAGCAGCCGCATTCACACAGGACGCATCCTGCGCTCACAGCCCTCGGCGCTGCGCCGCAAGCTGTGACGCAACGCACATCGACGGGACGCGTCCTGTGTGAACCGGCCTCTCCAACTGTAGTGCACCTCGTCATGACATCCAGAGATCGAGTAATTATTTGATCATCGCACGAATCGGAAGTAAACACCGTCATTTCCTACTCACGTTACAAAACTGCAGCTGCTTCTCATACTCGTTCTGAACATCAAAAGGCAGGAAACCTGATTCAGTCTGATTCACGTCCTGTTTAGACTGGACCAGAAAACGCCAACGCCAATTGCCCAGGTCCGACGCACCTGGAAAATCCAACCACGTCCAGCGGGACCGAGGTCGAACCTGGAGGCACAGGTCTGCCGCTTGTGTCCACGACACATCTCGACGTTCATTTCCACTCTCAGAAGTCGTCAAGTTTCCTCATGACAGGTGCATGACGTCACAAGAATCACCTTCCAACTGTTGATTTGTTTTGGGTTGCCTCAATCACGCCAGGAGCCTGGTTTCCTGGGACTCAGGTTCCCAGTGCGGCTTCCCGAGAGAGAGCCCAGTCCCAGGGCTGGTTCCAGATTTAGAGTCAACACGGCAGAATTACGGGAAAGAAATCCACTGATTGGCCTCGAGAGTCAAGTGCACAAAGACCAAAGTATTTAACTCTTTTGTGTTAAATGCTTTGACATGGGTGCACTGGGCTTACAGTAGAATTATTCAAGTGGAATCTAATGTAAAGAACAAAGAGAATGGCACAGACGGGGCCTTATGGGAAAGAAACAACACCAGAGTCAACCACATCCACACCTGCCTCTTTCACACTGGTTGCGCCACACCTCCCCCCCCTAAGTCCATTGGCACAGGGACGCAACGCCCCAAAGCGTGAACTCCGGTTTGCGGAGAAGCATGGCAGAGGCATCCAAGGCAGATAAACAACGGATATTCGGGAAACAATTCAGCAGAAAACAAGATTCCAGCGACATGGATCATTCTGGATCGTATTTGCAATGTTTACAGAACAGATTCAGTCGTCCCGTGCGTTCAAAGGTGCTGACAGTCAAAGGGTCAGCTGTGCACGAAAGACACCCAGAAAGTCCACGCGCGTTTTGCTGTTCAATTCTGCTTCGCACACCAGGGAACCAGCGCAGTGGGTGGTGCTCTTAGGTTGACTTGGACAAAGACACTTGATGAAGAGAGCGTTTTATTTACCAATCCGTCCATCCATGCAATTCCGGAATGGCCCCTCCGTCCTGCAGAGCAGAATGGCCAAGATCAATCCAGAATGGCAGGAATTGCACAAAATCCTGTTCTTTTTGCGCAATTCTGAAGCAATTCCAGATTCACGGAAGGACAAATCGAACGCTCCCAAAGACACTTGATAAAACCACTGCGGTGCTCGTCCCGGATGAACCTACGAACACAGCACAAGAATGGAATTCGCTGAGAACAGCAGACCAAAAGCCCTGAGAATGCACACGGCGTACAACAAAACATCTCGTATTGTCGTATGTGTCCTCATGTTAGATCGAACCAGTGAATTCACAGACTGGAAACATGGTTCTCGTTCAATCACACAACTCAAGGTTGTGGACTTCACAGGAAACTTTTTATTTCTGGTGCGTGTAAAACCCTGACATCCACTGCGACGAACACGTCCTCACGATGTGAATGGAACAGGCACGAGTCAATGGAAATTCAACAATTCCACGTACATGCGTTTGCAACAGATCCAGGGCTGGATCTGGGTGGGTGTTTCCGTTCGGTTGTGCCGCCCACGCGATCATTTGGCCATTGTTATGCCGCGAGACCAATTGGAAATGAGTCTGCATCAATGCCCCTGTCAAGCCATGCATCATGCTGTGCAGATTGGCTGCTGAAAAAGCTCGTGCGGCTGTGACACAGGTATCGTCGGGGTTTCCCTCGGGAGAGAATCTGAACGCCCACGTGCACGATTGAACAAGGCTATCCAAGATGCCTCGAAAGAACTCAACGTCATTGCCACGCAGCGTCATCAATGCACAACGTAACATCTCCAGAGACTGCGCCCAAAACGCCGTCCTGGCCCCACTCACATCACCCACCCAAAGAACGAGGGCGAAACAACGCCGCCAATTCACAGCGCCATCATGCGAAACGCAACGCCGTTAACCCGGCCGCCCGCCCACTCTGACCTGCTTCGCCTTCGCCTGTGACGACGCCGTGATTTTCTTCTTGCTGGGCGGCGTCTTGGGTGGGGGGTTCGACTTGTTGCTCGAGCGTTCGGACCTCATGCTCGTGCGCTCCTGCATCGCCTGACGCTCCCGCTCCTGTTTCTGCAGCAGCTGCTCCTTGTAGATATCCTCCTTGAGGCGCGGCGCTGCCGTCACCTTCTTGGTGGATTTCAGGTTGTACTGCTGCTTGCCCTTCACAGGCATCTTCCCTTTGTGTCGTGGGGTGTACTTGAGTGCTCTCGATAATCCCAGACGGTAATCCACCGAAATCCACCAGACGGGACTCGCACAACAATGGCGGCTGATGCGCTTGCTCGCTGCTGCGTCTCAGATAGAAGACAGAGTCCCAGCCACCAGCCTCTTGCTGGAGCGATGGGCGACAGCTAAAAGAAGGTCGCACAGAGCCGACTCAGCAACCGAGGTGCAGAGAGAAAAAGTCTAGGAGACCTGCAGCGACCTGTCGGGGCACCTGACTCACCGAGAGCCGGAGGAGGGAGACGTGCGCTGTGTGTGTGTGTGTGCGGCCCCAGAAGTGGCAGCAGGGGGACCACGTACCAACGTCCGCCTATGCAGTGCACACTGGGTGCGTCAGACGCCGCGTCTCTGAACAATTCCAATGGCCCTGCTTCGCACGCTACGACACAAGCGTTCACTGGGACCGGAACGCGACCCTCAGCATTTCCAGGCTGAACCAGGCCTCAAGAACTGCATACCACAGAATCCGAAGTGAACTGGGCAACAGATCACTCAGTGTATCTTGAAGACCAGAACGACAAGCATCCTTCAGTGTGAACCCAGCTCAAAGCGCTGTGCAACGCAAGTGGTTGCTGCGCTGTACACGTAGACTCGGGTTCCGTCCGTTGGACGTTTTGCACCTGGGATACCTTGCCTGGTCTTGTCTTGTCTCACGCAGCCGCGCGCAGAGATAAACAAACACACGGGGCGGGAGCCAGACAGCGCCCCCACGCGGGGGCAGCGTTCACACTGCGGGCGACAGGGGTCGCCAAATCAATGAGTGTGACTCAGCTGTGCCGCACACGATTCCACCCAACGGCAACAGATCCTGTGACGTTTGGCTCTTCCACACTTTGACTCCTTCTGGTTTCAGTCTTGTCAAAATTCGAATTGATGTCATTCAGAAGCTTTTTTTCAGCTGGTTGACCAGCACACACACACACACACACACACACACACACACACACACACACACACACACACACCTCTACAGGGACGCTGGTACCACTGACCCAACACATGCCGTCCACGTTTCCTGTATCGTGGACCAACAGCTGAAAGCCTGTTCTCCGAGCGTGAGAATCTGTAGTCAGGGGCTGAAGATCCCCGCTTTATGCTGCCGTGGGTCGACATCTTAATGCCCCTGTTTCACGAGCTGTGGAGCTGCTTTTGACTGCAGCTCCATCTTCTCAGCAGGGCCCCGCCCTGTGCGTTCCACAGCCCGACGTTGAGCCGGAAATTCGCACCGACAGGAAACTGGGGTCACTGGGTGAGGAGCGAGCGCAAGCGCCTGCTCTCTGTGGTTTGGCTCACTCTGTCGAGAATGCTTCTTTGTCAACGTTCCACAATGGTCTGCAGTGCCGTCTCAGCGGTGTGGAACCGACTCCGAACAATCGCTGCACGACGGTGCAAAAAGCATCCCACTTCTTGACCCTTGCTTGTTCCGAGAAAAGTCAGAATCCGAAATCTCATGCCTCGTCACAAGGTCCCAGGGACCCTCCATCTGGTGACACGAGGCTACCGCCTCCCCCCTCAGGGGCAAGATCCACTTCCTCAGGACACCGCTGCGAGGACGGCCCTGTGAGGACGGCGTTGCAACTGCGATGTACAAAGCCACTCGGTATCAACTTTCAGTGCGTCTGGTTCAGCACCAGAGCAACAAAGAGTCGAAGCTGCATCGCCCTCGGTCCAATCAGCCAAAATATCGTCCCGGAACCACGGCCATGATGGATCCGAGACGGGAACATGTTTTGGGGCACAAAATACGAAGAAAACAGAGCTTTGACAGCAGGCGCGTCGCCAAGAGCGCAATCGCCGGCAGGTGAATGCCACTCAGTTGTCATCAGCCTGATAGTCGTCATCTCGTAGATCTATCCCAATGACCACTGAGCAGCTGACCTTCTCAGTGGTTATCACCTGCCTCACCTGGACCAGGCCTGTGCAAAACAGGTCGTGGTGTGTTCACGCGCCAGACGCGTCAACATCTCTGCGCTCGTCTGAGAACTGCACGGTCGCTTTGGCCAGGAAAGGGACGCCACGTTTGACATCCCCAGGAAAAATAGACCTCGCTACTTGCGAGAACTCAACCTCGCTTGCATGACAAATCTAGCGTTGTCATGCAGCCATCACAACGAGCCATTTGCGGACCAGAACACGTTGCGCGTCAAGTTGGTGCAAAACGTTGTGTCAAATTCGCATTCGTTGTGGGACGCAGCTCACCACTCTGCACCGAGGCCGTCCGCATCGAAACTTCACGTTTCACGCTGCGTGCGTCGTGCGTTGCTTGACTCCACTGTCAACGTAATGACACAGCTCGCCTTGACAGAGACGCAATGCAAGGCGTAAAGCAGATCGCGCCGACTTGCACCGAGACGCGTCGCGTCCGGTGTGAACGCCGTCTTGTCCCACGAATGACGCGATGCGTTTCATTCAAATTTTACTCGGTGCACTTTCGAGCGGCTGGAAGTTCGCCGCTCTGCACCGAAACCATCAGAATTTGAAACAAAACCAGTGCCATTCGGAAAACGTTTGCGTCTTTCGCAACGCTGTTCACCTTCGTCGCACAGAATTTTGTCACTGCGACTCCAGACGAGAAGACCTCAACCGAACCCAAACCCATCCTGCGCAAATCTCGACGTAGAAACGCCTCAACGACACAAGGCGTTGTTGTGAGTACACGTCGTTCGCGTGTATCCCGCGCACAATCGAACACCTGTTCCCTGCTGACAATGTGACTCGCGCCGCGTCGGGCTCAACCTGTGGCTTCCGGCCGCTTCACACGGGATGCGCCGCGCGCTGAGTTCCTGTGCAAGTGAACGGGGGCTGCGTCTCTGCGTCGACGCGGCGTCCACTGGGCGGTGCAGGAACGCACTGCATGACGCAACGCACTTGCTCGTAAACAACCAGCCCAGGACACGACAACGCGGTCCGTTTCCCGACACTCCCTCCATTGAGCAGCATGCGCTCCAGAGCGTTTCTTGGTAACGCTGATCCAGTGTGGACTACGCCACGCACATACAATGGTTTCTTCCTCCATTCCCGCGTCAAAGAACGAGGAGGTTTGGCTTCCGGGACTGGGTGTATGGGTAACTGACAGTGTGGGTTTTTGAGAGACAAGAGGATGTGATCTGTGCACCGCGCATCCATCCCACTCAACTTTCATTTCTACTGTCCCTTCATAAAGACCTTCCCTTCTGGATTCAGTCCGGTGGTACGCTCTGAGCTAGAAAAGGTTTGGTGAATCCAGATCTGACGTCCGTGGTTCTGTTCACCTGACCCTGCTGGGCGGGCCAGACCCCCACAGACGTGAAGCGAGGAACGTCGAGTCTCCGAGAAGCCTCAGCTCAACACACAACCGAACATTCTGTGAATCGAAAGCTTTTAGCCGGAAGAGTTCCTACCAGTTCCATGACGCAGCGACGGTAATCCCTGAATATCTCCACCTGCAGCATCCTGACCTTCACCGCTGACCTCACGTGACCTTCACAACGACCTTGACTTTCCACAAAAGTCAAGAAATTCAAGCTGTGTACGTGTGTCTGTGCACTGAACAATTAGATTTGCTGGACATAACAAAAAGCTCGGAGTTCGGTTCCTGACTCCGTGTCGTGTTAATGAGCGATAATAAAAACAAACACGACGTGTAAACTTCCTCCGCGCCTGGGGCCGAACTGCTCGTGATGACCAGTCGCTGCCCAGCGGACCTGCAGGACAGTGCGGGGCAGACCCGGCGCACAGCGCATGCGTCCCGCATAGGGAGTGAATGATGCACCCACTGCACAAGGATAGAAACGTTGGGTGTCTGTCTGTCGGATTCACACCGGATGACTCTCGCACTACGTCCGGTACGGCTTGGTTGGTTCCAGACCGCACAGAGTTCACGCTGTGTGCGTCGTGCGTTCAGTTCCTTCAAAACGTGGTGCACAGGAAGCAACGAATGTCGCCAAAGACGGGACACAACACAAGGTGCACCCAAGTGCTCACTTTATGTCCCTGGTTCTACCCACTCACATGCAGACGCACCGCACGACGCATTCAGTGTGAACCCGCCTTTCACAACAACTTTCATCTCCCTCCAATTTTATTTTGCCCAAAAAAATCCGCTCATAAAACGCACGGCTATTAAACACACTTACTTTCATGTTTAGTGCTGTTGTGGTGATGTTGCGCGCGCTGCGCTGCGCTCGGCTCGGTACGATTCCACAAAATAACTTGACATTGACTCTGCACTGCTCAGCCCTGTTTCACACTGAGTGCGTCAGGCGTTGCTTCTCTGAACAGGCGGGGCTTTAACTTGCACAAGAATGCAGAACACATTCCCTGAGATACAGTGTGTAGGGATTCAACGCCCTCAGACTTGCACATGGAAGCAGCACACACGAATTTCGTGAGACACAGTACAAATTTTCAAGTACAGGGATGTAGGTCCGTCGCCTTGTTCAGTGACACAGTGCACGATGCATCTTGTGTGAAACGTGCCTCACCACGCGAACTTGCCACACCAGAGCAACACGGCCTGGATGCACGACGCGTTGTGCACATTGTGATTGCGCATAATTTCCCACACAGCATTTGCATCCAATCAAACCCAAGAGCGCGAACACTGCGCCAACTCGCGCTGCGAAACCTGCGTCGAGATTCAAATTTCTTACTCAATGGGATTCGGTAGCAAACGACCTGACAATTTACAGGAACCATTTGTGAGCCATGATCCCTTCAGCAAGTGTACAGGACAGATTCAGAGACTGCCTCACTCACAGCAAGTGTCTCCAGCCTGGTCAAGCCCAGGCGCGTCACGCGTCGGACTGTCAAGGCCTGTTCATGGACACAGACGCTTGACCTGTGAAGTAATCGCCCTTCAGGGAGAATGAACCCCAACGAATTCAACGACGCCTATTTCTGGTCTCCTTGGACTGTGTGTGTGTGTGTGAGAGAGAGAGAGAGAGAGAGAGAGAGAGAGACACACACACACACACACACACACACACACACACACACAAAACCCTTGGGGAACACGATTTTGTTCAGCAGCCATACCTCACAATCTGCCCACTGAACGAAAATTTCCCAATGTAGGTCACTCTCGCTCCCCACTGGTTTCCTGGCACGGAATCAGCGGGTCGACTCCACAGCTCCGCAAAGTGGCCTCTGGCCAGCGTGGTGTGGGCAGCCCATTCCTACAATTCTAGTTGCGCATTCTATCGTGAAGAATCTGGTCACGCGTTGAGTCTTGCGAACACGGACCTCCAGATCCACACCTTGGGTTGAGAACGGTTTGGACCCTGGATTCCGCTGTGGACCCTCGATCGTGCAGTGGAAAAAAGCCCCGCGTTCCAGACTCCACAACGGGCTGTCTCCTGGAATGGACAGGTCTGTCCATTCGTTGGCTGAACTTCAGAAACCAGACCCCAGTAAGGCACATCGTCAGGGGCAACCTTTGTTCTCAACAGGAAATTTGAAACAAGTAATCTCCACTTGCTGGTAAAATGGTTTGACACTTTTGCACTTTGGTTGCCCTGACTTGTGCCTTACAACAAGTAACCAACAGACAACAGGAGATCAATTGAATCCTCAGCTGCGCCTCGGATTCATCAATCTCCTGTTGTCCGTTGTTTATCTACAACATCCCCTCCTGTACCAGTGAGCACCACGGGGCATTTCGCTCTCAACTCCCTCCGCCCATCAATATGTCAGGCATCAAATGTACCTTTTTCGCTCCAAAGATGGAGGCCAATCCAACCTGTCAGGACTGTCCGACAACTCACGTCGAACTCAAAGGCGAACTGGGTGGGGTTTTTTTTCCGACAGTGAGCGCGTCTGGATGGATGTTTGATTCACGAAGCTTCAGCCCTTCTGCCCTGGGACCTGCTTCACACCGCGTGCGTCGTGCGTGTTGTGTGTGTGTGTGTGTGTGTGTGTGTGTGTGCATTGCGTGTCCCTGTGCGCACAGACCTGCTTCACATCGGGTGCGTCGTGCGCCGCATCTCTCTGCAAGTTCTGTCGTGAACCAAGCCAAGAGCTTTCATTTCGCTGTGTGCACGCACGCACCAACCAAGCAGCCAACCAAGTTTCCTCTCTTATTTTTGCAGCAAAAACTGGAGGAATCTTCAGAATTTTCTCCGCGTTCCCCACTGAGTTATCATTCCGGGGTTGTCAGAAGGATAGCTCTGTGCCAACCCCGAGTCTACGTGCAGTCTAGCCGATACTCGTTCACCCGAAGCTGGCTTCACACTGGGTGCGTCCTGCGTTGCGTCCCTGTGCACAGCCGACGGTTTTTGCAGAACCGTGCAGGGTCGCAAAGAATGTTCATCAGGGTGTCAACGAGTCAAGTCTCGCAGACAGAACTGAGGCCACTGAGAATGTCTCTTTTCCAAGCTGAGACAGTGAATTTGAATTGTTAATTGACCCTGCACGTCGTGATGGCCTCTTGTGTACCACAGAAACTGTGCAACAAGAACACTTGCACGTGTTGACGCACGGGTCGGAATGCCGCGGGTGTGTGAATTTGAGACGCGGCCATCGTGAAAGTTGAAATGGTCCAAAACTCGTTTTGTGAATTGTTCGTGAGGCCGTCTTTGACTTTTTCTCTGGTGCGTGCAAAAATGTAGGGTATGATGTAATGTGCAGGGACGAATGTTCTATACCACACCGAGAAGGCAGAAAGCAAATCTCCAGTTGGTTACGAAGGATTGTGTCTGCAATCGAAGAAACCCCTATCTGCTGAACACACAAACACAGATCAAGAACTAACAACACGGTTGTTAGGGCGATGGTAACTAAGTGTAACACGGCAGGGTTCTCACGCAAATACCGGCGGGAATCGACCAGCTTCATCATGGGCTAAACAGCCGTCTCCGCTCGCTTCGCACTTTCTCAGTTTCCACCTGACTCCGATATGGGGAATTTCTACAGGTTGGGTTCAATTTGGATGCGTCAAGCGCCGCGTCTCTGCAACAAGTGGTTTGATGTTGTCTCGTCGGTAGCGCGACACGGGTGGCGAGGGGACGAAAATCAAGTTGCGTCCAGCACCACAGACCCATGGTCGACGCAGTGCTCAGGGAACGCCCATGTCAACAGAGGCAAACAAAGACTGATCTCACAGCCAAATAAGAAATGCAAACACCCAATTCAGGGCGCTTCACAGTTCCACTGAACCGGAAGTTCCCTCAGACTACCGAGTTCAAACGAACCTTCTCCGAGTGCAGCGCTCAGAGTCACGTCACGTGTGCAATTTCCAATTCATGTTCGGCAGACCTGTGTGTACGCAAGTACAACATGTACACAACAGCAAAAAAGGCGGAAAGTCACGAACTTGCACATGTCTGCTGCTCGAATCCAAGAGTCTGCCCACCACAGCGATACTCGTGCACTCGCTCAAAACACAACCTGCACCAAGCACACTCGAATCCACACGAATACTCGATTACGTAACAAACAACAACGCACGCCCCTCATTCACAGGTTCGAAAACAAGATGCCAGTGCTCTTGGGCGAGGCTTACACCGGATGTGTCCTGCGTTCCGTGTCCACCGGGGCGGGGCGTCTCAGCGTTCCACAAAACACACGTGTGGCGAGTTCAGCGGGAAAGGGCGCGGTCCTGTCCACTTGTGGAACATGCTTGAGTGGACAGGTGCTGTATGAGAATGCGCTTCGTTTCCTCCACCACTGGAGCCAAAAGACGAGGACAGCAGAAAACAGTGGAATGTCTGTCAACAGGTGTGTCTGTCGCGTCTGCCTGTTTTGTCGTTGTGGCTCTGCCGTGTCGCAGTGTCCACTTGCGGACTCGGACGCAAATCATCTGCTTCATCAGTGTGTCCACCCAATAAACTCACACACTCGTGGAAAGATCTACATGTCATCAACAACAAGCACGCAGATATGTGCAACCACTTTTTGATCAGCCACGCCAGGTGCGTGAGTCAGCAGGAATCTGCGCGTGAATTCTCGCCCTGCAGCGCGCACGCGCACGCGCGCTGACGCTCTAAATGCGGCATGTGCGTTCGATCCCGGGTGAGTGCGCGCGGGTTGGGAGGAGTAGAGACGCAGGCATGATCTCGGTTTATACCGCACATCTGTTCCGGAATCCCCCGACAGATGCAGAGCGCGTCGGTCTGAATCTGATCCGTGCGTTCATTCCAACATCATTCGCAGAATTCAGAGCCAGCCAGACAGACAGACCCAAGTCTCAAGAACTTGGCACAAAACAGCACGAGGTCTGCTCGTAACCTGACTGACTTGTGCAGCGATGGAACTCTTGTGCACCAAGCCTGAAAACATTTCAGACGTGTCCATTTTCACACTGAATTGAATTTTATCCATCTGAATTCAAGGACGAAGAGTCATTGGAAGATTCTGGTCGCCCATCTGGTTGTTGCACTGCGTTGACTCCGAATCAGAACCGCTACTCCGAGAACACACGGGTTGCCTGGGAACAATGCTGCAGTTTCTGTGGCAACAACAACACGCAGTGCCTCCAGCACCAAGTCATCCGAGGAAGAGGTTCCACAACGCAGGAATCACTCAACATCAACAGATCTGGGAAAAACGGCTGAAAGAGCAAAACACAAAGGAAAGGTCGGCGTGACCAGACGTGCTGCGATCAGAATGAGCAGCCCGCGTAATCGTTGAAGAGTCACATGCCCTGCAAGATCAACATCAGCCCCAGCAGATTCACTGGATAATAGGCAGTCTGAACAGGGCGCCCTGTGCTCACCGCACATTCGACGTGCACGTGCGACAGGCACTGGCGCTCAGCTAAACCTCGCTATTGACTTGCACCAGTCTCGAGCAGTGTAAGAGTCGCTGAACAAGGCGCGCGTTGTTTACCATTCCACATGCGTCATGAATGAACAAAAGACTGTGGCACTCTGTGAAGCACTCTGTACGCATCATTCCCTCAACACCAGGCAGGCAAAACTGTGGGGACTCAGCCGTGTAAGAATCCGTGTTCTGGACTCTCAAAGGAGAAACAAACCTGCCAATCACGTCAATCACGACGCGCGTCAAAAGTGGGCGTGGCAACTGAACAGCTGATCTGTCTGGATGAGAGGCCCGCTTCACAGCTGACGTAACACTGACGTAACACTGCCCCTTTCCTCAGCACACACGTAACGCACGATGCGTCCAGTGTGAAAAGGCCTGGGAACCAGCACGTTTCTAGTTTCTCCATCGAGAGCCCAGACACAGTCAGGCACTGCTAGTCTCCATGGAAACCAAACTCGAGCTACTCACCCTTTTCATCGTGTTATTCTGCTGTGTAATCCCTTACGTAACGTTTTCACTGTTCTCTCTCCTCACAACGGTCGCTATGGTTCCCGACGTAACAACGTGCCCCTGAGCTGCGTCCACTAGCTCAACAACAACGGCGTCTAATCCCGAGTCTGATCACTGAGTTGCTGAGCACTGAACGCGCGGCCTCCTCACTCACTCTCTCGCTCCTCTCAATGCGCGCGTCTCAACACAGCAACAAGAACCGCAAGAACGTCCATAATCTCAAATCTCGCCTTCAATGTCGGTTCCACACAAAGCGATAAAAAAAGAGCCGGCCTGCCTCGGACCAGCGTCGCTCGTTGCCAAGTCTTGCTGCCGAATTTGCAAATGTCTGTGGTGTGTTGTAGTACTAAATTCCTCGCCACAGCACTCCTCTGACTCGCTGTACGGAGGGTATGGTGAGCACAGAGCCTCGGCGCTGCGGAGGAGGAGGAGGAGGAGGAGGAGGCTGGGAGAGGAGACGGGGGTATAGCGCAAAACGGATGATCGAAGGCTTCAGGCCTCCTGCACAGCGGCTGCGCCACGCCTCAAGTTCCTGTTCAAGTCAATGGGTGTTGAGGGTCTGGTTCACACTGGATGCGCCGTGCAGCATCGCACGGCCCCTATTTCACGCTGAATGCGTCACGCATGCATCCCAGCATAAGCCAAACAGGCGCTGTGAAGCAATCGGCCATTGAACGCCCACGGAGTTGTTCAGAAACGCAACGCACGACGCACGCAGTGTGAACGCGGCTCAGCCTCGCTCTCGTGACCCCGGTGCGGGTGCCGGGGAGCAGAGAAAGACGCTGCTGCTCACTGGGCCCCGCGCCATTCCAGGTATTCGCCTCCAGTCCAGAACTGCTCTTGACCCTGGGAATACACCGCCGTCCACGCAGCATAATGTGGCCGAATTGTTTGTTTGGCACAGAACGCCCTTCAATTCTGTCTGCCCAAGCGTTGTGTTGTGTGGTGACACGGCCTAGGCAGGGTTGTGCAGCTCTTTCCTCTCCAGGCAGCCCCCCCCTCTTCGCTCAATGTCAAACCTGTGTCATTCACATTGCAATGCTGCTGTGGAAGGGTGGCGTTGCCAGCTCATCTCCTGGCAGGGACGGTGCTCTGTGACACAACCCGTTTACACCTGCGGGGACGGCGCTGGAGCAGCAGCTCGTTTCTGCGGGGACGGCGCTGGCCTGGCAGCCCCAGCCTCCGCATCAGCAGCTCATCTCTGCAGCGAGCAGCTCCTCCTCAGGTGGAGGAGGCGGGAGAAGACTCTCTCCGCTGCTTCAGCATAAATCAACACGAGAGTCGAGCTGCAGTTCCCGCCGCGATCTCCTGCGGATCCAGCGGCCATGCTGGGATGACTCCCCCCCCACACACACACACACGTGCGCAAGCGCGCGCGAGAACGAATCGACAGATCTATGAGCAGCGCGTACACAATCAAGTCAAGGATGTTTTTTGTGTCTTATGTGGAAACACATGTCAAGCAATGCACACACACACGCACGCACACACACACACACGCACACACACACGGATCCAGCTACCTCCCCAGCTCCCTCTTTGCATGTTGGGTGTTCCATGCTGGGATGACTCCCCGCACACACACACACACACACACACACACACACACACACACGGATCAAGCCCCCCTAGCCCCAATCCTGGAATCATCGGAAGCAGAGAAACGTTCGACAACATTGCTTTCTCTGACTGGAGGTGGCGCCAGAAGCATCACAACAGTGAGGTAACAGCTTGACTGAGAACCTAACACCCAGCACCGTGTCCACGCTGTGAGGACGGCACTGCAGCCTGACTGACCGCGGGTTTGTCTGGAGGTATCGTTCTCGACATGACTATCAGCTGTTTCTGTGCCCAATCCAACAGTGCGCCGTGCAGCACCGTCCTTGAACAGGATTGACATCTGCATCGTCTTGGATGCAAAGGAAACAGCGCCAGCTGGGGGAGAAAACTCATGCCCGCCAAGTGAACATGGAGTCACACGCAATGGCTGTTGCATCACTGCGCTGAAAAACTGCCTTTCCCTGCATGGACGTCGCTGTCAGCTCACAGCAGCTCGAGTTCTCCCGGCGTTGTCGTGTTTCTGCTGGCCGCAGGTTGCGCATGCGCAGCTCCGGTGCACCGAGCGACGCGCCGCCGGGAGTCTCGTGTCTGGAGTTGCTGTGTGGAGATGAGTGACTTCAACGACAGAATACCGACACCGGTGTAAGGCGCACAGCGGGGCAGCGCTGACAGCCGGTGTGAGGGGCGCAGCGGGGCAGCATCCCCACGCGGCGTAACCGCTGTATTGGGGACGCGCTGACACCTTCAGTTGACAGACCAGATGAGAAGCGATGAGTGGTCGAACCAACATGTGCCAGGCTGCACCTACCCACAGGTGGGGTCGGAAGAGTCACCCGCGGACCAGGGGTCGCGTGATCACGACGGGTCGGTCAATCAGACCTGACTCTGAAGAAACCCCGCAGTGTTTTCATTCGGCCGAATTCTCAGACAAGAACCGACCCCAGGGACGTGATGTCCGTTCATTCTCCGAGTTCTTCGGGTCGTTTGGAGTGCACCTGGTCTCCAGGATGCGCAGCAGAACTCTGCCCACGCGCACATTAAAATGGTGATCCAGATGTTTGGCACACGCGGACAAACGTGGCCAAGATACAAGGAATATTCTTGTTTTGCCCAAACACCGCGAGAAGCGAGCCGCACACATTGCGACGGGCCCAGTTCTGAACAAGACAGACGTTGTGCACTTGTGTCTCAGCTGGCGCACACATATCACTCCCAGCCAGACCCACCCACAGAAAATAAACAGCCAGAGTGAACTATTCCGCACAATCGCACCATGTGTAATAACCTGCCGAGAAAATAACAGGGTGTGTTCACACCGGACGCGTCCTGCGTTCTGCTGAGATCAGGCGAGGTCGCTTTGCGCTGCGTCGCTTGGTGCAAACTGAAGATTTGATGCTTTTTGGTGAATCCTGGGAGTTTTGGCAATGCTTGGGATGGGGGGGGGAGGGGTACGGTTTTCAGGGTCCGCGGCTCCGTGGACGCTGGGTGCAACGCGAAGTGTGAACCTACACGTTATTTTGTTCACGCATCCTCGAAACTATGCAGAGATGCAGACAGAATTTTCGCAGACAAGTGTGTAAAACTGCAGCCAGCGATGATTCAACAACAAAAACACGAGTGTTGTGCTGGGAATACCTGGCGAGCTGTCATGGCAACCGGAATGTGCTGAAGCGACGGAAAATTAACAGCGTTGTTGAGAACAGAGTCACACCTTGCAACAGCAAAAACAGTGGTCGCATGTCGGACGAGCGTTGCTGAACGATGGAATGTCGTATCTGCAGCCACATCAAAATTCTTTCTCGCGCGCTACGCTCAGATTCATAATCTGACCGACAACACAACATTCCAACGCATCAACTGCGCCACTGAATGCACGCCGTCATCTGATACGCCGGCCAGTCCACTGCTCCACATGTTCAGGTCACGTGTTGCTTCCCTGAACTCGCCCGCTGACTCAGCAATACAGCGCTCACAAAAGTCCCCAGAGACGCAAGGTGTTCAGCGTGAAACGGGCAACGAAAGGCGACGGAGCGTCCGTCGACGTGACGCGGACGCAACACGACGTCCCCGGTGGGACGCGCCCCTGGAGATTTACAGTTGCCTCGTTACAGGTTGTACCAACATTTCCCCCTCCCGTCCGTAAATCCTTCAGAGCCTTGATTCGGTAGCAACTCAGGCGATAAGCGTCGATTTATGCTCCAATACGAGGAGGAGCAGGTGTGATGGAAAAACATGGGTCCGGAAAAACAGCAAGTTTCGTGGTTGTTGGACCGAGGCAAATTGTCCCGGACGAGGGACGAGGTGGCGTCAGGAAAATAGGCGAGAAGCTGACGTTGCTAAGGACGACGCCGTTGCTGAGCAATGCAACCAGCGTTGCTCAGAGAAGGCTTACGTTTGAACAAGAACTCGTTCTTCGTGACTCACTGTCAAATACTTTGTGGGGTTTTCTTTCAAGGATTTTCGTGGAGAGAAGGGTAAAGACTACGCTACTTTCAACAATGAAATCGAGGGCAACTTCTGACTGCCCCTGCCTGAGTTTTGTTTCGCTCAAGGTCAGCATCACCGCGCGCGTTGGACAGGAAGTCCGTATCTGTCGAACGTTCAAGCCATGTTTCTCAGGACACGACAATGTTCTGTCTGACCCGGTCGGCGATGGGCTCGCGTGCCTCGAACACTGGCAACTTTTCACACGGAGCTGATACACCGGCGAGGCATTCGAAAACTTCCGTGGCTACAGCGGTAAGACGTGGATATGCCGCCGAAGACGTCTCATATTTCTGTGGTCGTTTTCCTGTCGGAGGCTATTTTCATCCTTGGGAGTGCAGCGCCGTCCCTGCAGCGTCGAGCACTTCGTTTTGGTTGTGCTACATCAAGCCTCAACTTGGTCCACACTGGAAGGACGGCGCTGCAGCCTCGACATGCCCCTCGCTGTAAGGACGGCGGTGCGGTGTTGCCGTGCCCCGCCCACCTGTCGCTATCAGCTCTGCTCAGCACGGCTAGGTGCTCGGGTCCATCCTATCTCTCTCCCGGCGATACCGTATCGCTGTTTTCCGTGCTCCGGGCTTCTATTATTGAATCAGATGGAAATGCCAATCTCGTCTCTTGACGAGCGCTCCGTGGACGTGAGCGGCGGGGAAACGTCAGTGCGTGTACGAGGGGGGGGGGCAGAAACAATTTTGGTTTTGGACAATGAATGAAACAGAAAAGTGGCAACAGAAGTCCTGTTCTCATTCTTATCACAAATGGAACAGGTAATCGCGTCCACGTGGATACCTGCGTCGAGCTCCACTGTACCTCACCACAGCGCCCCCCTGCGTCGAGCTCCACTGTACCTCACCACAGCGCCCCCTCCCGACCAGCAGCACATGGAGCCTCTCCAGGCTGCACCGATACTCGCGTTGTCTGAAACTCGTGCAGTCAGGAGGAACGGGGCGTTGCTACGGAGCGGCGTCCATCGATCAGCGCAGCCGCTGCGGCGTCCGTCACCCGTCAGGCTCCACCGCCCGGGAGAACTACCACCGCGCCGAACTGCGGCAACACGCTCACACTGAGCAACGGGCTTTAACGCGGTGAGGCGTGCCTGCACACGTGGTGCGACCCTGGACAACTCCGGCTGGGTGGGCGCCAACGCAGCGCCCGTGTCTTGCATGGATGCGACAGAACCAGACTCTGGTGAGAAGTTCCACGATGAGTTCCGTGACCACCTCCGCCAATACTCGTACGTCTCAATCAACCAATCCTGCGATCTGCAAACAAATCCAGGGTCCTAATTGGTCCGGCGACAGGTCCAATCAGTGAGGTGTTCAGAATAGATTGGGGGCCACGTGACGGGTTCGCAGAAAGCAAATTTAGCTGAAGCTCAGTGCAGCGATTTGCCAAAATATTTCACGCCGAGGCTGCAGCGCCGTCCAAGAAGAACATCGCGTCAACTGTCCACTTCCGGTGACAAATCCGCTGCTTCGTGCGGCGAACACGCGTCAGAAAGTCTCGTTTTCTCTTCCCACAAATCTCGTCAGGTGTTTATGGCTTCTGTCAGCGGTGGTGTTATTGCGTTACTCGGGCCGCTGCGATTGCGTTACACAGCAGATACGGACGCGACGCGGGGAGCGTCACGTGGTGGAGACGCCGCGTCTCCCACAGAGACGTGACGCGCGACCAGAGACGAGCCGCAAACGCTCCAACACTGACAGGTGCCAAAATGTGTCTCAAGGTGCTGGTCGCACCGCTGCGCCATCTACAGAAAGGAAACTTGGCAACAGTCCTGCAGTTCTTTGCCCACTTCTCGTGGAACGTTACAGGTTTTCGTCCTGGGACCCGCGCACAAGCGTTCACATCAGGGTACTTCTGACAAAGGAGAAACTTCATGACACCTGCCCTTGTGAGCGACTGAACTTTAAAGAGGCGTTGGTTGTGACCAACGAGCCGCTGTTGCAAATGTCGAGGAGGCGAAACACCTCGGTAACAACCTGCGCGTTATTTGCTGCTCACACTTTGTTGCTATGGAAACACGGACTGCGGTAGTTGGTCGGAGGTCACGATAAATTAGACCTGTTTATCAACGAGAACTCAGTTGCTTCACAGCGCCGACGAAGCTTCAGACACCAACACTGAATCTTCAGCAAACAGCAGCGAATCGATGCCGGGTGCGTCACCCTGGACAGGTCACAGCGGACGCGTCACGTCCCTGAACACGTCCACAGGCGCGGAGCCGCTGCGTTGACGCTGCGCCAACAGGACGCTGCCGCTTCAGTCACCCGACTCCTGCAGGTGGGGGATTCCTCCCTTTGACAACCAGCTGCGTTAATTTTTCCGCGCGGAATTTCCACGAACTGTGCACCGATCTGAAAAAAGCCTGCAAATTTCCAAGGAAACCAATCCGACTCGAAGATGCTGAAAGGCCTGCAGGAACTCTGCGAGGTTATGTCAATCCATCTGTGACCCCTCAATCCATCACACAAACAGTAACTAACGTTACACACACGTCTCTAACGTTACCGTGGCACAACTTCAGTCGAACATGAAGCTTGAAAAATATGGATCAAATTAGACGAAGCTATGCGGGGAATGGCGGGTGAAAACAAAGGATCTGAAAGCTCTGCGCCCCTCGTTCTGGGATTCCAAGCCTCCGGCTGCGTCAGGTCCGCAGAGTTCGCACTGCACGCGTTGCGTGGTACTTTTTCCTGCAGAAGTACGTATGCGCGTAGTACCAGCGTATGTCGTAACAAGCAACGCAGTGCTTGCTCGAACGCAGCACACGACACCGAAAGCAAAGCAGCGCCTGCGGAACTGCGCGGAACGCAACGCGTGACGCGCGCAGTGTGAGCGAGGCACAACCCTGACTGATTGGCCTTTTCATTCAAACGTCTCGGGGCTTCTCCCACCGCAACATCTGCTCCATCAAGCAAACTTGGCGGTACGCCGGACGCCCCCGTCGAAACAGCCCCGGAGCCGCTTCTTCGCTCAGCTCTCTCGAGGAGGAGCTACTGCGGCTCGCGAGTCGGTCCAACGAGCCACGAGCCTCCGCTTCAAACGGCGGCACCTGATGTCACGAAGAACCAGGGCGGATCCAGGGGCCCAAAGACCCCACAGTGTGTATTACATTTTTTTCTTTTTTGAAAATGGGACCCCCAGCAGGGGTTGCACCCGTGGACAGAATCTGTGATCCGTCCTGGGAACCTTTGCTCCGCTGTGGGTTGCTGGGGAAGCAAATTACTTCCGCTGCGAGTTAAAGAGCACTTCTGATCACGTCATGTTTCACGCCATTTCTCTGCTGCACAATGATCCTCCCTTTCAAACAGACCATTATCTACGAAGGCTGTGTTGGAAATACAATCAATATCAAATCATTTTGACTCCAGAAAGATATTCAACAGAAAACACCTCCAAAGAAAACTTTTCGTCAGAAACTGCAGCTGCGCCACAAAAACGGCTTCTGCGACAGCTGACCGGACGTTTCGCGTCAAACTTTCCGTCAGTTCCAACACAAGAATGCTTGCGCATCGAACGCTGGCGTGTCTCCAGGTGTTCCTGGCTTCGTCAACGGGGAAAGTTCACAGCAAGCCACGTTCTCCCCAACGACTCGTAAACAGCCATTTTGAAACCCACCTGTGTCACAAACAGGTGCATTCGCTAGAGGGCGTCTCTCGCCTCTTCTTCATGATACACACACACACACTCACACACACACACACACACACCTCACATTGATAAAAGTGTGTGTCCGTTTGCTGAGACAAAATCACGGTGACGTTTTCAATTTGCTGCATTCACCTTCAGATGAAAGCGTTGTGGGTGTCTAGCACGTGCAACGAACACCCGCAGTGAAGGCATCGTCGCTCGTCTTGCGCGATAAACGAACACGCCCCGAGAAAGCGCACGCAATACTCACAACGCTCCTGCTCCTGTCGACGTTCTCCTTGGCGTTCTCTTCATCTAGAGACGACAGCGACGAAGACGACGACATCTCGACAGTTCCGATCACGCCTGTTGGGTGCGTCGTGGGCTTCGTTCTGCGCAACTCAAAGGGTGCGGCATCGCCTCAGCGACACAACGCCCCCTGACGTACGGACGAGAGAAGAAACGCACGGCGCATCCAGTGTAAAAATAACTCACGGGTCTCACAGTTGTTCCACAAACAGCCGCGTATCCCAATCTCATTTCAACACGACAGAACGGGTCAATCTTCATTTTTCAATCAATGGCACATTCACAGCCTGTCCGCTTGAGCCGACATCATTTTGTTGATGTCCAACGGGTCAAACTGCAACCAACAAGAGAAAACTTCAGGCAACACAAGAAAGTCAATTCAGCCGGACACACTCTGAGAACAAGGAAGGAACGTTTCTGCTGAGCTGAATATTTCGTCGGACCAAACCTGCGTCCAATCACACGGAGCCGACCTGTACCTTCCCAGGCTGCCATCGATTGAGTTGAACGTATCTGTGACGTAAGTTTCGAGCAGTGGACGAACCTTGTCCCGATCGAACCACAATCGCAGTCGGATGTTGATTCCATTGCAGCGCCCAGCGCGACAACTTGTCCCGTGCTCAAGTGTTTCAGCTCACGTGCGTCTCCCTGCACAAGACGCAACACACACAGCGCACGACGTCGTCAAGAGACGGCAGCGCAACGTACACTGACTTTTACAGCAATGTGACCAATTTTGACTTGAAGAGGGACCCATCGCAACACCAGGCCTGACGTTTTGCGCCGCTCCTGACGGAAGCGTTGCGTTTCGGACGCGCGCAGTGTTCGGACGCGCGCGTCGTTCACCATCACAAACCCTGCACCACAGCTGCGAACACTGGTTCTGCAATGTGCCTTTTCTCCCCGTTTCACACTGACTGCTTCAAACGCCTTCACGACCATACGAGGACCACTGCGGTGGCGTCGCTTGCGACAGCACAGGGACGCAAGCCAAGACGCATCCTTCAGGATGCACGACACTGTGTAAAATCGCCTCAGCTGTGAAGCGCCACACGTGGATGTTGAAAACCACGAGCTGTTCTGCTTTTCGATGCAGCCACCAGCTTCCTGTGGAAATGCAGGCAGCTGGTGCACATTCCTGAATCACACTTCACGTCGGAGCACTTTTGACATGCAATGCGGCAGTACAGAGTCAACTCAGTTGTGGATACCTCTCATTCACACTGGGTGGTCACGCCTGTGCACTGCCTCTGTGTACAACGCGATGTGCGAAGCAACGACAGACACGATGAGAAGTTGAGTTCATTTCACAGGCTGCAAATGCACTTCTTTTCTTCAAATCAAAACTTGACTCCTTTTGGGTGCGTCTCTACCATTCCAACACGGTAACAGCCTCTACCAGTCCTTCAACACTTGTTCGCGTTCGCAGCTTCACGGTCAACACAACGAACGTTGGTTGGTACGGATAAGGACACTGACACAGAGCAGGACATCACATTTTCAGCGTTCCACGTCTCGGCCACCAACACAAACCTGAATGCAAGTCTGATCACACAGCAACACTCGAGACAGTCGCCTCCTCTCCTGTTTGCATGAACTTTCAACAAAAGGCCCCTTCTCAAAAGTTCACAAACAACGCAACAGCGAGAAGCATACAAATTCCACGTCGTTGCCTGTCGTCCCATCATCAGAAAGAATCCACGAAACCATGGTTACAGCGTTTCACGTGACAGGAAAGATGGGAATAGAAACACAAAATTCGTGCAAAATATCGAATTTCTCCGATAACAAAACTCGAGCTCCAGCTCTTTCTTTCTGGCACCATCAAAAATAATTTCCGTGGCTCTATTCCAATCTGTGTCCTTTTTGCCTCCAGCTCCCCCTCCCCTCTCCGTCCTGCGTCCCGGAAGCCAGGGCTCGGGGTCGTCCACCAAACACAGCATCCCGCAGGACGAGACGCAACACACGAGTTTTCGAAGCAACCCTCAACTCCAACGGAGAGAAACAAAACCGAGAGATTTTAGAGCATCCCTATTCTACACGCCATTCTGCAGTTGAAATCCTGCCCGACCTATCTAAACAGCTGGCACAGCGCTGTCAACCAGGTGAGCAGCGCGCGCGAGCGTGCATACCCCCAACACACCCTCCCCTCCACCTGCAACGCACAGGCAAAGGCTGCGCAACACTCCACAACAATGCTCATGGCAGGGAGGATCCAGCGCTGTCTTGTTACCCAGGGTGCTTCCAAAATCAGCTGCCGATGGTGCATCCAGGATCATGGCAGATCCAGGGTCGGGTTGTGGAGAGAGATCCTCTGGGAACGGGAAGCTTGACCTCAGCTTTGAATAGCAACGTGACACATGGCTATTCAAAGTAAGTGCTGGCCAAACATCTGGATCCGCCCCTGCATGTGCACTACTTTCGGATTAACGTTCTCACACACGATGAAAACAAAGAAGCACACGAGATCACAACCTACAATGAATTGTACAGAAGACACAAGAAATTCTTTGTTGTTTTGGTAAACCAAGAAGACAACGCTGGAGTCCTGCACGATCATCTTTTATTTTCCGACTTTCAGTGAGCAACGAAACGAACAAGCAATGTGCGTGGTAAATTTACGCGTCTCACTCACACATCACAACTGTGTTGTTCACAAAGGAAAACGTGATCAATACACTCATCCTGCACTCTCGTTTGTCATCGTGTTCCCAACATTTCCCCCCCTCCCCCACACGCACGCACACACGCACGCACACTGAACATAAATTTCCTATGAAACAGTCGCTGAAACAAAAGTCACTGAAACAAATGCGAACATCGAAGAGAACGAATTTCGAAATTTCTTGTTTCACTGGACAAGGCAGGCTTTACTTGTACTGCGCATGTCTGAGTTCTGAGCGCTCGTCACGCCCCCTACTGAGGCTGGTTGTATCGTCTCACGTGACGCCGACAGAATGAATGAAAGCAGCCCACGGGTACTCACCTTGCCGACCGGCTCCTCTGGGCGCGTGGCCCGCCTCAAATAGATGATCCTCATCACGGCAAATCTTCAGATTGATCGACGACACAACTGAGAACACGTCGACACGTCGAATGAAGGGGCGATAATAGAGAGCACGTCGAATCAATGAATGAATGTGGCGCACTGCGATCAGCTGATCAGTCACGTGGTCCTTCACCCTTGTCTCATTCATTCATTCCTCCTCTTCCCGCTTCTCACCATCTTCCCCGTGTACTGCAAGTTGTACATTTTCTTCCACCTTTCAGCCTTCTTCCTTCAGTCCATCTCAGAAATGTCCGAGCAGAGGCAGCTTCGGTAATCAGTGCAGCGTCAGTCCGCAGATGTAATTTTCAGATTAAAATCCCTGGTGCAGACGATCCTGTATCGAATCAGCTCCGGTCCAGCCCCTCGCAACAGGCCCGCAGCTCACCCGCTCGCTCGCTCGTTCCTTCGCAGTTTCTTCTTCTTCTGACGCTGCAGACCAGACGGACCCCTCCTCGTGCTCCTCAGATCTTCGTTCCTTCCACCTGTAGTGCGCAGCACACCGACCGACCGCCCTCCCACCTCCCCTCCTCCGCACACACAGCGTGATTCACCCGTCACGAGCCTCAATCCGCACCGCTTCGCACGGCGCGATAAATCCACGCACTGCAGCACATGTTATTTTCTTATTTCACGTTCGCACGCGGCCACAACACCCCCCTTCATTTTCCAAGATGGCGGACGCCAACAGAACCCGAGCCCCCGCCGCCATCCCAAGTCGGGTTCACACTGGATGCGCCAAGTGCTGTATTCATGCACGAGCCAATGGGGGCTTTGTCGCTACTTGCGACGCATCGTCTGTGAACCTTGCATCGTGTCCCTGCACTTGCGAGTGAGCAGGACGTACCCAGTGTGAACCAGGCCTGACGGCCCCAGAGCACAACACAAACACTCGCGGCATCCGGAGCCAAGTTTTCTTCTTCTGGATTTTCGCAACAGCATCAATTCCGAGTCAAGAAGACAAGAGAGGAAAGACAAGACATTAACCCAGAGGCCGGCTTCAAGCTGAAGGCGTCGCACGTTTCGCACCTGCTGCAGTAAGGCCCCTATCAAACGGGTTGCGTTGCGCGTACGCACCAATACTTGGTTCACACTTGCACAAGGACTCCAAGCATGACACTTGGACACCGAACGACACGTACGAATGACATTCTCCGACTCCTGCCTCCAGCTCTAGCGGAATGTTCTGACGCTGGTTGGTGAAGAACGAACTTGCTCAGGCCAACCTTCTGTTTTGATCTTCCGTGTTGGTAAAACGAACATCATAACATCTCAACTTGATCTTCATCATCTCAATGTTGTACAACAGAATTGGCAACAAGATCCACAATCACCGACTCTTCACCAAATTGGAGATGTCAGGATTTCCAGAGCAGCCCACTGAAACGGTGCCCCATCTGTGGGAGTTGCGTCAGCCAAACGACGCAGCGTCCACTGACGTGCAGATGGATGCAGCGCATCCGATGAGACCCAGGCCTCGGAGACGATAAGCGAAGCCAGCAAAAATTCCTTCGAATCCAGTTTTTATCGGCTCCGTGTATTTTTCTTAGCTACAATCACGACATTAGTTCACGGATCTCGAGTGAAGCGAGGGAGCGCTCGAGTGCAGATGTTCCACTCACAACCACCCGCCGCCGCCGCCGCTGGATGTAAAACGGGTCCGATTACACTGCGCACCACACGTGTCAAAAAACCTGTTATTGGGTTCATTGTTAAATTTTGACGCTGACGTCAAGAAAATGGCCGCGCGTCATGCAGCACCTTGGACGCAGAAATTGAACAGGGACGCAGCACCTGTTGACTGTTGACTCTCGGGGTGCAGGACTCATTGACTTGTTTGGGATGCAAGACCTGTTGACGCACCCATACAGGGATACAGGGCCTGTTGACTTCACCGGAATTGAGGCTACATTCGAGACACAGCTCTCACGACGCACAGCGCACCCGGTGTAACCGGCCTCGGCTCACTGCGCACTCAGGCTGCCTCGAGCAAAGCGAACTTTCCGTTTCCACGTGAACCGAACAAGACTCCGCGAAATTTTGCACCCCAAGAAATCTGACGACAGGTTCGAAGCTGCAAAATGTTCTTGCAAACAAATAAATAGATTGTATATTTTGCACTCTGGAAGCATTTGAGAGTTTGTTTTGTGAAGCCCATTTTCACTGAACGCGCCACGCGTTGCGTTGTCGCGCATCGCGCGTTGCACGAGGCCTCTTTATCATCGCAGACACAAGGCGAGGCGCATTCACTGACTGGGACACGCATGTTGAGCGCGTTCCCCTCACCACCTACAGTGGGAGAGTATCGTGTCTGTCAGCAAGGTTCATTTCACGTTGCGCGGCGTCGCGAAGACGCGAGCGGCGTGAAACAGCCGCACTTCCCGGAGCACGCGTGCCCGTGTCTGTCAACACGATCTCTTTACGCGTGCTACACAGAGAGAGCCAGGCGTTCCTGGGGCCAGGCAGAGACAAGAACGGTCTGCGTCCAGGCAGCGCCGTACTTGCAGCCGGAAACTGATGCTGCAGCGCCGTCCTCTCAGCCTGGGACAAGATGCCTGGAGCTACAACCCATAAAATTGTCCGCTGCTGCAGCGCTACACAACGTGATGTCATGCTGGGACCGCAACATTTCTTGTGGTTGGAGGGTCTCTGTGTTCACCCAGACCTTGTGGAGTTGACCCACCACCAACGTCCGAGGTGTAAAGTCAGCTATTATCTGCCGGGCTTCTGGCCAAGGAGCGTCAAGGCATTCGTGTCAGAATCAGAAGCCTGATCCAAAAAGCACACAGTGCATCAGTGTGTCTGCATTGTCAGTGAACGCAGCTGCACCCCACGGGCCACCGAATTTCAGGACTGATCCTCCGGGACCCCCTGTAGACCCTTCGGACTTTTCTTGCAAAGACGATATTAAAAGCAAAGCCGAAGAGCAAAAGGGCAGAATCTTGCGTCGGATCCAATTATGACGTCCGACTATCGGGCCACAGGGGCGGACCCACGGTCTGGTTGAGGGGGCGACCCCCTTGGGGGCCCCACCTCCACTTTGACGTGTGGACTGAGCAGAAGGCTGTCCCCAGAACAGGCTCCGAGGTGATTCCCCGATTACTTTCTGATCAGAGGGAAAGAGGCTGGTTGAGCCACACAACAAGAGACATCACAGAGCACAACAAATGCTCTCAGCCATCAGGCCAGCCACGAGCTCAAAACAGGGCATTGATTACCCCTCCCCTGGACCCGCCCCTGCTGGAGAATAGTTTGACGTGGCCTTTTCATTACGCCTGGATCCTTCACGCACAGTTTGGAGTGGCGAGTGTCTCTTGTTAACGCGACGTCAAGAGCCCCAACCCCTTCCCATCACGTGACCCACTCAGCTGACCTGCAGCCCATGTCGGCGCCTCGGTCAAGTCCAGGCTCACACCCATGTATCAAGGGCAGCTCCAGAGGTTGGGACCTCAAATTGACCGAAATTTCTACACCTTCGAGTGAACATTGTTGATAGTTTGTCTTCTCATGTTGATTGGAAGGCTCGGGCTGGCCCCCTGGACCGACACTGGATCCCTCCTGCCATCTGTGGGTACATCAGAGTATCTCATAAAACTGTAATAGCAGAGCTATTTCCAGGGCTCTTCCAGGAACGTCTAACCGACGCCACATGCAACGTACCGTCAGGGTTTCTGGTGTTGAGGCTGCAGCGCCATCCCTGCAGCTGGAACCAGGAAGTTGTGCGTGCGTGCGTGCGTGCTCGCGTGTGTGCTCGCACAGGGACAAACTTCGTTTTGGAATCAGTGCATGTGGTTCCAGTCACATTGCACTGGCAAGTGTCGGATCCACATTTTTTTCTGTCAAAGTCACGGTGTGTCCTGCGCCAAGCAGAACAATGACACTGCAAGCCGAGTCAACTGGAACACCGGCAAACATCGGCCTCTGGCGATCATGACAGCGCTGCAGTCTCGAGCTGCAGACTCACCCGAGCGCTGTCAGGACGTCGCTGCATCCTCGCCGCACACCTCTCAACCCAACTGCGTCTTTCACGGCCCCGTCAAATCGGCAGATGGATGGACGGATACCGTAACCACGATCCACCCCCAGCCGGAGCAGCTCGGGGCTCGCAACATCGCGCGGAATTCCATCCGCTTTCCGACATGGATATGAGGTGCCAGGTTCACACCAGACGCGTGTTCGTCCAGGTCAGCTCTGGATGTGTCGTGTGTTCATGTAACTCCAAAGTCCCCCCCCCCCCACTAGGTGTGTTTCTTGCAGCCATAGTTTCAGCCACAGCTGAGTCTTTGAGACGCTGCACGTGTCGTGCGCTGCGTCTCTCCAGAAAGGAATGGTTGGCGACCAAGTAACGGACAAAACAGTGGCGAAAGTCTCGTATCCGTTCAGTGCTCCGTTGCGTGGCGGACCCACGTGAATCTGCCTCAACGAGACACAGTAACTCGAACTTGCTGCCAAAAACATCTGAACTGAGGGGAGGTTGCGCCTCGAGGAACAAGAAG
>JAAUXT010074321.1_pt1 | contig 31410 bp, 30 predicted proteins | sample 7278171 | NCBI WGS metagenome assembly JAAUXT01 (sample SAMN14350112, study PRJNA611818) | marine sediment metagenome | isolation source: surface marine sediment (1.8m) | place: French Polynesia: Moorea | collected 2018-08
CACTACCAATATGCCCCCCTCCCCTCTCAGACTTCCATTTCCGCGACTATCAGGGTTCCCGCCTTGGAACTTCTTGTTTTCCAGTTCGTGCGCGCGACTTGTCGCATTTTGCAAATTCCAGCGCAGTTCTCACTTTTTGGCCGGCAGCTTCTCGCCATTTGCAGTCTTTTCACTGAAAATGAAAGGCAAGGAATGTTGGAGATCTCACCTCGAAGCCGTCTCGCGCGACCGACGTGGAGAAGACCTCGGCTGTGGGCAGCACGGCTCCAATGACGATCAGCAGCAGCGCGTACAGAGCCGACAACAAGTTGTACAGACTCTCCCTGTGAGAAAAGAAGCACATGACTTGAGTCAAGACGCCTCTACATTGCAGTTTGGTGTGGTTTGATCTGACTCTCCCTGGAAGAACAGAAGAAAATGACCAGAGTCCACACGAATCTGCTGTGGTCTGGTGTGGTTTTATCTGAACCAATTTCCAAAACGACTTGAGCGGGAAATGCATCAGACAAGCTGTAGGTGGCAAACCAGCTTCAGAACCCGTTGTGCGCTGCACGCCAGATGTCACCACGAGATCACTCACTGTACCCACACTCACTCAAAACTCAGTCTGCAGCAGCTCCATTCATGATTCATAGCCGTATTTCTCGCCAGCGACAAGATCAACGCAGAATTATTGCGGATTATGGAAGACTGGCAATTTTAACTAATGCCTTGTTAAGAGCAGATGACTCATGTGCACGAGAATGCATGCCAATTCTCATGCCAGTAACAGGTGCGCTTGGCTACCGCTGCGCATGTCAAGCATTCCCAGTCTGGACTTGGAAATACTCCTGCTGAGAAATAAATTGCTAAGATTGCTTCAAAACGAAAACTCACAAAGAAAATCCCATGTGAAGGGGGGGTACTTTGGTCAGATACACCTCGACTTGATGCAACTGTGGGTCGCGCTTGGAAACCACATTTTTATCACGATCACAAATGGAGCCCAAATCCCACGCAAGTGATCTTTCACCATCACACAGAAACACAATAAAACAACACACATCGTATCACCTTCACCTGGACACTTTTTGACTTGCCAACAAGGCTCCAGCTGCAGACGCGTTTGTAATTTGGGAATTCGGTCGTTCCTGCGTTCGTGCAATCAAACACGAAATGCATGAGCTCTTGCAACTTGGTTTCAAAGGATCGCTTTCCGTGCGTCATTTCAACATTGAACTGCAAAGAAAACGCCTCTCACTGAAAATTGGCTTGGGTTTGATGATAAACTCCTGATCATCAACGTAACAATCTGGATCTTGTGCACAATGCCAACAACTGAAGTGGTTCTTCAGCATTGCACGACCTCCCTACGGTGTGATCCTGCATCTTTCCGTTCTCATATTTGAACATCTCAAAATATAGGTCAGATGCCCACCTGTCTGTTCTTTGACGTTTGTTGATCAATGACAGGAATTGCGGACAAACAAACAGTGAGAAAAGTGTCTGAGCAGTGATCATGTGGAATTGACAGTTGGTGTGTTCAAACACCATTAATCTTTTGTGTTCCATCAATTTCTATGTTCATTAATTTGACTCCGGCACCAATGTAATGAAACGTCTGAATGGAGTCGCTGCGACTGCCGCTCCTCCGTGCGCTTGTTCCTGCTGATTGTGGTCTACAAGGCTTTTTCTATCTTTTTGTCTGTTTTGAGACTCAGTGTGCGTGATGAAGAGCCATAAAACTACAATAAAGCAAACCTACATCAATGCCAAATGTACAGAAATGTCCTCATATTAAAACCCATTGTCGTTGCGTTTCTATTGAAATTCAACATGTCAGGGACACTTTACGAGATGCCTCCGAGTCTGCCTTTCACACGACGTATTTTGTGGCCAGCGAGTCGTGAGGCAGCTGCACAACTATTTGGTTGCGTATTAACTCGCTGCAGCTGCACGAATTGTGCTTCCGAAAACGTTATTGACATATCCTATTGTGCAGCAATAATTGTCTTGTCAATATCTGTGACAATTATTGCCGAGCTTGAGTTGCAACAACTTGACAGAAGCCTCAGATCCGCCTGTCAAACGCGACAAAACACATCGATTTTTATGCATTCCAGTTGCGAACGCACAAATCCCAACTGACTGTGAAAGTGTACGCTCGTACGAGTGGTGGATGCGTGCGTCTGGAAACGTGTAACGGTGTGATTTCTTTCACCAGAAAATCCCGACGTCTTTTGGATGAAGGAAGTCATTGGCTCTCTCTGCTTGTGAACCAGCAGCTGTCACCGAACTCTGAATGGCACAAGTGCAGGAAACCTGAATTCATTTTTCTTCCTATCTCTTCATGGCGTGTTTGCCCGACGATTCGAAGAAGCGACGAGTAATAGAGCCACCCTGATGCGCTTCACGTTGTGGCGGGTTCACCCCGTGACCCGGGGTCCCGTCCCCCACCGGGGGTGGGCGGGGGCGGGGCGGGAGCGACCCGACTCAACCCGCCTCCCCATCACGCGCAGAGCTGTCCTCACAAAACTGATAGCCATTCCTCCAGGGGAGCCGGCGCAGCCAAGCACATTTCTGGAAATCACAGCGTTTATGAATCGACCACAAATCCCCTAAAGAAATTCAAAGTCTGGCTCCACTATCAGTTCCGAAACACACACTCACGCAGCTGTCCGCACCTGCACAGATGCTGCATGTTCGCAGGTGGAGCACAAATGATTTCAAGGATCCAAATTGTTTCGTTGAAACGACGTTCATTAGGATCCAAATTGTTTCGTTGAAACGACGTTCATTTCTGACGAACTGCGGTCTGAATGAAGAGTACGGAGGTTCAGCAAACACGTCCGTTCCTTTTTCGACGTGCCCCAATTACCAGATCGGTGACACAGATACCATTTGGTCACTTCTCATTGGCTCTGGGAGCAAATTAAGAGTAAATGTGGTGATCTGGCCATTAGAGCACCGGCCATGTGAAAATTAAGCATTGCTGAACCTCCCTAGTGTTGTGCCACCACCGCACGTTCCTCTGAAGAAACGCCCAGCCCCAGCCGGACGCCTCGCCTTTTGGTTTGTTCGCCCGCAGTGGGTGTTGATCTCATCGAACAAAGTAAATGAATTGTGCTCGAACAATTGAAAGAGAAGAAATTAAATTCATCAGATTTCCTGTTCTTTCTTCATCTGTTTTAATTGAATCTGAGACCATGATGTTCGTCCTTCATCTCACAATCGAGTTCATCTGATAGCGCAACGAGGGAAGGGATTCATGACAAATTAGGCTGAGAACAACTCCATCCGAAAACAGGAGCTCGACATCATGAAAAATGCACCAGTTTCCTGGCTCGTTCCTGACTAATTGAGTGCTCTTCGAATTTGTGCGTCTAGTGGCTGTAGCCGCATTCAGACCGGGCACTTATCTATTTATCCCAAAAGTCTTGAGAAGCCACAGAGGCAACACAGCATCTAGCACTGAAGAGAGGAGGATTCAAGTGGATGAGTCAACCTTCTTCAGAAATGAAGTGTTCTTGACCTTTCCACAGTGTGCTGCACAAAAGCTAACCTTTCATTGTTTCTGTTTCCTGGCAAATGTCTTCGTTGGCAGGTGCAATTCAATCAATAATCAATAGCAACAGAGACACAGAAATACATTTGTATTTGTTCCAAGAGAAGCAGGCATTTGCGAAAAGTATGTGAAATATGTGGGCTGAATGTTTCTTTGATTGTCGAGTTTGCAATTCTGTTTTGGTTTTCATCTACGAGGTGTCCCTTCGCTGCTTTAGTTTTCACCTCAAACAAAGCATGATGAGACAGACGTCCCTGAATTTCACCGTGACAGTGTGTGTGCAACAGCTTCGTGTCCGCACGTGCGCTTCTTTGGCTGAGACCTTCAGCTGAATCACACGCACAACTTGCATCAGTCACGTCATGCTTCTGCTGGTCGTTTCTTTGCATTTTCGTCAAATCGTTCAGGCTGAAAACATACAGCGGTGTGGATATCCCAGCAAAACGCGAAACATGCATCTCGGTATCCACGCAACTCAGTTGTGCTCATTAAAATTCATTATGTCAAAACATACAGAACATAACATTTTGCAGGATATCCACATAAGTTGCACAATGCATAACTTTTGCATGTGGATATCAGTTTTGCTGTGTTTGCTATTTTTATTTTATATCAAGGAAGATTAATTTTTCAGTAAAAAATAAAGATTTGCCACAAATGATATATAAAGAAGTTTTGTAGTAAGAATACATGTTTTGCTGATTTTGCTGTATCATCATTTCTCATTCATGAAGCCTGATATCCACATGGCCTCAGTATGAAAGCTCACATTTTGTGTTTCGACTGTCCAGGCAGCAAAACACGCACTGATATCCACGTGGCTCTGTATGAACACAGCCTCACGCACACAGTTACAGATACACATACACACAAACGTGAGCACGTAAACACACACACACACACACACACACACACACACACACACACACACACACGGTCACGCCACATGACTTCGTCACAGTCTCTTGAGAGAAAGAAGTCCCACAAAATTCCATTCAATTCCCACACCTCTTGAACGACAGAGAGGAAACCAAAATGAACTGCGCATTTTTTCGAAAGCCACTGGCTTGAAATTGATTGGAACGAACAAAGACAATGTAATGGTGTCAATCTCCTCCTGTGCCGAGGCGCAGACTCTCCGAGTAGCTTTCCTCCACCAACCTTTTGACATCATTTCGCCGGGACAACAATCGCCATATTTGCTGCGTGAACGTGAAGGAGTTTTCATCACGTTCACTGCCAGAGACGAAGCAGACAGAAAGAAGCACTTAAACTATTTCTGAATTGCTCACCAGGCTGCCAGCTACGGACACCACCATAGCAATCTGATTCAATTTTTGAAGGAGGGCAAATTGCATGGCACCTTCACACCCTATTATCCTATCACCTCATTTCACATCCATAGTTCCCTTGCGCTGTAGCGAATTTCCGAGGACATTTTCCCACTTCTGGGCTCCATTGACGAGTTGACCCTTTGCGCCTCACGGTATTGACAAACTTCAAGCAGCCATTGCCTGGTGGCCATTTCTACCCCTTCAATTCCCCGTCCAGTGCTGTGTGAATGGCCATTACCCCGCTGCCTGTGAGCTTCAACACTGGGTTTTGTCTCATCTGCGTCTCCCCTGTGGGAAGGATCCCGAATTTAAGAAATGATGAGTCATCATAACACAAAATCCATCACTCAAGTGGATCCAGGGCAATCGACTTCGAGCACATTGAACCAAGTTTCGACACAAACACCAAACAGAACAAGTTGAAACCGTGTGCCCATGGTTGGAACTGTTTCTTCGGAATGTGTTTTTTATGCCAAGTATAACCTTTTCGCTGAGCAACTGACACACCCCTCATTCCAAGTGCGGAAGTCAGTGCTCAGGCAAGCTCACAAGATTCCTCTCCTTTTCCAAATCCCGGCTGAGACAGACAAAATGCTGTCGTCAAAAAGGTGCAACTTGACAACAGTGCTGCGCTCCGTCCCCCAGCCGGACGCACCGGCCAACAGGTGACGCTGAGATCCGCCTCCCGACGCCGTGCATGTTCAGGATCTTGCGGGACGCGCAATCATCGCGTTGGTAATTGAGACTCCGCAGCCGGGGCTCGTCTCTCCGCCACGCGCATCCAGCATCCAACAGGCCTCGTGATCCATCACCCGGGAAATGCGTCTAATGCCAATCACACGACAGGAAGGGACAATTCCCGCGCAGCTAATGCCTGATCCGTGATGCTTTCCGCAACACCCCCTTAAAGATCCCACGTCTCCTTGTAAAGATTGCCTTCTTGGGACAGATTTTCGCCGAAATGCATCTGCACATGCAAAGGACAGTTTGCTCAGATGGCCCCTGTGAGCGGTTCACTTCGACTGTTGCATGTAACGGTGGCTTCAAGGCATATTTTTATCAATGGAAATCTTGTTAGGCACAGTCTGGATTACTCATACATTCATGAACAATCGACCACAAAGGGAAAGGAGTTTCCTTTCACAAAAAGCCAAAAACAGCAAAGTTCACAACCACACCGTTTTGGCAAAACGAGACCCAGCCAGGAAATTCTCCTTGAAATTCCATCGCTGAAACAAAGGCTTCTGTCCTCGAGGTGCAGACTGGAGGCCCGACAAAGTTCGACTTGCTCTTCTTTATTTGCACCTCTTTGTCGCGAGTGAAGAGGCAGCAGACGTATTTGAATCGGACATGCTTCAACAAAAGCCCCGGGGCTCCAGCCGCCTTGTCTGTGAGCCTGAGAATTTCTGCAGGTTGGCTGCTCACATTAAACAGATTCTGCAAGGCTCTTTCAGGCTCAGCATTCATTGCGATTTCATCCTGTTAAAGGCTCCGAGAGATTCCACGACAGTTACAACTTCATGGCTCTGCACACTCCACTTCATTAACAAAGGACCAATTATCCACAGACTGGTGTTCACGAGGTTCGTCTCAAAAGAGGGCAGGTTCGGTCAGTTTCACCCAACATTTCTGCAGAGACGCTCGCCGCCTTGGCTCAAGAAATCAGACTCTTCACTTTCCAATCTGCACCTTTCCCGAGGGGACTCGTGACCTTTCTGATTGCATCGTAGCAGAAGCCCCTGAACATTTTATTCTGGCGAATGACAACGAACTTCAAACACGATGCTGCTGCCTCTCCAGAACGTCGGGCTTGGATGCTTTGCTCGTTGTTTTTGTTGGGGGGGATGCCGAAAAGTAGATCCAAGTAAAGCAACCCTTCTTCACAAGAGATGTATTTGGGACCAATAAACACACACGATTCAATTCCACGAAGCTCCTAAACCGCCATCTTCGTCTGAAATCATTTGCAAACGAAGTTAATCCATGAGTCAACCAATTGAGCATCTTTCGCAACCACTTCAATTGTGACTGCACATCTGTTTTCGAGTTCCACTGAACAAAGATGTGGTTGTTTTGGGAGCGCTCTTTATCTTCTTTATTTTCAAAGAAAAAACTTTTTTCCACAAGCATAGTTGAGGTATTGCATTGTGGTTCTGGTTCTGTGCAAATTTCAGAATCACTCGAGATTCCTCAGTCAAGGTGTGTTTCTTGAGCGTGTGCAAAGACACTGAACAATGGATATCAAAAAAGAACCAGCTTGATATTTAAAGCATTCTTTTTCTTGATGTACTTCGCAAACGAGGGAGTGTGTTTTCGAACTGTGAAGCAAATGGCCTGCTCATGACATTTCAGGCTTCCACAAAAACTCTCAGTCTTTTCACTCCGCAACGGTCTCAGACGCGGTTTACACGACCAGATGGGGATTTAACTGATACAATTTGAGAATCAATTGGGCCCAAATGACAGTCTAATGAAATTATGCAGCAATTACCGCAATTTACCTTATCTTTCTGTGCTGCCACGCAAGAAGAACTCTCTGTGATATCCAACAAAATCTGGATGAACTGGAAATTGCTTCTTCGTCATCAGTTAGAGTACTTAGATTTGGCTGGGCACTGGATCATTAGGACTCTCGTGTGCAAGCGAAGTGACGAGCATTCAGACTACGAGATTCCTGACTCATTGTTTCTTGCATGTCGGGGATCACCGTCAGAGTATCATTATGACAACCGATGAATCAAGAGTTTGCACTGGGAATCGTGCAACTGCAGTCGGCGAGAAACTCAGAGGCCAAAAACGGCAGAAGGCCACAGTTGACTTGGTGTTTCCCTGTCAAACTATGACACCAGCCTCGCGTTGAACAAACCCTGAAAATCAGGTGCAGCTGGTAGACATGGTGTTCGAGGCTTGATTATGAAAGTCGTGCTGAATAGTTCGACCTGCAAACGAGTCATCGCCCGTCAATAGATCTCTGCACTTGTGTCACTGGCATTCTGACATTCTCAAAAGAGAAAATGCAGGTTCAGAAAATGCACTTGTCGCAACTGCGCCCGTTTCCCCAGTGTGCGAACACCAATCCGGTCTCATCAATCTTGCTTCCTGAAGCAAAACTTCACCAGCCGACTCGCCTCAAAATCTGCTGTTGAAACCAGGAATTTCCTGTTCCATCTCCTCTCTGGAAAAACACTTGCAAGAAACATGTTCTGTGGTTTTGCGCGTGGTTTCTCGCCAACGTTACGAGGTGCCAACATCCAAGTGTCAGCTGGCCGACACTGATTTCAGCCAAAGTGTGCATGAACATCGGTGTCCAGTACGTTTGCAGAAACAGAAGCAATCAGACTGAATTGTCGTGTTTGTCGACACTGCTTCGTGCTGAGGAAGCCACACAAGGACACCTATCGGTGTGGGCACGTGCTGTACCGTACGACTTCAGCAAGCAAATCCATGATGACTGGCACTTCACTTGGCAAATGCAACTTTTCAACACACACTGAAACTTGCTTTCAGGCCAAATAATTTTTGGCAGCTTTCTTCCAGGAAAGGTATGATGATTTGAGTGGGCACCTTGAGACAGTAAAGTGCTCTCTTGTTTCAATTGGTGTGTTTAAACAAGCATTGTTTGTCGACCTTGCCCGTTTTTACTCTTTGCTCAGTTTCACCGAAAGTGGTAATCTGGTTGTTGCAAGAACATCTGATGGGGGGGGGTGGTGGTGGTTCAAAAAGTTGGAGATCTTCTCTAGGTTCTTCAATGGGACAGAGCATTTCACATTTCAGACAGGCATTTTGTTTTTCCAGATTTAGAACATGTGTTTGACGAGGGGACATTTCAAGTCTGTTCACCAGATTCAAACAGGCTTTTTTGCCAGAGCGGGACCGACTTTTTGTCAGATTCCCCCCCCCCAACCCCCGGGAAAAGTCTGTCAAACAAAATCCGAAGCGTTGTTACCAGAAACAGACGCCGAGATGCCGAATGCCCGGGGAGTGCACGCCAAAATGTGCTCGTTGCGTTGAAATGAAGAATGCTGTTAGGCGGAGCCTCAACTTGAAATAGCGGCATGTAAGATGCAGCATCATCAAAGCTGCCATTACAGTGACGGCATGTGATCCTCCATACCTTAAAAGCATTTCACGAAACACTTTGACGGAGGCAAAAGTGGATTCTGATGTCAGCGCTGTCTCACATCACATCCCTGGCGTGGAGCGCCTGAAGAAGCTCATTCTGACACCACGTCTCAGGGTTTGCACCTCGGACATTATCAAGTTGTCAGAAAGGAACTTCAGGTCAAGACAACAAAATGCACAAATCGGAAAATGTGTTTGATTGATCTTGCCTCGGCCGTCAATTCAAGCCTGCAGTTCTGCTTGACTTTTGGCCACATCGCGTGTGAATCATTCCAGACCCCGCAAGAAGGGACAGCAGCACTGAGTGGTGATGTCACGCATGCACGTGTGAAAATCCTCATTAAAAGTGCATGGACGGAGGGGTCAAACCACGGGTCAGCTCCAGATCGTCTCTCTCTGACCACAGTGGCTCATGTTCTTGTCAAAGCTGTCGTGCTGGACAGGCCAGCTGTCTCGTGTGAGGCGCGAGCGCCGGGAAACAAAACGCATCGCATTACGTACTTGCGACTCGCATTTGCGGATCAGGTTTTGACATGATCCATTTCCAAACGGCGCCACTTGATTCAGATTGCGCTTGATGCTGATCGGAAATGACCCGAGAATGTTAAGCTTCTCGTTCGTGACCAAAGAAACTCGACAAAAATTCACATCTGTGGAACCTCTAACTCTCACTTGCGGTGTGACACAACGGAAGCAATCCCAACTTTTTGGACATAACTCGCAGTTGTCTCAACCAACAACACCCAAAGTACAAAAAGAACTGCAATCGCGACAACGGAGCAACCAAGAAATGCGCAGTTTCAATCAGGCTGGGACGTTGTCATCTGCCATCACCGCTAATTACACCTGAGGAACTTCACAGATACAACACCGTTGCCATGGAAATGCCGTGAATTGGGTCTTGCAGGCCTTCAGGAATGTGAAATAATCACACCATCTGAGATATTCTGAGACAGTCAGGAATTAGTTGACAGTTGTGAAACCCAGGTGTTACGCAGGCACTGGATGAAACAAGAACTTGCGGGGTTTTGCGTCGTTGGACGCCCAGTGTCGGATGTGGAGAAAAACCGAATCTTCAGACAGCGAAAAGAACAGCGCTGACAAGCGTTTGAATCCGAGTGACACCAGACTGCGGCCATTACAACGTGCACTTTTCCCACCTGAAGTCTGCTTCAAATGTGGAGGTGAAATGGCAAAATTTTGATGATGGCGTCGGTTTCAACGCAAAAGGTGGGGTGCACGTCTGCGTTGTTTGACTGGGTGTTTTTGGATGTAGTCAGCAATCTCAAACTTTGGATTCAGTGAGAAAGCCAATGTGGGTATTTTGTTCCACAAAACCTTCTTCGTCAGGAGAATCAGGAGAACAGAAAACGTCCGGATCATGATTGATGAAAGCAACTGCTCTTTCCGTGATTAAAATCGATTTCACCTGAGACCACGAACTCCTTCAGGTGGCCACAATGCCTCACAGTGAGCAAATCCTTGTGGGAAGACTTGAAATGACCACTCCATTGATTGCACCAGTTTTCACCCACTCACATTGTTTGCCGACAAGTACAGAAAGTAAAAACTCCCAACAGCTATTGACTGTAATCTGAACAATGTCGGTCAAAAACAACGAACCTCTGTAAAAGGTAATCAACAGATTTCGCCTGCACCTCACACTGAGTGGCTATCAATTAGTCAGCAAAGCTGCGGATCGATGCTGAGCCGGAGATCAGAGACGCGTATTAATGGGGAATCAGGTGGGTATCGACAGAGGTGATATGTCTGAATGAAAGCCCAGGTGACTGCGCTGTCTGCGGTGACAAGAGCAATGGTGGACAGCGACCAAAGCACAAAGCACAAAACACGCACACCTCAGTCTTCTAAGACCTGACACTCCTTGATGTGATGTCACACCAGCAGTCTCTCACGACAACACGACGTGTGTCTCAACTGGACGCACCGAATCACTCTTTCAGCTGTTTCTCAAATAGAGCGCTCAGTGTTTGTTTCAGACTCAACAAAAGTGTTTTGAAAAGTAAACTTTGAAGTCCGCTTTCGTTCCAAGCTGCCTCGCCTCCATTTCTTTCGTCAAGTTCGAATTTCAATGCCAACAGCCTTTACTAGTATTCAAGCTCCCGGCGTCAAGCTCATTTCAATTTCTGTTCCAAACCTGAGACACTGTTTTCTTTTCACAAGCACACAAATCACGGGGCAGAAAATTGTGCGTAATCGCATCATCATAACAAGGTAATGGTCGGAAATGAAGAGCGGCCGGACCGCAGTGGAACGGGGCCGCGAGCGCTCAGCAGGATTCGCATCGCATCCGCCGAGCGTCCATTGGATCCACACCAAACTACGCCGCGATGTTGGACGACCAAGGCCCGCAACAAAAAAACCTTGCCATCGATTATCTCGACCCATCAGATCCAAGCAGCCCTGAGGTCACCGGCTCACTACCGCACAAAAATGAGTTCATGCACAGCTGACTGAAGCTCGCAAGCACAGTTTTCTTAAATTTTTTGGCGGGCAATTTTAGCAAACATGGAAACATGTCCCTCTTTTCTGACAGTCTGGACTGTCGTTCTGATCAGCAGCACAACAAACGTCTTCAAGACTTTCACACACCTGGACGCATGATACAGCTTCCAGGTCGTAAGTCCGAAAACATTTTGATCAAATCTAGGGAGGCAGATGAGTCGTCTCGCAGGTATGGCCTCCCACGAATCCACATTTGAAGTCCTTCCCTGCAAAGACTTAGTTGCTTTCAACTCCATCGAGCACGCAGTGATCAGGAGGTCGGGGTGAATCTCGGTCGTAATCCGCCAGACTCCCCGAGCGGCCTTGGAAATCACAGACTCGTCAGATCTGCAGATCGGCCAAAATAAAGACAAGGGCGCCGGATTACTGCCGACCCGAATCCACGCGCCTTCTCCTGAGACACTCCGCACAACGACCCTCTCGTGGACGATGTGGAAGTCTCGAAATGTTTCCACTGACAGAAAATGTTCTTGCTGTGGGCACCAAGAGAAATGTTCTTCCGCACGAAGTTCCGAGCACCTGTGCTTCTCAGATGTGAAAACCACCCAGATGTGTCACAAGAATCTACACGTTGAGATAGTTGCATCTTTGGTCTTGTCAAATGACCAACGCCCCTCTCATCTGATTCTGGTCGATATGCTTGTCCATTTGATCGTCAGACAAAGAAGCAGAGCTGGCCGTTTTTGAAACATAACTGGTCAGTTGTTCACGTGGCCTCGATTGGACACCTCCAGGTTCACACGCTGCCGATCCACCGAGGTCCAGACGGCGAGACGAGAGCAGGAGGAAAGCACTTCTCTTCATGCAAAAGGTCAGCGAAGTGTTGACGTCGTATTTTACCGTCCATTACGAAACTATTAAGCTGTCTCAAACTGAGCGATGTACAATTCGGTGAGTTTACGATGGCAACTAGACGCGTCCACGGAGCTTTTCCCTGTGAAAATCGCAGTGAACCGAACGCAATCAAAGTCACGTTTTCCCTGAAAGGACGTCAAAATTGGCCTCGAGAAGCCAGCAGTAGCAGAGGGCGCAGCTTTTTGGTCCCGTTTCGACAATAATGGAACGATGAATGGGAAGGAAATTTGATCGACTTTCTTCGGTAATTGAGCTTCTATTTTCTCTTCGTCACTGCCAAATAAAGTAAAGAGCTCGCCATTAAATTTCACACCTGAGAGACGCGATACAACACATGCAGCTTTGAACTGTGGCAGCCAGGCTCATAAAATATGGCCGTGATCGCTGTGATCTTTCAGTATCGCGTCGGGGAGTAAATTGCATTAATCTCAAATTAGTTCGGCACCGCATCTGAATCCAAAATCAATTGTCACAATTAACCTCCGACAGATTCGCCGCTCGCGATGCAGCTTCAACGCCGCTTCAATGGCGCGAAAATCAACACAGTCGATCTTCCTGTTGTGTGTCACAGTCTATTGCTATGCATTGAAAATTAATCTGCTTATTGCAAGAAATTATTGCGATAAATCGCCCGTGTCCCGTCTTTCACTCAGTGTGCGGTCAAAATCGTCGTTCGTTCGTTGCAAACGCGACATAACGACAGGGTTAGCGAATCTCCCACCAGACAGATCCTCGGATCCTCGAGGTGCAAGGAGTCAGCAAAGTTGGCGTGCGCATTGGAAAATATCACTGAAATTCAACTGTCAATGTCGTGGAAACCCAGCTGAGGGGACACTCATTTTATCAAAATTCACGCAGGTCGTTCCTTCTGCTTCTTCTCTGCCCAGCAGCAAAACGTTCGAATCAGGCCTCGTGACATTTCACCGTTCACCCTGCTGCATATTGTGTTTGAAGTTGGTCTCAAGAAGAAAGTTTGTCAATCGCGGCCGGACGGCAAAGGCATCGAAGATCCATAACTCAGCGCTGCGCCGTCTCTTCCCTTATGATTTGAGCTCGTTAAGCGCTGCATAAGAATGCGTGGTTGTGCAAGATAGGCTCTGAGATTTATTATCTGTACCCAAGAGAAACCGGGCTGCTGGACTGCAATGGCCAAGCAAATCACGTCAATATTACACAACCGAAATACCCTGCTGTCCAAACGACGATTTAGTGGTGGTGGTCAGACAAGTTGTGTGTACTTTCTTCTGGCTCATTATCGTCGATCTCCTGCTGTAAGTCTGGCTTCTTTTGTTGGAAGCTGTGGTTTCTGCGGGGCTGGCGCTACATTGATGTTGGAACCGCGTGAGTGTTGCATGTGTGAAACACCAAACGTCCAGTCGGCACGCAAGAATAGCCTTTCAACCTTGTGCTTGCAGTCCTGGATTTGTACAGGCTGTTCATCTCAATTTCTGACATTTTGGACCACAAACTGGATTTGGCGCAGTTTTGAATACAATGTATAAGGTGCATTTCCATACGAGTCAACAACCGTGAACGAAACCCAATTTTGCACAAATGTTTGTTTCATTCCAGTTTTCATTTGCATGCATTCGGTGCAAGACAAACACCGCTGATCACAATGCCTGTTGCTGTTGAAATATTTAACAGCACCTGGCAATAAATTCCTGCTCACTGCAACTATTTCACATAAATCTTGTGTAAGCTGGTAATTTCGCTTCGTAATTAGCAGACTTACATTCGATATCACTCCAAACGAGCAGTCTTTCATTCCCATTTGCACAAAGCGAGATCCAGTTGCATTCGGAGCTGCCATTGAATTTTCACTGCGGCGCTCGTTTAGGACGAATGCTGAAATCCTCCCTTCATTTGGTTAAGTGCCTCGTGAAACTGAGAATAAAAATCAACTCCTGCGAGCAAATGGATGCTTTCAGACCAGGGAACAGTTGCAGCATGGAGCAAAAAAATCTGAAGAAAACAAAGGGCCAGTTTGGTGAACTCCTGTATTTTTCTTCTTCAGCTGAAAGGTACCAAAGCAAGTGTTTTCTTTCTCTTGTGTCTGTCAACCTATTCAATTTGCTCAAAGGATTTTCACGTTGCCTGGATGTGTGCAAGAAGGAAGAGATGAACTGGAGCCTTGAAAACAAAGCCACGCTTTTGAAGATTTCAGTTAATCCCCGCGAGACCTCGCGCATTAACAGCATCATTGCCCGCAAAGTTGATTAATATTTGATGGCGCAATATTGAGCAAATCGACGGCGCCGATGTGGACGGGGTCGTCCGTCGGAGTCTCATATTTATTTCAACAGGCTGCTCGCGCTGAACCGAGGGTGAGACGGGTTCTCCGGGGGCTTCATTCAATACGACGTGAAAGCCGAGCAGATCCTCCCAGAAATGGTCAATTTCAAAGCACAAATGCACTTTCACTTCCTCACAGAAGATCTCCACAAAGTTAAGAGCAATTGCACAAAGCAAAGTTTGACATCCGTGTCTTCCTTTTTGTTTGAACTTTGCAATAACTGTGACGTCCGAAATGCCTCCATCACTCGGCACTGCTGTTATTCAGAAAAGGACAGACAAGTTTGCGAGTTTGTGTGATTCTCGTTTTTGCCTTGGTCAACAAGAATGCTACGCATAAAAAGCCTGTGGTCCATAAAAATGTTCGCAGTTCATAAATACCTTCACTGATCATTTTGCACCCATTTTCTGGAAAAGTGGTCCTCATTTTTTAGGACCACCTTTAGGACCACTTTTTTTTGGGGTTGGGGGGTTGGGACCACTTTTTCGAAAATGGCCAGGAATGATCACTGATCATTGTGCAACCATTTTCTGAAAAAGTGGTCCCAATTTTTAGGACCACTTTCAGGGGGGGGGGACCACTTTTCCAAAAATTGTCAGGAATGATCACTGATTATTTTGCACCCAAAGTGGTCCCAACCCCCCCCCCCCCCAGTTGGGACCACTTTTGTGCACACACACACATACAGACTGATGGTGATTACACTAAGCGTGTGGTCGAGACCCTTCGGGACCACACGCTTAAAAACGCAGTCGTCACACAAAAGCGTGAGACAAAAACGCAACAAAACAACTGTCGGAATTGTTGTCGAACGACCAGAGAAAAGGTCCATCGAAAATTGTTCTTTCCTGCACATTTGCATTTGTGTTGCTAAACCACACTCAAATTCTGAACGCTTTGCAAAAAGTGGTAATCGAGATGATATTGTAGATGAGCCGTGCAACAAGAACCGTCTCCTCAAATGTGGATAATGTCGGGTTCAATTGCAAATTCAAATATCGCATTGCAGGTCTGTCACAAAAAGGGACACGAGGCCCATTCAAGCCATCGATCCCCAGATGCGCATTTGTGAGAATGTGACAGAGGGAGATAAGCGGTGCGGGTTAAAAAATGCATGGCTCACAATGAGAGTCTGCAGGGGCTCACAACGAAGATGGACAGGGAATGTGCCCTGCAGCGCTGCTCTGATGCCCATGTCGTGCTGTGTCGCAATGTCAACCTCAACAGTGTCACTGCTTGAAAAAATACCAAACTCACAGCACGCCTGAAAAAAATTCTCAGCACGCCTGAAACGAGAGAGATCACCGACCTCTGCAGACAATTTTGACATGAAGGCAGACTTTCTCAGTGCGGTAGACTCAAGTCCACAGATATCTTCGACAGTCCTATTTTCCTTGGGGTTCACGCCTGCTTTCTGGCATTACTTGATCAAACTCCGAAAACTGAACGCGCACGGCAAGACGCGGCGCGGCAACCTCAGGATTTTCAAGTGAAGCTGGATCTTAATTTGACGCGAATAATGTCTTTGGTGGCAGGACAACTTTCACTTGAAGTGCGTCGTCATGTGAAAGACTCGATAAAACCATGTTCATATGGTTCTTGAATAAACAGAATCTGTTCTGTCACAAGACAGCAGTTTGCTTCATGGCACGAGAAATGTGGTGGACCGTGGAAAGCAGCCGCAGATTGATCGCCATCCGGAGGCAGATACCGTCATCTATCACTCACAACGCCGCTTTGTTGCGCACACAACAAACGAGCAGGAAAAACAACCTTCCTCCAGCAAACAGGTAGAAAGCAATACCTCACCGATAATAAGTAGGCACTGGGTAAGGTTTGGTTGGAGGATAAGTAGCAAAGAGGGAACAAATCAATTCCAAGCTGCCTTGGTGATTGTCAGGACTCGATTTGCCGGAAATTAGACCCTCAATAGAGAAGCATTATGAAGATGTGTCGACGGCACCTGAAACAATGTGCTTTCCATGAACAAGTCACAGACACATCCGTAAATAAATGACAGAACGCATTTGTCAAACGACAATTCTGGAGGTTAAGTCTGTCAACTGTGTTTGCTTTTGATGGCTCACGGGTTCAGTTCTTTTTTAGAACCTGGGGAACTTCCTGCTCTGATTTCAGGAACGGTTGAGCATCCTGTTTGGAGATTTTGCGGGGAGACAGGTGAGGACAGTTCCAGCGTCAATTATGCATGCAGTGTGCGCTCATCACCAGACAATGCACTCAAGTCAGAATCCCATCAAACGAATCAAACTCCCATCCGCAGCTGATTGGATCAGACAGGAAGACAACATCTGAAGCACCACGCGTCTCACCGAATTCAAACCTCCAACTTCCACATTCCCAGCATCAAATGCAACCACAAGGACAATCCAATCAATGTGAAATTGTCGGTGTACAACACAATCACAGGTGTCGCAAATTGAAAATGCAGGAAATCCACAGGTACAGTGAAGGAAGAATGACGGTCTTGAACATCTGACGGTCTGCAGCATCGGCTGTTGAAACAATGTCACTTCCTTGGATGGCTTCCGGGAAACACCTTATCCATCCACCTGTGTCTCTCCTCCATCGATTTCAGAAGCTCAGATTGCACCGAAGCACGGGTTCTGGCTGTGCTTTTCAGAAAACCATCTCCGGCATTTTTCTAATCCCTTTCAGAGGGAGATTTTCTCCATTCTTGACTGTACTGTGAGACAACAAGGGCCTCGCCCATTCTGAAGAGTCAAAGACCCTTGTGGCGCAGAACAACCAGTGGATCAGGACACGACATGCACGCCATTGTTGATCTGCCCTTTGTTTCATGCAACGACAAATATGGGTCACTGAGCAGCAAGGCAGCTTCAGAGTGACCGTGGCACCTTATCAAGCTGCGAAACTTCCTGTGCGTCAGAAATTCCCGCACAGCACGATGCGTCTCAAACAAGCCATATTCATTCACTAGCCAACCTTGAAAAGCGACCCTTTGAGCTGGTCCACTCTGCTGGGGCTTCACCCAAGTTCAATGAAGAGCACAAAAAGAAGCCAAAGTGCAAAAAACAGCACAACACACCTTTTTCACTCAGTGTGTAACTTCAAAGAATGTGAGACCTCGACAACACCAGGGAATGTTTCCCAACGCAGGTCTCTCCCCACATTCGTCATTCGCCTCCCATTGCTTCAATGCTCTTTTATGGTCTTGCACTGAAAACTTGCGTCACAAAACAAGACCGTGGATGGAAAACCGCAGCTGCAAAAGCAAAGAGCACGCCGATTGCTTTCAGCCTGTGCATGTGATCATTTGTTTTGTCTTGCTTCAAGTGCAGTCGTGTTTTTTCCTCATTACGAGTCCATTACGGCTGCGACACGGACGCGGATGAATTCGGGGCTGACACTACAGAGAGTAATTACACGGAAACTTACGAGCACGAGATTGCACTCGCCCTTTATTCACACTTCATTATTCACGTCGTCTCCTTTCAACAGCACTGTGAAAAAATTCCTCCACAGGAAAAGTTTCAAGGACTCGAGCTTTCACCAAGGCGTTTCAAAGGTCATGCAGAAACGTCTCTGCACTCGCTCCACATTGAAAGACGTTCACCTTTCAAAACTTGAAAGTCTGCGGCTCAAGCAAACTCGTATTCTGCACTTCAGATTTGTGCTGTGACAGAGTGAACATCTTGTGGACAAAGACGCACAACAACGACAAAAACGAAACAGTGTGTCAGTGATTTCTTTCTCATCGATTGTTTGTCCTCCGTGCGACATAGATCCACGTCGCTTCAACAGTGCGCAGCTTCACTAAACATCCAGGCGACCGGAGAGTTGAACTCAGTACAATATTGACGTGTTTAATTCAAGCGTGTCTGATTCCCAATCACTTTACTCGCGTTTCACACTGAATTACGGCATCCGTGGATCAGCTTGAGAAATCCCTCGTGGCCCCTTTCTGAAACCCGGGGTTGCGCGCAGCAGTGGCGTCATGTCGCCCTGTGAGGATCCACGGACGAGTCTTCATCGACTCGGTTCCTTTGATTCGCACAACAAAGGACTGAGTTCCATGTCTGTCATAAGGGCTGAAAAATATGGTGTGGCCACAGAGTTGTTATCAGAGAGTATCAAGTCCGTTGGCGTGGCGAAAACGTTCGACTTGTAATTCAGTCAAAAACAACAAGGGACACACGAAGACTGGCCAGCCTGCAGCTGATCAAGCTCCAAGATGAACCCCATCGACCACCCCCACCTTCACACTCCAGATCCACGCCGACGTCTCCCCCGTTTCTCATGCGCGCATGACTCATCCCAAGGCGCAACGGATACGGGGGTCGCGCGTGCGGGATCTTGCGGGACGCACAATCATCGCGTCCGTAATTGAGAAGCTGAGGCCCCGGGATTCCAGCAGGTCCCAGATCCATCACAGGGGACCCGTTAGCCGCCCATTACGGGGTCAGGCAAGGAAAAGACAATTTCTCAACAGATGAATGATCAACAATATTATGCGTTTCACACTCGGTAATGGATCTGTTGCGCCCTGCAGCTTCTCATGAAGTTCTCCGCCGCTCTGACCCTGTTTAGGATTCTGTGCGTCGAAGAAATGATGGAATGTGTCTGAAGGTTCACCTGACAGAATGTGTGCTGTCCGCTCTCGTATGTTCCCAAACCGGTGTTCATTTTCTCTATTTTCTCTATTTCTCTATTTCCTTGCCTGAACCACAAGCAGGAACAACAGCTGCACAATTGGTTTGAACACATCAGACAACAAATGGCCATGCCACGTTTCAACCTGGAATTCCCAGATTTACGAGTGCTGTGCTGTGCATTTGCTACGAACAAAAATGACAATCATCAAAAGTTCTCCTGAAACCTGGAATTGATTTTGCCGTGACTCTGAGATCGCTGACAAGCAAACACCACAATATTCACAGATCATGACAGGAAATGTCTCAATAAGCCGCTAACGAGCTGGGTATCAGATAAGGAAAACGTTTCTGGTCCGGACAGATACAGATCTGACGCCTGCAACATGCAAGAAGTCAATGAATAATGAATCGTCAGAATCACTATCTCCGACTTCACTCTTGTCGCTGTCATGATTCTGGCTGGCGATGCCTGATCTCCTTGTTGAGTTGCGTGGACTGCGGTGCTGGCGATGCGCATCTCAAGAACCACCTCAAAGATATCGGCGACTTTGCACGTGCACTGCCAATCGATGGAAGAGGTTCTGTCTTGAGAATTTTACCGGTTCCACTCGTTGCCAACTTTGGTCCACAAACTTCATTGATAGTTTGTGCAAGAGGAAATACAAAAGTTGGAGAAGTCATTTCCGTTCACGGTGTCTGTCTTTTGTTCCCTCGATGTCTGCCATGCCGTGGAGCTGGTTCAGTCTCCTGGGAGCCTCCACCGCGCTGCACGTGGCTGAAGCGTCATTACGCGCCACTGCAATGATCTCGTAATCTTCTTGTAACTGCTAAAACCCGAAACTCGTCCAAAATGAGATGCTCAGAAACAACATCAACGTTTGCACATGTTTCCAAATGAAAGGAAATTACTTTAATTTCCACGGAGACAAGCCAACTGTTTGCAAATGCCGTGGAAACTCTGGCAAAGATGTTGAAACAAATCATCAAACAAAAACTGCATCTATCGTCAATCAACGAGCAGAACTCTCGTATCGGTCGCAATGATTAAATTGCTGTCTCTGTTTGCTTCCAAAATACTATCAGTTGGTTGGAAAATACGTGCGCGAAGCTGATCCCCTAATTATTCAAAAAAGGTTTCAGGCAACTTGTGCAAATCAAGTGAGTTCAACTTGTGTGCAGAGTGAGTCCATCAAACAGTTGCAATGGCGTGAGCTTTTGGCGACAAAACAAGGCAATCTTCCAACCGCCAGTTCATCCTTGTTGTCGACGAGGCATTCGCGAGCGGCTCGAACACCAAACAGAACGTGTGCAAAATGAAATATCTGCAACAATTAACATGTCACGCAGATAAATATGGATATGGCGCGAGTATTGACAAATCTCCAACAACAGGCAGTACTCGGGGATTTTCTGGCCACTATAAAAGGGATTTGTTATGCATGACGTCGCTATCGCAAACATTATTATGATTTACGTGAGAAATAAATCACCTTCTTGATGGTTTTATCAGGGTCAATTTTATGCAAATTGAATCAATAAAATGCAATAATTGTATTAATTACTACGTCTCAGTTACTACTTCCGATTTTTGGCCGATTTATGAAGTGGTGTTGCAAGGGGCAGGCATTATCTCAGAAACTCTCTTGTCCCTTGTTGGGTGAGTGCGGCAGACGTGGCTTGATCCCGTGGAATGAACCGGCAAGCACTTTTGTCTGGAACACGCACTGAACGGGGAATCAATCACTCCGTGTCCACACAACACAGGCCTCGGTCCACACATGTTGTTTGAGTAATTCAAATGTTCTGGTCGGCGACTGTACGAGCGTTCAATGGCAGGACACCTGGTCTAATCGAGCGTCCACATCTTGAAATCCTTTCAAACTGTGATGCCTACAGAATCATCAAATTCACGGACAACATGCGACTCAGACGAGAGATGCTGCTTGATAGAGAGCTCCTGTCCGCAAATAAATGGCCCATAGATCCTGAAATCCGAGAAATGTCTCCAAAGTGTTTGCAGAAAACAGGCAATTAGTTGTGCCAAGCTCTGTCGTAAAAGCATCTGAATCTGCACTGAAACGGTCACAGATGTGGAAGCCTCCAGATCCTCGTGTCGATTAGCGACGGCGACAACAGTTGATCAGTTCCTCTCGCGGCAATCTCGGAGCCCAGCAATCTTTCTTCATTCTAATGCGGATCGACCTCGCTCCGGTGCCACGAGTACCAGAAGGAAAGGAAGCCTGGTATTAAACCGAACGGATTCCCGCCTCATCCCTTCATCAGCAAGCAACTCGTTTATTGAATACCGCCTTCGTACTTTCTCCACTCTCAAACAGTCTGAGATGTCTCAAGTTGCGTTCTGTCTGTCGACACGCCCACGAAGCTGTGGAAGGAAACAAGAAATGATTTCTGAAAGCAGTGTTCGTCATCAGAATGTGGATGTCTGATAATGGACTTATCGAATAATCTTCAGAAATCAGTGCACGGTCTTGCGTTGCAAACAAATGCTCTCAGACCAGCTTCATTTTTCATCGCAACAAGACTGGGGGTGTGCCAAAAAAGGTATGATAAATACGCCTCAATCAGGGTAAGATTTTGAAGATGGAGTGGGCACAATGAAAAATGGATGGTTCTGGCGCCGTTGTTGTCGAAGCCCTCGTCGCCAGGCTTATGTTGTCAACGTTTTGAGGGAGATGAATTCAGAATGATAATGCTGCAACAAATTACACGTGTTATCGCCTCCGCCGAGCTCGAGTCCACCCGCCCCAGAACCAACTAATGTACATTGCCGTCTATTGCTTTGCGGGTAATTCCCTGGACGCCATGATTCACCATTTGGTCTGATACAAGCTGGACAGATTCTGTGAACGAGCTGCATATTCGGAAAACCTACATCCAATGCACCTGTTTCCTGCGCAGACATCGAAACAGAAACACAGTCCTGTGATAGAGATGAAGAGAAGAATTTTTTGGAAACTAGCAATTCCCAAAAGAATATCTTCCACTTGTGCTCACACTCGTATCTATTTGAATTGCCTGAAACGCCGAACGAGACGATTCTGTCGACATCAACAGCTACTGCGTCAGGGGGCCACGCTGACCAAAGGTCGATGCTTGCAGGTTCCCGTTTCAAAGCTGAAACTCGTCAACTTTGGTGCGCCACGAAGGCGCGATCGTTCTGTCGTCTTTAAAAGACGATCCTGAATCTCCTATGTTGTCAATGGTAATTGCACGCGCATTTGACAAAAGGCATTGTTGTTGCCATGGAAATGATGGTAACTCGGGCTGCCCTGGAGGAAGGAGATTTTCCGTGTGATTCCGTGTGATATTGTCTTCAGCGTTCGCGTCGCCTTCGGTCACAATCACGACCCGACATGATTTGTGCGCGTGTGTCTGGGAGGGATGCAGGAGATTGATGCGGCCCACGTCCAGACGTTTCTTCTGCTCGCACAGACTGAATACAGTGTGTTTCACGAACAGAGCAAGAACGTCATGGTGTGGCTTTTCGTGGGACTCAGGTGGACTCCAAACTTTAAGCGGACGGCAAATTTCCGAATTCTGAGGTTCTGTTGTACTATTACCAATCTGTGGATTCAGACCAGACCATTCCACCCCACCACAAAGGCGATGACAGAAATCCACTTTGTCAATGCTTTTCTGCAAGCACAAAATTCTTGCCCGTTCAAGCACGAGCAAAGTTTAACCCTTCACGGCCTGGCTTCACAACAACCATATTCATTTCGAGAAGGTTCTTCACGTTCAGTCAGCGTTGATCTATTAACGAGGCAGTTATGCTTCAGGTTGTAGTTCTGGAGCGCTACACCCAACACTCCTGCACCTGTGCGACCATCGATTGAAATACACTTTCCAGGGCCGTGGTGCAACGGTAGCCCCCGACTGCACAAGGTTTCGCATTGACCCATCTCCTTTTGTCTCACACACAGGTGCATCTGCAGTTAACAAATTTCTCATTTCCACCCCAGGAATATCACTTTGATTTGGTGGGATATGATCTAGAATTCCATCCACGTTGCCAGCAGGAACTCGCAAAGTAATTGTCTCACAAATGAGAACCTATCACAGCGTGTTCCGGCAATTGCAACGCTCCTCGTACGAATTGGAACTGGCTGATTCTGACCAGTTCTTCCCTGCATCCTGGCGCAAATAGCAGAGGACCACTGAAACTGAGGGAAAAATCACAGCCGTGCATTGCAGGTGTCAGGTTCAAAACATCAAGAAACTAAATTTGAGGAAGAGGGTCAAGTGTAACGATGAGAAGGCGTTCAAATCGCCGTGAATGTCACATTTCTCCCGATGTATCAGGTGCAGACATGATCACTGCCGGACTAAATCAACCCAGAAGATCTTGAAGATGTGAAGGAAAAGTTGCATGACACATTTATTTATCTGACAGGAGCCATTGTACGAGCAGAAGATGGATACGCGAAGAGCATCACACTGACTAGGTTACGACTTTGCCAGTGAACGAACCCGTGAAAGGTTGCCAGGATATTTGTCTGGTTGCAGAGTAAAGTTGATAGGACACGGAATCCACCTGAATTTCAACTTGTTTTGTGCTCGGATCAATGACGGAATCTTCCATTGCACAAACCGGACACAGACGCGCCCTTCTCAACAGTGAGCTGCTGGAAGATGCAACCAGAACGGTTACGACTAAACAATCCTTTTTCTCCTGTACACTTCCATCCAGCCCACCGACAGCCGTCTGACCATGACCAGGCTCCACAATCTGTCAGGGCCGTGACAGGCAAGACCGAGCCTGCACCGCGCGCATTCATCCACCTGGATGAAACCCAAAGTGAATTTGTTCGTACCAAACGCACGACAACAACAGTTTCAATTACTCCTCATTTACACTAATTACACTTTTTATTCAAACAGGACAATGCGGTACTCTGGTGGAATTAACCTGTGGACCTCAAGACTCTAATTACTGTGCAACGGCCCCACGCATTTGGGTGACTCCGGATTGGTACTGTCATTCATTACTGCATAGTTTGGCCTTGTAAGTAGCTATTCTGTGCGAGAATGTGTGGAGTTCACCTCATAAGTAATTGACAGTTAATCTATGCATGCCATCGATCACGAGATAATCACCTCTTCCAGGGTCGCGTGCGGGGGATCCTCGATCTTCACTGCGTTTTGTGTTTTTCACTCCATATGGAAGTGCTTCCACACACACCGAAAGAGCTGAATCGACCGTGCACAAATGTTTCACAATTGGCGATGCGAGAAGCAAGAGCAGAATGTCCCCTGGACTGACTGAAGTAATTTCAGCGTGTCACAATGGTAGCTGTGAGCCATGCACAGAGGTGTGGACTCGGAGACAGCGGATATTACCGTCTGACACTGTTCTGATACTCAGCAGTGTCGACTGTACAATAGCCCGCCAACGTGAACCTATTTATTCTCTCCCTGTGCAAAAGTCAGACCCTTCCAGCAACGGCTATTACCGTACGAAGTTAATCTAGGCACAATGTAACCTGTCACAGTGGCGCATGAAGTATGATGCCAAACCACTCATCCTCAAAGGGCACACGGACTCCTTGTTCTTTCCCCGAGGAAAAGATTTTTCATCTTCAATAAATCCTTCACTGGCAGATTTTCTGCGCCGGGCTGGACAAGTTCCATCTTCGCTTTGGAGCCACCGCAAAATGGAGTGAAAAAATCAATGTGAACTTTTTGAGGCCCATTTCAAAAGGATCAAAACGAACAAATTCTCGCAGTAACAGCACACCACAACATCACCCCAGAGGCTTGCTCAATTCCACAGTGTTTCTTTTACATGGCTGATGCGACCTCACGAGGTTGAGAAATGACTTCATCTTGACGTATGAAATATGTCATTTCCTCAGACCAGAGAAAGGTTTGCGTTCAGAAGTTGTGGCATGGAAAAAGGCAGACAGACTGGGTCGTCGAAACATTTCCACTTTCCTTCACCTAACAGAATTCATTGTTCGACTCCCGCTTTGTTCCGTCATGCACCAAAAACAGAGCTCAACAGAAATGAGCATCATTTCCCTGCTGCTTCCTTCACCAGCTTCATGTGTGTTTGTGAGGAATCTGAGCAGACTAATCTACCGTGTATGGCTTCATTGAAAAGTCCATGCAGAGTTGGCCTCGTGGAGGGAGCGCGGGATTTGGCTTATCCAGCGCCCCAAGGCTCAACTGCCAACGGAGATTTGAGGGGCGGGGAAGGATGATCCGCCAACAAAACTGACGCGAACTCCTCAAATCCCTCGTCATTAATCTTGACACGCTTCATACCTGCAGAGGTCACACCAAACGCAGTGACTTTTCATGCCGACTGTTCAGGAATGTCATCGAGATTGTTGAAAACAAGCTGACGTCCCTCCATTCATTTCTCAAAGAAAAAGCCAATAGCAAAGTCCCGTCACCCGACGCCAGTGCGTTGCGCAAGGCCGAAACGTTATTTGAGGTTGTCAGTCGAAGTTGAGGTTCTTGAACTGGTCGTTGTTCTGGAGTGACACGTTGATCAAGGCACGAGAAGTGCACATGCGCCCACAATGCAATGTTACGTGTCCCAACATACACTGATGTACTGCTCGCAAACTTGGGGGATATTTATTGGCCGAAGTTTATCAGATTAATAAGACAGTGATGAATCGCAGACGATTATGACTGGCGACGGGTCGTGAGGAGAACCGGTAGATTTGTTAATGCAACTGTAATGCTGCGATTCCAATCATGTACCAAATAATTGACCCTATATTTGGTGTGGAATGCAAGATGGGGAATAAATTCCTCAATATTGCTGAAACACCCACCAAGCGACCCAAAGAACTCGGCAGTGGATCAACCATATTCATGTTCAGCGATTCCGTTGTGCAGATGATCTTGTGAACTTGTAGCTGTTGAGCTTGTGCCTTGTCCTTTCAACTTCGTCAATTGAGCGGCACCGGCACATCAAAATACGACACTTGTTTGGAGACCATAAAGTGGCCCTTCGCTGTCTGGTCGGAACATCACGCGAAGCGAAGCGTTGCTCACCTGCAGTGGTGTTCCATATGCGCCTGCGACAGCGGCGGCTCCTCGGCGTCTCCGCGGGCACCGCGCCCGGTGTGCGGCACCAGGGGCGAGCGCGGTGGCGAGTGCACGACGGGCGGCGTCGCCGTGAAGTGGGCGTGCGGCGACCCGCGGTGCCCGCCCAGCCCTCCCGCCAGCGGAAACGGGTGGAGGTGGTGCTCCCCGGAGCTGTGCGTCTCCGGACTCTCGTTGCTGATCCCTGTGGAGAAGAACAAGAGCAAATGGTGAACCGAGGGTTTGAGCCCAGAAGAGATTTTCTCCTGGTGTAGACTCTTCAAATCAGCAGCAGCTAGGGGAGCAAGCAAGGTCTGCATATCGTTGCAGTTTTGCTGAAAACCCCACAAGATTCCAGTTGGTGTGCGGTCCCAAACCAAGTTTTCGTTTCTTTTTCATCACTGCTCGTGATTTGAACAGAAAAACACGTGCAAAACATTCATTCCTCCACTCAAAATAGAACAAGTCAAAAGAGACAAAAATCTTAGATCTGCCAAATTGGCAACTGAAGAAAGCAATTCTCGCCTGCAATTCATGGGCTGACATATTAGGCGGAATATGTTTCATCCTCGATGCACTATCACGACACATCCAAATCAATATTGGGACAAGCTGTTTGCACAGCTTTAAAGATATCCATTATGTCGCAATTAGGACTGGGGAACAGGGGAAGCGCTGCTTAAGGAGTACATGCCAACCTGACACTCACATGAAACTTCACAAGTTCACGATTGACCCACACTGTGAGGAGACCATACTCGCAAAAGCCTGGAGTGAGAACAATTCCGTTATCTGAAAGAACACGACCAGAATCTGCTGAGGGCTATTTGGGAAAGGAACTCTCCAGCTCTTGACAATGATCCTTCTCCACAAATAACCACCAGATCAACACAAACGTTTGTGGACGAGGACAAAGTTTTTAAATTGTTTTGATGTTGTCGAATTTGCCAATGGAACTTCAAATCGATGTGAAAAGATGAAAGATGAAGCGTATCGATTTCAAATGACATTTTCCACTGCAAGCTCTCTGTGATCTTTCTATCTTGCCCACACGATGTCTGCTTTCACGGAAACGAGCAAGAACAGCAAAGTCTTGACAATGAAAACGAACTCAAAGTCTGACGACCATTCTGGCACTCGTACAGGGAAGGATCCGCAGACGAACAGACGCACGTGTGTGTGTTTGGCTGGCACTCACACACGAGAGCCTTTTACCAAATGCTCAACAAGAAAAAAGTTCGAACAGTGTGAGCCAAAACGAAAACAAAACCACATATCCAAATAATTTTGAGTGATGTGGCCCACTGGGTGGTCTCGAGAAAAACCCAACTCGCGCTGCTTTCCTTGCCAAATTAAAACCGTTCGGAGATGTCTCATCAGACACCAAGTTTTCCAAAGCGAAAAGCACTGCATTCCCATCTGTGACCTTTGTTGTCGTTACTCCAGGTACAACAACACTCGTACGAGACCCACAACACGCAAAACCAGACACACGGACACCACCACCACCAAGTTGACGTATGTAAGTTTATGTACATTCTGCAGCGTCGACAAGGACCGTTGTTGGCAATTGTACTTCCACACTGGGGACGAGTAAAAGGACGAAGTGACAGATTCGGTATGGCAAGAATCTCAAATAGGAAAACTGGCGGCAGCAGAAGTGAAAGGCCATGGCTATATTTCAACATGAGCAAATTGCTGTGTCAAAGTGCTGTACACGAAGGAAAAGGCTGCCTGCCGAGAAAGTCCATTAATCACAGGACAACCACCACTTCCAGACCTTCCAGACACACACGCTGAAAATGGTCAGTGGGTTCACTCGCTCGTACCTGAACACGTCTATTCTCACAACGAACAGTGAGACTGCGTGGACAACGCAAGTCGTTGACAACGAGTCACACATCCCCTCTCCCAACTCGTAACTCAACCACAAATCTTTGCAACAATTCAGTTGCGTTGACCCAAGGACCCACAACCGCAGCAAAGCCAAATACGCACGCTGTCCCAGCGGTGCGCACATCGAAATCAGAAAAGCTGGGGGCAAAGTTGGAGGTCAACCAGATTCTTCATTGACCAGCAAAACATTTATGACGATCTCTTGCACGACAAAAAACAGCCGACAGAGGCGGGGTGAAACCATAACTCTCTGCCTGTTCCTCTGTTGGGGCCGTTGGGATGGTCGCGGCTCCATTCACGGATCAAGGGCCTGCAAATCAACCGGCAAATCGCACCTCGATCCATTTCCACAATTGCTGCACAACTGGTCAATTTTGCCCGGATATGTCTGCATTCCACATGATCTCGTTGCTTTGAAGCACGACTTTTGTGGCTTTTTCTGCTCCATATCTGGCAGCTTTGAAATCAGTCAACTTGGTCACGTGAGCCCAAATCAAGACAAGACGTCACGAAACGAAGCAATGGCCAGTGAAGGTCAAAGTGTAACAATCTCCATTTGGTTCCGTGGTGAATGTGCACTTCGTACGTACTGACGCTGTCTTCAGAGATGCTTGTTCCGCGTGTACGAGTGTGACGATACTAAAACTCGCAATTTCGGTTGGAATGCGGATTGTTGCACTGTGCAGAAAATGTCAAACCTCTCCCCGTGCCAACCACTTACAACACCTGGGCTTTTCTCCGTATGGAAACCGTCGCGATATTTTGTCAGTGCTTGGTTTAGCTCTTCATACGTAGATCAGTTTCTCACAAAGGACAACAACCAACCCAACGCCCGAACCTTTCGCTTGGATAACAACCCACTTTGAACTCTGGATTAGACTTTCAAATCTGCTGACGCAATCGTGCGATTTTCCCACAATTTTGAAGTTTTAGCCATTCTTCAAAAGCAGAAGGGCAACAAATGACAAGGCAAAGAAAAATAGCCTGTGAACAGAGATTCCCGTTGCTACCAAATGAAGAATTCATGCAGACGTAACTGCACATTGCACCAACGATTCTGTTGCCAAAAACGAACAGAAGATTTTGCATCCAATTTCAAAATAATTTAACCAAATGCGTGACCTCCAGATCAGATTTGATGCGCATGAAATTGCTGTTTGAGTAAACACCATATGTTGGGGAGGAAATTACAGGGAAATGTCGAAAGAATTTCTGCTCGCTGGGTTCAAATTGAAGCAAACACGGGTTCATGATTCGCACTCAGGATCACAATGCCTTCAACACAAGTGAGCGTTTCGGCGTTCAGGATTTCGTTTCACAAGGAAGCGATCTCGGAAATGAAATTTCTGGCCTTGCACATGATCGTTTGAATAATTCTATTAGTTTTGATGGGTCTACAGCACGACTACTACTCACAGATCAGACAAAGAAAACCACGCCTGGACAAAAATAACAGGAGTCAAACAAATTTGTCTCCAACTCCGAAATGTGACTTGACATGGGTTTGTGAAGCCCAATTAGGCAAGTAATACCAGCTCAACACGATCCCACTGTGTGTACTTGAGATTAATCGAACACAAAATTACCAGAAAAAATCCTCATTCGACCCTTCATTTCGAGCTGTCTCCTCGTTGAAAAACTCAGCACGATGATTAATTTGAAAACGCCTCAGGCGCGATTTCCTGTGCGGCTGTGAATTCCAACGCTGAGCAGTGGGAAGCTCAGGAAGTCTTCACAAAAACACACGAAGAAACACAGAGAGAAATATTTGTGTTGCATTAAGTGACCTGTCACTATGTTTTGACGTGTACTTTATTTGAGACGAAGTGAGCTTGCAAACTTACCTTGTCATTTTGAACACAAGATGGATATCTTTGCCTCTGGGAAAGGTTAGGAGGACCAGCCTGAGGCGAACCATGGAACTAATCTCTGAGGACAATGACAGAGATACTTTACTGTCAGTTTTGCCACAACCTTCTGTCGCACTGATTCGTCATCCTTCAGGTGAAAATGCTTGCATTGATTCAAACAAGAAATTGTCTTTCAATTGACCTGCAGCAAAAGATGACGTTCTGAAACCTTCCTTGAACCTATTGAATGACTTGGATTTTTCCTTCTGCGTTTCCATGGGTGTGTCGCCGAACCAAAACTGGTTCACTCCACACAACAGGTCAGGGAACACAAAGAACCTTGTCTCGGATGGCAAAAACAATTGTTTTGTGTTTCCAGTCCACTGTCTGCATGAATTTGAAAGACAATGACATTGATCTCACTTTCTGCATATCAAATCAAAAGTTTGTGGAGAACAGGTGGCAGAAATTTGAATCGCAGCTCTGGGTCGATTTCCTCCTTGTTCATCAAACGTCCTCGTGCATTATGAAGTCTCTTGACAAGATAATCAGCATTTTCATGAACGTCCTCAACTGAACATATCATCAAGAGCTTCTTTTAATCAAAAACCAATTCTCAAGTTACACCGAGGAAATCACTGGGTAAAAAGCTCACAGGCAGAGAAACTCTTTAGGAAGACAGTTGCGCCTTGGAGAGAGTGAAGATCTGTCTCTGCTCACTTCTCTTTGCACCACCTTCACGCGTACGAGAACCATATCCACCTGTGTGACGCACCTTTTGCACAAAATAAGGCATCACAACTCGGGATACATCGCACCAGTTGTGTGGTGGAACTGGTCCCACCAGTTGGTTCGGTGGTTCTGGCTCCACCAAATGGAAAGGGGGAGGGGAGATTCAAGGCTTTTGTGGGGCATCTTGTACTCGTTCGTGTTTGTAGTTTGGAACACAGCGAGCTCATAACTTCCGAGTTTGTGTGCTTTTTCTCAAACATGACGAGAAAAACAATTCGTTTTTTGAGCAATGACAGAACAGAAAACAATGTTCCAAAGAAATTGGGTTAAAATTTCAGTGCCTTTACTTTTGTGCCACAAAAACATGTTCGGCAAAGTGCACAACCAGCTCAAAGGAATTTCTTTCTTGCAAACTTTCACATTTAATTTGTGGTATGAAACAGGACAGGAATAAACCACGCCGACCGAGAGGAGAGGAGCAGATATCAAACGCTCGAGATGCGGAGCTTCGAGAGCGTTTGAGAGCGCTCCGATCCTCAAGGTCAAGTTGTTTAATCCA
>JAAUXT010004063.1_pt1 | contig 31406 bp, 23 predicted proteins | sample 7278171 | NCBI WGS metagenome assembly JAAUXT01 (sample SAMN14350112, study PRJNA611818) | marine sediment metagenome | isolation source: surface marine sediment (1.8m) | place: French Polynesia: Moorea | collected 2018-08
CAACCCCCCCCCTAGTATTACTATGTCATGGAAAAGTTAAAGTTAGGTTTGGCTCAGCCAAAAAATTTAGAGGGCATTATTGATTGCTGTTGAACTGGCAAACACCAGAAGATAAGCAACATTAGTGAGAACTGGTGAGTTGAGTGAGGATTTTTAAATTGTGGTATGTATGCAGAAATATATTACATTTTAACCATAATCAGAGAATAGTACAAATATATTACATTTTAGCCATAATCAGAGAAATGTCACTGAAATAAGACTTGATTTCAAACCAGAATGTATGATAGAAAGCCCAACAAAAAGTGCTTTTTTCTTCTTCAAAAAGTGCTTTTTTTTTCTTCAAAAAGTGCTTTTTTTGCTTTTTTTTTTTTTGGAAAATTGCTGTGCGAGGACTGCAAATGTGAACCAAACAGGCATTTCTCGATCAGTGCTATGCGCAACTTGTCTCATCTGCAGTGGTTGTCAACTTTGGTTCTGCGAACGACGTGTATGACCGTTGATCTGTTGTTGTTCTCACCCCTTACCCCTATGAGGCCAGACAGCATCTACTCCCAAGTCAGAGGAGATGCTGTGTGACCTGGAGGGAGGGGGTCACACAATACCCATCTGCTCAAAGTTGGTCACCTCAGAGTAGGGGTCACACAACATCCACTCCAAACAGCATCTACTCCAAGTTGGTCACCTCAGAGTAGATGCTGTGTAACTGGGTGTGGGGGGGGGGTCACACAACATCTACTCCAAGGTGAGGTGGTCACCTCAGAGTGGGTAGATGTTGTGTGGCCCCTGGGAATAGATGCTGCATGACCCCCTGGTCACACAACATCTACTCCAGAGTTGGACTCAGAAAATTTGTGCACTTCCAAAAAGTTTATGTCGTTTGTGTACCCCCCCCCCCCCGCCCGGTGACACAGCATCTACTCCAGAGTTGAACTTTTGGAAACTCGTGCAGCGTTGGTGAACTCATACGAGTAGCGTGGTATTCTCGTTCTCAACACTACATTTGCAGAGAAGCACGCGAGCTGGATCGTTTGCCAACGCTTCGATGGGACTGACGTGATGGCCAGTTTCAAAGAGATGAAGCGTCCTCCTCAGGTGGGCGTTGCCATGCCGATCTCCACAACAATAGTCCACGACCAGAATCCGACCGTTGGAACTGTCTTCTGTTTTCTGCCGCTTCCACTTCCTTCCGAAAACCGAAGTCCTACGGGTAAGTGGTTTGATGCTGGATTGAGAATTCTCTTGTCCAGAATAGCTGGCTACAGCAACACATTGACGTTGAGAAAAGTGGGTGTTTGGCCAGTTGCAAAGATTGGAAATATGCTTCCAATCTGCGTGGGTCGAACTGTGTCGGATGAAACGTACGAAGTTTTGTACCACCGTATTCACCCAGAGTTGGAAGGTTTTTGCACTCGTGCCTTCGACAGGCCTGCCGTTCCACGTTCATGGGTCGTTTGCGTTGGACCAGAACCGCAGGCACATCAAGTTGCCGAATGCAGGACAGACGTGGCAGACAGACGAGATGCTCAGATGGAACCAGAATCTGATCGGACAGGTTCTTCCGAAGGTAAGAGACCCTCCAACAGCGAACAAAACGCAACCTTTTTTTCTGAACAGGAGGCCTCCCAAAGAGAAGTTCGTGTGATTTTCAAGGCTTTGGCAGAAGTAGGGAGGCGCCTTTCTGTACTTTGCGGTGCACCTGTGCATTTGATTGGTTTCCAGGCAATGGCCGTGGCATATCTGGAGGCAGTTAGGTGTTGCTCGAACAACTCGTGCGAAGCGACGTGTGTGCTGGACTTGCTTCCGGACTCGACGCTGGTCGTTGAGCACTGGCGCCCCACGTTGAAACCCCTTTTTGCGAGGCTCGAGGTACAACACGAGTGTTCACCAGTGATGTGGATTTGCCGTCGGTGAGGTGTGCCTGCCATACGTTCTGTGTGCGTGTGCGTGCGTGTGCGCGCATGGACACTCAAACTTACTGGTACCGGTGGACAAAAACGTGCCGTCAACACCAGGTGCCGGGTTGACTCTGGCCAGATAGCTGTACGCTCTACCATCGATGGCCAAAAGTTGTCGACTCAACCCAAGCTGCACGGACAACAAGCCACACTCCACCTCAGGGTGGGACGAAACTTGTTGCACCCCACTTCGCCACCCCACTTCTTGGCTGTTTGGAGAAAGTTCTCTGCTTGCGCTTGCAGTGGATTGCACTTGCAGTGTCCATAGAGGAGCAGCTGTTCAACGCTGTTCGTTTATTTTCAGGACGAAGAGATCATCCACACTGAAGCGAGTGGTGGAAAATGGGTCCGTGTGAAAGACGCAGCGCTGGAGGATGAAAGAATCGACGACAGATGGCGAAGAAGTGTCAAGTCTGTGGTGCTTGACTGTGAGTGTCATTCGTTATTTCATGTTCACTGAATGTTCCATGACATCTTCCCACGGGGTTGCCCCAGCGAAATATATAGTCCTATATTTCGTTGGGTTTCCCTCACTCCTGTGTCCATTTCAGCTGGCTGTAACCTTGCTGTTGTCTCTCCGAGTGTGCGACGCACTCTGGAGACATTTTGCGGGGGCGCAGTATCGTACTGTACACCTGAAGTTGTTGCAAAGGCCGTGATGCAAGTGCAGGTAGGCTGGTGAATGGATTTTGTGTTGTTCTCAATGTTGGGACTTTCCACCACTGGAAATTTTTGTGCATCAAGGCCAAAACATGAATTAGAGATGTTGCAGCAATAAACTATCATTTTGGACCAATTTGCTATTGTAGAGAAACTCAAAACTTGACAAGCAAGTGACGAACGACTTGTCAAACTATTTCCTCTCGGATCCTGGTCGAGCTGGCAGAATGAAGGGACTGGAGTTGTTGCCGACCCTTGATGGTGGCGTCGCTGTGTGCGGCAGGTGTGGACAAAACAAAGCGAAACAGTGCGGTTTGTCTCTGAATTGGCGTTTAGGAATTTGCCCCATCGGTGATGCAGATCATTCGGTCTTGGTGGGCTGATGACGCAACCATACACTGACAAAAATGGTCTTTTTTTGTTGTCTGCACGAAACAAAATTTATGTTCAAATGGAGGCCACACTGTACTTCACCAGGGAGCAGACACTGTACATCCCGACGGATGATAATCCAGCCAGCCTTCTGCCGGGACTGGAAAACAGGCTGGTGGACACCAGCTGCCTGACTGTCGAGGCCAAGGAAGTTTTGTCGGAACACGTGGTCAAGGAGGGTGAGTCAAACAGCGCGTTGCGGAGTTTCATTCATGTTTCACCTCGGGCTGGGAAAAAACTTATTTCTCACATAGTACTGTGTTGCTTGTGTGAGATGTTTTGTGTTCTTCAACGCAGTGAGCCAACTGGAAATTCTGGACAAAACAAACGTGAAGAAACTTCTGATGGAGCCGTTGCGAGGCCAGTCAGGGTGGGCAGACCTTGTTCCACTTCCAGAGAGTGGTGTGGGGTCCCTGGAGTGGCTTCGAGAGGTGTGGAAGTGTGAAGTGTTCAGGTGATTGTCTCTCAAAGACTTGTCTGTCGTACACACTGACCAAAACTCTATGCAAAATCAGCAAATTTTGCCAAAAGTTGTTTCGATTTCAAGGAAATCATCATTGTCGCTTTATCTCCAGTGATCAGTTGGAAAGGAACGATCGGCTGCATCTGATACCACTGATCATCGACGGAAAGTGGTTTCTTGGAAGACTGCGAGTTGCCAAGAGAACGTACGTCTCAGTTTTACCCTGCCTGTAGATCTACCAAAGACGATTTCAGAACTATCACGACCCTCCAGTTGTAAATTGAAATTTCTTTCATTTCCAGAATTCTACGCACAAATCAGACACTGCCCTGGGAGGCTTTGAAGAAACTTCAAGTTGTCGTTGCAGAAAATCTCGAGTCTGCTTTTTCAAAGCACCTAAAGGTGGGTCTGTTGTTCACACACAATATTGCGGTGGGACAAATGCTCGGTGTGGCGGAAGCCAAGTTTGGGGAGTGGAGCGCAATGGGTTTCGTTTGGCAATTCAGAAGTTTGATTGAACATTTTGGGAAGACCTGGCGAGTCAGGGACGTGCCTTCTTGCGTTTCAGGTGAGGAACGATTACCTCCCGCCAACCAGTGTGACCGGAGCATTGACTGCCATTTGCTGCGTGGTGGAGGAGACAGGCATTGAAGCACTCGTCAGTGAATTTGATCGACATGCTACTCGAAAGGAGCGGAGTGAATTGAGGAGCTTCTTGTCGACTTGCGGACCCTTGTCTCAGGAGCACGTGGACATCGTGTACAATCTCCCGATTTTCGAAACCATCGAAGGCAGCGGATTCGTCGCTTCTCACTTTGTGTCAATGAAAAGCGTTCCAGCTGTTGGGCCAACAGAAGAGGTGAATTTTGTGTCCGCCTCCACGAAAATACTGCAAATCATTTGCAAGTGCACAAACGGTTTCATAACTGCACAAACAGTTTCAAATTCACCCCCCAGTTGTCTGGTTTGTTCTCGATTCCAGCTTCCAGTGCGATGCCCGGAGCGTCTGATCGATCGACGAAGTTGCAGTGACAATCTGATCCGTCAAGTTCAGGCTCATCGGAAACCTTTGCGAGGTAGGTAAGGAATTAGCGTGGCGGCCGTGGAGGAGAAACACTGGAGAAAACGTTTTTCATTGGTGGTGACTTTTTGGCCTTTGTAGAGCACTCTGAGGTGGCTGTGTTGACGAACATGATTTTCACATCCGTACGAACTGGGAAGTATCAGACACCCGACAGACAAAAGTTGGAGGCCTATCTACTTCCCAATCTTGAGCGCTTGAAAGCGAGTGCAGGTGCAGAACACGCGACGTTTATCTCGCTCCTGAAGGAGACGCCTTTGTTCAGAAACAGGTTCGTTGAAGGGAACGTGAGAAATGTGGAATCGGACAAACTCAAGCAAGAAAAGAACGAGAATGCAGTAGAGAACCAAGTAAATCGAGTGCTAAATACTGGAGACCGGTTTGTGTGCTTGATTTCAGACTTGGCGAGTTTGTGGCGCTCTTTGACATGTTTGACGAGACAGACCGGGTTTGTTGTGCTCTGATAAGAGACCGAGCCAAGTACCCTGCTTCGGACATTGTTGCACAGGTACTCTTTGTTTCAAAATTCTTTGTTGCAAAAGAAACAGTGCAAGTGCTCACTGGGCTGTTTGAAACGCGTTTTGCAGGTTCGAGGCTTTCTCAGACGCAATGAACAAATCACACACAGCGAAATTCTTGAAGTTGCAAGAGAGCTCGACAACAACGCCAATCTACAGGACTCGGAACGAGCACAACATTTGGCAGAATACCTTTCTGGTTTCAGTGGTGAAGGTGAGTCAATGTGATGGCCACTCCTCCAAACTCCTGAACCAACAACTAAGCCTGACCCCTGCAAAATGGCTTTTGTCCACAGGTCTTCTGATTGCAATGCTTGTTCTGCGGCGTCTCAAAGCTTCGATTATTTGTTTTGCCGGTCTGTTTTGCTTTGAGATCAGCCAGCCTTTTGCGTGAATGTGTTGTTGTTTTTTTTTCAGTTTTAGAGAAAACCTGCCAGGAGCTGCAGTCTTTGCGTTGGGTTTGTCCAGAGTCGAGGAGCAACATGTATCCAAGAACCATACAGTGGCGCGAAGCAAGAACATTTGAGGTATTGGGTACTTTTGCGTGACACAGAACCAACAGATATCCGGCAATTCTATTTCGCCAAGTGCATGCTGTTGTCGTTGTTATCATTGCGAGCACAATGAACCTGAACGACTTACTCCACAGAAACCAGCCGACTGCTACCCCGAGTCTATCGCCACACTGGTGGGATCAGTCGCACCAGTGACGAAGGACAAGCTCTTGAAACGTTTGCAACTGGATCCAAGTAAGCTTTGCCTTGGGCGAATACACATCACTGCCAACAATACTGTACGTGTGTCAAGGTGCAAAACGAGGCAAAAACTTTCAGGTGTGGACTTGCCTTTCAGAACCCAATCTCGAAATTTTGGTATCTCATTTTCAAAACTTGATCAAATCGTACACGTCAGCAGAGAAAGCCACCTTCCTGCCAATTGTGGTTCGGATGTACACGTTCTTGAAGACTGGTTGTCTGTCACCAGGTGAGAAAAGCAATACCGGTAATTTTTTCCCGTAATTTGCCATTGTTTCGCACCCGAGATCATCAGAACCATTGAAACAGAACTTACGGACGGAGGGTTGTTGATAGTTCTTGCTTTGTAGGCTCTGCGATCCAGAAATTCTTTGCAAAGCTGCCCTGGATTTGGAATGGAGACGGCTTTTCCACTTTGGAGAAAGTCATTCTGAAGCCAAAATTTACCTTGAATGGAAACTCTCTGTCTTCTGACACACTCGACTTGAAACCCCACATCCTCGTGGTAAAGTTGAACCGTAGAGTCAATGCCTTCCAATGTGTGGAAAACTAGTTTGATCTTTTCGACCAGTTACAAACAACTCTTGCAAACGGGAAGTGCACCTGTAACATCAAGTGTAATTTGTGCTCTTCATTGCAGCTTCCGGACGAAACAAGGCAATTTCAAGAACTGTTTGAACATTGTGGGATGAGAGATTCGTGTGACCTGTTGGATGTGCTTCACTCGATCCGGCAGCATCACAGTGATCGCGACGCGTCACCTGCAGAGGCAGCGAGGGATCTCCACATTGTCCTGGAGATCATTGAAAGAATCAAGCCTCGTGAAGGAGAACATCTCGTTCCAGTGCTTCGGAACAAGCTGCTCGTGCCCGTTGAATGGTTAGCTTTCACAAACAGAGCGAGACGATTCCATCTTGTACTGGTCTTCGACAGCAGCTATACACTCGTGTTCTCCGTTTTCCCCCTTTACCAGCGGAGACCATGATCTACAGTTAGTTCCAGTCGACGAGTGCACCTACAGCGACCAGAACTGGTTGAACGATCAACTGGATGACGATGGGGACGTTGACGTCGAGATCAAGTTCGTCCACCACAGAATCCGGCCGAGCACAGCGAAGTGCCTGGGCATCCCCAGCCTCATGAGCAGGGTGCTGGGGGTGGATGAAGTCGAAGGTAGACAACACGCTGGTCTTGGCGTGAAACAATGTTTTGTTTGCACACCGACAGTCTTGTATCCACCATGAGTGTCTATTGCGGTCATTGAATGGAGAGAGAGCTCTACTCGCCCCAGCCCCACTCATTGTTTTCAGCCCAGCGATTTCGGAAAGACGGTAACCATCGTTCAATCTCAAGATGCCTGAGTGGTACCGGTGCTCGTATCAAGTCACAAAGAAAAGAAAAAGCACCTTCGGATTTTCGTCCTTCCAAAAGTATGTTGCTTTTTTTTTGTCAGAATGTGGACAAGCAGAAGCGCTGACGACAAGACTGAGGAACATACTACAAGACTACACCGACGGGTTGGCGGTTGTCAAAGAGCTGATTCAGAATGCAGACGACGCCGGGGCGACAGAGGTGTGATTTTCTTTGCGTTTGCTTTCACCAAGTCTGGGTGTGCTGGGTGGATTTTTGTGAAAAATCAGCTTCAGAGTGAATTCGTTCCACAGAATCGTATAAAAGGAACCAAGGTCATATTTAATTGAGCTCGAGGTCCGGCTCTGCCGATAGGACATACGCTTAGTGTCACAAGAAGCAGTGCTCAAGGCAACTGCAGTGTGAAGTCCCTCCAATGCATCAAACCTCTATCTTAATTGGAAGCTGAGAATTAGGTGTTTGCATCTGGTCAATAGGGTAGTTGTTTGGGAACTCTTTTTTGAATTTTGAACCATTTTTGTACTTCAGTGTAGTATTCTGATACTTACAATGTCACTGTTGTTTGAAAATCTTGCAAAAAATATCAATTTCATACTTTTTGACTTCTTTGTACTTGTGGTTGCAAGGGAAAAGCCACCCTGGCAACCAAACTGCACAATCCATAAAGTGCTTTCAAAGACATTTCATATGAATTAAATATCAAATCACTATCTTAATTGAAAGTTTATATCAAGCCATTTGCAGCTGGTTGCTGGGGTAGTTACCATGGAACCAAATTTTGAATTTTAGCCTTTTTGTGCTTCAGTGTAGTATTGTAATACTAAAACTGTCATTATTGTTTGAAAATCTTACAAGACACATCAATTTCTTGCTTTTTGACCTCTTTGTGCTTGTGATTGCTAGGGTAAAGCTACCCTGGCAACCAAACTGCAAGATTGATAAACTCTTTTCAAGGACCTGTCATTTGAACAAAATATCAAAGTACTAATCTCAGTTAGAAGCTGAGATTCAGCCATTTGCATCTGGTTTCTAGGGTGGTTGCTATGGAACCAATTTTTGAATTTTGGACTTTTTTGTGCTTTGGTGTAGTATTCTGATACCAAATATATCATTGTGATTTGAAATTCTTGCAAGACACATCAATTTCTTGCTTTTTGACCTCTGCACTTGTGGTTGCTAGGGAAAAGCTATCTTAGCAACCAATCTACAAGATCCACAAAGTACTTTCAAAGACATTTCATATGAACCAAATGTCAAAGCTCTATCTCAATTACAAGCCAAGGTACAGCCTATTGCCAGGTGGTTGGTATGGAACCAAAGTTTGTAACTGGTTGGTGGGGGAAAGCTTGCCTGGCAACAAAATTGTGAGATCCATAAAGTGCTTTCAAAGACCTTTTATATGAACCAAATATCAAAGCTCTATCTCAATTAGAAGCTGAAATTCACAATTTTTATTAGGTTGCTGGGGTGGTTACTATGGAAGCCAATTTAGAATTTTTGACTTTGGATACAATTTTTACCATAAACACTACTTTACTTTTAGTATGCTGTTCTCATACTGAAAGCCCTATTTTGACTTGCATAATTGGCTTAAAATAGCTATTTTGTAATTTTTGACATTTTTGCACTGATGGTTGCTAGGAAAGGGTTACCATAGCAACCAAAATTTTTTTTTGAAAATTGCTTTCAAAGACCTTTCATATGAGCTCAAGATCTTTGCTCTATGTTTAGTAGAAGTGATTCACAAGGGGTGGACAAAGTCCATGGGGGGTGGACAAAGTGTGACAGGGACATCTTTCCCAGGCTGCCATACCACACTACCACTAGGTACTTCACCATGAAGGGACTTAGCACAATCACCATCAGTCTGTATGTGTGTCTGTATGTGTGAATTTTGTGGGGGCAGGGGGTGCAACTCAACATGGTGAAATTTAGCCAGGATCATTTTCAGGCCATTTTATGCATTTTTGAATTTTTCGCCCATGTTGAGTTGGCCAGCCCATATTAAGTTACTTAAGGGGGGGGGGGTAATTCAATATGGTAAAATTTAACCAGGATTATTTTTGGCTATTTCAAGCATTTTTCATTTTTTTGGTCATGTTGAGTCCCACCCCCACCCCTGGCTTGCTAACTCAACATGGAAATTTTCAAAATTTTCTGAAATGGCCAAAAAATCTTTCGTGTGAATGGCATAAGACCGCGCGCTTTTTAGGCGATAGCCTTCTGGTTTTTTTCATTTCTCAAAATAGAAAGCGTGCGTGTGTGGGTCTGCGTCTGCGTCTGCGTCTGCGTGCCAGCCTGCCTGTGTGTGCTCGATAAAGAAGAAAGCGTGTCGAGACCCCAGATACAGGCATTGCCTTCTTGTTTGGGACCTGCTGACCATGAAGTGCGACACAGGAGCTGCAGTTCGTTCAACACATTCTCACCAGAATGCAGTTCTCTGAGTGTCGGGGTAGAGTGTCCGAATGTATTCGTGTTTTCCTGTGTGTGAACATTCCTTGTTTCTGTTATTTTCCCTCACCAAGCCCCACACTTCTGACACGGGTACGTGTGATAGTTTGTGGCTGGATGCGCTCCCTGAGATGGTTGCCTCCTCGCCACAGATGACCTCCCCACTTCCTTCACAGATATTTGTACACGAGTTGGGAGCTCTCCATCACCCCAGGATGTGTCGCATTGCACCTGTACCTGGTTGTGAGAGGGAACCGGTGCAGCGTTGTTTGTGGGGAGGGACTCGCCCACCTCCCTTTCTTTTCAGGTCACCACATTGTGCGATGTGAGGAGCCACCAGAAACCAGACACGCGACTCTGGTGGAATTTTGTGCTGAGGCCATGAACACGAGACCAAGGGGTTTGGCTCGGGTGCCATTTCGTTGTTGCTCTAATTTCAGGTGAAGTTCCTGCACGACGAAAGGAAGAACGTGAATCACCGCGAACGCTTGATCAGCGAGAAAATGAAAGAATGCCAAGGCCCAGCGCTGTGGGTTTTCAACAACGCGGACTTCACAGATCAAGACTTTGAAAATCTGGACAAACTCGGAGGGGAAACAAAAAAGCCGCAGACGTCAAAGATCGGGAAGTTCGGGTTGGGGTTCAACGCTGTTTACCACCTGACAGATGTTCCGAGCCTCATCAGCAGGCAGTTCCTGAAGATCCTGGACCCGCACCGAAGTCACCTGGGCAAGGCAGGAATCAGAGTCGACGTCAGGCGGGGGCAAAACTCCAAGATAGGAAAGCTGAAAAACCAATTCCAACCCTTTGAAGGCGTGTTTGGATGTCGTCTTGCAAGTCAACTTGAAGCTTTCGACGGAACGCTGTTTCGCTTCCCGCTGCGGACGAAGAATCAGGCGTCGTGGAGCGAGATTTCTTCAGAGCACTACGATGCGCAGCGAGTCCGGGACCTCCTGCGGAAGCTGCTGGATGCGGCGGATTCTCTGTTGCTGTTCACACAAAACATCCTGCGAGTTTCCGTCTACCACCTGAAACCGGGCGCGAAGGACGGGTCGGAGGCGGAGTTGATGTTCAACATCACCAGAGAAGGCGAGCGCGTTCTGCGACAACTGCCACAGACCTTCCCACTCAGCTCGGTTGCCTTGAAAGAGGATCGAAAAGCACAGGAGCTGCTGAGGGCGACCAATATCCTGCAAGCCGCGTCGCTGGAGATGGATTCCTTCAGATCAAGCGGCGGTGCACGCGACACAAAAAATGCGAACGGGTTGTCATCCGTGGTGGTGCAGCGCATTTCGGTGGAGACCACTCTGGGAGGGACGTCAATGTTTCAAGGCAGCGTGGAGTCAACTTCCAGGTTCTGGATGACGAGTAACTGCACGGGACGCGGAACAGCTTTTCAGCAAGCATTGAAAGATTCCACGGTAACCCCGGTGGGTGGAGCAGCTTTTCCTGTTCGTGTGGTCGGTGAGAACATCACCCCAGATGACGACAACCTGCAGAGCAAGGTTTTCTGTTTCTTGCCACTGTCCGTGGAATCTCAACTCAAGGCACACATCAATGGTTACTTTGCGTTGACTTCGAACAGAACGCATCTCTGCGATCACGCAAGTGAGGACTTGAACAACGTGAAGGCAGTTTGGAACGAAGCTCTGGCTACTGATCCCGTCAGTACAGCTTACCTGAACCTGTTGACATCGATTGCAGAGCAGTGTCCCGCGAGTGACTTCGACCTGTTGATGCTGTTTCCCTGCAAATCTCAGACTTCAGGAACCATCTCAGAGCTCATTCAGAAGGAGATTCTTCAAAGACTTGTTCAGAACAACATTGAGGTTTTCACTGACGGACAGAGATACGCCAGTTTCTCACAGGTGCGCTTCCTGTGTCCCCAGTTCCGCAGCTCAAAGCTGGGCAGCACTGCACTGGACGTCTTCAGACAGCTGAGCGACAAGGTTGTGGTCGATCTGCCCGAAGAAATGCTGCAAGCGCTCCAAAAAGCGAACCGCGAATGTCGGGTTGAAGCAAACATGTTTGATCTGAGGAGATTCTTTGACGAGGTGTTTCTACCCAACATTGGCGCTGTGGACGAGAGACAAAGAGACGCGCTGATCTTTGGTGCCGCCGTCACGAGAAAAGTTGATGACCTCCTGCGTGGCAAGCCGTGCATTCCGACCAGGCCTCATGGCTCGCTCATGGCTCCGTCAGATCTCATCTCTCCTTCTGGCAGCATCGGTTCTCTGTTCGAAGAAGAAGATGAAAGATTTCCAAGGCTGCGCTCGCCTGTTTCATGTCCGTCTGCATGTGAAGAACAAGAGATCCTGCATGCACTCCAACGTCTGGGTATGAAAACGGACGACATCCCATGGAAGGCTGTCCTGGAGAGAGCGAGGTTTGTCACGCGGCTTGAAGACGGAGCTGCAGCCGAAAAAAGCAAAGCGCTCGTTCAGTTCATGGAAATGAAGCTGGTCCGCGGACTTGGTTGTGAAGAAGGAGTGAAGGAAGAACTGCGGCGCGTCCCGTTCCTGCCTGTGATGCCGAAGCCCAAGTTTCATGATGTTCCGTGGAGAGGAGAAGGGATGAAGCTGGTGTCGCCGAAGGACGCGTACTTGGCAGACGCCAAAAAACTGGTGTGCTGCATCGAGCCGCTCGTGAATAACACCATTCTGACCAGACGTCAACCCGCTGGAGTTGCAGCCTTCCTGCAGTTGGAGAACAAGGAGGTAACCGCGCCGCAACTGATCGAACAACTTACGCTGATTAAGACGCACTGGACGCGAAGCCCGGATGTGGAGGAGTTCATCCGCGAAACCTATCTGGCCTTGCAAAAAATCGTGCAAAGAGATCCAGCCTCCAGGACCAGCGTCAAGACAGCCTTTGAAGCGAGAAATTTACTCCTCACTCAAGGCAAGTTCACGGCCGTCAACAAATGCTCCACGGACAGTGGCATCTCCACCCAATGTCACCCCTATCTCTCGGAAGCTGATCCAAGAGACCTCATTTCGTTCAGGAATCTACTCGAAGCCATCGGTGTCAAGAAAGAGTTTGAATGGAGTGATTACAGGGACGCACTGAGCGAGATGAAGGAGCACTTTGGCAACGATCCTCTTGGCACAGAAAACAATGACCACGGAACGATCACAACTGCCCATTCTCTGATCCAGAACCTGTGCGCACAAGTCGAACGCAGCGGACTCGATGTGGAGGCTTCGAAACTCGCAGAACAGATTTGGCTGCCGGATTCTGAAGGGGTCTTGAGGAAGTGTTCGGAGATGAGCTACAACAACTGTCCGGACATGGCGTTCGAAGAAGACATCGTCATCACTCACGACACAATTCCTCACAAATTCGCACAAATTCTGAAGATGAAGACCATCAGAGAAGACGTGCTTCAGCGACACTCCTGTGACCTTGGAGTTGACTTTGGGCAAAGCGAGAAGCTCACCGGAAGACTGAACAGAATCCTGACGGGGTATCCCAGAGATACCACCATACTGAAGGAACTCCTGCAAAATGCTGACGACGCCGGAGCGACAGAAATTCATTTCGTTCTGGATCCGAGAAGCCACAAGGCAGAGAAGGTGTTTGAAGAGAAGTGGAAACCACTGCAGGGACCAGCGCTGCTCGTGTACAACAACAAACCGTTCACCGAGGAGGACATGAGTGGAATTCAGAATCTGGGAGAAGGAAGCAAAGGAAGCGACCCCACAAAAACGGGACAGTACGGGATTGGGTTCAACTGTGTGTACCACCTGACTGACACGCCCATGTTCCTGACGAAAGGACGAGAAGTCGGAGAGACCCTTTGCACTTTCGACCCGCAGTGTCGCTACGTGCCCGGGGCAAGGAGAGACTCTCCTGGTCGAAAGTTCCAGGACATTCCTGAACTGAAGGGCAAGTTCCCGGATGTGTTCAGCTGCTTCATGGAAGAAGAATTCCCTGTGGAAGACGCCACCATGTTCCGGTTCCCTCTGAGAACAGAAGAATTTCAAACATCGGAAATAGAGCGAGCACCTGTTTCCGTTGAAGAGGTGCAAAAATTGATGGCAACATTCCACGAAGATCTCCCAGAATGTCTGCTGTTCCTGAACAACTTGAAGCAAGTGACTATCAGTGAGGTCGATTTGAAAGAGGGTGCACTGCGTGAAGTGTACAAAGTGGAAGCAACATTGAACGAATATGACCTCACCCGACGTGGAAAGTTCGTTGAGAGTGTGAAGAAGCTTCGAGACAAAGGCAGAGGTCAACAAGAACGTCAAACTGTGTTGTACAACATGGAGATCAACGACAGTGAGGGAACACGCACCGTGTATCGAGTGGGTCAGCAAATCGGTTTTGACTCTTCCGCGGGTAAGATCAAAGAAAGTATCCGAATGGGATACAAGACGGGTGAGCTGGCCCTGCTGCCGAGGGGAGGAGTGGCAGTTCTTCTTCACGGAACTGCATCCAAGACGAGTGACACACACACCAAACTGAAACGCTTGGCAAGCAGGTTATGCTGTTTTCTGCCTCTCCCAATAGATCTTGAGCTGTGCAAAGGAGTTCACATCAACGGTCACTTTGCGCTGGATTACGAGAGCAGACGCACACTGTGGGGACCAGAGAACGGAGGACTGAAGGCGGACTGGAACACACATCTCATGACTGCCGTCATCGGACCCTTGTACGCTGAGGTGCTCGCGGATCGTACCAACGCAACCACTGCAAAGTCTCTGCCGAACTTCACGAAGCTGTTCCCATCGACATCTGTGCGGAACCAGAAGACGCTCTACATTGATGTTCTTCACGATGCCGTTTACCAGAGCATTGCGAGGCATTCGAAGAAGGTTCTGCCTGTGACGCGGCCTGGCAGTAAGCAAGTGGAGTGGCTTTCAGCGGACTCGAAGGAGAAAGTTTTCTTCAACGGTCTGTCAAACTGTGAAATTCTCCGAATTCCTGAGGCAAAGCGAAAGACAGGCGTCAACAGAACCGTGGAGCCGTTCGAGACAGTGCAGGAGACTCTGTTGGAGTTCGGTCTGTGCCTGTTGAATCTTCCGCTCAGAGTTCACCTCAGCTTCACTCAGGCCGGAGCCAGAACTGCCGAAGTAACTCCAGAAAGCGTCTGCGAGTTTTTTCGCTCTCACTCTGTCCTGTCGTCTTTGCCAATGCCGCTGGAACACACACCGTTCAAACACACGCGGTCCTTGGTCTACATGTTGGACTATTGTCTGCAAGACAAAGGGGCCGCTCAGCCGCTCGCCCAGAAGCTGCAAGGTCTTCCTTTCCTGGCAACCAGCGACGGACAGCTGAGGATATTCAAGGCCCAGAACAAGGAGTTTCGAACCAAGTATTCCTGTCTGGTTTCCAACCAAAAGGAGAAGTTTGTTCACGAAGACCTTGTGAAGATCTTCTCCAGAACTGAGGACTTGAAGAAGACCTTCCCACCACTGACTGTATCATCGCTTGAGGAAATGTTCTGTTGTGATCCTGAATGCGCTTTCTTGCACAACAAAGACGAAGTGCTGTACTCCAAGGAAGACAACTGGAATGAGGAGTGGCTGCGACAACTGTGGGCGTTTTTAGCAAAGGAAGCGACTGACAGATTGAAGAAACAGGAGATGAGTAGCCTGACCAAAACGTATCGAGAAGATTTGGACGAGTTGCTGGTCCCACTGGCAAACTGGTGCATTTTGCCGGTGAAACAAGACAACGTGACAAAACTGTTGCTGCTTCGCGATGCCCTTGCCGCAATGCACGATGGTTTTGGCTTGTCCTCGCACTTGCGAGCACTGAAAAAACTGAAATTGCCGGTGCCAGACTTCGGGGTGTTGCGTCACCGCGTGGACGTGAAGATCTACAAGTTGGTGAAAACTTTGGTGGCAACAAGTGACAATCCTGCTGCATTGTTGATGTGTCTTCAGAAGAACCTGAAGAGGTTTCCGGTTGGGCAGTTGACCGTCGACGAAGCTCAGTGCCTCCTGAGGTACTTTTCAGACAAGTTGGAGGAGGTTCTCAAAGTTGTCCCTTCTGGCATACACACCTTGCAAATGTTGCCATGCTACTGCACAGTGAAAGGCGACTTGATTCCACTGGCTGGGTCTTGCGCGTACGTTATTCCCACTGCGATGCCCGCAAATGACATGGATGCGTGGACACATACTGGTGGAGATGTGTTTCTCAAGTCTGAGGTGTCTCTGGATAAGCTGTACCAGGTGATTGGTTGCCTTTTCCTGACAGAAACTGAACTGTACGTGAAGTTCATTTTCCCTCAATTTGACATGATGTCAAATGACGGAAGATCGGCACACCTTCGGTTTATCAGGGACCGTCTGTTGCCCAGACTCGAAGCAGACCACAAAGTGAATGGAGGGAAGAAAGCAGCTGAGCAGAGAGAGCTGGGCGCGTTGATCAATGCGTTTGAGGATTTGCGGTTCATGCCAAATTGCAACGGAGAACTGTTGACGGCAGCTGAGTGCTGTGATCCTGAGAATCCAGTGTTTTCTGCCATGCTGGAAAAGTCAAAGTTCCCGACTGGATGCTTCTGTCAACAGGACTGGTTGCCATTCCTGAGAAAGATTGGGATGATGTGTGCTGTGAGTCCGGACATGTACCTCGAATTTGCGACTGAGTTGGCCACAGATGCTGTTCAGTCAAAACTTGATCCAGAACTTGTCCGCAAGAGTACCGTTCTGGTGTCGCATCTGCTTGATCCTCCCGAGATCGAATCGAAGCTTCACGAGCCTTCGTTCTTGAGCGAAATCTGCAACATCGACTTCGTGGCGCCTGAAGTCGTTCGTCCACACCTGCGAACTCTGCATCCTCAGTTTCCGTGCGCACGATCAGACGAGGCCCAGCCGTTCACCCGATTCAAAGGCTCTTTGGTCGGCACCTCGAAAACCAAGTGGCTGACATGGACGTGCGCCTCGCTGATCCCTTCATTTCGTGAGCCATTGGCACGGCGGAAAGGACTGACGAGAAAAGAACTCTTGAGTTTGCTCGGCGTTGCGCCGGAAGTGACACTCGAAACAGTTGTCAAGCACCTGAAGAAGCTGTGTGGACGTCAGGCACGGGAACAAAACGCCAGATGTGGTGAGGAGAGGAAGTTCCTGGACGACGAGCTGGGACAATGTCTGAAGACTGCGTACGAGTTTCTGTCGAAACAATCACTGTTGGGCAGTATCAGGGAAGAAGACCTGTCTGAAATCCCGTTTATTCTGGTGGAGAACGGAACTCGGCTGGTTTCCCCGAAACAAGTGGTGATCGACATTTTGGAAGCGCATGAGATCAAACCATACCTCTACAAGCGACCAGACGACCTGGGACCCTTCAACGACGCGTTGAAAACATTGGGCGTCAGCAAGGTTCCCACAGCTGAGCACTTCGTGTCGGTGCTTGCAGCAATTCACGCTGAGGTGAAGGAAGAACGGATGGACCCCAACAAACTCTACTGCGCCGTGAAGGCTTTCATCGGACTGGTGGACGCGGTGTCGAGTGGCAGTCAGCTGGCACATTGTTGTGAACTTTTCTTGCCAAGCCGAGACAAACGCTTGGTCTCATCCAGAAAGCTTATTTTCAGTGATGATTCAATGTTGGAGGAAAGACTTGGCCAATTTGACGAACGCTTGCTGATTGACCGACAGTCCCTCACCAGTCAGGCAGTAGAATTTAAAGAGTCTTTTGGACCACAGATCACGGACAAACTGGACCCGTTTGCAGCTGGCCTGCCAGACCATTTGAGGCCACGGCGGCTGGCAGACGTCATCAAGGAAAGGATGGAAACGACACCAGGAAACAACAGCGTCGAAGACGTGAAAATGTCGAAAGAATTGAAAGACAAACTTGGTGCGCCGGAGTTCGTTTCTGCAGTGCTGAGGCTTGCGCGGCATCAGGAAAGTGCTGACGGACAAAACACAAATTTGGCGAGACAAGAAGAGGAAAGGATCAGGACGGAGATCTTGAAGAAACTCAGTGGCGTGAAAGTGATCGGGGTGAAACAGAGAATTACCACGTTCCTGTTCCACGAAGACGCGAAAATACCAGGAAGCGAAACAGAAATGGACATGTTCCACACTCAAGAGGGTGAAGGTGAACATGCGCAACACGTCCTTTACGTGTCTGACGATCTGCAGAACAGCGACAGCAAATGGGACGATGTGGCATATTTGGTCGACAGAATTATCGGCGGTCGTTTGAAGGAGAGTGTGTTGAGGCTGTCACGCATCCTGCACCTGGAACCAGGACGAATGGCAGAGGAACTGGATCGAAAGAAAATTAAACGCTTGCAAGAAGAGGGGGAGGAAACAAGAAAAAAATGCTGCACTCCAACTTTGGGATTCACGATTCCAGTGGAAGAACACCACTTGCTGATGCAGGACTTCTTCCGTTTCTACAGTGGAGAATTTGTGGGTGAGATGCGTTTTTGCCCCTGCGCTGTCTTTCTCTGCTGGAAACGGAAGACCTGGGAACTTTGATTGTTATCTTGGAGGGTGTTTCTTTCCAGGCTTGGAGATTGATGATCCTCTGTTGCGAGTGGGGCAGGACCCTGAAGAGTTACGCACAAGGGATGACAGACTACCCACGCTCATACACGCCAGGGTTGTTGGAGAGGTTGATAGCTGTGACGAAGAGGTTGACAGCAGCGATGAAGAGGTTGACAACAGTGACATCTTGCCGAAGAAGTTCCTGCCGATGAAGTTACTGCAGAAGAAGTACCGAGTTCAGGTATCCAATTTGCTCAATGTGTCACAGCTTACTTTTTCGCCTTTTCAAGGACTCTCTTCGGCATTTTACCAAAACAGCCATCTGTGTTCAAGGATTCATTGTTTCTGCACTCCGCTTGCAGTGATTTTTTCTTCAATTCCACAACAAAAATGTTGCGCAAAATTTTCAGACACGCTGACTTGCTATGGCATCGGCACGTGTTTTGCATGCAGTGGTTCGTCAAAGATGTGTGCTGGAGCCCCGCCCGCTTTCCACCTCAGATGAAAGTGGCCCAGGGACTGCCGCTTTAAAATGAAAGTGCCATTGGAATTTTGCTCCCTGCTGGTACCTTGAATCGGGCAGATCTGTTTTGTCGTCAGAATTCGTTGTTCAACTCAGGCCGGTCACATTGCTGCCTTGGCATGCACGTGTCGACACTAATCCGTGTTCTTGTTGTGGTCACATGCTCACAATACTTGGGGAAAGTCATTCAGGGTAGGTTTGTTCGTCGACAGGTGAGCGTAAGCGACGCAGACGTGGAAGAACGGGATGCCGTCAGTTTGTACAAGTGGTACAAAGTGGGAGAACATGGGACTGCAGGTACATTTTCGTCTTCACAGCAACTTCAAATGGAACAATCAACCGATCAGACAAACAGTGCGCCATGCGCACCTCTCGAAACGAATGGTGCCACTGGGTGCTTCATGAATATGGAATACAGTGGACTCTCTTTACCATGGACACCCATGTGTAGACAGTTTTTTGTCCACCATTGACATAGTGTCCAACTTTAGCAGAGTCATAAATATTTATGAGCTTGGCTATTACCTTCCTGAATGTATTTTCAAGTTTGTTTTTAAAAAAAAAACAAAAGTAAAGCTCAATCATTGACTTATCAAGAAGTTTTTGGTCTCACCAAAGTAACCTCAGAAGTTTTGTGAAAATAAATGAAAAATAAAGTGAAAAAAAAGAAAAAAAGTTATTTATGGGTTGTCTATTGTTTGGAGAGAAAGTTGTCTTTGACACCAAAAAATGGTGTCTGTGGTCCTCAGTTCACAGAGTTGTCCATGGCAAGCAGAGTTTTTGGTTGAAAATGCAATGTGCATTGTCAACTGTCCATGGGTCCATGGTTGACAGTTGTCCATGGCAAACAGTGTTCACCGCAAGCAGAGCAGACTGTGTATCATTTCAGTCGATGCAAGCGAAGAGGAACTGGTCGAGGAAAAGCTGAAGCGAGTAAAGAAGAGCATCAGCGACATTCTTGCTGTTGCATTCTCTCGGCCTGAAGTCCAGAGAATGAAGATCGTGAAGCGGCTGATTCTGAAGTGGCAGCGACACGCCGCTGACGAGCAGGTCAGGTCAGGTCTCAGTCATTAAACAGTTGGAATTATCAGGTTCACTTTGCTGTAGTCAGTGTCGATCACAAACAGCAATTGAGAGCCAATCGCAGCAAGCACTGCACATGATAATTCCAAAAAATATTATAATGACTGAGCCTCGTACAAATCTTAGCCAAGAGCGGCTTGTTTGAGATTTACGGCAGTTCCTGGGTGAGCTGAGTGTGTTCTTGCGCACTTGTTTCGAAAATATTTCTTTTGCTGTTGACAGACTAATTCGAAAGAAATGTTCAAGGGAACTATACTTTGAAAGGGCTTGGACTCTGCAATGGCATCATGGACAGGAGACGACCAGCGAAATCGAACATCATCAAAACTTGGTGTACAAAATAAAAAATGACTCCACTGAGTTTCTGCTTTCAGACACGAACTTGTGAAGAAATTCTCGCTCACATCCAGACAGAAATTGGTCGCCTTGAAGTGGAGATGAAGGAGAGAGAAGAAAAATCTCAAGAACGAGACGACATCGCCTCAGCCGCTCAAAACTGCCCTTCACCTCCAAATATCAGCGCCAAGTGTAAATATTCACCCTTTCTCGTCAGACTGAGCAATGCAATTCGGGCTGGCTTCTGAACTGCTCGTCTCCTCCTAGTCTTTTGCACGGCGTTTCCTGACATCCGCTGACACTACAAGAGGTGGAATTGTTGTTACAGATGGGTCTTTGTTCGACTATCTGACCGAAAGATCGGTGGAGCACAGGAAGCAGTGCGTCGCCTACAATCGTCGCTTGCAAGAAAGTGAGGCCAGAGTGATGACAACTTCAATCATTCCACCGAGTTTGTGCAGAACAAACCCACAACCAGGAAAGGCTCGACTCTGGATGAGACAGGTAAGAACACAATACTGCTTTCAAAATCATGATTGAAGACAACTTGAAAATGGTCTCACTGGAGCTGTGTTCCCCTGTGTGGCACTTGACAACAGCATTCAGCACAGATATTTTTCAATGTTGAAAGAATTTCTTTTCGCTTTGACACAAGTTCTGGTCACACGTATCTTTTTCAGGCTGATCATGATATGAGTGCAGTAGCAAATGACATAGTGACGAGCAATCCGTCGTACGAGTGGGCCTGTTACAAATCACATCAGGTACGCCTCTTTGGGTTGGTCATTTGCTTTTGTTCTCTGGCAAAATAAATATGTATTTACGAGTGGTGGTTCCCTGCCATGACTCAGTCACCAATTAGATCCACTTCACACTTTTTCCATTGTTGTTCTGTGAAAAATTCTTCAAAGATCACCTTCAATCAGGTCTGACACATTTCCAAGAACCAACAATTGACTTGGAATCAATTACAAAGTTACAGTGGATGATTCAAAATCTCACAACCATTGGTTTGTGCCATTACCTTTGTCATTCTGTAAAAAGAATGACTTGGCCTCACAATAAGCAAAAGGATTTCACCATACATTGATACAAATTTTCAAGTGTGCAGTCCAGCTCTGCCAATAGGATGTAGTCACCATCAGTCTGTATGTTGTATGTGGTCACTTTTGGTTGAGTTGCCCAGGGGGGTGAACTCAACCATCACAAAACTACACCAGAATGATTTTTGGGCCATTTTAAGAAACTTTCATTGTTTGGGCATGGTTGAGTTCCCCCCCCCCCCACTGCAAGTGGTCAAATTTGGAAAAATTTCCAAATCTGTCAGAAATGGCCTGAAAATGATTCTGGTGAATTTTTGCAATGGTTGAGTTGCCCCCACCCCCTGCAAATGGCCAACTGGCCAACTCAACCATGGTCCGAGCTTGGAAAAACTGACTGGCCCAAAGGATACTGTGCACTTTTTGTGTGATAGTCTTCTTGTTCACATTTTTTACCCCATCAATCCAGCATAATCCATTTTTGAGATATCTTGAACCATCTTCAGAGGTCATCACACACCTCATGGAATGTGCTCAAGCCAAATGCACTCACCCATCCAACACTACAACATGTACTGTTCAACTTTCATCCAACATAACCAAAGTAACATGCCTGTCATAAAGCACCCCAACAATATTTTCACACCACAACACCTTAGAATGATCCCAATTTTTGTCTGATTGTGCCACACACAAATCCCATTCATATTGCTATGCCACATTGGAATTTCAAAAGCTTGGTATCAATCCAGAGCAAATCACATGCTTTATCACAAATCATTCAGACTCAATCTTGAAGTCATGACCTTGACAAATGTGTGGAATCATTTTGCAGAAAAATGAGAGCTCAATACATGTATTGATTGCATATTTTGTTCCAGAAATGGTTTCATTCAAATCCTCATTGTCCATGAAAGAGGGGGTGCAACCAAATATCTTCCTTTTTTCCTGTTCAAAGTATTTATCTTCAGAGAAAGTAAAGATAGAAAGTGCTTGCAAACTGTAGTTTGGTCTGATTGCAGAGCTGAATCTACTGTAGTTTGGTCTGATTACAGAGCTGAATCTACAGGGCTGAAGTGGTCTGGTCAGTGGTCTACTTATAGTGATGGTTCAATCAGTCAGTCAGAGTCAGAAATGAAGCTTGGGGTTGGATATGTGCAATTTGGGCAGTGGGGGTGCCCTCCCCCCCCCACACACACACACACTGAATTTTCTTTGAAATGTTAAAAGTGCAAAAATGAGGTACAGCTGTGGTCCACTTTACAACAATGGTTATTTGCCCATTAAATATTTTTCAAAATATTCTGGTTGGTGATTGAGTTTATTGCATGCAATTTGTTGAGGTATTGTTGACAGGTCAAGAATGGGAATGGTACAAGAAACAGAGTTTGAATCATCTGCCACATGTCTGTGATTGATTCTGAGGCACTTGTTGAATGTTGGAAATGATTGCTTGATAATCAGGTAGGATCTGTCAATGAGTTTTTTGACAGAACCCTGAAGGCAATTTGCACAGCAGCATTCCAGCCACCATTAACAGCACGAAATTGTAAATTTTGCCTGCTTTGCACGTTTTCTTTAGAAAAAGTTCTGGGCATCGGAACCATCCGCAACAGGCAGAATTACTTTCGAGAACCTGGCCACTGTGGAGAATTTGTTTCATTACCGTATCATGCTTGGTCAAACCTTTTGTTTTTCTTGTGCTGTTTAATTTAGGCAGCGGAAAAAGCGTTGAAAGCTGCATCGTGCAGTGTGGACGACAGAAGTCACAATTCGACTCACAACCTGCGGACACTGGCAGCTGAGGTGAGGGGGAAAGCACAACAGGTACCTGGGCCTCGCGGTGATTCGAACTCATGAATTCGGTTTGCTTCTTCGGGTTCATGTCGTGTGTAGAGTCCACATGTTCTTCTCATGCCTGCTCAACTAGCTTTTGTTGGCCACCTGAGTATGCTCCAGAGCAGCTTCAGGTTTGCAGCTGTGAAGCCATTCAGGTTTGCAGCCCTGAAGCCACTCTGAAAGCAGATTCCAGACCCATCTATTTGGGTAGCAGCAAAATTCCCTCTCCAGATGAGTACCAGCCCTCAAACTATGCTTGTGACACTGAGCTGGAGAACAAATGTAGCTCACCACACCAGCACTAATGTGAAGGACAGCTGGCCTTGCAGCAGAACTGTAACTACCACACTGAGGTGGGAGCCACCCTACCTACAAGAATGTGCACTAAACATGTGTACCATGTGCAACACAACGTTCACATTCAGGTTTGAACATAACATGAATTTGACCCTCCAGTACTGAAAAAAGAACTTCAAAAACTCTTGATCCATCAAGTCCACCAACAGTTGAACAGAGCAATCCAAATGTGCGACAGTCAAATAATCCATGTGCGACGGTCAAACAACGTAAAAATGGGAGGGGTTTGTTACTCTCACTTGTGCACAAGTTTCGAGTTCGCGACACGAGAATGTTCTTTCAAGCGGATCAAAAATCATTTTCAATCGTTAGCAACCCAGCATCTGCAGCAGAAATGTGGAGGAAAGCGAACCAAACACTGTATTGTTGAAAGTGTCAATCTGGGAATTTTGTCAAAGGTGTCGAGTGGCCGTCTTCGAGACCTCGCAAACAGTCTGGAAAACCTTGTCGGAAACTCGTCCCGTCTGAGGTACCCAGATCGAGACATCCCACATAACGTCTACGAAGAAGAAGAGGCGAAAGGGGCGAAACTTCTTGCTGGTCAGATCGTCGACGAGGCAAAACAACTCATGTGGTCGAGGTAAAATTGTTCCTCGTGCATCAAGACTTTGTGAAAAAAGCAGTTTGGGACAAAATCCGTCACGAAGGATTCACTGTCAGTGACTTGACAAGAAAAAGGAATGCTCTGTGGACAGTGATAGTCAGAAAAATACGCAAGGTGCTGTCAAGTTGGGTGCCTTTTGTGATTGCTTGTCCCGAACATCTGGCACATAAGGTTTGTGGTCGGACAACAATCCACTCAGCAAAATTGTGCACAATGTCAAGTTCAGATGTGTGCCCTGCATTTTTAAGCATGCGGTCAGGCTCTGCCAACAGGACACATGCTTATTGTAGTCACCATCAGTCTGTGTGTATATGGTCCCTTTTGCTTCATTTACCAGAGGGTGGGGGGTAACCATCACAAAAATTCACCAGGATGATTTTTAGGCTATTTTTAGAAACTTTCATTTTTGGGCACAGTTCAGTTACACCCCCTGCAAATGGTCAAGTCAGGAAAATTTTCAAATTTTTCTAAAAATGGCCTGAAAATGATTTTGGTGAAATTTCACAATGGTTCAGCCCCCCCCCCACAAATGGCCCACTGGCCAACTCAACCATGGTCAGAGCAACTGGCCTATAGGAGACTGTGTGCTTTGAAGGTGATAGACAGCCTTCTTGTTTCTGTATGTACATGTGACCCTGGGTGGGTGTGAGGGTGGGTGGGATAGTACATGGGTATGACAGTGTGACCATGGGTGGGTGAACATGACTGAAGGTAGGTGCACATGAGATTGGATGAGTGTGAGGTTGGGTGTGTCCATGGGTGGGGTGGGTGAGTACTGCATCCACCCATGTATAAGTTGCACCTATGTGCAAAGACATAAAAATTCATTTTTCAGACCATTTGAACCATCTTCAGAGGTCATCACACACCTCATGGAATGCACATGAGTCCAATACACTCATCCATCCAACACCCCAATATGTACTCTTAAACTATCATCCAACATAACCAAAGTAACACACCTGTCATCATGCACCCTAACAATGTTTTCACATTACAACACCTCAAAATGATCCCAATTTTCATCTGGTCATGCTGCACACAAATCCCATTTTGGTCACTATGCCACATCAGAATTTCACAAACTTGGTACCAATGCAGAGCAAATTGCATGCTTCATCATAAACTTTTTTAAATTTCACACTGAAATAACATTTAAACCATTCTAATTTTCTCAACATGTACCCTGACCCCTGTCAAATAATCTAATTTTTTCACATTTTTCATATTCAACCCCATGGTAACCCAGGTTAAAATACACAAATACCTCATTTGATCCATTTCACATTATCTACACCCAATGGCCTTCCGACATCTTCATATGAAAAAAATTGGAATTTTTTTTACAACTACATATGGCTAACAATACATTTCTTGTCTCTGAGAGCCTGAATTGCAAAAATCTTACTCAGACAGCCATAACTCAATAATGGATTGTCCAATTCACACAAACCAAACACCAAAATCTTCCTCTCAACATCCTCTTTGCTCTGATAGACTCCAATAATGTCTATAAAATCTAAACAAATTTTTTTCAAAAATCCTTTGAAAAAATTAACTTTTTTCACTTTTTGAAGTTTCAACATCAGACCCTGATGGTGCTTACATGTGGGATATGAAAATTTTTCCTATACTTTGGGCATAATCTGCCATCAATACCTTCTACCTTTACTACAATAAAAGTTTTGAAACTTTGAACAATTTTGTTGTGCAGTGCCCAACACATTTTGATGAAAAAATAAAAAGGATTACATTTTGACCAACAAAAAAGCAGCAACAAACATTACCATAGCAACCAATCACCAATTCTAAAATGTAGCCCCAGCAATTGTCCACATTTTCTCAATATACATTCTTCAGCAAGATTAAACTGTTTCTGAGCTATGAAGCCATTTTTACAACCATACCCCAATTTCACCATATTAGTCATATATGGGTTTTTGCCCATAAACACCCGCAAAATCAAAAATTGATTCCTTTGACACTTTGGGCACAAAATATAGCCTGAAAGTGAACAATAAAACCAAACATGACTAAAATTGAACCAATAGAACACTTCCACAATTGTGTTCATACATTTAGCCTTTTGGTGCCCACAGGTGATGTTTTCACCACCATACATCATTCAATGTATGGTTTGTTCAAGTCACCTAAAAACAAGCAAAATGAGGACAATGAGCACAACAAGCAACAAGGTTCTTAGAATTTGGCATGGAAAGGGTCACACTCATTTTGCTCATTTTCATAATGTTGCTCATTCACACTTGACACTTGCTCATCTTTTGGAATGTTTATGTTCATTTTCTTCAAAAAATAACAGCTTCACATATTTTTTCTTTGCCAATTTCTTCAATTCTTTTCCTTAATATACTTCTTTTTGCTCATTTTTTTACAAATATGTCTGCTTGATATACTTATTGTGTTCTCATTTTCTTGGTTTCTTTTGCTGATTATTACACGATGTGCTTGTTTTGTGCTCAACATTGAAATAAAGTTTGAAAATATAATCAAACAATGCAAAAGTCAAATTGAAATATTTTATTCCTTATCTCTGCAATACAAGTTGAAACATGTTTTGGAAAAAGTCAAATTACTTGAAAGTCAAATTGAATTGTCCAAAAATAACCTGTATTTTTACTTCATGAAGGCTATGCTGAGTCAGTTGGCACCTGTTTTGTAGAAAACCCATCCAGCTGCAAAGGTGTACCTGCACAAATATGTGGAGGAACAGGCAAGCACAATCTGTGCATCTGGTCAAAGAAGCAGATTTATCGTGGCTGCTGGTGTGGGAAGGAATTCCTTCAAAGAACAAGTTTTTATTGGCATAACAATCATGTCAATTGCCTGAAGAACAGAGAAAAGCTGTGAAATACTTGGGGCTTTCACCCAAGTGATTTTGTCACTTTGTTTGTGTCTTCAGACTGAACACCTTTGTATCATGCACCACACAAACAGATCATTTCACAAGATTTGTTTTGTATCTCGTGTGATTGTGTGGCCCTTTTTCTCCAGAGAGATGGTGCCATTGAACAAGTGCACAGTGCACAGCATGAGTTCAATAACTGAGAGAGTTGCAGAACACTATGAGAGATTGAGTGGGTTTCTGGAAAAAGTGTATACCACAATCTTGACAAACTTGTCCAAAACAGCCCCACTTTAGACTCTTGCTCTGAGAAGTTTTTCACAGTGTCAAACAAATTGTAGTCAGAGTGGATTGCTCTGGAAAACTTTGGAACTGTTGGAGAACTGAAGAGTTCATTCCTGGATGAACTTGAATAGCAGATCAAAGGCCCTGGCATTCAAGAAACTGCAAGTATGAAAAACTCAGTGATTATGGAACAAGTTTACAGGCTGAGTTTCCATAGCACTGCGAAACATTGGTTCTGTAACGGACATTTACCACAGTCAGTTTCTTGAAACAACTGTTCCAAAAGAACATCATTTTGGACTCTTTCTTGTTTCAGTCCAAAGAATTTGTAGTGTAGAGACAACTTGTAGTCAGCAAGAGGACAGTTGAGAGCTCCAAAAAACATGCAAACTGTTGCAGTTCAATAACTGAGAGAGTTCGGACAAACTTGAATGGCAGATCAGAGGCCCCGGCGTTCAAGAAACTGCGAGCGTGGTATTCAGACAGTTGCGACCAACAGTCGCGCTCAGAAATCTTTTGGTTTATCCTCAGCCTGAGTTCATCAGGCCTGCTTTTGTTTCAGCTGAGTCGGAAGCGAAGCGAACCCGTCTCGAAATCCTCGAGGACGAAGAGGCGCCGAGCGCTTCACTGCTTTCCTGCTTGCAGACGACTTTGCTTACACTTGTGGGCAATGGCAAAACAACTTGTGACATTGTGTGGGAGGATGGAAATGGACTGGCTTTGGTTACTGCTTCTTCGTTTTCACTTTGAAAGATTTCTGATCGTCATTGCGATTTGCCACCAAAGTTCCTTGGTTTGCGCGGATCTATCAGGAAAATTCGTACCAACTATGTTTTCACCCGTGGTAAATTGTACATTCGGGGCTGGTGGGCGTCACTTTCCATGTTTTGTTTTTGCGCACCGGCGTAAGAAATTATCTCAATTCCCACGGCATCCGCGAACAGGCATACATGTCAGTCTCTTGGAAAATGGCTGAAATATTCTTGGTTGACCCTGTGTTGGAACCATTTTTACGGTGAAGATTTTCAATTGTTTCAAGGTCAGAAATTCTCTCGCGGAAGGGTTCCGGAACAAAAATTTCCCAGTCGACCTCCTCCACACCGGTGCGTCCAGTTGTAGCAATAGCCAGTGCAACGTCGTGCAGGGGATGATGAGTGCTATTGGCAATACCCCTCTGAGGACTTTTGGATGTCTTTGGGTTCAGTCCGCCAAAAATTTCAGATGTTTGTCGAGGAGGCATCTGGATATTTGTCACCCTGAAGGAACCAATGCTATGTTCCTGGCATTTACCAAATGCCTTGTGAATCCATTGTGGCCGCCACCTTCCGAGCTGGTATGGCTTTCGTTCACACCATCGAGTCATTCAGCGCCAAATGTGATTTTGGTCTCGCGGTTCATACAAAGTTGTAATCGAGCAAAGACCGAACCGCAGGCCCCAGCAGTCAGGTCGCAACCAAAGAGTAATCTCATACAAAATAAGTTTCGTTTGCTCGCGAGTTGTCTGTAGTGTTCGCATTCGATCAGACTGCACAACTTGTCAATATTCAATTTTATACGTTTACTCTCGATTTTCTGTGAGTGGTGTTGGCTGAAGTGCGCTTCTAACAGATCAATAAATTTTCAACAATATGTGTTTCCTTGTCAGTCGTGTTGTGACAAGCCGGAAATTACAGCAGCCTCCACCGTGAAACAAGCCGACATTGGTTTGTGCAGCCGTCATTGTTTTCTGATGTCTGCGAAACGCCAGAGTCGAAATGAGCTGACAAGTTTCCTTCCTGCACGCCACTGATGTTGAGGTCGCCAAAAAGACTTCTCCCTCGAGTCGAGTCGCCTTTCGTCAACGGGAGTTTGCCGAGCAGTTTGACGCATTTGGAGAACATGGCAGAAATCCGTCGATTGTGCAGCTGCGTTCACTGTTCGTGGGTTTAATGAACGCGAGAACAAAAGAAAAATCGTGCCATAACCCGGTGGCGTTCTGTAACCGTGAGAAAAGTCTCGTCTGGGTTCCATAACCTATACTTCTACACACGCGCTACGTAAGGCACTAACACGCGACTCCGATCAGGAATCCACCGGCGAAACCCGTCGCGAGGCAGGCGTTGTCTCCAACGAACGACGCCACCTGGAAGAATCGACAGGATTCAGTTTTGAATGTTCAACTGATGCACCTTGCACCTGTTCCTTTGCAGCTCTCCCAAAAGTGCTGCGTAGGGAGAACAACAAAACTTGATTGATAAACAAGCGCGAGGTTGGTCCCAAAACCAGATACGCAACGTGACCACAAAAGGCATACAATTCGATCAGAAATGTTCAAAAATTCTTTATTGACACACGATCTTTGATTCAGCACAATACGTACAGCACAACAGGCTGCGCAGGTTTCTGCAACACGATGCATCAAGTGCACAAGCGAACGAGATCATTCATTTTGTCTTGATCCTTTGGCAAAGGAAAGCGACAATAAAACACCAAAGGTAAGCGACAATAAAACAGACTTCTTCCAGATCATTACTTTTATCAAGAAGGCTGCCGCCTAAAACGCGCGCGGTCTGCTTCGGGCCAGTCAGTTTCTCGCATGGCCACAGTCCTATGGCCTCGGTTGAGTTAACCCCCTTCCCCAGGCCAACTCAACCAAAAGTGACCACACACACACAGACTCTGTGTCACTACAATAAGCACGCGTCCTACGAGCAGAGCCGGACTGCGTGCTTAAAAATTTTGTGGCAAGGCGAGAAGGATCGGCACAAACGAAGACGCGAATAAAAGTGACAAATTGCACTTGAACCGTCAAACCCGTGACACTGCCTCATCTAATCCGTTCGCTCAAAAGAAAAGGTCCGACCTGAGACATCGTCCGATTACAGATCCTTGTTTTCCTGTGTGCGTGCAAACGTACACACAAGTAATCTACTGCAGATGATCCACTGTTGCGAATATCCGTCGACTTCCCATTTTCGAGGAGCTGTATGCACGCACAAAAGTCCTTTTGAAAGCCAGCAGCTGCTGCACTCACTCTCAGCTCCGTGCACTCGCGCATTTCCCGCGCCTTTCAAACATTGTCACTGATATGGAATGTTCATACTCGAGTAAACACCAGGCCTTCTTGGTTCGCGCCACAGACTTGGAAAGAAATCCAGATGCAAATTCAGTCCACTTCCGTGTAATATTTGAACTCCACGTGTAAAAGTTTTTGGTGCTTTGATTTGAACCAAGAGTTTAATGACGATCGCACGAACCATGAAACGGCGAGTCTGAAGACATGGCAGGTTTTTCTGATAACATAGCGCACAAGCAGAGAGACACCACGACGCTGAGATGAGTGAAGCAGCTCGAGCAGGTGTCACATGGAGAATCCGAGCAGCAACCCGCCCAAAAAGCTGCCGACTAGGAACATGTTGTTGGAAGCAAAGTGGGAAATCTGAAAACGAAAGATATCTACGCGTTACTGCGCAGGCACAAAGCACTGTCCAGGCCAAACACTGGTGACAGGCCATTGACATGGGGTCGGGTGAGCAAGGGACGCGAACTGTCAACACAGAAGACGCCACCAAGCATCATACGAGGCTGTTTCAAACAAGTTTGGCCAGACATGCTGCGCGAAGTCTGCAAGGTCAGTGACACTGTGCAATGTGTGAAAATGAACTTATCACACTCAGAAAGTGCCGCGATCCTCAGCATGTTTGGCTTATTTGAATCAACCTCGTATTTCCATTGTCGGCGCAAGGACAAAGAAGTAAAAGTGACAAAGGCCCCTTGTTTGGCAGCACTTCCAAGGCCTGAAAACATCCGATCGACGAATTGGGAGCAAAAAGCCATCGAGTCGATTCGATGCCAACACGAATGAAACACCCCCACCCCCAGCACAACGGCATCAGAAAGCACGATTCGAGCCCTTGGTTGTGAACAGACTTCGCCTTTGATTCGTTCACCGCTCAGAGCTTTTCTGTGTCGTTGTCCAATGATGTCCAGGTGGCATGCCGACGGCGAAGTGTGCATCTCACACGGTGATGTCACCCACGGAAACTCGGAAAAATTGGCAAAATATTTTCTGACCGGGCGAGGCGGGCGGAGGTATCTCAGAGGTGCCACTTCACCACACATACACCCAGACACAGGGCAAACGCAATACCACCACGTTTCGCAGCTGACAAAAAGTTCACAATATTTCCACCTTGGTCTTGAATGGGTTCAGAAGCTTTTGGCATGACACACGTCACCGTGCATGTTCCTCCAGGAGGGGCAGAAGAAACACAAACAAGAATGCTACGCATAAAAAGCGTGTGGTCCATACAAACGTTCGCAGTTCATAAACACCTTCAAGTTCAGGGTGGGGG
>JAAUXT010046846.1_pt1 | contig 31405 bp, 24 predicted proteins | sample 7278171 | NCBI WGS metagenome assembly JAAUXT01 (sample SAMN14350112, study PRJNA611818) | marine sediment metagenome | isolation source: surface marine sediment (1.8m) | place: French Polynesia: Moorea | collected 2018-08
ATAGATAGATAGATAGATAGATAGATAGATAGATAGATAGATAGATAGATAGATAGATAGAAGCACAACCACAGCAGAATATCTCAGAACACACAACCTCCAGAACTTCAGAAAATGTCACAGAACATCACAGGACACTGCAGAACACCGAAACAACAGAACACAGAATGTCACAACATCCAAAAAGCAGAAAACTCCACAAAACCCCACAGACTACCAAACAGCAGACAACATCTCCATAGCACAGAACCTGGGACAATAGACCTCGAAAACCGTGACACACACACCACTTGGTTACACATAGATGTTTCCTTGTCACCAACAGGGCTCAGCAGATCAGAATTAATCCACATTAGTTGTACAACAACTTTGAATCTGTCTGTAATTTTTGCACTGATTGATCATGCAAGCAATACCTGCTTCAGAAAAAGCTAACAGAGTGTGAAGTGCACCGGACTGATTTTCCTTCTTGCTTGTGCCTTGTACGAGGCGGGTTCGAAAAGAGATGCGTTCTTCCAGATTTTTGAAAGGTTAAAGTAGTAAACAGAAAGTCAATGCCACAACAGAATTCTTTGTTGTTTGAAAGTGCAGGGACAAGCTGCACCATGACAAACAAGACAGGACAAAGTTAAACAAATATCAGTCCAAACTTCCCAATTTCAGAGGGAGGGGCAATCAGTGATATCTCCACAACCACTGCTCTGTTCCACACAATTTTGGTCACAACAGAAAGCTGAGATTCTCAGCTTTCCATAGACATCAAGATCGTCCAGATCAAGGCAGCATTTGTAGAGATATCATCACTTTTGTGCAAAATGATTCATATTTTCCTGATTTGTCATTGGAAGATAAGCATGGCTGCAGAGCCAAACCCTCTGAAATTTGCACATTTGACAATGCATTTGAGGCACTTGTTTTTGATCTGAATAGATGGAACTTCACACACAAGACTGCAAGTGTCTCTGACACAAACCAATAGATCAGATTGATTTTGCATCACGGAGAAACTGGACGAAACGCACTTGTTTCCGAACCCACCTCGTATCAAACTTTTGGTCTCTATCAATAGTGAAACACTCTTATGCACTTGAGAGACACAGGTGTTATGGATCTTATTTCAAAATCAAATCGTGAAGGACGAAATTGTTTGAAAATATATAGTTGAGCACACAGCAACGTGTAAGAAGAAAAAAAAAACGAATTTTGGCTCGTGGATTTTCAGGCAGAAATAAAGTTTGATGATTTCAACCTTGATAGACGTGATTTCTGTGGCAATGGAAGAGAGACTGACATCCACAGTGCGTCCACGCGCAGCCTGCTCTACTGCATGGAGACTTCCCTGCAGTTGAACCCCTGATGCCCAGCTCACCCGTCGGATTCAGGAGGCGCTTTCAGAAGGAACTACGTTTCACTGAGACGCTGCTTTGCGACGTCGAAAAGGAACCGGGCATCACGCACGGCGGGTCCAATGCCCCACGCATGCGCAGACCCTCGGGCACTCGACCCGTGCCCACTTCTAGGACCCTGTATAGAACTATCACCTGGCCGCAAGCCCCTTACTCACCCCCACACAAAAACACACGCACATTGCTGACGGTGAACTTCGTCCAACTCAGTTTGGAGGTGAGCCCTCCAACGCAAATACACTCTCTCACACACGCACACACGCACACACGCACACACACACTCACCTGAACGGCTCCAGGCCCCACCCGGCCACTGCAGTGAAGACCCTGGGCCCCAGGTCCCTGGCCGGGTTCAGCGGGAATCCGCAGTTCGTCCCGTAGGCGAGACCGATGCCAATGATGAGCTGCCCCACCAGGAGCGGGAACACGCTCTTGGGCGGGCCCTGGTTCTGAGGGTCGCCCATCGCACCGACGAGCAGCAGGAGCAGACCCGTACCCACGATCTGCAGTCAGAGAGAACCGTGATCACACACCTGTACCCATCCCCGCGCAGAAAGCCTGGCACACCCGACCCGATGAGCCCGCCCACCCAACCCACCCAACACACCCTGCTCGCCCAACCCGCCCAGTATTCCCTGTCTGTCTTGCCCGCCCATCCCTTCGTGCCCACCCAGCCCGCTCAGCCCGCCCAGCCCACCCAGCCCACCCAGCCCGCCCATCACGTGTGTCCACCACTAGAAGAACAAGTTTGTATCCACAGAATTTGTATTCCCTGTCCATCCTGCCCACCCAGCACATCATGCCTACCCAGCCCGCTCAGCCCACCCATGACGTATGCCCGCCACCAGGAAAACAAGTTTGTATCCACAGAAGCAGACAGTAAGTCCCACCTGCCTAACCCTGCTCATTTTACTCAAGTCACTGACCCCTCCTGCACCACTCACTGCACTCTCGTTGCTCAGACCACCGTACTCTACCACACGACCACCCCACCCACCCCACCTGCTCTGCCCGCATAGCCCACGATCCAGCACCGTGCACAGGAGTTGGTAGCTAACACGTCAGCAGTCTCTCCTCACATTACCACCACCCTCCTTGCCCTGCCCCACTCACCCCAGACCGCGCCCACCCACCACACCCACTTGGTCCACAATCCCGCCCAACACACTGAGGTGCTCCTCCGGGAAGATCGCGAAGGCCCAAGCGGTCTCTCCTTCTACCTCCTCCACCTCCACCCACTGCCCCCCTCAGCCACCCCGCCCACCCCTACCACCGCGCCCACCCACCACACCCACTTGGTCCACAATCCCGCCCAACACACTGAGGTGCTCCTCCGGGAAGGTCGCGAAGACCCAAGCGGGCTCTCCTTCTACCTCCTCCACCTCCCCCCACCCACTGCCCCCCTCAGCCACCTCACCCACCCCGCCAACCGGCCCACCCCGCCCACACCCCGTGCCACTCACTGCCCCCTCACCCACCCCACCCACCCTACCCACCCCGCCCACCCACCTGGTCCACGACCCCGCCCGACACGCTGAGGTACGGCTCCGGGTAGGTGGCGAACACCCCGGCGGTGGCGGTGCGGTTCAGCGTCGCTACGGTCGTGCGGTACGGGTCGACTGCGTTCAGTCCGTCTGTCAGGGATACAGCACGGAAACGAGCTCATCAGTGATAATATCGAGTGGTCGAGAAGCGTTCACTCAACACCCATCATCACACACGAACGCCCATCACACACACATCCACACACTCAGAGAGAGAGAGAGAGAGAGAGAGAGAGAGAGAGAGAACGGAAGCAGAACTTGGCCTCAGCAACACACCCAGGTACAGCGCGACGAGACAGTCCCCATCCTACCCCGTCCACATGCATAACTCACACACACGCACTTACACTTACAAACACGCACGTACACACACCTGGGTACCCAGACAGACCCACAACGCTGCCGCCGCTCCGATTTACTGCACGCATACTCACCCAAATGCACACTCCCCACACACCAACACACCCCACACCAGCACACCCAGCACACACGCTCTCTCTCTCTCTCTCACTCTCTCTCTCTCTCTCTCTCCCTATCTTTCTCTCTCCCCTCTCCCTATCTTTCTCTCTGTCTCTCTCCTCTCTCTCTGTCTCTCTCTCACATACATACACCCCACTACGTACCCAGATAGACCCCGAACGCCGCTGCCGCCCCCAGGAACGCTCCGAGGTACTGCGCCACCAGGTAGGAGGGCAGCTTCCACCAGGGCAGCTTCCCGACCGTGCAGAAGGCGAGCGAGACGGCGGGGTTTATGTGACCTCCCTCACCTGAAGAAGAAAACAAGTGTTTTGTACACACACACACACACACACACACACACACACACAAACACACACACACGTGCATGCACACACACATGGCAAGAGAGATGGGTTGATGGCGAGATAGACGTCGGGGTCAAGGTGGCCTCCCTCACCACAAGAAGAAAGCAGCTATAATCACGCACGCACACATGCACACACGCACGCACACACATGCACACAGGCGTGCACATAGCAAGTCAGACAAGCTAGATGTTGCACCTGTCACCTGGAGAAATAAATTTGCAGCTGTTATGCACACACACGCACGCACGCACCAACACACGCACGCACACACGTGCACTTGGCAAGAGAGACGGAAAGTTTTATCCCACCTCCCCGCCCCCCTCACCTGGAGAACAAACAGCTGCAGGTCATCAAGGAAACATGCCCCACACCACACACACGCACACATGCACGCACGCACACCCACGCACACCGACTCCCGGGTTGAGGTGGCCACGCCCACACGCTGTGTTCACAACATGATGGGTCTCGACCTCGACATGGAAGCCTTGTACATGTGCAACAGGCACCACATATGTGACACACACCTGCGTCCTGAGGATGCATGAAACCACGTGTTTGCTCTTCACTTCCAAGGAAACCGTCCTTCTCATCATCCAATTCGCCATCGTATTTTGCAACGGCGGAAAATTTTTGAATCCACACATGTATGCGTGCTCACACGCGCACACGCGCACGCACACATACGCTGATGCAGAAACCCAAACGACACACACGTGCACACGCACACGCACGCGCACGCACACACGCACGCACACACACACTCACGTACCGGCGAGCCCCCAGGAGAGATAGATGCAGAAGGCGATGAACATGTTGCAGAGCGTCGCACTGAGGAACACGGGGTCACTGGGCGGGTCTCCGAGCGCTGGGGCGATCGTGAGCTGGGCCCCAATCCCCGAGTTGATGAACTGAAACGAGAACGAGAAGGCTTGTCAGTGTGGACACTCGCTTTGGGGTCATGGGCACGTGCGTACACGCGCACACTCACATACACACTCATTCTCTCACGACTAGATGTGCGCGTTTTGTTTGCACTCACCGGTACATGCACGCACGTATTCCTCCTCACTGCATAAGTGAAGATTCCGACCAGCAGGGCTCTGTCACCACACACACATGCACACGCACACACACACGTACACAAGCACACACACGCACATGCACGCACACGCACGCACACGCACGCACACGCGCGCACACGCACACACACGCACGCACACGCACGCACACGCACGCACACGCACGCACACGCACGCACACGCACGCACACGCACACACCCACAGTTGTGGACTAACCACGATGGTCAAGGTGCCCACAAGCTCTGCCAGGCTTTTTCCCTGTTGCACCACACACACGCACACACACGCACTCACCACGAGGGTGAAGGTCCCCACTGGCACGGCCAAACCCCTTTACACACACGCACACACACGCACACACACGCGCGCACACACACACACGCACACACGCACACACGCTCACGCACTCCTGCGCACATTCACCACGAGAGTGAACGTCCCCACAAGCTCCGCCAGACTCTCCCTGTGGATCTCCTTCTTGAGGCGGATTCTCCTGAGGAACCTCTGGACCCTGGTTCTCCCCATGCTGCTGCTGCTTCTGCTGTACTCAGTCCCGTGAGTTATCAGCCCAGTTCTGATCTCCAATATTAATTTGTGGTATTCGCGTTCCAATTATCTCATTATTGATAAAAGATTTGTTGTGCTCCAGATTTAGCGAGCGCAGATCCAGGTGGGGAGCAGGCAAGGGTGACTCGGTTCAGGGAAGAGAGAGGCTCTGGTCAGGGTCATGCTCAGGGTCAAGGTCGCGTAGTCCCAGGTTCGACAAGGACAGTTGTTTTTAATGGTGGAGGCAGATCTCTGGTTGTGTCCAAGGTAGTGTGATCCAGGACACGCTGATGCATGTTCCACGCCCACGAGTGCCGGAAACGACGGGTCAAAGAGAAATGCAGCGAGCGCGACTCCATAACAGGGACATGTACAGCCACAGTGGACTCGGTCGCGCCCACTGGGTGCACACTGACCATGAATCCACAAGGCACAGGTATTTGTTTCACATGTTGGCAGTAAAAAAAAGCCGACGTAAAATTTAATTGTGAGGGAGAATGGGTGCGAGGGGCATTGCTCTGGTGCTTGGCTCGCATGGAATGTCTGTGGAACAGATCCTTGTTACGCGTACGTGGGAACACGTGTGGAAGTCATGGCGACCGTGCGTTCGAACTCAGAACCCACGTGAGTGCACGGTCTTTGAAAGATTTCAGGGTGTGTTCGATTTTGTCATCTGGAGTTCCTCCGTACTCGAGATTCACGTTAAAACGCCAGCAAATATCTATCCCGATGTTCCATGAGCGAGGCCTTGGTCCTGATCTTCTTCTTCCTCTTCACTGGAGATTCGTCTGCGCTAGTTTTACTTGCAGGGGCTTCTACAGACGACTGAGACGAGGAGAGTGGCAGAGTCGGCTTCAGAACTATATTACAAAAGAGAAAAGGTCATCGACAGGGCGTTGAGCCTGCTTGACTCGCCATCGCAATTCGATTCCCAAATCGTGTATTATTGTAACTCTCTGCTTCTGACCTTGAGCAGCTCACGGATGAGAGGCATCAAAGATGTATGGTTGCAATCAACCAACTTCTCCTCGACTACTGTCGTGTAACCGAGGATCCTGGTCTGATGGAGTACACACCACGTGACTCATTATAGTACCATGATTGCACTGGACTAATTGCACAAGGATTAGATCCACTTCATTTGCATAATGCTTGCAACATCTCTGATGCAACAAGAGACTGACATTGCAAATCATCTAAAGCTGAGTAAGAAGCTGATGCAATGGACCCTGTACAGAAGAAGAGGGGGACATGGCTCTTGGCCAGATGCCTGAGACTCTTGACTTTGATTTGAGTATTGTGTATTGATTGATATTGAATTGTATTGTATTGAACTTGTATTGATGATGTATTGTGTGTGGACTAACGGCATGGGTGAGGCAATATGGCACCAGGTGCAAATCATGTGAGCTCGCTAGAGCTATTTGTTTCCAAATGAACATGCGTGGGTCAACATTTGTGAAAAATTGCACATGAGAATGTCTGTGTACCCCTCATTGGTCCCCTTTCCATTGGCAAAGAAAAGCCCCTGCCAGGTATGTGAGGAAATATTTGGCTCAGCACCAAACTGAAGATCAACAATCCAACAGCTGGCTTCAAAAAAACAGAAGAGAAACAAAAGCGAAAGACACACCCAGCTCAAATGTCAGTTTACCAAAAACAAAGTTTTGCAAATATGAGATACTTTTGAACAAATACGTTTTGATGGCAAAATCACAGCAACCCACTGTGATATTCTACATGATGTGCTTGTGCTTTTTCTCCCATTGAAAAATTTATTTGTCACAGAAGAACAAAGAGAAACTTGATGCTAAATGGCTGACAGCGATGGTCTCTCTTTTTTCAGCTCAGTCTTTCGGGAAAAAATACCCTTTCACTTGAAGTCAAAGAACACAAATGATTTGACACGGCAAAAGAACAAACAGTTGTTTTCACAGGTGAGGTATTTTTTCCATCAATTAAAATGGACTGTTCCTTCTTCCCACACAGCTTCATTGTATACAGGTTGTATTCAAGCTGTTTGCAAAGCAACTCGGTCTAGAATATCAGAAGACAGAGTTCAGAGACCACAGCTCAAACTTTGCCACCAGTCTGCCTCTTTTAAACTGGGTGCCATGCAGATTAGCTTATCAACAGAGAATATTTTGTGACATGTGGAATGTTTCTTTAATTGAAAACTTATCTCAGCCATGATTCCACAAAGGCATGAAGGATTCCTTTGTGCACATCACATGACAGCATTGCTGATCATTTTCATGGCTGTGAAGATATTTCCTTTCATCACTGCAAACACATTTGTTGCACCAAACCTGAATGATCTCACAGATGTCACAAGCAATCCTTCTCCCAAAATGTGGCATCATTTCAACAGAGCTTTTCTCTTTGATTATCTGAAGAAAATTACTCTTAGATTTGCAGAAGAAAATTGTTGGCAAGTCAAAATGATTTTCAAAAGAATCACATTGAAATCCAAAAGGCTCACAACATTACAGAATGTTGCTGGAGGAGAGATTGGTCACACAAATGTGCACAATGTGAGCCTCTACTGCTCCAAATTTTTGTAAGAATTTGTTTCAATTGCTCAAATAATGAGCTTGTCTAAACATGTTCAAGAGAACTGTTTCTAAAGTAAAGCATGATTTGAAATGTGATTGGAAACCTGGTGATAGTTTCGTAAAACCTTTCTGAGGGGTTGCACTGTCCTTGTATCACATGCAATGTTGCCCTCAAACAGTTTGCGTGTTCTCACATTGTTTATTGCACAAGACCATGCTTTCAAGGCAAACCTACTTTTCAAGATGTTTGAATCTTCTTCAACCAAGCAGACTTGCTGTCCTGCTCGCTCGCTGTGTCCCTGGAATTCTTTTTCAGCTCTCAGAATGTAGTTGCATAACACACACAGACACAAACTCCTTTTTGGTGTTCTTGTGTTACATTTCAGGCACGTAGTTGGCAGAGTTTGCGCAGATGAGGGAGATGCCTTTGCATCCTGTCTATCCACACGAACAATAGGAAGAACCTGCAGGGATGAAAGATCCAGGGTCAAGTCCTGCATGTCCAAAGTCAAGAGAGATTGTAAAAAAACAGCACAAATTCAAGATGTTTTACTCACAGCAAGGAGACCATTAGGGATTTTGCCCAGCATGAAGGTCCCAGATTTTTATTACAAAAGTGAATGGTGTGATACTGTTCAAATCAACATGCATGGAGACCATTCCCATGGGACATTGTTGTCTGCTCCTGTAGTCAGTGAAGAGGTTTTCCCTCATTCCAATTTTCCCACATACAAGTTTCAGTTGCACAAAAGCTTAGGAATAAATTTCACTCTCCATAACATGTATTTCTCCTTGCCCTCACCTTCATGTCAAGATGGCTACTTCAGAGTGACAAACATGTGGTACCAGAAAACCACAAATCTCTCATTTTGTGGCATTTATTCACAAATTGAAATTTATTCCAGTTCAAACAAAGTTATTTCTGAAGTGAAAACCAGACCAGTTGTTGTTGTGAGCATCAATCAAATTAGTTATACTGTCCTTGACTTGTGCCAAATCAAAAGTTCAACACAGGCAAGACACACAAATGTGCTCTTCCCAATTTGGTCCATTTTGATATCCTTGGCTAATATTTCAGTAAACATTTACCACATTAAATTACAACCAACACAAAGAATCTGGATCTGTACAAAGAAAAAAGAAAACATTGCTACAGTTCTATTTGATGGTCCTGGAGTGAAGTCACCAAAAACTGTAATCAGTGGAGTGAAACAAATCAACTATTTTTCAACTACTTTTCAGTTGGTTATACTGAGTCTTTCCCACAGGAACATTAATTTTCAATCATTAACTATCTCTAATATCAGTACTGTATTTGTGAAGTCTGACAACACAAGATCACTTTCTCTACCAGAAGATGAATACAGAGATTTGCCACACATGCACCTGCTAAATATTGTAACTGACAAAGGGATTTCTTTGAATATCTCAACAAATCATTACAAGGCAACAGGCAACATATTTGTGGAAAATTGTGAAACTTCTGGCTTAGCATTCCTTGAATTATCAGATGATCACCATAACATCTTTTGGGAATGTGAGAAGCAGGTTTTTGACCAGCAGTACTCCCATGAATGTTACAAAGATACACAATCCAGTTACCATTACATGCATGTCTTTGGTAGAACTCAGTTTCTGCTTTCTTACTCTTCACAGCTGCTTGGAAAATCTGTCTATTCAGAGAGTAATTCATTGTTTGTGTGCTTTTACTTCTATAGAGAATATAGCATTGCAGAGGCCAACATCACAATATCAACCACATCATGCAAGGTGATGACAATCAATTTCTGTGATGCAGGGGAGAAATTTACAGCAACATATCCAGATGACCTCTCAGTGAGATTGCACTGGAGCAGAGATAGAATTTCTTTCAAAGCTTCAAGAAACCCATGTAGTGTTCTGCAGATACAGAACTGGAATCCAGAAAATAGGGACAGGTTTGTGGGATGTGATTGGGTGCTGGATGCATATTATCATAACATGGACAGTGCACGTGTTTCATTTTTACTAACTGGGATCTTGAGAGGTTTCCTTCATTTTAAACCAATAATCTTGATGTCATTTTATTGCTTCACACATAGAAAACGAATTGGCTCTTTTTCTGTTCATTGGAAGACAGAATCACCACCTGTGCAATGTTATTTTTCAGGCTTTCACAGTTATGGTATTCTCACTGGCAACCATTTCGCAGGACGATCTTGCCATCAAGAAGCAATTTTGAAACCAGGAGAGTGTACCTTGTGCCAGTATGGGCGCCTCAGTTATTTCTGCAGAGGAGATGCCAGAGCACTTTGTCGATATGCAATTTCTCCAACAAACATGAAAATGAAAAAGTACATGGGAATGACACATTTTCATCTGACATACACTCATGAACTACCAGTGTACACCGAGCATCCATCTGTTGTCTTGTGGCTTGATGAAGATCCACATATTTGGCTAACTTTTATTCAGAGAATCATCAACAGGGACAAGAACATGACAGCCTTTGATAGAAAGTTCAAGCATCAGCTTGTTCCTGCAACTTCCATTCCCATGGATTTGAAAACATACAATTTTGGGTGGGATAGAAAGGCTCACTCTGTAATGTTGTTTCAACTGCTGACAAATTTCAGTGCTCCAATGAAGGTATGTGTGAGATTTCAGTGTTTTGATTTCTTTTTCTCTGCTTTTCTGTGGATATCAGCATTTGGCATAATGGCAGGTAGACTGAGACACTGACTTGGTCTGACACATTGTATTGCTGTGTAGTGATCATCAGAGTTATGCAGACCAAAAAAATCAAACACAATGTCCTTTCAGTTTTCTTCATCTGTCAATCTTTTGTGGGTGATGTGCTGATATTGCAGGTGTCTTTCCACTTACACATGGAGGCCAGAAGCCACACTTTTAAACCTGAATATTTGCGAGCTCATGAAACAATAACTAGTTTCATATCAAGTGGAAAACCTTCATTGGTGGTCAAAAGACTGAAGTATTTCATTTCTCTGAAACTGCTTGGCATTGATGTCAATGCAACAGGAAGATCCCTTGTCTCTATCAAAGTGTATGCATTGGAAAATGTATATTCTGATATCATATCCCAATTCAGTTTCACTGGACACAGTGCAAATACTTTTCAACAGAGACTTTCATTTGACAAGACACATCTTGTCTGGTCCAACATAACCAACATATCATACACAGTCGCTGTTAGCAGGAAAGATATTTCATGGACAAAAGCAGTGGATATTTGTGCAAAATTAGGTGGAGAGCTTCCTTCACTGAATTCACTGCTTGAGCTAAAGGCAATGATAGCACTGATCCTGCACAGCTATCAGGCTGAAAGGAGATTGGACTATTTGGAGTTTTTCAGAGCTGTGTATATAGGACACAAAACAGAGGTAGAAAAGGTGCAACTATCATTGCTGTCCCAAGCTTTTCTTTCCAATTTTTCTTGATAAATATTCTTTGTTGCAGCCTGAGTCCAGGTGGACAACTGGGGATCCTGCAGCATTTCAGATGTGGTCTGGACTGAACAACATCACAAATATGGGAGAACTGGTACACTTCAGCACATCTGGGCATGGATACACACTCACACACAAAAAACTAGAGTCATGTCACTTGCCCCAAAGCTGTAAAAAGTGCACTGCCCTTCTTCTTGAAAATTTAGCTGATCCTTACTGGATCAGTGTTGGTTGCCAGGACAAGCTTCTCTCAGATATTGTCTGTATGAACAGGTCCAGGAATTTATGGAGGAGTGCCCAGTTTCAAAATGAAACACTGTCAGTGTGCAGTTATGATGGCATCCAGCAGAACAGAGAGTGCAACAAATTTCAATGGGCACAAAAAGAATCAGAATATCTGGGGCATTGTATTGATGACCTGTCTTTTATTTTGGAAATATTTCGTGCTGTGAGATGCACAAAGTGGCCTCCGATTATTCTTCCAGGAAACATCAGCTGCATGTTTGAAAGATGTTTTGATGCACTTTGTGGCACCAACCATTTTATGTTGTGCACAACCAAATCTTCTGGTGGGTTGTGTTTACAGGTACAAAGCATGGTTTCACAACCAATCAACCTCAATCTCTTTCAATGTACATGTGGGACTCTGACAACAGCCACCAATGTTTGCAATGGAAGAGTTGATTGCCCTGACCATTCTGATGAGAGACATTGTAAATGTAACTCATTGAATATGAAAAGCATTTCACTTTTGTCCCCAAGGCATGGTAAACTAGGGACTCAGTGTTCCCTCCTTTGCAAGACCACTGTTGACCAATGTAGGCCATATCAAGACTCTGATTTTGGGTATAAACTTGTGCCCTTCACAATAAATGTCACATACTTTGCATGCCAAAATTTTGAAACAATTGATCACACAATACTGAATGATTTGGTGGCAGATTGTAAACATGGTGAGGATGAATATATTTTGCACAAAGTGTTGAAAGAAACCATGTTTTTTCCTTGCTCACAACCCAATCAGATTGCATGCAGAGATGGGCACACAAAATGCTACAATATCTCAGCAATTTGTTCATATACCTTGCAAGACAATGGATTGTATCCTTTATCATGTAGAACAGGAGAACATCTGGCCCAATGTGGTAATTTTGAATGCAGTGCAATGTTTAAATGCCCAATGTCTTATTGCATTCCATGGTCTCACACATGTGATGGTAAATGGGATTGCCCAGGTGGATTTGATGAAAATGAAGCAAACATGTGTCACAGTACCAGACAGTGTGCAAATCTACTGAAATGCAAAAACACTCAAAGATGTGTAAATCTCAGAGATACATGCAACAGAAAGGCAGACTGTCCTTTTGAGGATGATGAATCTCTCTGTTATGTGGGAACAATTCAATGCCCTGCCAAGTGCAATTGCCTGACATATGCTATCCTTTGTATGGACATGCAAATGTCCAGTTTTGATCTTCTGCCTCAGTTCCTGGTGATATCCATGGTTGGTGTCAAATTTCTGACAACAATTGCCTTGACTGACACACAATATTTTGATGTTAAGTATTCAAAGTTTCTTGATGTTTGTGATATGTTTCACTTGACAAACAAAATAAAAGTACTGTCATTGTCTTCAAATGATATTTCTGTTTTGGCCCAAAGATGTTTCTCAAATTCTCAATGGCTGAGAATTCTAGATCTGAGTAACAACAATATCTCTTTCCTGACCAGTGAAATATTTGCAAACTTGGTGTTGTTGGAAATGCTAAATTTGTCTCAAAACCCCTTTTGCATGATCAGTGCACATGTGTTTCATAATCTCACAAATCTTGAGACTGTTTCACTACTCAAAGTTGGCACACCAAGAGTTGAGGGTGACATTTTTGCAGACACCAATTTGGCCCTTCTTGAGGCTGACAATTGTGTTCTATGCTGCTTACCACCAGAACAAGGAAAATGTTCACGAGTCATGCCTTGGTATTTTTCTTGCAGTGACCTCCTCATCAACTCTGGCATCAAAGCAATTTTCTATTTCATGTCCTTTACAATACTCATATCAAACTCGGTTTGTTTGAGACTTCTGTGGAAACTCAACAATGCCTACTTTGTCATTGTCTTCACAATAAGCACAATAGACTTATCATCATCATTCCCTCTCTTTGTGTTGTGGATTGGTGACATAGTGTTTGCAGGAAACTTTGGATTGAATTTTTACAAATGGGTGTCAAATCCTATATGCATCTTAGTATGTGGGCTCTTTTTGTACTTCAGTATCCTTGCACCATTGATGTTGATGTTTGCATCAATAGCAAGGTTACAAATTGTTCGAAGACCAATTGACACCAGGCTTAAAGAGAAAGGGTTTGTCAGTCAAGTTGTTGTTTACCTTGTGATGTCATGCACATTGGCTAGTGTGTTTGTCACATTTTGTATTTGGTTTGTTGATATGCACCAAAACCAAAATTTATTCAGTTTCAGCTTGTGCTCTCCATTCATAGACCCCAGTGGAACATTTTTGACAATGAAATTCTTGATCTGGAAAGCTTTGATTTATCAAATATTTTCCATCATTTTCATTGTTGTGACCCACATAAAGCTGCTTGTGGCTTTACAAATATCAACAAAAGACATTGCAGGCAATGTTTCAAAACAAAACAAAATTCTTAATGTTGTCATTCAGTTATTTATTCTTACAATCTCAAGCATTCTATCTTGGATTCCATCCTGTGTTACATATTTGGTCTCCATGTTTCTCACAGAGTACCCCCTGGAGGTCTTGTTCTGGATCACAGCTGTTGTGAATCCCATAAATTCTATTGTGAATCCAGTTGTCATCTTGGTTACAAACAGCAGAGCCAACTGAGCCAATTCAAGACTGGATGTGAACTCCTTTTCCACAGTTATTTCAAAATTTGATATTGTGAGTTTGATTGTCTGCTGGGTGACGAAAAGATTATGTGTGAATTGCAAAATGATGAATGTCCTCACAATTGTTATTGTTTTGTAGGAGCAGTTTGTTGAAGTCAAAACATCACATTCTCAGAGGCAAAATAAGCACATATATTTCTTGACATTCACCAATCTGGCTTTGGCAAATTTCGGCTCAGGAGACTTTTAGCTTCAGAAAGCTTTTTGAAGCTAAGTGTCTCCTGAGCCTCCATTGTACTCATTTTAAATGGTCAAAAGTTTTCCAAAAGTGATAAATCTTTCATTCTAAACTAAAGAAACCCAAATCCATTCCAAATATCCACTTTGAACAGTTTTGGAAATTCTCAAATTTATAAACATCACTTTTCATTTGAAATTCACCCAAACATCTATTTTTCACAAAAAAACTCAGAATCGCATCCCTAGTTACATAGAAATGAAACCAACTCTTTGCCAAACCATTTTGAATACTTCATAAAATCTGATGTTTCCACCTTACCTTTCATCACGTGTAAAACAATGAAAAAATGCTTGAAAATCAAGACTTGAATGCTGCCACTCAAACACCCAAGCAATGAAACAACATTCAATTTGAAACATCATTCCTCAAATGTTTGTGCTTTCTGAGATATTGTGCACACAGTACAGTAAACTCCAAAATTTAATTGTCGTGAATTCAAATTTCAAAAATTCCCTGCTTACACATTGTCATTGACCCAATCAAATTCAAAGAAACCCAAGAGATCCAAATCTTATCTTCACCAAGAAACTGTGTACACATGGTTTCTGCCCTGGCTCATGCTGCTCAATGGTGAGTTTGCTGAAAAAATTGTTCAATACCGCATCCAGTGACATGTGTTTGGGAGATGCAGCTGAACTGTTTGTTTTGTGAAGTCTCCACAGCAAAAGTCAGCCTTTATGAGGCACAGTCTGTTTCATTCCAGTTGGTATGCTTATTTGTGATGAGTGGTAACTCTCATCACATTGTAAGAGGTGTGTCCTGTCAGAGTCAGGAGGTAGTAAGGGAGGTGTGATTCACCATAAAGAATGCAATCCACTTGGGATGGTCCACTGCTCAATTTATTGTAGCTTACGGAGGAAACACCTGAATCTCAGTCCTGAAGTCTTGGGAGGTTCTGTCTCTCAGTCAGAAGGCAAGGGCCAAGTGAGACATGGGACTGCACTTGAACCAGCTGCTAATTCACCATTGGGGAGTTGGCTGTGCTGAGGAGCAGGTTTCTGTCTTTGTCACAAATGTGCAAGAGTCCTTGAAAATACCATTTGCGTCAACCTGAACACATGTTTGAATGTGACTGTTTATTGCCAAAATTCTGCCTTCTACTCAATCTGTATTCAAACTGAAATTCAATAATATTTCTCTCAAAAATACAACTTGGTCCCAATGTCAATCAATTTTGAATCACTGAATGCAGACCCTTACAGATTGTGTGTCCGGAACATTGCCACTTCACACAAGAGGAGGTGCAGAGCTTTTTAGTTATTTGCACCAGGTGCCGGTTGAGCCTAAAGCACTGCAGGCATTGTGAAAGTTTTTCTGTGTACAGCGCTTTCTCAATGAAAATGGTGCTCAATTACATTGATGTATGATCTGTAAATATGTTTCTTTTTATACAGGATGGTGTGGCAAAAATTATTTTGTTCAAAGGGAAGTAAGTTGAGAGGTTCAGCACAAGGCTCCGTAGCCACAAAACGTACACGTAGCACGTAGCTTAGTGATACAACTCCCCTGTTCCAGAAGAGTCCACAGATATGAAACATTTTCTCTCTTCAAATATTATTGAGATTTGACTTCCTGATTTGGTGAATCCATAAAAAAAACTTGATACTTGATTATTTATAAAAGAACAACTCAGATTTTTGATTAAAACATACATTTTTGATTTGTGGACCCTTCCAAAAGAGAGATGTTGTGTCAACAAGCTACGTGCTACGTGTACGTGTTACGTCTACGGAGCGCTTTGCTGAAACTCTCCAGTAAAAGTTGCCACTGTTCCAATTGGGTCTTGTCTGGTGCTGTTGATGCTGAACAACATGGCATCTGGTGCAAACCAGAGCTCGAGCAATTTTTTTGTACTTGTCATTTGAAAAGTACTGACAAACCATGGAGTTGAATTTCCTACTGGTCACTGTTGCCAATGCCGTAAACTTGTTTGTTTGAAGTACTGTTTGTGTACAAACATATTCCGTGTTGTGAACAAACCTACCTCTCACCACAAATCACAAGAAATACTTGTTGTGTCAACACCACCAAAGCTGAACAATTTGAAAGGAAGCATGCGTTTGACACCAATAAAAACTTCTTTCTGATGAGCAATGGTAGTCTCCAAAATATTGTACTGGGAAAATCAATGTTTTGTCTTCAGCAGAGGCTGCACTTTATTTCAAGCTTGGTTCCAAATGACCAACTCATCAAGATGACCTTCTTGATTTTAGAAACAATGTTCCAGCCAGATGTTCAAATTCAACTTCTTTGATTGAAAACGGTTACATTGGGAAAAAGGGAGCACACCAAGCAAACTGACATGTATTTGACAATGAATGAACTGCCAGAGATTGTAAAGGGTGTGGTCATGATCATATATCTGATTTTCCTGGTCATTTGTTTGAAAGGGGATGAGTGCCACCAAACTGTTATGTTTCAGTGCGTTTTATTTTGTGTCCATGATGATATTGCAGGTGTGCTTTGATTTACACATGGTTTCTCGCAGCCACACTTCAAGATGTATATTCGGAAGCCAAAGGCATCATTACTGTAAACATGACAAGCAGAAAGGTTCCTCTATAGTGATTAAAAGGCTCAAGTATATAATTTCTCAATTTCTCTCAAGTTGCTCAGCATCATCGCCTTCAATGCCACAGGAGGATCCATTGTTTCTATGAAAGTGGAAAATATTTACTCAGACAACATTATGCACGGTTGAGCACGACTTCGAGGAGGTAGAGAAAGTGACAGATGCGCCATTGCTGGTGGACAACATGAAAAAGAGGGGGCCCAGTGAAGTTCCCTGCTCTGGATGAGGAACAGAGCCGTTATGATCTGTGTGCCGAGCTGACGTTTTGGTGCCGGGGCGTCAAGATCGTGAGGTTACAGAACATGATTCAGGTTTTTACACACGAAAGTTATGAAGGAATTGAACCAAACAGAAACAATACAAAAATGAAGCAAAGTACAACCTCAATATATACTTCTTCGTTATGGAATGGCTGAGGAGCATGAGTTTTACAAAGTTTGAATGTGATAGAGGGTGACGCAGCATTTGATGGAATCGACATGAAGTATCGGAAATGGAGAGTAATGAGAAAATCATGCAGCTTTGTTCATAATCCGCAAACAAGACGCATTTCATGCGAGACTGATAGCGTCTCGGATCCGACAGTCCCACCGGAGCGACAAATATAACACGCGCAACCTTGATTCAAGTAAACCGAACTGGCGTTCGATTTCTTTCAAAACACTTTATTGAGGAGTTCGATTTTTCTTACAAAACAATTTTCAAAGCGTACATTTTTTGCTGTGAGTTTTGTGATACGTGAGCATCTTGTGACACCAGACAGTCAGTTTCACTGGCCGAAATAATCTGACACTCATACCACCGCACATGCACAGACGTTCGCACTCACTGACACATTCTGTTGATTGTTTCACACTGAATGCGTCATGTGTTGTATCTCACTTCATCGCGGCGACTGCGTCGCGTCGGCCAGAACCATGTGTGACGCATCCAGCGTGAAACAAACTTGACACATAAAACTACAAAATGCTACACGCGTCTTTTCTCCTCTCTCATTGGCCACGTCCGCACGCACGCATGCGCGGAGCTCTGAATACGCACGCGTGCGCACTCACATGTGCAGTTAGCTCAGAACTTGGCTTCCTTCACGGTATACGCTTCGTTGGCGTGGCCTGAAAGAACAGAAGGACACATGTACACGATATTAGGTGCGGACGCAGTCCCAGGGTCGGCCCAGGTTGGGGAGTTTATGACGACTTACGACGACCTTTGGTGGACGGTCACCCCAGGATGAGGGTTGAGGGAGCGGTGAAGACCTCGGCTTGAGTTGTCGTGGCCACCTCCCCCCCCCTTCCTTCAATCATCACCAGAGGGTCAGAACGAGAGCGTGAAGACCAGCCCAGTTGCGTGTGTGTGTGTGGGGGGGCGTTGATGGTGCACTGATTCCCTGCATCCCTCCTCATCGCCAGGTCCCATGCCTCGAGCCACGCTCCCAAGTGAATGAGTGTGCGTGTGTGCGTGTGTGTGGCACGCATACCTGGATCCTCTAAATTGTACTGGTTCCCGCTCTCCTCGTCGTCCCCGGCGGTGTGCGCGCCGACGCTGAGCATGTAGAGCCAGGCGCCCAGGAGCGCCCCCAGGTGAGTGGCCACCACCGGGATCCAGAAGAAGTTGTAGTCACGGTAACTACAAAACAAAGGGACGCGTGACCGCAGAGAATACGGCCCTGACTGACTGAGGCCATGGGGACTTGACCTTTGGTCTGACTCGTGCCCATGACCCTGCTATTATTTCTCCTCGCCCCTTTTTTGGCCCACGTGACTTTGTTCATCACCACCTGACTCCATCTCATGCAAACTGCCTCTTTCCTTGCCATGAGGGCTGGACACATCAGCTATATCAGTGTCACTTTGTCTCTTGACTGAGCGATAGTCCTCAATATCTGACTTTCCTCACGCAGACTTCACTGACGTGAAGGTCTCGATGCCCCAACCCGCCATCGCGGTGAAGATCCTGGGCCCCAGGTCGCGGGCGGGGTTGATGGCGTAGCCGTGGTTGTACCCGAAGGAGAATCCGATGGAGGTGACGATGAAGCCGACGATGAGGGGCACGATGCCCTTGGGCGGCGCGATGTTCCGATCGTCCGTCACAGCGAGAACGAGCAGCAGCAACAGCCCCGTCCCCGTGATCTGGAACAGGAAAGTTTGTCATAAGAACAACAACAACAACAACAACAACAACTCGTCCCCATGATCTGGAGTGTGAAACTGCGCTTCAAGAACACCAGCAGCAACAGCAATAGCTGCAGCAGCAGCAGCCCCCGTGCCCACGATCGGAGACAGACAGCTTTGCAACAACAGCAACATCAGCAGAAACAACAACAATACTCAGTGGAACCAGGAAGCCAAGCAGCTTGTGGTCTGTGGAGCTCTTTGTAGCGCTGCTTCTTTTCTTTTTCAAAACATTTGTTCCAAAGAGCCTGCCTCTCAACGACCGAATTCTGGAGGGGACTCATCCACCCATTGTGTGTGGAATCAGGACAGGAAAGAACGAAGGGTACAGAAAATACCATTCCTCTGTGAGAATTTCACAGCACTGTGGCAAATTTGCGAGAAGTGCAAACTTGTGGATTTTATTGCGACTCAAATCTCGATGTCTGTGTCATCCAGACTGAAGCCAAATCTTGACTCTCTGTGCCCCAGTGACATTCAGCGATATTGGCTTCCGTTGAACAAAGGCATGTCAATTTGTCCTTTAAGCAGCAGGACTTTTGATCAACCAGATGAAAGGTCCCAGAATATGACCAAGTGAAATGTTTTCAATTCAATGTATCACAGTGAATAAACTTCGAATTCAGTTCAATGAACATTTCTGATGTCAAATATTCTGCCAAAGTCAAACTTTAGAGTGAGGGTCGCCACATAAACAAGTGTCAGTCAATGTCAAGTTTTTGCTTCAACAATGTTTGACTGACAAATCGACCCTCAGAAATTCTGAAAACAAAATGTTTGCAGCATGACACTGTAAAGCAGATTTTTGGGAACTAAGTACAACCAGGAAGAATTCTTTCATGGTGTGGCCACAGTTAGTTTGGTCAGCATGTGTTGTCAGACACACACTTTTATATTTCTGCTTGAAGCACTGATTGTGGTCAGTTGTGATTTGACCTTTGAGAGTATTACTCAGGTGAATGAACCTTTTAAAGATGCACCCAAAAACTGGCATGCATATGTGAGAAGTTTCCAGCTTTATGTTATCTCTCACTGGAATACAAAATTGCAAACTACTTCTGTTCAATTCTACTGGCTGGAACAGAAGTACTTGTCATATCATTTGCACCACCATTTGTCAAAGCAAACAACTCAATTGAAAACATTCAAGAAAAATAAACACAGAGTACCAACAGAAGGTCATGGTCTTCTTTATGGCTATGAAATACTACGGGCTACAGGTCTCATTTGTGCATCTTGTGCTGTGGAGAAAACCTTCTCTCAATCTGTGTATTATGCCTCCACCATCACCAGCTATTGGGAAGTCAATGTTAATTCCTTACTTGCACTGAACTTGACCGTACATGACCTCTATTTGACTGGAGGAGTGGAGGATTGTGTGATGGCTAACTTGACTATCCACAATGGCAAATCAGACAACAGGGACAGTTTGGCCTTGTGTGGCCACCACTCAATGATGCACATATTTCCTGCATTTCAAAACTTCACTTTGATACTAAAATCACATTTTCAAGTCTTTTATTTTTTGAACATTTCCTTTTCTGTATTGGATGCCCATTATGCCAAAACACAACAGGTGAGAAATACCTTGACTTCAAGATTCACAAGCAACTATTTTTTCCAAAGAAATGTGATCACGAGCTCAATATTTCTACAAGTCAGAAAGAGATACAGACTGAAGATTTTATCACATAAAAATTTAGAGAGCTCAAATCAAACAAAACTCCTTGTTCTTGATGGTCCTGGTCTGTTGTCACCTGCTGTGAGGAACAATAGAAATATCTATTTTGCATCAACATTTCAATGTGTGTTTCAAGTCATACAGTCTGGAGGCAGAATTCAGGACCTCACATTGCAATACACAGAAGAGGAATATCAGGTGAAAACAACACTTAAAACACCAGCAGAGAATGGGCATCTCTTTCTCAATGACAGCTGCTACACAAATGTGTGTCTTGTTTCTGTTGTTGGTGAACCTGGATCTCATGTCAATGTCACTCTGATGAAGATGTCATATGTTGGCAAAGAAACAGACAGAACAACATGCAGGTATGGAGGACTAGTCTCTACAGAGCAAAATGGAGATTCTTACAGGGAAAGTCCAGCAATTTGCACCTCCCATAGTTATCTTACAAATACAAGCAGAAGTTTTTATTCCCATGAATCTTCTTTGCTGTTGATTCTATATTTCTACAAAGCATACAGTGTTGTAAATGCAACACTAGCACTGCATCAAACAACTTGCAAAAGCATTCAAATAAACAGGTGTGACCTGGAGAAATTTTGTCATGAGCATATGATTGATAGAGTCTTTTGCATCTCCTTTCTGGAAAAGTTACAAAGATCACAAGTGTCCCTTGAGCTCAAGAACTATGATTCACTGCATGTGATTGAAGTTAGCTTGAGAGGCGATGGGTGTGTGGTCCTGCAGTTCTTGAACACAAAAGACAACAAAACAAGCACAAGACTTTGTTCACGGACAGTGAAACGCAGATTCGTTTCATCACTCTTTTACTTGGAAACTTCCATCACAGGAGACTTTCAACACACCTACAAAATGGTTGGTGCTTTCAAACGTGATTGTTCAGATGGTTTTATTGAGAGGATATCAATTCGCCATCGCAACATGTTACAGCAATTGTGTTTTACGAAATTTCATTTCGAAGGAATCAGGTGCAAAATGTTCCAAACTGATGAATGTGATCATGATGGTTTCCACACAGAAAGTTCCAGCACCTATGAAGCCACTAATTTTTACATGTTTATGAAAACAAAGCCAGGAACCGTAACATGTCCTGTTTCCCTCACACTTAAGCTGTTCCCATATGCTGAACCTGGGTGGTTTGACATCATCATAAGGAAGGAGTCAAGGAGATCTAGATCCCTTTGTGCTGATTCACTACCACTGGAATCTTTTTATGCCTTTGATGACAAAAGCATTCTCAATTCCTGGTCTACAGTTTCTAAGACGCCTTTTCTTGAGCACTATGTTTTTGTCTTGTCTCTGGCACAAACGTATCAAACTGTGCAAGAAATGAAATTCAAGATCAATATAACTGGTAGGAAAGATGTCCAATATCCTCTGAAGTGTTTGCAAAACAAGAACATGCCTTATGACGCACTTTTTATGACTGCTCTTGCAACATTGGAGTTCCAAATGGTGTGGTCAGATTGTGTTCACTTAGCAAAACTGCAAACTGACATGAATTTCATTGCTGTTCCTGTGACTTATGGACAGATACACATGAGGTTAGATGCTACTACACCAGTCACTGTAAACTCATCTGCAGAGGTGAAACTAGTTTGGATTCATGACAACTACCCACACCATGACAAATACCAAAGTTTGATAAAATGTTGCTCAGAACAAATCAACAACAAAACTCAAAAACTGTGGCACATGAAGTGCTTGAACCTTTCATCCCTCAATTCAGCAAAATACTACCAAGGCTACTTCTTCCTGAAACAAAGCAGAGACACGGAAAGCAGAAATGCCAAACTATACAACTCGAATAAGGCTCTCAGTGTGTGTACAGATATGGAAGCACATTTGCCATGCTTTACATCTCACATGGAACTTCATCAGTTCATAACTTTGGTAAAATTTTCAAAGTACATTCCTCCTATTGAAGGCATGTTTGTTGGCTGGTCTTCAAACATCGTCCACAGAGTAAGTACTGGTCTCTCTGTAACAAATTTTCTGGGATTGAAACTGGGGATGTAAATGGGGGGACTCAAAGTCGTGTCCCAAACGTCTTGACAAGAATTTACTGAGGGGAATGGTTGACAGATGGGCAGTTCCCAGAGTTGGAGGGTTCTCGGATGCTACAACGGGTGTGGGTTGAGCGCACTCTGAAAATCTTGTTTTCCTTTGCCAAAAGTTGGATCAAGAGAAACTTTGGTTCTCACATGCTTGTGCATTCAGTTTGAATTCAGTTTCTTGTTATATTCCCAATTCCAAGGTTCCAGGAATTCATTTTCAGAGTGAGTCTGCAGCTGCCTTTCAAATGTTTGCAAATCATAACTTTGGCAAAAAGAACACAATTACAGTAAAATCAAGGATAAAGAACTTTGTTGGCCAGTTACAGTCTGCTCAGAATTTCATTGCTCAATTGTTTAATACTGCCTGGCAAACTTTGGGTCCTGATATCTTCGACACTGACATGATTTTGCCCCCTGCAGAAGTTAGATATGTCCCCAGAACAAATTTGCCTCAAATAAAACAAAGAGCAACACAGGAGATTTACCCTCACGTGATGGGGTCAAACAGCTCCAAGTGTTTGATCTTTCTGTTTACCAATTTAGCTCAGCCAGAATATATCCAAGTTCATTGCCAAGCAACTGTCCTCCTGGATATTTTCTGTTCATCAACAATATCCAGTTCTAATGAGCAGCTCAGTGCTAAATATCAACTTCCAGTCACATGCCCTCAAAGAAATGTCGTGATAAATGAAAGTTGCTTTCTGTTGAAGTGGCACAAAGGTGGTGAGTGTGAGGGAAATATAAATACACTTCATCATTCATTGCCCCTCAACATGGACTATTTTAAATATTTTTCAAACATATTCAGAGCAGTTAGCAGCCCATTTCTACCCTTGTTGTCCCAATTGCCCACAGCAACTTCTGAAGTAAAAGTATTTATCTACAAGAGGGTACTGAACAAAGATAAATACAGAGAAGATAGAGTCAATATCTCTCACGCAAGTGGATTTTTTGTACATCTTGCCAAGAAAATATTTCTCCATACTGGTGGTCACATTTTCATGTGTGAAAATGGGTCATATGTTTCCTTTCTCTATGTGTGTGATGGGGTCATTGATTGCCCCAAGGACATGTCTGATGAAGCAAACTGTACCTGCAATTCATATGTTGGCAACACTCAACCCAAATGTGCTGTACACAGTATTAATTGGCATTTTTGTTCCTCACTGTATTACATGGCTTTGGATGGATCATGTTATCTTTTCACTAAACACAGAAGCAGTTTGGCACAAACGTCCACCAAAAAGTTATTCACATGTAACAATGGAGATCAAATTGACCTGAGTCTGTCAGATGATCTGGTTGCAGACTGTGGTCCAAAAGCTGAAGATGAACCCACTTTGATTTCTATTCTGAAGCATAAAAAGAGACACAAGTGTTCTAATTTCAGTGAGTTGCCTTGTTTGGAACATCATTGCAAGTGCTTCCAATTGGATCACATCTGCACTTACCAGCTGAACCAGTTCAATCATCTGTATCCTTGTAGAAATGGAGGGCACATGTACAGTTGTGAACAGTTTGAATGCAATGCAATGTTCAAGTGTCCATTGATCTACTGCATTCCATGGTCATATGTTTGTGACGGAAAATGGGATTGTCCACAAGGCAATGATGAATCTTCTCAATCAGTTTGTGAATATGAGAATGTCTGTTTCCAGCAGTATAAATGCACAGCCACCAGAAGAACATGCTTACTTCTGGGAAACATTTGTGATGGTCAAACAGACTGTCCACATGGTGATGATGAAACCAATTGTGACCTGAAAGGTATTTTGTGCCCCTTTCAGTGCAAATGCCTGCTCTTAGCTGTTTTCTGTGAGGGTGGAGGTATCTTTGCAAAATCATTTGAGCGTTGCTACCCATATGTATCTGTTGCTCTGCTTCACAAACCATTACAGTCAATAGATGATCTGGCATTCAATGTCCCCTTTGCTTCCTTTGTGCAGTTGAAGTCATGTGGTTTGTCAAACATTTGTTCACAACACTACCCAGCAAAAATTACTTCCATAAATGCAGCACAAAACAAAATCTCAAAATTGTCACAATGGTGCTTTGGAAAAAGAGATTATCTGCAACACATTATCCTTCAGAATAATTCTCTGAATGAAATTAATTCTTTTTCGTTTGGATTTTTGCAAAGGTTATCATTCTTAAGTTTATCTCACAATAATTTGCTGGTCCTTCATAGGTATGCTATCCCTGTGTATCTGACACTTAAAGTGTTGACAGTTCAAAATAACCATATGACTGGAATCAATATTGAGATGTTTAGAAGCACGCATATCCAATATGTTGTTACTGACAACTATCATATTTGTTGCATTTCTCTGAAGCACATGACATGCACTGCCTCCAGACCTTGGTTTATTTCATGTTCTCAACTGCTCCCCACAAAACTATTGGAAATTTTTTTTGTTCTGTCAGCTGTGTTTGTCCTGGTTGCAAATCTTGTTTCTCTTTATCCAGATTCTTTGAAAAAATACTCACATCCAGCATATGCTTTGATCAGTATCTGCATAAAATTCAACAACATTTGTTTCTTTTCATTTCTTTTTGTTATCATAGCATTCCACCATACCAAAAAGGAAACTTTCATTGTTCATGAAATGCAATGGAGATCAGGCCAGTTCTGCTTTGCAGCGTTTCTTGTGAAAACGTTCTTCACAATGTCATCTTTACTTTCTCTTATTCTTTCTTCTCTCTCCAGATTCATGGTTGTTGCAAAACCAATGCACACAAAATTCAAATCCAAAAGATATGTATCAAGGATTTTAGTGTTTGCTTTGCTTGTATCAGTTTCTCTTACTGTGGCCCTCTCCTTGTGGACAAAACTGTCCCATTCCATGCTGCCCACCAACTTATGTTTGCCATTCTCAGACCCTTCTAAACACCATGTGAGTCTGTACACTTTCATACTTGTCACCTGCATTGGTCATTCCATTGCTTCAGGCACAATCAGTGCTCTCCATGTGCTTATTCCAAAGAAAGTGGCAGCTTCAGTTGCAGCTGTTCCAGGCCCAATCAACAGAAAAGAGGAGCACACAGGAATGAAAGTGCAGCTTGCAATCCTGGCTTTGTCTCCCATCCTGTGTTGGTGTCCTTCAGACATTCTGTTCATTTCTCTGGCACATCTTGACCAGTATCCAATGCAGTTGGTGTATTGGGCTGTTGCTGTGGTGATGCCTGTCAACTCGATTCTCTTTCCTGCTGTGCAAATTAAAATGTGGTTCAAGAAATGCCAAGAAAAAGAAAAGCCAGGCCAAAGTGTGTTGCCCGAGGTCTCGGGATCAAATCTGAGCAGCAATGTGCATGTTACTCAACATCAACCAGGATTCAGAAACCAGCAGTAACAGCAGCAGCAGCTACAATAACAACAGTGGCAACAGCAACAACAGAAACCCTGACACCAACAACAAAAGCAACAGGCCGCATAATCTTGTAGGGTTCACACTCGCGGTGGATTTTGTGTTGTTTTTGTTCACCCCCCCCCTCACACACACACACACATCATTCAGCAAGCAACCAACAAACAGCAGCAGCCAACTGGACTCACACAGTTGTTGTAAATGTAAATTCAGGTCAGGAAAAGAGCAAGCTGGAGGCTTCAGTTGCAGCTGTTCAAAGCACCAACAACATAAACAACAATGCATCAATAAAAGTACAACTGGCTTTGTCAATTCTGTTGTTTTTCCCATTGTTCAAATCAAAATGTGGCTCAAGAACTGAAAGACAAGACGATCAGCAAACAAATGTGTACAAAGCCAGCCAGTTTTGGGTGCTCTTGAGGGACAAGTACTCTCCAGATTTCATTCAGAACACATGTATTCCTGTGAATTTCAAAGCAACTTCTGATTTGTGCTTTCAAGATTTGCATCAGACTGCTGGACACCCCACATTCAAATCAAGTATTTTCAATTGCCACAGAGGTGTTTCATTTGTTGGCATTTGCCACACGGAAAAGCAAAGGTATTTTTTGTTTCAAACAAACAACAAATTTTTACTCTTTCTGACCACTAAATCTGTTGGAACCACTCCGCAATGCCTGAACAACATGTTGGGAGGGAGGTCCAGGAACCACGAACCACTTATCACTGACCTTGGGGAAGGTCAAGGTCACTGGTCCCCCGGCTGCTCTGTGCCCCAAATCAGACCTCTGATTCTGAGTCTTCCTCACTCAGGGAGGGAGATCAGCCCAGATTCACCTCCTCCCAAATCAACTCCCCTCCCATATCCATGCTCCCACACCCTGCCTTGTACACCCCTCCCAGATCAAACCTTACCAGATCATCCCACCCCATCAGATCCACACAATCCCAGATTCATCCCTACCAGATTCACCCCTCCCAGATCTATCCCTTTCCAGATCCACCCTCCCAGACCAACTCAATCCCAGATCCCCTCGTCGGCAGGAGTTAAATTGGAGTCAAGTTTCTCACTGACCTGGTCGAAGAAGGCTCCGGCGGGGGTGAGGTACGGCTCGGGGTAGGTCGCCCAAATGGTAGCTGTAAGGGGCGTGGTCCTGTTGGCGTCAGCGACGTTCAGTGCGTCTGTGTGGGAAAGATATGGAGAGAGGGAAGACCCACCAAACACGCACACACACTCACACACACGCAAACACGCACACACACGCACTCACACACACACGCAAACACGCGCACACACGCACTCACACACACGCAAATACGCACACGCACACGCACACACATAGACTACGCACGCACACACACGCACGCACACACACACGGCATTGTTCTGTTGCCGTCCACCATTTGTCCATCTGTGTGGAAGAAAGACGGAGAGATGGGTGGACAACACGCACGCACATACACACACACGCCCGCACGTACACACACACCGAGCCATCTTCCTTTTGAGTAAGCTCTTTTCTGTTGGAAGCAGGAGAGTGAGAGGGAGAGACACACACGCACTCAGAGGGCCTCCACAGTCAACACCCGACTTCGCAATATCTCCCAGGTTCATCCGGGTATCCCCAGGCTGCACGCATACACACTCACACACACGCACACACGTACCCAGGTAGACTCCATAGACGACAGCGGACCCCACTATGGCTCCGATGTACTGGGAGATGACGTAGACTCCCAGCTTCCTCCAGGGTAGCTTTCCCAGGGTGCACATGGCGAGCGAGACGGCCGGGTTGATGTGGCCTCCTGCAAGGAGATGGGAAAAGTGGTGTCCGAGGACATGACAATTCTGGGGCTGACGCACTCTCCACTCTAACGCTGTGTGTGTGTGTGTGTGTGTGTGTGTGTGTGTGTGTGTCTGTGTGTGTGTGTGTGTGTGTGTGTGTGTCTGTATGTGTGTGCGTGTGTGTTTTATGTGTATCTGCGCCTCTGTGTGTCAGTGTGTCTCTGCGTGCCTCTGTCTGTCTGTCTGTCTGTCTGTCTGTTCTCTAATCTCTCTGTCTGTGTCTGTCACACACATGCACGCACGCACACACACACTCACACACACACACGCAAAGACACACAAACAAGGGAAAACCAAAGTTGCGGACCCAACCAAACCCATCAACCCTGGACCATTACTGTGCCCGCTGGATGCGTCACATGCATCATCCCTTCGAAAGTGGACGCGAAGCACCCAGTGTGGCTGACGCGTAGCTCTTGTACGAGTACTGTACGTGTTTCATGACGCAACGCGTGACGTGTGAACTGGGCCTGGGCGACTACACTAGAAAGCCTCATCACCACGTGACGCTTGTAGTGTGAACCCGACCTGACTTTCATAGCCACTCGCACCGCGGGTCCGCCACCGTGCAAATTTGCTGTGTAACCTGCACCCAAAGGTTACACCCGCGAAGGAACTTGTTGGTTGCATCATTGAGTTTTTCTGGCGGGTTTCAATGTGACAGATTTCAAGGTCCGGAACACAGCCTCCAAACGTCTGTGTTGTGTGCTTCTGAGTGTGGGTGTGTGCGTGTGTGCGTGTGTGAGGCGTACGTTGGTTGAGACTGACCCTGCTCGAAACGTGTGTGCACATACCGTACTTTTATGTTTGTGCGTGTCTTGTCTGCGTACGCGTTGATGTGAAGCCACCCACATGTGGACGCCAAATCTCCCTGGTGAGCTCTGTCTGTGTGCGCGAGTGTGTGTGTGTGTACGCGTGTGTGCGTGTGTGCGTGTGTGCGTGTGTGTGTGTGCGTTGACTGACCGCTGACGCCGCCCGAGACATAGACGCCGAACGCAACAGCGAAGCCGTATCCGAAGTTGATGGACATGAAGGTTCCCTTGGAGTTGCCGAGCTCGTTGCTAAGGACGACCTGCGCCACGCAACCGTCCCCCAGAACCTACAACATAGGAGTGAAGGTATGTATGCGTGCGTGCGTGTGCTTACGGGGGTGCGTGTGTGCGTACGTGTGTGCGTGTGTGAGTGTTGCTTGAGACGACCGGAGCCACACAGTCGTCCCCAGATCTAACCTACAAGTGTGCGTGTGTGCGTGTGTGTGCGTGTGTGAATGCGTGCGTGTGGACGTGATCCTCAACAATACGAACTTAAGTTCACATCCCAAAGCTGAAACATACTTTCAGGTGTGTGTGCGTGTGTGTGAGCGTGCGTGTGCGTGTAGTTCGGTGTGGGTTCGCGTGGGTGCGTGGGTGCGTGGGTGCACGTCTGGGTGGGTGCTTTGCTGATGATGTTCTTTGCAGCTGCTGAGATGGACCTTGGCCTACGAACAACCCTGGATCCAGCCCCACCTACCATGCCTACGCACCCTGCTTACTCTATCCTGCATCCGCCCAGCCCCAGCCCACTATCCACTGTCCACATGTGTTGACGTGTTTATCATCTTTGAGTGGGACTCTGTGCTGGTTGTGTGGCAATTATCAGCTGCACTCAATCTGTGGGATATACGAGTCAAGCCTGGACAGGGACCCGAGAAGGGGTTCACGCCTTATGCGTCACGCATCATGACACAGATTCGGGCTGCTCACGGGATGCGTCACACGCCGCACCTCAGAACTTGCTTGATGATGTGCCTCCCTCACGTCAGCCAGGGTACACGCTGCACTGGACGCCTCACGTGTTGTAAAACTTCCGAAAGCGACAGAAATGTTGCGTCCCTGGGCTGGGTTTACGCTGGGTGTGTTACGCATTGCCATCACTGGGTATGAACCACCCGGCCCAATCAGGTGTGAGCCTGAATTGCCTACAGGGACACAACGCGTGACGCCCGCAGTGTGAACCCGGCCCGCCGGACCTGTCAGTGTCCAATGGAGTCGCTCGTATCTCAGCGGGGAGAGGGGCGAGGCCGCACGAACCGCACGAACCGAGTACAGGCCTGCAGCCAATTATAGGACAGATCCAGGAAGCAGGGCGGATCCATGGAGGATCCCGGAGTGGATCCAGAGGTGGGTCAAGAGGAGGGTCCAGGGGTGTACCAGCAGTGGGTCAAGAGGGGTAGGTCAAGATGAGGGTCCGGGAGAGGGTCCTGGGGAAGGTGCAGTGCAGTGTCCAGAGGAGGGTTCAGGAGGTGAGATCAAAGTAGGGTTCAAGGGAGGGTCCAGGGGTGGGTCTGGAGGAGAGTTGAGGAGTAGGACCAGAGGGTCCAGGAATGGTACCAGACTGGGGTTGACAGGTGGGTCCAGAGGTCAGTCCAGGGGTAGGACCAGAGGGTCCAGTAGTGTGACCAGACAAGGGTCCACAGATGGGTCCAGAAGAGGGTTCATGGAGGATACAAGATCGTGTTGACTGAGGGGATAAAGGGTTGCATCCAGGAGACTGAGGATTTAGGAAACCCTGGAACCCAGAGAATATCCAGCGAAGATCCAATGGCGGGTCCAGAGACCAATTCAGGGAACCCAATGGGAAGAATTCCACAGGTTCCAGAGTTGACCCACGGAACAATCAAATGAAGATCCAGAGAGGGATCATTGACTAGACACCAGATCTGCCCCTGGAGAACCTTCAAGCAGGGCACCCGAGTTTGTGGGCTGGTCCAGGGGGCAATGACCCCGTCTCATTCTACTTCTGGTGTCCATTCCCCTCCAGGAAAATTCATGACGCCACGCCCATTGATTGTGCGAAGTCCCTTTAGGGCGAAGCACCATGTGGTAATGCAGTATATGGCAGCTGGACCAAAATGTCCCCTGCCCCCCCTGCCCAGACCCCCCCCCCCGCCCCCAACCCCCCCTCCGGCCAGACCCCCCCCCCTGGCCAGACCCCCCCCCAGCCAGACCCCCCTGGCCAGACCCCCCCCCCCTGCAGAAGACAGCATGGCTGGTGGAGGACAAGGAGGACCAGGAAGAATTGATAAACAAGGAAGAATTGATGACATTAACGCCGCTGCAACGCTGCAAGGG
>JAAUXT010127432.1_pt1 | contig 31403 bp, 29 predicted proteins | sample 7278171 | NCBI WGS metagenome assembly JAAUXT01 (sample SAMN14350112, study PRJNA611818) | marine sediment metagenome | isolation source: surface marine sediment (1.8m) | place: French Polynesia: Moorea | collected 2018-08
ACTCAATGAGTTTCCAAGTTATGAATGTTGAGTGAAAAAGTAAGAATTTTTGACAAAAAAGTGACTGAAATCAGAGTGAGCAAAATCAGAGTGAGCAAAATCAGAGTGAGTGAAATTAGAGTGAGTGAAATCAGAGTGAGTGAAATCAGAGTGAGCAAAATCAGAGTGAGGGAAATCAGAATTTCCTCAAATCACCACGAGCTCCATGGAGCTATTTTTGGAAGTCTCAATGTCATGAGTTGAAAACCCCTCAGTGCCACACCCAAACTCCACGCGCACACTTGTGTTTCCCGCTGTATTTGGGCCTATTCAAACCTTTTTTCTGCGTCAGACATCAATGCCATTGTGAGTGCCTTGCCAGAAGTCTCAGCAACACGCAGGTGCTGAATTTGTGTGTTTTCCTCACATTTGCAGCCTTGTATGACTGTCGCAGCAAAGGTACCAGCTTTTCTCCTGGCCACACAGTCCTTCAAGAGACGGAAGGAGAGAGAGAGAGAGAGAGGCTGACCATTCAGCGGCTGTTTGTTTTTTTGGCCTCTACCTCGTGCGTGATGGTCTTGCTTGTCCAACTTGTCAGTAACAAACTGTCACTCCACCAGGAAGAGACCTGTTATTGAAGGAAATTGCACACACACACACACACACACACACACACACACACACACACACATGAACACACTCAGATCTGTGCATCAAAAGAGTCCAACAACCCAGGCACGTCGACGTGAAGTTGCTACGCGCAGTGTGAACAGCCTCTCAACTTCCTGCAATTGTCTCCATCCAGCAAGCTGTCGGTGCTTTCTAATGAGCAGCTAAAAGCTTGACCGCAACAGCAAAAGCACTGTTCATTTGAAAACATCTGCCCTTCGGATCAACAACAGACTTGACACTTGTTTTTTTTCTGGTCAGGTCAAGGTCAACTTTGTGCACCAATGAAAATTTACATTCCGCGATTACGATCATTTTTGATCATTTTGTTCCGCCCCCGACAAAACCCAGCGGCTTTTGCATGACGTGCCAAAATTTGATCGGACCTCCGTCATACAAGTTTCACGTTTGCAACATGTGTGAAACTCACGTACCTGCAGAATTTCGCTTTGCTCCCAGGGCCGCCCGCGAGCCATTTGAAAGACTCAAAAGAAGAGGAACCAAAGTGGTGGAACACACGACAAAGAGTATTCCGCATTTTTGTACTCTGTTGCGTTTTTTCATTGTTCATGTTTGCTGACTGGTCTGAACAAAAGTTCAAATGTGTCCACAGGTGCCTCTCGTCCACTTTGTTTTTTCTCAAAAACAATCACTACGTAGACACTGAACATAACAGCCTCTTGCCGGTATATCCTGTCATGTTCCGGAACTGTCCGTCCACATTTCCATCGTCAGTCGAGCTGAAATGCATCCAAACTTCAATGCGATATGTGCGGTGGTTTATTTACAAGTGCAGTTCAACACTGAAGGCAAGTACACTCCCAATTTTACGCCACGCTTGAGTTGACCTCACAGCCAAACGAAACAAGCCTAATTTTGGCAACTCGAGGCTCATGACTCGATTGCAAATGTCTCTGGAACTGCGTGTGATGCGAAAATACCAGCATCTTCTCGTCTTGAATTTCAGCTTGGGTGACGCGAATCTTGAAACATCTTCCTCATTCAACGAAGGAGTACAAAATGACACAACTGAAGCATGTCGAGTTCGAAACAACTCAATTTGTGTGAAAATTTGTCTACGTACTTGGCGGACAGTCACAAAAGCGCAGTCCACAGTTTTGTTGATTTGTCAGGAGACTTTGGAATTGAAGTCAGCGATAAACGGCTGCCACCGTCCGTTTTGCAGTCCTAAAATATACCCACACCATTCAAGGGAGAAGGGTGTCTTGCTTCAACTGATGAAGCGTGGTGCATCGCTGCAATGTGTCGTCAGACACGGATGACTGTCTCGCGAGGCGAGACATTTGTGGACCTTCACCGACCGCCATCCTGCTCGTAGTCGTGGTGAGACATGAGGCCTTGCAGTAACCTCCACAACTCAACGTCGTGCCCGAATATTGGCCGAACAGTGCTTGGCAGAGAGCAATCCAAGGCGGACTCCTTGGGTCAGATGAATCCATGCTTGACTGCTCTCCAAATACGAGACACGTTTTCCTCGACAGCCAACGTGAAAGTGTTCTGTGCCTGCGAGGAAACTTGCTTCCAGTTGCACAGACAGAGAGGCTTCAGGGGCGCACGTGGGGTTCGGGGGGCGACCCGCCTGATTCCAACGTTGGGATGTTCAGCATGCAAGCCCATAGGGAGGCAAAATGTTTGGTGGCGAGAAGACAACATTTCCCGGTTTTATGGATGACAAGTTTGCACCAGACCTGCAGGGGCAGTCGGTGTTTGGTCATCGTGAATCAGAAGGGTTCGCCTCTCACGCCCTCTTGATCAGAGGCGCACACAACTTTTTTTCGAAAGTGCTATTGCGTGTTTTCTCTTGTGCTCGCATTGGCAAAACTGCAAATGGAAAAAGGCCCCGACTGCATGTGATGGCAGCAATGATCTGTGGAACCACGACTCCATTCGCGCAGAGACGTGGGAACCTGACACCGCGCTGAGAGAAACTCACAAAGTTTTGCCTCTTGAGACAATTTTTTCGCCAATTTGTGGGCGTAGTTCCAATTTCAGGACGGCGTACACCGCCTGCGCCCCAAAGCTATATTGTTCAAGTCAAGGTCTTGTCAACACATGGTGCTAAACCTTCATGGAAGTCGGACGCACCTGTCCCACAGAAAGGGTGAATGTCTCGAACCAGCAACGATTCGTCTGATTTTTCTTCCTGACCACATCGCGGACGTGCATTCGACTGAGATCGAACGATGAGCAGATTTTAGCTCGAGTGACACGTTTCATCGAAAACTTTCCACATTTTACGAGTACGCGTCACTTGTGATCAGGGCGCATTTGGACGGTGTGTCACTACGTTCGACGCATGGTGCCAGCAGTTATTCGTGAGTGAAGACAGGGTTCTCACACTGCACAAAAATTACTCTTGTGAATCACACAATGATTTTTGAGACCTTTGGCCGAGAAAGGAGTTGTGTGATTGAGCAGAAACCCTTTTTTGTAAGGTGAGAGCCAATTTCTACCACGACGCGAGCACATACGAAAGGTTTGGTGATCGCAGAGAATCCTGTGTCACGCAAAATTAATCAACCGGGACCTGTGCACTCCATAACAATGTCGTGCCTCTGTGCACTGAAGCTGAGGACACAGCCCGGGGCTGCACCATCTCGTCCCTCTATTTTTGAGTGACAGACTCTCAAAGTTCTAGACCCACAACTGAACTCGCAACTTGCTGATGCTGAACTGTGCAGCAGCAAATCTGTTCAGTGGAACACACATGGTGGGGCTAAAGTTGCAGGTCCTTTGCTGAAAACAGTGGGACTTTTCACTTTATCCCTCCAATTGCTCTTGTTGTGTTCAGCAAGACCAACTAAACATCACCACTCACTGCATTCTGGTGATTCGTTTCACTTTTGGGGTCTCACCCCAAGATCTTCCAGGTTTTTGAACAGGCCAGACAAATTTCATATGTGTTCTTGCTGAAGAGACAAGATGTAGTTCATTTGTTTCCTTCTCTGCTGATGTAACTTTCTTTGAACAGACCAGAACAGAACAGATCACTGAACAGATAACTTTCTCTGCATTGTTGGTTGCTTATGTCACCTGTTTGTTGGTTAAGGTATCAGCTGAGTGAACAGACCTATACATTTCTGGTAACATGCTGTCTATTTTCAGAAGAATTAGCCCCACTGTACCGGGACTGAATGGAGCAATGCACCATTCAGTTGGTTTCGTACCGCACTGTGTGAAGCTGAAAGAAGGTGGCTTTTGCAGACACGTTTTTCTTCTTCTGAATCAAGTATTGTATGAAGTAGAGACAAGGACAGAGGAAACTCAAATGAATTCGGGGATCTGGATCACATGCTTCACACTCAGAACTCCATGTCATGCAGAGAAGGCGATGTCAGGATGATGTTTTCCAGGAGTCATTTTGCTCTGTGCGAGTACGACGGCTCGTCTGAAATGGCCCTGAAAGCATGAAACAAAACAGGTTGATTGAGGCTTCATTAGCAGACAACACCACGTCTACTTGCCTTGGGCCAATTTTGTGACGAAGAAATGAATGAAAAGCAGTCGTGAGAGTCTTACAAAGTTGGAATAAAATTACGCACGTTGTACCAACAAAAATGTTGGGAACCCCGCGGACCTCCAAGACCTCTATTGGTGATTGGAGACTGCTCTTCTGGCCATGAAAAAGCTGACCACACCTTTCCAAAAGATGTCAAGGTCAGAGTTGGCCCCCAGGGGCAGTTTTTCCAATCAGATCTTGAAGCTTTGCAACATTCCCCTTCGGAGCTCTGTCTCGGCCCATTCAATACACAAGACACAAAACATGTGGACACAACGCAACAAGTCTGCAGATTGAGACTCGTTCGGACGCGACGTCGTTGACCGCTGGTGCCTTCAACCTTGCGAGGTTCAGCAAACACGTCCGCTCCTTTCGTGACATGCCAGAATCGCCATATCGGTGACACAGGTACCATTTGGTCACTTATCATTGTCTCTTGGAGTAAAATTAGGCCAAATTTAGCTGTCTGTGGCACCGATCTGGCAACTGCAGGGGCACTGCACGTACGAGGATCTAATCACAACTTTCCACTATTTTGGCATATGAAGAGGAGTTTTTTTTGCGATTTTGCTCAAACTTCATTTGCATCTCAAAATGAAACCAAGGCATGCAGGCAACATCAATTGGTCAACAGAAACCAACAAGAACATGCCAAAAAGTGGAGTAAAAGTTCGCCCAAGTGGGGGGGATGATGGCAAAGTACCGCATGAATTTAAATTCAAGGCCTTTCAGTTGTTGTCAGAGTCACTGTCGTCCGGATCTGAGAAGTTGAGGTCAATGTTTGGGTTTATCTCATCGCCAGGGAAATGTCCACCTTCAAAATAATGTCCTTCACTGTTCAAACATTTGGTCCAGCGCCTGGGCATCTCCTGAAATGCTGCCTGGAATTGTTCCACTGTGAAAGACCGGAGCTCTCTTTTGACTGCTTCTTGCACTGCTTGAATGTTCCTGAAGTTGTGTCCGCGCAATTTTTTCTTCAATTCCGGGTATAAAAAATAGTCATTAGGAGCTAAATCCGGGGAGTAGGGGGGGTGTGTGCCAGGAGATCCATGTCATTCTCACCCAAATATGCCAATGTGATCACAGAAGTGTGGCAGGAAGCATTATCATGGTGAACAATGAAATCCCTGTCTGTCACACCATCCCTACCCCCTGTCCACTTGAGAGGGTGTTTCCTTCGGATCCTTTCACACAATCTATTGAGAACCTCAACATAAAATTCAGAAGTGACAGTCTCCCTCGGTGGGACAAACTCAACCAAAACCATTCCTTCTATGTCAAAGAAAGTGATCAACATTGTGGACCTCCTTGTCTGGGCATGCATGGCCATCTGAGGGCAGCGCTCCCCTCAGGCTTGCCACTGCATGGAATGGATTTTTGTCTCAGGATCAAATGTCTGCACAGAGCTCTCATCCCCTGTCATGATGGCTTGCAAAAGGTCTGGTTCATCTGCCAGTCTCTCCAAGTTCTGAGCACAAACCTTCATCCGGAAATGCCTCTGCTCATCCGTGAGGACATGAGGAACACATTTGGGTGATTTTTTTTCAAACAGAGATCATTCTTGATTATCCTTTGCACTGTTCCTGTGCTGAGACCAGTCTCTGAACTCACAGTTTTGAAGGTCTTGCGGCGATCGGCGTGCAGACTTTGCTGGACAGCTTGGACAGCTTGGGGAATGCGGGCACTTCTTGGTCTTCCACTGCGAAGCAGGTTGGTCACTGGTGTCAGTCCGTCACCCTCCCTGAATCTCTTGTGCCAAACTTGCACCTGGGTTCTGCTCATTGTCTCTTCTCCATAAACTTGCTGAAGTGCTCGCCAAGAAGCTGTTGGTTTCAATCCAGAGGCAACCAGGAATTTCAAGTTTTCAAGCTGTGGAAGACGGGCTTGCATGTCAACCACTAATGACTCCAGAACAAAAGGAAAACACAACAGGAACACAGTTAATAATCCAATTTTGTCAACAACAACCAACATCTCGCACTCTCCCTGAACGAAATCATCGCACTCTGTGACCCAGCCAATGTTGACATGTGTCTGTATCATCCCACACACAAGGTCAGACTGCCACATGACCAAAACAGGCGAGTAACATGCCGAGCTTGACATGTCTCCAAGGTCAGGGCTGTCGAACAATTGTGCGAGCAGAAAAAGGCAAATAGTGGAAAGTTGTGATGAGATCCTCGTACGAAACTTGAGGCCGTGCCGAACCTCCTCAATCTCCAGGCAGTTTTTATCCGATCAGGTGGACGCGAAATGCGTTTTCTTGTTTTCTCAGAGAAGTAAACACTGAAGCTTGAAATGATCGAGCTCACTGAGCAGATTCGGTGTCGTTTGGTTGAAAGTTTCCCCGTATTTCGTAGCCATTGGACTTGCAGAAAACACAGTTTGCTCGTCGATAGGTGTGACTCTCGGACACAAGCTGCTGTCTTCCGCTTGGTGTGGGTGCATCCTGATGTTTGCCCTGCAGGTTCCCCTGTTTTCAACACTTATCCGCCGAGAATCAAGGGCGACAGACTACTCGTAGTTCTCATCTTCACAGGAAAATTGCGGCTAGTTTTTCTGAAGACAAGAAAAACATGGAGAATGATATTACACCACAAGGCACAGCCGTTTGTGCAACTATATCTGTCCGCGAAACACTTCAGTTTTCCATTCTTGGAGTACCTGCAGCTTTGCAGCGATTTGTGCATGAACGATGAGGTTTGTGTGTCACTTACGGATGGATACCTCGGAATGTGGACGTGCTCAGTGTTATCTCGGCGATCTCTATTGATTTAGCAATTTAATTTCCATTTGAGGCCACATTTTTTACAATGCTTATGACGAAACCTCTGAGAACAATATCCTCGTTCAACTGCAACTCTTGTGACAGGTGAACAGTTTGTGCACTGCTCTCGAGCACCGCTGTTCCCTTTTTGTGACAGACAGTGCTTTAGCTCCAGCTTCCACGTTTAATTGGATGAAGGCAACAGTAATGTAACCTGCTCAGAAACGAAAATGAAACACAAGAGCTGTGTGTGCGAATTCTTTGATCCACGCACAAAAGCAGTCCATTGAAATTTCAAAACCCGTCAAGCATTTGCCTACACACAGCACCTGCAATGAAAGCGAGATCAGAGGACTTGGTGAACACATCGGTGCCACCGCATGACAGAGGATATATTTTCACATTCTGAAATCTCGATCAGCACCAGAAATGCAGTCCGCCATGTGGAACAAAGTGAGGGATAGGTTCCAGCAAAGGAAGTCAGTGTCTTTCAGAAGGGTAAGTCAGGATTCTATTTTCTTCGCGTCGGTTAAACTTTTCGCAGGAAATCTCTCTTCAACTTGGACGGGGTATTAGACGAATTCCTGCCAAGAGACGTACATAGGAGTCCACCAGAACCATGCCTTTTCCCAAACCAGACAACAGCAGTATCCTGCACTCTACGAATTATTGTGAAAGTTTTTCTGAGGTGTTTTGTGGACAAGTCGAAGATTCCCGAGCTCGATCTGCAGTTGACAATTTGGCGCCCGTTGAACTCACACGAGGATTTCCAAGTGTGTGACGCCCAACAGGTTGGATGATTGTGCAGTGACTGTGAAGCTCGAAATTCATTGGGCTGTGATGACCGCCGCTGTTGAGAAGAGATCAGTGCGCAAACACTGGATAAAGTGCCATGTGGCTGGTGCTCGTGAAGTACAATTTTTTGGAAGCAATGAGGACTGTTGCTGTTATGAAGGGCAGAAAACGACGTCGTTCCAGCACAACGCCGCGCTTTAGGGATCCTGTCCCGTTCCTGTTGCTGTGAATCGAGCACTTTTGGTCTTTCACGAGACTAAATTCGAAATACAAAACCCTGAAGAAGACCTGACAACAGATCACTAGATGTCATAGTGTTGCACGCACAAAGCTTCTGCATCACCTCGAACACCACGTGAAATGTCAAAAACAAGCAGAAATGCTTAATAGCGACAGGAAGCGAAAACAACAATGATGCGTGTTGCACCACACCTGATTGATTGTAAACTCCATTCCTGCGTCTGGAAATGGCCAGAATTAGGAAACCAATGCTCAATGGCACCAGCTCGTTGCACACTCGTTCTCCAATCTTCGCGGACGTGCTGAAGTGGGAAATGGCTGATGGATGCTCAAATCCAATCAAAGCGTCCCCGAGGTATAAGTCTATCTGATTTGTACTTGCAAGACCCGGCACCAATGAATAAACGACTTACTTTCTCAGGCAACGTCAAGACTAATTTCATCAAACTCACAGAACCTTGACACTTATCATATCATGTGTCGACAGATTTGCAACGTATTCTGCACAAAAGTTCTCGCCTTCCCTGGGTGTAGAATCCGAGATGCTCTTTTTCTAACAGAGAGGCAAAATCATCAAGCACAAAAGTGCAAGAATCGCCCCCATAGTTTTGTGGGGAATTGACTGGCTGACTTTTTCCTGTTATTCCATCTGTTTCACAAGGTGGGTCCTCGCACCAGATACGAAAATGGCGACTGCACCTTGAGGCAATCGACTTCCTTTGCACAAGCAGAGACGTAGATTCTACTTTTCTCACTTCAAAACAGGACTCGATTCCCCTTTGTGTGTCGTGGCCAAGAGCAGTGCATGTTTTCCGACCATTGTGTGTGGATACGCCCAAGTTGAACACAGCTGACAGAACAACCGTGTGCGTCAGAGTTGTCCCTCAGACAAGGTCACGTAGGGCCTGTCTCCCGGACTCCTGAAACAAGTGGACCCTGCCTCCCAACTTTGCCACGCAGGTGCAAACTAACAAGGCACATTGCAAAAAAATTTCTCAAGTGTTGGTTGGACCCGTGGGTTTGGGTCTCCTGAACCTCCATGCGGTCTGGACCTACAGAATTGTGCACCATTCTTTTCAGCTGAGTCCGATAATTCTCGAACAAACCTTCCTGCTCAGGACTGAGACATCGCCAGTTCATTTGGGCTCTATTGATCAGCAGTTCCGCTGAACCACAGCGTGCGTTTGAAAGAATAAAATTCGAGAACAACCCGGGTTCTTTTGGCACCTTCGGAAGGCACCAGGCCCACGCAAGTGTTATGTAATTTGGTACCAGCTGATCACCTGTTACAAGACAACAAAGGACGAAAACTACGACGTAAAGCGATCGTGCAGGTATGTAGGTTGGCTGCGACCGCATCACTCTTGTGTCTTTGAAGATGAAAAGATTGTATTGATTGACTGGCAACACAACAGTCCTCACTCTCACCTGTGTTGATTAATCTCTTCGTTCAGCAGAACCCGGAGTCTGGTGTAACTTGTGCAATTGTCGCGCAGCAGAGCTTCGCATCCTTTTGTTACATTGTGTGCTGACAAGTAAGGCCAAGTCACAGTCAGGGCAGAATGCGAGAGACAGTCACGTTGTCCAAACAAACGGACGTTGGTGCATAAAAACACCCAAAAGTCCCTTCTTTTACCCACCCCCTCGTGGCTGCAGTGGCGACCAGTGTGCGCTGTGGGTCTTCGCTTTTCGAGTCGCACAAGCAACTGAGGTGTGGATATATAATCTGTTTGTGCAACTAGTGCAGACGTTTCTGGCAGATTTGCAGCCCGAACTACTGTAGTATGGGCGTGGCAACCCTTTTGTCTGATCGCACAGTTCGCAGCCACGAGCTACGAACACCGACCTGCCCGTTCTGCCGCCCTTGCTGCGAGCATGAACTTTCTGTGAGCCTCAAAAGACTCAACAAAATGAAGCAATTTTCTTGTTTTTGCATTCCCCAAAATCAGCCTTGCCGCGAGGATTGAGTGACACTGGGTGGTTTTGGCGAAAGTTTCTTGTGTTGAACGACAAATGCAGGCAGTCTCCAACACAGCGATTCAACAGCCTTCCGTGTTATCATCTGACACTTCTGTGGGCAAAAACCAAAAGTGGGAAATGTCGAACATGATCATGAATCCCATGTAGACCTATGGTTCAGTCTGATAAAATTCGTCAAAGTGTTGAGAGAAGTCCTGTTGTGGTCTCCTTTAAATTCAACAAAGTTGGAGACGAAAAAAAAACAGAAAGGCAATTCTCCGTCTCCGAAAACCCGTGACGACGCTTCAGTGAAAGCAGCTGCTCTGAAGCCATGAAATCGTCACTTCAAACAGCCACACGAGCATGTTCAGTGAGTGGACATCAAAACGAGGGGCCGTTCATCATGCGAAGCGTTCCTTTGATCGCTTCGTCGACTCGTTCTCAGCTTCAATGGAAAATCCAGGTTCTAGTAAAAGCGCAAGTGAATGGCTGATGGATTCTGAAATCCAATCATGCATTTCCACTGGGATCGCACTTCTGTCATGTAAGCTCTTAAAGCGGTGGCCTATAAATTCGCTTTGGGCAAATCCTTTACAGCTTCTTTAAAGTCAGACTGCTCTGGCTCAAAGCTAATTGACCTGAATACCACCAGTTTCCCAGGTTTGTCCGTTCCTCCGCGCAACTGTATCTGATTTACAGCAACTTCCGCGTTCGTGTTTTTTCGCCAAAAATGTGTGCTTGCAAAGAGGTTCGCAGATCAGAAAATTGAGTGTTTTGTTGGTTATCAATATACAAAATATATCCAAAACTGTTTTGACGCCAGAGCTAAGTTGGTTGAATCCCAGCCAGTGTTTGCGACTGGCTGGATTTTGTGACATCTGGCCAACCCAACCAACTTGGCCAGTCAAAGGTAGCTGCTGCAATGAGTTTCAGAGTTTCTCAAGTTTCACGAGAAATGTGGCCATTGGGTTTCAGTTTGCGGTTCAAAGTGCGGACACACAGCGTGTCGTCAGGTGTGTCTTTGAGGGTGAAAGACACACCCAATGACATCGCATCACCGTGTTTTTGGGTGCCAGGGATAAATCAGGGCAGCTGGGATGTCCACTGGGTTTAGTCTCGCTGGGTTGGGCACAATCGGCAAGATTTTTTTTGGCGACTTGGGAGTTTGACTGTGTGTGACACACAAACGGGTCGTGTTCGTCGGCCTTCATTTGCACGGCCAGTCATCTTGAGTTGGTGAATGAGACGTGCTCACCTTTTCAGGCAGAACTGATTTTTCACAGTCAGGCACTGTTCATTCACTTCCGGTCGGACTCGCTGAGAAATGTCAAGAACAAGTAGGGAGCTGGACAAAACAAGTCGCCACAGTTTCGACACAAAACACGATTTTCTTTGCCTGGCTTTTTGATACGGAACAGAACATGCCAAATGGCAAACACACCAAAACAGCAGGTATGACAACAAGTAAAACTAGAACTGTAATAAAAATAGATTCTTTGTTGTCTTCAAGTGACCACCAGAAAGCCTGGTTCATATACCACAAACATGCAAGTCTAGTTGCAGTGAGTGAGGCTGTGTCAGGTTTGGTAACTGTCAGAGCTTTCTGTGAATGTGTCTGCAGTTTGATCAAAGTGTGGATTGAGTAGTTGGCTCAATATCTCGCTCATCAAAGAACTTCGCGTCAACAGTGACAAACTTAAAATGGCCAATGCAGGGGCAGATGACAAGAATACAAGGCATTGCTTCATTCTGGCACTGATCCATGATATATCCTCAGCAACAAGAAATTTTAAAGTTGTGTGCTGATCCACATTTCTTTTGTGTCACTGTCAGAAATACACACTGTCAGCCCAACGAGAATGACTTATTTACATTTTAAAGGACATATTTTACAGCTGGACATGGTACGAAGAACTTGAAATGCACAGAAATGGGCTATCATTTCAAAAACAAGTCCAGACATTTCACCCCGTGCTTATGATTTGTACATGTCTTCAATTGAGATTGACCTTTGTCAAGCAAGGATCATTGAAAGTGTTTGGACAAGAGAAAAAGATCACGAAGTTTTGACTCCAACTTATCGTTGTGGAATCAAAACAGCCCTTCATACAATGCGTCGTGTTCTTTCATTGGTTCTTTCTCGTTTATTGAGGGGCAATTGCTTCAGCGAGCCTTCAATGCAATGTGCTGCAGTGTGTTTTTGACACAAAAAACAAGCCTTATGTCAAGAAAGAATTCTCATTCAGAATCAGTGCGAGTACTCAGACGGTGTACGGCAACGTCAGTTTGATTTTCGGATGCGTTTTCGTCAGTCATCTCTTGCTCTATTATAACGTTTGAGGCGAGAGATTCTTCTTTGCGGTTCTCGGTTTGAATTTGTCTGTCAATTTGCTACAAAATTGTCTTGTTCTGCAAAGACAATTCTCGTTTCTTGCTGCAAAGAGCAACATGACGTTTCCAGATTGATGACAAATTACCAGATAATTCCCGGGACATCGCAGTGTGGACAGAGTGACAATGCGCAGACGTGCTTGACATTTGGGTTTCATTTCGCACTGACAACAGTCGTTAATTTCGTCAGAGCCCCCAAACGAGGCAGCCTTCGTGTTTCAGGCACTAACAAGTGAAGGATGAACGCTACTCATCGAGTCCGCACCACAAATTATTTCACACAGACAATTTGCGATGACTAATTCTTGTGAAGAATTTGACAAAAGAGTTTTCGGTCGGACCTTTCCACAACGAAATTTTGTCCAGTAATGACGACACATTGAGCTCAAACCGACACCATACGAGTATTTTTCGCACCAGAGACTGCATGACTGCTTGTCTCTTTCAGTCTTTGTGAAGTGTGTGTGTGTGTGCGTGTGTGTGTTACATGCAGAGGACTTTCCCGAAGAATCAGCAGCACAGTCCGTGCAAACAAAGGACGTTTCTTGTGCTGTCGGTCTTTTTGGATCATGCGGTTTTGATGTCTCTAATGAAAGCAATGTCTGCATGTCATGATTTGCACACAAAGAAATGCAGCCAATCTGGAAACTTCATTTCCACCAGCTTTGGTGTTTCGTGGAAAGAAGAAGCGTCTCTCGGAAGCAACTGCACCAAAACGACACTGGTGAACAACAAGTGACTGAACGCACGAACCCCCCCCCCCAATCAGATTTATGTGAACTGAGAACCACTCCAGTCCGTGTAAGTTCTGGGAAAATGAACACTCCAGAAAGTGAAACAGGCAAGCTGCAGACGAATGATGTGACGCAGCCACGGAGATTAAAAAGATCTTTGAAGTCCATTGTGCTAAATCTCACTGTTGTGTAAGCTGCCGCGTCATTGATGATTCGTTCTGTCTCCTTTTCGGTGGCGGATTACGAGGCAAAAGCCACTTAGTTCATCTCGAACCGCGAGACAGAGAGTGGGCACGAGAAGACCTGGGTCAGGGACATGAATGCAGCTTTTTCGCCATCCGACAGACAGAATGGTGCTGCGGTGTGCTGTTGTTGAGCTCTAGTTGCGGTCACTTTGCGACCTAACAATGGATAACATTTCAGACTGCTTCGATCCAAACAGGTGTCCAATCAGAGTGAACCTGCTGTATTCTTCGACGTCCAGCTTGGTGAGTTGTTTTTGATTTGCATCGCTGTCTCACCAACTGAACATTTGCCTGGCAAAAGGATTCGAAACGACCCGCAGACAGACAGTGTTGACAAGTCTGAAGTGGACACGTGTCGTTCAAGAACGGTGCGACCAGGACAGGTCACAAGGCACAAAAAAGGCACAACACTGGAACCACAGTTGGAGAACTTTTTCACCAGGATGAAACCAGGCAAACTGTTCCGAACCAGTCAATGACTACAAAATTTCAACAATGAAATCTTCAAAATGAAGTTTCACTGAACTGCAGATGTTGCGCCTTCACAATGGCAATTCCTTTTTGACAACCAATACCAAATGGCAAACCCGAATTAAAACCGAAATTTTATGGCCGAATAACATGTGATTGTTCAAATCACCGCAAGGTCCATGGACCTTATTTTTCTTCGGGGTATACGAGCGGGGTTCAAGGGGTTCGTGTCACTTTCTTTTTTATGCTTTGTTGCACTGGGTGCTTGGCACGCAAAACTGGACTTGTTCGTTTTATCAACTTGAAAATGAATGTTTTGTCTTTCAACAGTGATTCTTTGGACAAGACTGCAGGTGCCATATGCCGTTGCCAAAGCGTAAGAAATAAAAATTGGTGGACGAACCTCGTGCGTTCTTGTCCTTGGGAATGTCTTGTTTGGTTGCCATCAACAGGGAACAATCGATCATCACATAATCTGTTGCTGAATGATTCTGGGAGCGTGACCTCTTGTGGTTGCAATTTGATCGAAAAGATCGCAAATTGACTGCATAGCTTCGTGGGATAGAGTGGCGTACTAGAAAGTCACATTTTTACTCTTGAAATCAACAGACAAATTGAAGCAATCTGTTCTGCATGACGACACGCAGACTTTTTACCAACCCCATATCAACAATGTAAATTTCTTGGGTTGACTTTTTGTTCGCAGAATGAGTTGTTCACAAAAGATGACAGGTTTCCATGCAGGAAAATGACAACGCTTGTGCTTTGTCACCACTTTTGAAATCTGTGGTTTTGCGTCACGAAGACTTCTGGAGATTTGCCTTTAATGCTGACCAACTGTTCCTTTGCGAAAAAGCCAGAGTGACATTCAATTTCTTGATGATAAGCCTGAGCGCGTGTTTTACTTTCACATGGAAAGTAGATTGTCTCAGAGAGTCGCTTCAAAGCGGCTCAGTCACCAGAAAGCAAGGTGACTTTGTCCAACGAATATCTCCTTCGGTCGAGCTCTTGTCACAATTCCAAACCAGATGCGGAGTGGAACGAAAGACCTTCAGATTGTGTTTTATGCAACTTGTCAAGTACACGTCACAAAGTTGCAGGGCGAGTGTTTGGCGGACAAAAAAGATTGAACCGTGCAGATTGGGGCACAACTTTAAACAGTCAAGTCCTTTAGCCCAGCCACCTGGAAAACAAAAAACGAGTGGTCCTTTTCTTGGTCGCTTGGAGGTTCAATTTTGAGAAAATGTTCTGCGAGTTTGTTGTCTTTCAACAGCATCCAGGACATCACCCCGAGGAAAGGAGACACAATTGACCGTTTCGCGGCTCGGAACGCGGGGACGAAACCAAAGAAAAGGGTATTGAGTTTCGTGCATATTTTTTGAGTTTCGTCCCCGCGTTCCGCAGTATTATTCTGAGCCGAAAAACGGTTCATTCTCAAAGCAACCCGCTGAGCTTGCTATTTCGCAAATGACTCACAACTGACAACAGAAAAACTGGCTTGGGTTGTGCAACAAAAGGAAATCAAAACAGCAAATAAGGATTCGACGGCATCCGACCAATTGATCGTGTCTGTCTGTCTGTCTGTCTGTCTGTCTGTCTGTCTGTCTGTCTGTCTGTCTGTATCCGTGTGTGTGTGCTCGTATGGAGAGAGCACAGAACAATTTGGGTTTGCCTCGAACAGTCCTGACAATTTGTGTGCAATCACAAAGAACTTCCTGGTGGGATTGAAACAAGGTGAAGCGCTTTGCGAGAGTGGAGAGGAGAGACAATAACGGAAATTGGCATTGTAACTGTCATGGGCTCGGTCCATCTGTCTCCTTTGTGCCAGTTTGTGGAACTTTGAACGTTCACGGACAGTCAGAAGTTTCTTGGCTCGTTCTCCAGCATGAGTTTCTGGAAGCCATGCAATTTGTACACAGGGACACCGGGTCAGATATAATCCGCCCATCATTTGTGCAGAAGGAGCGAATTCTGGTGGGGACTCAGGTCGCCTCCTGCATTTTACTTCAACAAATTACTCAAGTTTTGCACTGAATCAAAGGGTACAAACGAGACAAAAGTTGTTTGGTAGATCATGCATGAAGGTCAAAGTATGTTTTGTCTCTTCACAGACGCTTCTCTTCGTTAATTCGTATCGAACTTGTGAACCATGAAGAGAAGCTGCACTTCAAAGAGACGCAGAGCTGATCTGGTTTGGAGGCGGCTAATCCTCTCATGTCTACTACCTACACACTGTAATCTGCACGCTCAATTCCAGCAGCATAAAAAGCCTGAAACGTCCTCTGTCAAAAGAAACCAACAAATGACAGTAGATCCGACAAGGAAAGAGTACTGTTTAGACATCCTCAGTGAGAACGCATGTGAAGTGAAATGAGCTGTGTGCAAACCGAGCTAGCTTCTTTTGCCATGGAAGCCAAGCACATTAGCAGAATTTTACCCGACAGGTATTGACGACTCTAGTTTCTGCGAGCACGAATACGTGATCTACGAGTGTCATTTGTTTGCTGAAGCCCTGGGCCAAAGTGAGAACTGAGGCGTGAATGAAACGTGAAGGCCCGTTTGAGCAATCTCCCCAAACGACAACTTGATTTGAACAAGGCAACAGGAAAGTGTGAGTTCCGATGGGCTCTGACTGGAACTCACTGAACTTTCGAGAAACATTGCAGGGAAAGGTCCCAACGAGCAAAAGCCCGCCCTGGATACCACAGAGCACCTGAGTGACAGGATGAAGCTAAATATGCACGAAAAATACTTGTTGCAAAGAGGTATTCGTACAAGTGAGAACAATGTGTGGAACACGTTGGTTTATTTTATTTCTGCGAGCAAAGCTGGCACACGTCATGGCCACACCTGCTCCCGAAGCCTGACCAGCGCTGCGGACAATAGACGTGCAGTTGTACAGAAGTTTCCGAGTAGCGAAGTGGACTACAAACATATCTTGGTGTGTGTCAGTTGACCTGTCTTGTCAATGGGTAGAAACAAGGGAAGAATTGACACCGAATCCAAATGACAGGGTTGACTTTGGGAGGTTGAGAACTGCAGGGTCCAGAAGCAATGAGACTTGGCATCTCTCTCCATGAACAACGAGAGCTGATCCTCTTTCCATAATCACACCTGCGGCACATGCCTCGTCACATGGTTTCTGGATGTTCGACGCTCGAGCACCATGTGCCGTCGACGGTCAGCGCACGTGACACCAAAGATGTTGCCACATCGCACTGCTACACGGGATTTTACACTGTGCAGCACCAACAGGCCATGTGTCCAAGAGACTGGACCGAAAATGTATTCAGACGCACTAACAGTTGTATCCTCCTGTCCTGTTGTTGCCAAGCCTTGAGCAATGCATCGAAATATTGAGGTGGAAATAACGAAGCTTAATCCAGGACCGAACCGCCTGACTGTGTTTTCTGTTCAACCACAGGCAAGCTGCAATTCAAGGCCTCCGGATCGGATTGTCTCCCCAGCGGATCCAGGAGCCGCCCCCTACTGCTGCTGAACCAATTTTGCGCCGCAGTCACAAACTGTTCCCCTCTTTAGACTCGTGAACTCCTGCGTTTCTTCTTCCGAAGCGAAGCCCCTCCCTCCCTCTCAGGAGTTGGAGCACTCTGGACTCGGCCAGCCCCCAACCTCAATGCTGTGTCTTTTGAGAATCTCAATGCGTTATCCGAAGTTTTTCATTCTCTTCTCTTCTCACACTCTTTCTTCTGTTTGGATCTGTAGAGATCTTGCCCGCGTTCTCTTCCAAGTCTCACACATGAACAGTCCCCTCTTGCGTGGCTCCGTTGTCGGCCAACGACATGGATACGTATGTACTGAAGTGACGAGATTCAGTGACGAGCTTTGTAAACACTTGATGTTTTCAGGAGACCAACAGAGTCAATCAAGTTGCACACGCACTCAGCCCTACAACCATCCTCCCAGCTGGGGCCGACCGTCAGGTGAGCACAGCTCACAGCGAGTCCAACCTTTTGCGACATGAATCCAATCTGTGGTTGCAAAACTTGCCGGGTTTGTCATGAGAACCAGGTTTCTATCAACGTGCGTTTCATTGTTTCTCACTTGGCTCCGAAGCAGATCCCGAGCAGGAGATTTGCTGACGCACTCCCCTTGCTGACCTGCGCGCGCACACAGTGAACGTGGACAAGATCCCGTTATTTTTACCCGAATGACGTCCGAAGCTGGGACGACAATAACCACGGAGCAGCTGGATCTGTCTTTGTCGCTGTCATGTCGTCCCGAACCACACATGCGCAGATTAACTTGCGGAGAGTCAACAACACCGTTTCCGTGAATCCTCACTAATCGCAGCACCTCAACGATCAATGCCTAAGAGAATTGGACGATTGAACGTTTGCTAGACAAGAGGAAAATGAGCAGCCGTTCCAACGCGTCCAATTGGAAGGCTCATAATCAGTCATGCACACTGAAAACTCAACCCAGATCTACGAAGGTCAACGAACCAGTGGCCACCAAGTGTGCTCGAGCCTTGGGCTCCCACACACGTGGTGCACAGGAAGTCAAACTTGCCTTGTGCTCCAGAATGGAAACAGGTGTGAAGCCTGTGGCACGAGGTTGGTGCAGGCAGCGCAGCAAAATCACACAGAATGGGTTAGCACGGCACAAAGTGCAAGATCAACGCCACACATCTGTCAACAGTTTCCTTTGAAGCTGACATCAAACGCGTTTACGAGACGTAAATGCACTAATTCTGACCTTGGTCACCTGGACATTGCTTGATGCACAAGGCTGTATTCTCAATTTGTGTATCATATTTTGGACGAGTTGTCATGCTCCTGGAACATGGTCCTCTTTTCAGAGCTCAATTGATCAGCTGAATCGACATGTGAGAGAAAAAAGTGTGCCTATCCGTACAAATTTACAGTTCTCAAAAAAGTCTCACAGGTGTGGGTTCCGCACGAACCTCCCAAATGTTGAGGTCCTTCGAGCACAGAACCTTGCGCGGAGCCAGGAGCCGACTGACTCCCTTTCGTGACTTTGTTCGTGTGGACATGAACAGTACATGGTACTTCCAGTAAGGAAACAGAATTGTTTCAGGTGTCCAGAGCTGCAACTGAACCAGTTCACGTAAAGCTGCAGTTTTGCAGGGTCCAGATCTGGCAAAAGTGGAGAGTTGTGAAGTTCAAAGTGACTGAACGAACACGTCCTAATTGATCAGAGCCAGCGAAACAGGTGGCCAAGCTCTCCCTGAATGAACATTTGGCGTCCATTCCGGATTCGACTCATCATGCATCTGCTGTCTGCTGTGTTTTTAAAGTCCTGGTGTAAAGAATATCTGACCTTTTGGACATCTTGTTCAGACAGGCGAGGTTGTGCACGGATCGGGACCTTTCTGTCATCAGCTGTGTGACTTTTGTCGGAGCGGCGGGGGCAGAAGGGAAACTGTCCCAAGGATCCTGGGAAAGAACATGAAAAAGTACGTGAAAGCCAACACGGGCTCCTGACAAAACAAGAACCACGGGAAATTCATGGGCAAAATGCAAAGTGTGACGACTTTTTCTGTCCGTTGCAGCACTTTGGGTGCAAGATTTGACAATGAAGGTGTGTTTCGTTTGGTACAATAGACTTTTCAAGTTCGTGCAATACTCGCAACGCAGCTGAAAGATTCTCGACCTCACTCTGAAATTCATTTTTACAGTTTTCTTTTGTGCAGGGCGACACGGTCTGTATTCCCGTCAGTCACTCTAAATGGCAAAAGCGTGTATCAATAACAATCTCGCAAGGACGATAGTGTAATTGATGTCAAGCTGAGAGCAGATATATCTTCACAAGCATTGCAAGTATTGCAATCCTGGGCGGATGTTCCGCGAAGTGCAAACTTACGTCTGAAAAATAAAACATTTCCTCCAACACAGCATCTTCACCGTTTGTACGACAAATGAAGCCTCACCCTTTGGCAGACAAGAGGTTCACTCACTCCCATGCATTTGCAGAGATTTTGTGCGTGTGAGCTTCTTCTCATTTTTTGGCCCGCACACAACTTGGTTGGGAGGAGAGCCAAGTTGTTTGTTCGAACAGCAGAAGAGTGACGTCTGACTATACGCAATTCGAATGACGTGTTTTCTCGGTGATTTGAAGGGGACGCTTGTTCGGGTTGCTGTTTGTGAAATACGGAGCGACCCGAAGAAGCAGCCCGAAAATTACCCCAAGGTATCGAGTTCAAATTTCTGGCATCTCTTGGGGGCAGGTTTTGGTCCAATCTGTTTGTTGTCTTTACCCAAAATAATATCCAAGGGTTTGAAACAACAAACTGAAATATTTGCAATATTTGCAACCTGATTGAGCGACATACCTGAGTGAAGTCCATGGCCCTATTTTTTTACGCGCAGCAGAAGAGAATGAACACGGACTTATGGAAAGTAACATAAATCCCTCATTAAGTTGGAGCACTCTTGTCAAGATCCTCGTCGTTGGTGCATATTCTGCTTGCACGAACAAAGCAGAGTGCAAAACAAACAGGATGCATCCTGCACTCGCAAAGCAAGAAAGCAATGTACCAACCTCAAGAATCTTGATGTGATTGCTCAAATTTTATGTCAGGAATCCTGCTGCCTTCAGACTCGCAATGAATACAAATCAATGTCGGGTTCCTGTTTGGATTCGGTGTGGTTGCATTTGTTCTTGAACAGCTCACTCCATGCTCTGCTCTGGATGACTGCTTGAAACCGAAGATGTGTTGGCATAACAATTTACAGAAAGTTCTTGTCCTTTGGCATGAAAACAAATTCTAAAAAAACTTTGTCCAAACCGGAAGGTCTTAGAATGAAGAAACTCTTCAACACCTTGACAGCCCCAAAAGGCCTCTTAGTGATTTTACTGCCAATGAAATGCATGAGTGACAATTGGGGCCAACAGGAACAAACATACAAAAACTACAACAAAAGTCCAACTCCAACAGTACAAGTTTGTTTTTAAACTTGCACAACTTTTATAACCACGAAAACATTCTGAACAAGTGGAAAGGTCACAAAAAATCAAATTATGATAAATTTACCTGGTCTCAAGAAAGATCTAGTTCCTTGATGAAAAATACCATCTGGACACCATCCTCTTTATCTAAATATCTCTCCCACATGTGTGTTGGTACAAAAAGTTCAATTTGTATAATTTTCAAAACACACCAAAAAAAACCAACCCAACTTCAGGTTTCTTGAAAACCATTTTAAAATTGTTGAAAATCATAATTTAATACATCTAAAAAGATGCACCGACTAATCCTCCATAATTTGCGCCTTTTCTGATATGAAACAAGCAAAAATAAAGCCCCAAAAATCATACAAAAACTGGGTGTGTTTGGTTTGGACATTTTCCTTTTTTGCACATTATCTTGGAGCATAACAGACCCAAAAACCCCAAAACAGAATGCGCATTTCATTCCAGCAGTTATCAAAGCGGTTTGTCCGGCCTGACACTGTCTGGCTTGAAAAGCCGAACAGTGCCAACCCGGCCATATCATCTGAAAAGGACCCAAACACAGCAAATAGAACATTGAAGCCGAAGGTACCAAACACCTTATCCCCAGAGCGTGCTCCAGAGATAAAAAAACACGATGCCTGCAATTGTTCTTTTTCTTCTTATAACAACAACACAGGAACCGCCAGTGGTTTTTGGGTTGAAATATCATCAAGGAAGTTTTGTTTTCAGCGTCATCATGTGGAACAAATAATTTCCGTCTTTGGGGAAAATCCATCCAACATTATTTGCAGTCGTGAAGTCTTGATTCGTGATTCGTATGCTGCATTGGTTTTGTTCCCTTCGCCGTTTGATCTCTGAAAGTGAATTCATATCCAACACTGGAACCGTGATCACACACCAAAGCTATTGTGCAGTGATTCATTCAGTCAGTGTTTCAATTCTGACTCCTGCGAGTGTTGACCTGAATGTTGAGTTTTTAGGTTTCAATCTGGATTATCCCAGAAAGGAAGCTTGCTTGCTTGCAGCGTGGACATGTTTCGTCGTGTGAGCGTGTGAGCGTGTGTAAATCCAAGAAGTCTGTGGAGCCATGGGCCACTACAACCTATTCAACACCCCCTCAATGAGTTTGCCCTGACTTTTTCACTTGCTGAATCTTGGGATTTCTTCATTTGTCCACAAAATGGAACAAAAATTTTCAGACTTCGTCTTGAGAATGTAGCTGAAACACAAGATGGCACTTCTTTTGCATCATGAGGTAACGAACAGGAATATGCACGCAGTTTGCAAAAGAATCCTGGTTTTTACTTTGTGTTGTCAAGCGAAAGCTGCTCCAAACGGGATCAACGAACTCGGGCCAGAACAACTGTTTGTTGCAGGCCTGTACCTGGAAACCCAGTCGCCTTGTACCATGGTACTTGCAAGTTTCAAAAGAGCCCGAAACAAAAAGGCTGGGAACAAAATAAGATTCTGGTCGTAATTTTCTGTGGACGTTTTGAAAGTCACCAAAAAGTTTCATTGTCCCAGGAGGGAATTAGCTCAGCAGCTAGTGTCCTGAGCTCTCTTGTGGCTGCAATGAACAGGAGATGTTCCTGGAAGTTTTTGTTTTGGGGCACACCACCCACTCAACAACCATGCAGCTTTCATTGGCGCACAACTACAAAGATGTGTGCTGTGAGGTTCACACATCGAGAGTGGGACAAAAATGTGTCTTTCTTCCATGAAATCAAGTGAGAAAAGACCAAGTGTCTTGGTCTTTTCAACGATGGCAGTGATATCACGTGAAGCCCCCAAACCCCTGTCTGGTCAGCACAAAACACGGAAGTGGATGCAAAAACATCGGGTGTTTCTTTCCAGTGTTCTGCGGCTATTTTCACAGACATTTGAACCTTCCTGCTCTCCTGCTCGTTGTTCGTTCTGAAGCTGTTCTGAGATAAGCTCGTTACGTAATGACTCGCTGATCGCCAACTGACCAAGTGACCGTTGCGGTCTGAGCCTGGCTTTGCCTGAAGAGACAGTCTTTTGACTGGTGGTCAACCCATTGATAGTCGTCTTATCAGACTGAAACACAAATGCAGTGCCGAAGTGTGTGTGCACATCACGTAAGCGGTGTTTGATTCGGCCACCCAAACATCCGAATTTATTCGGTTGCTGCTGATTCCTGTTCTCTTGACAGTCACCTAACAATCCAGATGCACTGCAATGTCACGTGTGAATGTGTATGTCACCCGAAATTGTAGAGTGGAGCCAAACACACAAGTCTCAAATGAGCTGCAGGGCTGATAGAATTCGCTTCTCTCTCCCTGACCAGTTCGATTCAACGACGTTTCGCGCCGTGATTTCAACATCTGTTGCTGTTGCTGGTTTCTTCTGTTGCCCACAGCTTTTCAGAAGTGCTCATAGCTGTGCTTATCTCAGATGAGAATGAGAAAACTGTCACCGAAGTGTGCGACAGATGTACGCCGGAGTCGTTGTCCATTTTGGAAGAAGCCGCGCAATGCTCTTGAAAAATATTTCGTCGGAATTCAAAGTGGGTTTTTGGACTTCTCCATCCCTTTCAGCTTGCTTCGTGATTTCCAACGTGCATCCAACATGAAACCTGGTTTGCCTGTGCTGCAGGAGCGAGGAACAAGGCGCTCCACGAGCGTGTATGGAAACGGCAATCGAGTTAACTGAGCAGCTCTACAGTTTCTTGCCATACTCAGTGTGGTATATGACAGCTGCAGTTGTTCAGTCCCAAGTCGCACTATTGAACCGAAAACAGATCATTGCATATGAGTACAGTTAAGCTTTGTACGCAACTCTCTGCACTGCAGTCATGCTTCCTCTTTGTGGGACAACTGACTAGATACGTTCAGACTGATCGTCTCACCTTTCTTCAAGTGGGATTTTTGCGTCGATTGTGATGAACACACCACGCAGGATCAGAAGAAGCAGCAGATCAAGCCTTACGTGAGTACTGGCTGATTTCCTAGATTGGGGAGGGAAAAGGTGGTGCAAGTTTTTAGGAATCCAACAAAGTGTTTGGTATACGTGATGTTCAACATGAGGCCAGACGTGCACAAGAAGAGTAAAAATGACTGAACGTTTTTGAGGGAGAACTAACATCAGAGCGTTGTTCATGTGAGGGACATCTCAATTCGTCAAATGACAATTTGATCCCTCGTTTGTCAGCGTGGCCAAGTGAATCACCGATCGCAAAGTTACCTTCTGGTCACCAAAGTTGCCATGTCCATGTTTACCGTTACTCGATGCAGAAATGCGTGCCGAACATTTTTACCAGTCAGACATTGGCGAAGACGTGCAGCAGGATACATACATATATCTTCTTTGGCATTTGTTCTTCAAAAGAGCGAAAAGGGGACGTTTTCTTGACCACTTGATTCATGCAGTTCAACAAGCTCAAGAAATTTGCTTTATGGCGAAGATATCAATCTTCCATCCCCCATGTTGGACAAGCTTGATTTGCCCCAATCAATGTTACATTATTTGTTCCCCAAAGACATCAATGGTTGACCTTCTTGAACTTAGTAGTGACTGAAAGAATTTCTATCCACTTAAACGGACAAAGCAATCCTACAATCCAATATCACGGCGAGGAAGACGTCTCCATTAGTCTTCATTGCGTCCGTTCAGTATCCTTCCCCCAGAAGTGCGTTCATTTGTGTCACTGTTCCAGTGTCTGCATGGCATGGATTACTTTCCCCTTTTGCTGCAAGCTGAAAACTGTGCAATACACATCGGGTTCGATTTCGTTTTACGAATTTGCTGGGTGAGGAAAAACTTGAAACTCTTTCCGTTACTTCAATACCCTTGAGACATGAAAGCTGACGTGCTCCAAAAACATAATCACACACGATGCTTCCTTCTCCTTCCCTCCTTCCTTCCCCTTTCTTGGCGCATTGCAGAACTTCGCACGACTGCATTGAAATGTTTTCCACATCAGGCAGTGCCTGCGTGTTTGGCCTCATTGCATTGCGGTCGATTTTGAATTGGTGCAGTCATTGTTTCCGATGTGTTCGTCAGCTGGTCGGTCGGCCTGCCAAGATCCACACAAACCGAGCACGGTTCACGGTCACAAATGTTTGGTCGCCATGCACGAGCCTCCCCCGCACAGAAATGCATGAAGCTGTCAGCTGTGAAGAAATTCTACAAAGCGACGATGGTGAGGTCGTTTGCAGATTCATTCGTGGCTGCAGACAACTGCAGAGGTGCAGAAAGAAGGTTGATTCAACGGACGCAACTTTTCCCACTGTGTACCGAATGGCACTGCTTATTTTGAACAGAAGGGGTCTCCTGGGGGTCACCTCGGACACAGCTTGAAGGGTCTTGTCGGGAGGCCCTTGCATTTTGCACGTCACGTAACGTTTTGCGACACGACCCCACTTTGTTGTCAGACCAAGAGCTTTCAAACCTCTTGGTGCTGAAATGTCGGAAGCAATTGGGCAATTTCTTTGAAGACGTATTGATTCAGACATAAACTGCATGCCTTCGCATAAAGGAAGCGATTGACTGAACTAACAAGACTTACGGTATCACAGTTGGTTTCACGTGGCAACATTGAGCACAATTTTGGCATATTGACTTCCCTGCCATAGCAGCAGACTGACAAGTCCTCTGCACAAAATTTCTTCTTGTTTTCGAGCAAAACTATCACACTACGCAACAGGAGTCCGACACATGCTTCCCTGTCGAGTGGGTGACCCTTTCACGTTCGTATCTACGCTGCATGGTGGTTTACTCAGCAACTCCTCGTGAATCCCTGTCGTATGTTCAACCCGAATCAGACTCGCGCAAACTTTTTCGTATCAAAAGTGAAACTGCTGTCCAGTATGCAAAGAGAACGTGTCAGCAAAGATCACCAACCATGCTTGGTGTGAAACCCAGCACAACCACGGTCACCATGCCAGACAAGGTTCTGATCTGAAACCTCGAGCCAGACAAATAACAAAATGGTCAAAGTTAACGGTGAACTTTTTGAACACAGGTGTGCTCTCATTTATGCTGCTGTGTCCATACATGTGTACACTCACAGAGGCACCAAGAGACTACGTGGTTCCGAAGTTGGAAAATGTTTTGGACCGGCGTTGTGCGTTTTGCTTGTGCACAATGCGCTGGGTGCCCGTGAATGGACCAAGGTACGTGGCATATCCTGACGACAAAGACACATTTCTTCTAAAGTTTGTACTAACAAACCCAATTTGAGAAGATGCAGCTTCACTTAGTCCTCATGATCTGCTCCTGATGCCTCGATACCTCGCAGCGCAAGACCCGGTGAATGGGACACGGAGTAATGAAACAGACCTTTGCATGATGGGCTCACGTCACATTGTTGGAACAAACATGCCTCGCGGAACATTGTTGTGATCACTCCACCACTTTCGTCTGGCAAGCAGAAATGCTTGGGCTCGTGCATTTTCTGTGTCATGCAGTCCAGCAAGAATACCACCGTTCGTCCATTGCCTGCATTCAAGGTTGCAAATTGATCTGGACACTAAGTGGCCTACAATGAAAGTTTATTGACCAATGACTTCATTTTCGTTCCTGCAGGGATGGACTTCCATTCAACCAGCAGAAACTGCTTTGCACCTTCGTAGGCATTCCATTCTGCATAGAAATGTTTCTTCAAATTGGGAGACGAAGCAGCCGCAAATTTCTGCTTTGCTCCACTCTCCGGTGCACATAGACCACAAAGACCAACAGTGTGACGTGGTTCTTTTGTGGAGCACCGAGCACTGAAGAAATTTAACAGTTTCGCACAGGTGATGTTCTGCCAAGGGGCAACACACGAAATTTGCACTCGCAGTCTGCTTCCGGGGCCTGTGTAACCGGATCATCGTGCTCGGGAAACCGGCACGCGATTCGTTTTGACTCCACCACCGTGCAAGGACAATGAAACTTTGACAGAGCGAAAAGCCTGGTCCTGCCAAAAGCCCAATTTACTTTTCTCTGGCGCAGCGGATTCCTCCTCTCTTGGACGCCATTTGTTGCGAAGACGTGTCAGTGGTGTTCGGTTGCTTGGATTCTTGCAGCCTTTGCAACCTCAGGCCAGGGATTGAAGAAGGCGTGGGAGGAATGTGTGAAAACATCCTTTCGCACCACCGTGAACTGCCTGCACTTCAGCAACAAAACAAATGACTCCAAGATGATCCCAGATCAGACTTCACCCAAAACTGCCAACAAGTCAAGGGCATCGACTTCACCATGCCAAACAGTGGGTCGATTCCTCAGGTGGCAAATCTATCATTCTGGGAACCAAAGATTTGCCTGCGTGCACGATACCCAGATGAAATGGAAAAAAGACAAACAGAACAAATACAAGAACAAACTCTCCAAAACCTCAACAACTTTTTAAAGCATTCAAACAGAATACATGCACAAAATATGACGATATCGTTTCACTTCCACAGGCAGAAAGCACAACAAAAAGAACAACCTCACTCTGCACGTAAAGTACGAGACCGATGTTCAAAGATGGTTCTTCATGCCACATAGAAAAGGGGAAAATCCAAGTATACACCTCTCGTTGTTACTGGTGACAAAATTTCAACCCCAATATTGTTGGGAAAGTCGGCGCACGATTGAAAGTGACCCAAACTCAACCACCGAAACTTTGGAGCTTCGATGCATGCAGGTCAGAGCAAAGCTTTCTTCCACCAGACCATTGATTTCTAATTTCTTCCCGCACCTCTGACAGGCACCTCTGATTATCCTTCCTACTGAGCAGTACAAGACACCGGTGCCACACAAGATGAATGGAGATGAATGACCCGGCAAAATGCAGTAGATTTAGTGCTCCGCAAATCAGCGTTGCACTCAAACATCTGACGACCAAATGGCGCGAAATGCACAATTTGTCTGCGGCCTTGGAATTACGAGAGACTGTCTGGAACCACAGGAAGAATAGTTTCAGTTCGACCTGAATCTCCAAGAACCACTTCCTGTTTGAACACGAGGAGAATGCTCACGGTCTGCAGTGGCAGCTCCGAGTGAAAAAGTTCCCTGTTTGACAGAGTTGCACCCACGAGTCACTCTCGACGAAGAACAGTTTCTTGTGGTCTTTGTCTTGCATTGCAATATTCCTGGTGTGGCGTTCGAGTGTGCGAGTATTGACGTATCTCAATACGTCCTACTCAACCCAATGATATTTGATCCAAAGCAGGTTTATCCGCTGCTGTCTGGTGCGGGCTGAGACAAATTGCATTGGTCGCTTCGCACGCGGTCATCATTTAGGACCAGCTCAACCGGGCGGTCATTCGTGTTTGCCCAGGACTATTCCTTTTCGAGTATTTCTATCGATCCAATTCCGCAAGCATACGCGCCTCATCGCATGCGAATCCTGATACGACCTCAGTAATTGACACACATTTAAATCAAAGTGGAATGAATGGTAAATGCAGTTTGTGTGATTGCAGTCAACCAGATACTTCTCCACGCGCAGATGTGCTCGTCTTTTCAATTTCCTGTAAATGTCTTTCAACCACGATTAGGAGAATTGCCTCATTTCGAATGTTGTCTCTGATTACAGTTCTCGACGCCGGGGCAAGACCTGCTCGAGATGAGCGTCAAGTCGTCGGCGTCGCCGATGCTGAGCGCCGGTAGCGGCGTGTCGAGCGGCGCCGCCGGCGAGTTCCTCCTCGTGCCCGACCAGGTCTCCGTCGGCTGCGCCTCCTCGCCGTCCTGCCTCTCCGTCCCAGGTCAAGTCGCAATTTGCATTGAGACTTTTTGTCGTTTTGGACTGCGGTTCTTGTTCTGAAGATGTGAGCAGGCCTGCGTCCTTCTGTCCTTGTCCCTGCAGCTGTCTGTAAACGACACCAGAGTTACGTAACGGAAAGACTTGTTCCGCTTTCTCCCGAAATCCTATCCAGACACATGTAAAGAAAGGAAGGCCATTCAACACAACCAGACAGATGCGAGATTCTTCATCTGAAGTTGAGATGAAGTCACAAACCACCATGTGCCATAGCCAAGATGAGGCAAGACCTGGTGGTTCTGTAATGATTTGTATCGAACCAGTTCCTGTCTGAATTCAACAGGTTCGGTCGGCTTCTCGGGGTCCTCGCCCTCGGTACACGGTCACTTCGACTTCACGAGGAGAGCGTCGAGCATCGCCAGCTCCATATTTGATCTGTCATACGAAGCAGACTCTCTTGACAGGGCCATTAGGGACAATGACAGCAAAACTGTGAGTCACTATTGAGTATTTGGGGCGGGGTCGGATATGTGTGACGATAGTGCGTGGTTCTTGCAACAACTGCCTGTTCAATTGTTGCAGAAGGAAATCTGGGCAGTGTGGATCTGGGCAATGTGGCAGTCGCGACAAAAATGAGAACTCAAAGACAGCAAAACTGCGTGCACAACTTTGTCGTGACAAAAGCAATTTCAACTTGTGAAACGGTTTCCGCGAGTGCTCATCTGGGTTCCAACTTGAACAGTTCCGTTCTCACTTCAAAGCAATTGATGTTGCACACTTCCAGAACCAGTGGTTCACAGAAATAAAGTCTCGTCCTTGGTCACCACCCTTTTATGCCCTCCCCCCAAAACAAACAAACAAACATGGGTGACCGGAACGCCGAAAGACAGAAGACCACGAGATTTTTGGCTTGCGAGAGGTGTGCAAAAAGTGCGTTGCCCTGGAGTAGTCTGGTTCTATTTTGAGTTAACGAACAGATTGCTCTTTTCAAAAGGGCCCAACAGCTCCAATAAAAGACCAGGAAGTTGCTTTCAACTCTACTTCGGTCCACAACGCCGTTGCGAACTGCAAGCAACTGCTCATCTGAACTGACACTTTGAGGTCCACTCCTCTCACAGTGTCAACGTGACGCGCCTTTTTGCCATTTGGATCTCAGACCTGAATCTTGTTCCATCCTCAGTGTGAGCCACGCGCAAAAACAGATCTTTTTCCAAAAAGTTGTGGTCAACTGCAGTGAAGGAGCACAGCCCTTTTTGTTTCAGGTGCACAAGATTCTGGAGCTTCATCACAACAAGTTCGCTCTGAGCACCAGCGTCAAGGAACCGACTGGCAGCAGCAGTCAGGATTCGGGGAGCAGGATCACGAGTCAGGGTGACCAAGAGAGCAGGGAACTCGATTCCTACCTTCGCAAGAGTCAAACCCACCTTGAGAGGTCAGCTGATGATGCCATTAGCTTTGTACATCATCGCCTCGCATTAGCTCTGGCGATGTTCTGCTGGAATAGGCAGCGCGTGCCTATGGTTCGAGGCAGCTTTGTAAATGAGCCCATTACATGCTGACATTTAGAAAAGCTCGGGGCCAGATTTATGTACATTTATACATAATATTTGGTTGCCGTATGCATGGGATCAAAATTGTACGATATGTACCATTTGAAGGAGAAGATCCAAACCGCGGCTTGTTTTCACGCGTCCAAGATCACGTGCTGAAGAACTCCAGTGCATCGACACGGTCTGAGCAAAGTCACAAAGTTGAAAAATTGTGTGTCGTGCACTGAGGTTACTCACAAGGACAGGGCGGTCATAAACCGTGATAACACACGATTCTTTCCGTACAAAAATGCCACCTTTACGTCATGTTGACGGCGATGCAGGTGTGTAATGGGTGTTGAATAATTTGTCGTGAAGAAACACACGAACAAAATGTCAAACACCGTTGATCTGTGTTTTCGTGCAGGTTTGATCTGAGGAGAGAGTCAGGCGCGACTGAGGCCATAGAACCGGTGCTGGTCCCACCCATATTCCGCAATGCGCTGCATGTGGCCATACAACATGACTCTCTGGACGTTCTCAAGCTGCTACTCAAGTATGGAATTGGTAAATAGCACCATTCATCATTCCGACGCAAAAAATCCATACACAGGTGTGGTGAGTGTTGTTTTTGCTGCAGTTCGATGCCACACTAATCTGCTTGTGGGTGTGGGCAATGCTGATTGACCTTCACAAGTTATTTCCGGAATCACCTGCACCGTCTTTTTGAGTATCCGCATCCAAATGTGGAACACACACCTGGATGTTCTACATTGGCGTCCCGCTCCAAACGCCCCGTTGTCACAACCCGTGGTGTCGGACAGATCTTGAGCGTGGGTCTCTTTGAAAAGATGCCAATCATTGCCAAGAATCGACAACGGAAAAAGAAGTGGCCAAGAAAAGGCCGACGTCATCTTCAGTTATCCAACCAAAATTGATTACAAATTCACGTGAAGCAGAGATTTTCTCATGCTGATGGCAATCGCCAGCTGCGGATCAATGCGGCAGAAAAAAAGCACTTTTGCCCATGTTTATGGATGGTAAAACATAAGCTGGCAATTTTCTGGTAATCGCATCCTATTATCATTTGTTATTATCCATAATCTACCTTTGATGTCTTTGTAATTTTATTGGGCACGACAAAGCGCTCATGGTTGTGATAGTTTTTTGAGATTCCTCTGAAATCGGTGGTGGTGGTCGTCGAAACAAAAAGGCACATTTTGGTCAGTGATCATGTGTACTCGTACAGTGCAAAAGAGGTCTGTTTCGAAGTTTTTTTGGGATCCTTTGGTGATCGCAATTTAAATGTATTTTGAAACCATTTTTAAGCGTGTGGTCGCCCGGAGGGCCGTGTGCCACACGCTTAAAAATGGTTTCAAAATACATTTAAATTGCGATCACCAAAGGATCCCAAAAAATCTTCGAAACAGACCTCTTTTGCACTGTCCGAGTACACATGATCACTGACCAAAATGTGC